>OEIU01002343.1_pt1 | contig 10247 bp, 7 predicted proteins | sample 1539221 | NCBI WGS metagenome assembly OEIU01 (sample SAMN03792071, study PRJEB22550) | activated sludge metagenome | feature: wastewater treatment plant; material: activated sludge; isolation source: Wastewater treatment plant of a petroleum refinery complex | place: Argentina: Zarate | collected... | reverse complement strand
GGGGGTTTGACCCAGGGGTTGGGGCCAGATTTGCCCGCCCGGGGCCCCGCGGCTCAACCCGCCGGTCTGCGCCGAGCCGATCTGCGTGTTCCTCAGATTGCCCGACGTGTAGTACCAGCCCACGGCGTCCGTGCGCTCCATCTGGTACCCGCTGTCGAAAGCGACGGGATAGCCGAGCTGGGTGATCTGCACCGCCCTCGCGCCGCCGAGGACGGCGGTGGTCGAATAGGCATAGCCGTTCCAGCCGTAGTTGTAGAACCCGACCGTCGTGCCGGCGTGCACCGTGCCCTTCGGCGCCAGGACGATCGTCGCGATGTCGTTGTTGCAGACCACGCCCGACTGCGTGCACACGTCCGTGCCATTGTAATACGGGGTCAGGATCCGCGGCTGAACGCCGGAATAGCATCCATAGGCGCCGCCCGCGGAATTGACGTTCGCCGGGCACCACGTCCAGTTGCTATACCAGCCGCTGGCTCCCTTCCCGTAGTTGAACACGCAATGCGCCGCCGTGACGAGCACGCCCTTCTTCACGAGGGAGGCGGTGCACACGTAGGTGTCCGAGCCCTCCTTGAAATAGAGCTTGCCGGTCGCGCGATACGGATAGCTGTTGACCGGCGTATTCGCCGCCGTGGTCGACGTTCCGAACGTCGTCACCGCCACGCGCTTGGTCGTATACGGCGCAGTGGACGTTCCATACGCCATCGGGGCGGCTTCGGCGCCCGAATCGCCGGAAGAACCCGGCGCGCCGGCCATGACCGAAGCGGCGGCGGCCTTTTCCCCCGCCTGGAATTCCGCCTGCGAGGCGAGCGGCAACGCGCTCTTGTAGGGCCCGGCGGGCGGGGCCGGGTTGGCGCTGGCGGCGGCTGCCTTCGCGGCTGCCGGGGGAGCACCCGTGCCGTGCGCGGCGGCCGGCGGGCGGCCGGCGGGCGTCTGCTTTTGCGGGGACGCGCCGGCAAAAAGCGATACGATCGCGACGCCCGCCATGAGGAATTTTGCAAAAGTATTCGTCGTCATATGCACCCCCAATAGTGATAACTACCTTCCCTTGCCCGGCGCGTCTCCAGAAACGCCAGGCATTCCTTGCGGAACACTCGAATCCTTGCCCTTGTCCCCGGTGGGCGACATGTCGTCGCGCGCGGCAGGCATGTTCGTATGCTGCGGTCCTTTCGGAACACGCGGTTCGGATTGTCCTGAAAATTTTGCGGGGGGCGGCGCCGACGTCCCGGCCGAGCCGGAATTGTCGGCTGCAAAAGCCACATCCGTGCCCAGCAGCGCGATCGCCGAGGCAATGCCTATCCTCAGCTTCGGTTTCATCCCCCCTCCGAAACACGCCGCGTCAGCAGCGGGACATTAGCTACGAGTTGACGGAACGGCAAGTGGCTCAATGTGTTCCGGCGCACGACGCGGCGCTCCGGCTCCTGGTATGGTAAGCGGTCGGCCGCGCGCTCCGCCGTGGGTCGTCTCCGCCGGATCCGCGCCCGGCGCACGGGCCGCATTCGCGCGTGACGGTTGACGCGCCGGCCGCCTCCAAGTCCGATGGCCGCAACGATGCGCGCCTCGATCGCGCCAGCCAATGGAGGAAACGTCATGGCGGACCATGCCTATGATCTCGTCGTTCGCAACGGTTCGGTCGCCGACGGCACGGGCGCGCCCGCGCGCGAGGCCGACATCGCGATCAAGGGCGACACGATCGTCGCCGTGGGCAAGGTCTCGGGGCGCGGTCGCGAGGAAATCGACGCTCGCGCGAAACTGGTGACGCCGGGCTTCGTCGACGTGCACACGCATTATGACGGCCAGGCGACGTGGGACGAGCGCATGCAGCCTTCGTCGTGGCATGGCGTCACGACCGTCGTGATGGGCAATTGCGGCGTGGGCTTCGCGCCCTGCCGCGCGCAAGATCACGATCGGCTCGTGCGCCTGATGGAAGGGGTGGAGGACATTCCCTTCCCCGTGCTGTCGCAGGGCCTGCCGTGGAACTGGGAAAGCTATCCCGACTATCTCGACGCGCTGTCGCAGCGCCGCTTCGACATGGACGTCGGCTCGCAACTGCCGCACGCCGCGCTGCGCGTCTACGTGATGGGCGAGCGCGGCGTGAACCGCGAGCCAGCGACGCCCGACGACATTGCGCAGATGGCGACGATCGCGGAGGCGGCCGTCAAAGCCGGCGCCATGGGCTTTTCGACGTCGCGCACGCTCAACCATCGCGATTCCGAAGGACGGCCGACGCCGACGCTGACGGCGGAGGAAGACGAGCTCGTTGGCATTGCGCTCGGCCTGAAGGCGGCCGGCGCCGGCGCGCTGCAATTCGTCTCCGATTTCACCGACGCGGAAGAAGAGTTCGCGCTGATGCGCGCCATGGTGCGCAAGTCCGGCCGACCGCTGTCCTTCTCGCTGCTGCAGGGCCATGCCGCGCCCGACAAATGGCGGCTGCTGCTCGACCACACGGCGGAAGCGAATGCGCAAGGCCTCGCAATCCGCGCGCAAGTGGCGGGCCGCCCGGTCGGCGTGCTGCTCGGCCTCGAACTGACGATGAACCCGTTCTCGAAGAACCCGGTCTATCGCGAGATTGCGGCGCTGCCGCTTTCCGAGCGTGTCGCGCGTTTGCGCGATCCCGATTTTCGCGCGCGGCTTCTCGCCACGCCGCCGATCGTCGAGCCCGGCTTCGCGCGCTCGACGCTGCAGAACTGGTCGAACATGTTCCGCATGGACGACGACTTCGACTACGAGCCCTTGCAGAGCGACAGCCTGCAGGCGACGGCGGATCGCCAGGGCGCGGACCCGCAAGCCCTCGCGCTCGACGCGATGCTGGAGAACGACGGGCGCGGCATTCTCTATGTGCCGTTCCTGAATTACGCGAACTTCACTCTCGATCCCGCGCGCGAAATGCTGATGGACGCGCATAGCGTGCCGGGCCTCTCGGACGGCGGCGCGCATGTCGGCATGATCTGCGACGGTTCGTTCCCAACTTACAATCTCGCGCACTGGACGCGCGGCCGCAAACGGGGCGAGCGCATTGCGCTCGAGAAGATGGTGGCGATGCAGACGGCCGACACGGCCGCGCTCATCGGCCTGCATGATCGCGGCCGCATCGCGCCGGGCCTGCGCGCCGACCTCAACGTGATCGATTATGCGCGGCTGCGCCTGAAGCCGCCGACGGTCGCCTACGACCTGCCGGCTGGGGGCAAGCGGCTGCTGCAACGCGCGGAAGGCTACGAGGCGACGATCGTGGCCGGCGCCGTCACCTATCGCGACGGGGAGCCGACCGGCGCCCTGCCCGGCCGCCTGCTGCGCGGCGGTAAGGCGGCGCCGCAGGCGATCGCGGCGGAATAGACGTTAATGTGTCATCCCGGACGGCCGAAGGCCGATCCAGGATCCAGCGCGCGACAGTGATTTCTGGATCCCGGCTCTCCGCTTCGCTTCGGCCGGGATGACAGCGCGATCTCATACAACCTTCTTCGCCGGCCAGTTCACCATCAATATGCCCACCGCCACCAGCGCGACCGCGATCGCGAAGCCCGGGGTGATCTCGTCGCCCATGATGAAATGGCCCGCCGCGACGCCGAAGATCGGCGTGAGGAAGGTGAAGGCCGAGAGTTCGCCGGCGCGATAGTTCTGCACCATCCAGAACCACACCACGAAGGTCACGCTGACGATCCAGATGGTCTGGTAGGCAAAGGCCAGGCCCGCCTTCAGCGAGACATGGGACGGCCACGCCTCGCCGCGCCACAGCGCGAGGCCGCCGAGCACGACAATCGAGACGACGAGCTGGTAGAGCAGCGTCTTCTCGGGCGGAACGAAGCGCAGGCGCGTGCCCTTCATGATGAGCGTCGTCGCGCCCCACAGGGCGCCCGCGAGCAGGCTCAGCGCATCGCCGAAAAACATCTCGCGCGAGCCCGAAGACACGCCGAGCGCGAGGCCGACGCCGACGAAGGACAGCGCGAGCCCGATCCATTGCAGGCGGCTCAGCGTCTCGCTCGTCGCAATCCACGGCAGGCCCAGCGCGACGAAGAACGGCGCGGAATAGAGAAAGAGAATGCCGTGGCTCGCCGTCGTCCATTGCAGGCCGATGAACAGCGCGACGAATTCGGCGCCGAAGGCGAGGCCGCTCCATATGCCCGGCCACAGCGTGCCGTCGCGCCGCAGAAGATCGGGATGACGCCAGAAGGCGTAGGCGCCGAGCAGCAGCGCGCCGCCCGCCGAACGCAAGGCCGCCTGCGTCATCGGCGGAATGTCGACCATGGCGATCTTGGCGGTCACCTGGTTGAACCCCCAGCTCGCGCAGAGCATGAGGACGACGAGGACACCGAGACGGTCGAGATGGCGGAGCGGCTGATTCATCGCGCCATTTTGCACGCCGGGCCGCGCGACACACGCAGCAGCCGCGCATGGAGGCCCCGCAAAAGAAAAGCGGCGGCCCTTTCCTTGGAGCCGCCGCTTATTTCTCCGGAACGTGTCTCGCGGCCCGGAGGAATTTCTGTCCGCGTCAGAGACCGGCGAGATAGCCCGTCGGGTCGACGGGGGTCGCGCCCTTGCGCAGTTCGAAGTGCACCTGCGGCGAGGAGACGTTTCCGGTCTGGCCGGCCTTGGCGATCGTCTGGCCGCGCTTGACCGTGTCGCCGCGCTTCACGTCGAGCTCGCCGTTGTGCGCATATGCCGACACGAAGCCGTTGGGGTGCTGGATCAACACGAGGTTGCCGTAGCCCTTCAGCTCGCTGCCGGCGTATTTCACCACGCCGCCCTCGGCCGCCTTCACCGCCGTGCCCTCGGGCACCGCGATGTTGATGCCGTCGTTGCCGCCGGACTTGAAGCCCTGGATGATGCGGCCGCGCGCGGGCCAGCGGAATTCCGGATTGGCGCTGTCGCCGACCGCGGCCTTCGGCTCTTCCTTCGGCAGGCTGGCGGTCGTCTCGGTGCGGTCGATCTCGGGCTTGGCCTCGGCCTGCTTCATCTCGATCTTGCGAACCTCGCGCTTCGGCTCCGGAGCAGGCGCGACTTCGGCCTGCTTCTGGCGCTGCGGCTTCGGCTGCTCGATTTTGGCGGCGGCCTTGGCCTGCTCGGCCTTCGCGACCTTCGCCTTATCCTCGGATTTCTTCTCGGCCGCCTTCTTCTTCTCGACGGCCTTGACCTTCGGCGCATCGTCCGCGTCGTCGTCCGCCTCGACCTTTGCGGTCCTCGCCGCCGGCTTGGCCGCGGATTTGGCGACCGGGTCCGGCCCCTTCACGAGATGAAACTTCTCCTTCGGCGCCTCGGCCCGCTTCGGCTCGGGCTTGGCGACCGCGGGCCTTGCGGGCTCGGTTCTGGCGACGGGCGCCGGCGCGGGAGCGGGAGCGGCCGGGGGCGTCGCGGCGCGGGGGGCGGCGGCGGCGGTGGCGCGGTAGACGGGCACGACGAGGCGCGCGCCGGGCTGAATCTGGCTGGCGCTGTTGAAACCGTTGACGCGCAGCAGCGCGTCCTGCGGCACGCCGTAGCGGCTCGCCAGCGCGCCCGCGCTCTCGCCCTGGGCGACAACGATCGGGGTGCCGCCTTCCGCGCTCCAGTGATCGACGGAAGCGGCGCTCATGCGCGAGGGCGCTACGGGCTGGGCGGCGACGGGGCGCGGCGCGACCGAGGGCGGCGGCAGCGCGCCTGAGCCCGAGGGCGGGGCCAGCGGCTTCGATTCGATCCGCATCGACGATGAAGACGCAGACGAACGCGGCTGGATCGTGCCTGTCGGCGTGCGATCGACCGGGCCAGAAGACGCCGTCTCGAACGGATTGGAGAAGGGATTGGAGGAGAGCCGGGTCGCGTCGGAGCATCCGGTCAGAATGGCCGCGGCCGCCGTCGCAACAAGCAGACGCAGACCGAGCCGCACACTGAACAAGGGCTTGTTCTCACACATCACGCAACCTATCGAACGCCACTTTCTCGCCGCGATTAAGCGCGTTCGCGGTTAATGGACGGTTTAAGGTGAACGCGATATCGCGAAAAAATCACGAATATTAATCGTGAACGCCAAGACGGCTTTACAACGCGGCCGCGACGCCCTCGAGCGCAGGGGCGAAACGGCCGGCGCGGAAGGTGCGCATCCAGCCGCGGTCGGCATGAACGAGCGCGCATTGGCCGCCCTGCCCCGCCTCGTCGTCCGACAGGCCGCAGAGCATCAGGCCGCGCGGCCCGAGCGCGCCGATGAGCCGCGCATCGGGCGCCGGCAGCAGCGCGTGCACGAGGATGCGGTCGAAACGGCCGAAGGTTTCGGGGGCGGCCAGTCCGTCGGCGCAATGGACGAATGCGTTGGCGACGCCGAGTTGCGCGAGCCGCGCATTCGCCTCCACGCTCAGCGAGCGGAAGCGCTCGAAGGAAACCACCTCGCGCACGAGGCGCGAGAGCACGGCGGTCGAATAGCCGGAGCCCGCGCCGACCTCCAGCACGCGCTGATCGGGCTCGAGCTGCAGCGCCTCCAGCATCTGCGCGAGATCGCCCGGCGCCTCCATCGTCTGGCCGCAGGCGATGGGCAGGACGCAATTGCGCTGCGCCAGATCGCGCAAGGCGAAGGGCACGAAGATTTCGCGGGGCAGCGTCTCGATCGCGCGCAGCACGTCGACGTCGCGCACGCCGGCCTGCCGCAATGCGAGCAGCAACGCGCCGCGCGCCTCGATTGCGCTGGCGGGCTGATCCACGGCGTCAGCCGAGAACTTGCGCGAGCCTCGTCATGGTCGGCTCGTCGGTCATGTCGAGGCGCAGCGGCGTGACGGAAACCTTCTTCGCCGCCAGCGCCTCCAGATCGGTGCCGACGCCCGGCGTATAGGGCCCGCGCTGGAAGGCGATCCAGTAATAGGGCACGCCGCGCCCGTCGTGGCGCGCGTCGATGTCCAGCAGTTCGTCCGTGCGCACGCCCTGCGCCGTGACGGCGACGCCCGCCACCTCGTCCGGATTGCAATCGGGAAAATTGAGATTGACGAGAACGCCCCGCGGCATGCCTTCGGCGATCAGCTTGCGCAACAGCGGCGGCGCGTGTTTCTCGGCCGTCTCCCAGATCGGATTGAAGCGGCCCTGCGCCGGGCCGTAGGCCTGCGACAGCGCGAAGGAGGGAATGCCGAGGATGGTGCCCTCGATCGCACCCGCGACCGTGCCCGAATAGGTCACGTCCTCCGCGACGTTCTGCCCGCGATTGACGCCGGACAGGACGATGTCGGGCCGCCTGTCCTTGAGGATGTTGCGCACGCCCATGATGACGCAATCGGTCGGCGTGCCGCGCACGGCGAAGCGCCGCTCGCTGATCTGGCGCAGGCGCAGCGGGTCCGACAGCGACATGGAATGCGCGACGCCGGACTGGTCCGTTTCCGGCGCGACGGTGAAGACATCGTCGGAGAGTTCAGCCGCAATCTTTTCGAGAACCTCGAGGCCGGGGCCGTGGATGCCGTCGTCGTTGGTGATGAGGATTCGCATTGTATCTCCACTCCCGGGCGCCCTCACTGTCCCGTGAATGGCGGTCTGTGCATTTCAAGAATCGGTTGCGTCGATTCTCGGGCGAAGCGCGCCGAGCTTCAACAAGATCGTTTCGGCCGCGCCGTCGAGGTTGTCGTAGACGTCCGCATTGCGGAAGCGGAGGAATGTGTAGCCCTGCTCTTCGATATTTCTTTGACGCTCGGAATCGCCTGCAAGTTCGGCGTCCGTCGAATGCGTTGCGCCGTCCAGCTCGATGATGAGACGCGCCCCAGGCAGGCGAAGTCGACGATGAAGCCCGCGAGCGGGAGCTGGCGACGGAACTTGAAGCCGTCGAGCTGGCCGCGGTTGATGGCTCGCCAGAGGATGCGTTCGGCGCGGGTGGCCTCGCGTCGCAAACGTTGAGCAATCGGTGTCAGTCGGTGCGCCATCCCGCTTCCGCTTACCTGTGTCGGTATCAGCCTCCCCTCCCCCTTGTGGGGAGGGGCGGGGGAGGGGGTCGGGGAAGCCTGCGAGACTACCTGTGCCTGCAAGAACGCCAATCTCGCCAGATTCCCCGACCCCCCACCCTAGCCCTCCCCCACAAGGGGGGAGGGAATCAGGTGCGTGTCACGCCTCGATTCGCTCCAATCCGCCCATATACCCGCGCAGCACGGCCGGCACCGTCACCGAGCCATCCGCGTTCTGGTAATTCTCCAGCACCGCCACCAGCGCGCGACCGACCGCGACGCCGGAGCCGTTCAGCGTGGCGACGAAGCGCGGGCCCTTGCCGGAAGAATTTTCTCCTTGCGGGCGGTAGCGGGCGTTCATGCGGCGGGCCTGGAAGTCGCCGCAGACCGAGCAGGACGAAATCTCGCGATACTTGCCCTGCCCCGGCAGCCAGACCTCGAGGTCGTAGGTCTTCTGGCTGGCGAAGCCCATGTCGCCGGTGCAGAGCACGACCTTGCGATAGGGCAGCTCCAGCGCCTGCAATATCGCCTCGGCGCAGCCGGTCATGCGCTCGTGTTCCTCCAGCGCCTGTTCGGGCGTGGTGATCGAGACGAGCTCGACCTTGTAGAACTGGTGCTGGCGGATCATGCCGCGCGTGTCGCGCCCAGCCGCCCCGGCCTCCGCGCGAAAACAATAGGTGCCGGCGGTGAGGCGCATCGGCAGTTTGGATTCGTCGATGATCTGTTCGCGGGCGAGGTTGGTGAGGGGGACTTCGGCGGTCGGGATGAGCCAGAAGTCATCACCGGCCGCAAACTGATCCTCCCGAAACTTCGGCAATTGCGCCGTCCCGAACATGGCGTCGTCGCGCACCAGCAGCGGCGGCGCGACTTCGATGTAGCCGTGCTTGTCGGTGTGCGTGTCGAGCATGAATTGCGCGAGAGCGCGTTCGAGGCGGGCGAGCTTGCCCTTGAGCACGACGAAGCGCGCGCCGGAGATTTTCGACGCGCTTTCGAAATCCATGAGGCCCAGGGCTTCGCCGATGTCGAAATGCTCTTTCGGCTGATAGTTGAACTGGCGCGGCTCGCCCCATTTCAGGACTTCGACATTGTCGGCCTCGTCCTTGCCTTCGGGAACCTGGTCGAGCGGCGCGTTCGGGATTTCGGAGAGCGCCTTGTTCAGCGCCTCGCTGGCCTCGCGCTCGGCCTGCTCCATGTCAGGCCAGTTTTCCTTGAGCGCGGCGACCTCCGCCTTCAGCGCTTCGGCTTTTGCAGAATCCTTCTCGCGCATGGCGAGGCCGATTTCCTTCGACGCCGCGTTGCGGCGCTCCTGCGCGGTCTGCAACTTCGCGATGGCGGCGCGACGCGCGTCGTCGAGTGCAATTAATTGCACAGCCAAAGGCTCAAGACCGCGGCGCCTGCGCGCAGTATCAAAAGCGTCGGGATTGTCGCGGATGGCCTTGATGTCGAACATCTGAAATCTCGGGAGCGTCCCCTTCTCCCATGAAATGGAAGAAGGTGGCCCTCGCGTCAGCGAGGGTCGGATGAGGGCGATGCGGCGGCGCTCGGGATGTGGAAAGGCCCTCATCCGGCGCGCTGCAGGCAAGTGTACGCAGCCTGCGCATGCTTGGCTGCGTGCGCCACCTTCTCCCGCAAGCGGGAGAAGGGGTCAACTGCTAGCATTGCGGCCCGGCTACGGCTGTCATTCCCGCGAAAGCGGGAATCCAGAGCTGCGATTGCGAGGATGTTCTGGATTCCCGATCGCCCGGCGTTGCCGGGCGTCGGGAATGACAGAGGGAGCTCAATCCGCCTTCTCAGCGGCTTCCTGCGCCCGCTTCTTCTCGATCATCCCGACCGAGATGATCGAGGCCTCGTAGAGCAGCACGCCGGGGATGGCGAGGGCGAGCTGGCTGAAGACGTCGGGCGGGGTCAGCACCGCCGCGATGACGAAGACGATGACGATGGCGTAACGACGGTTGTTGCGCAGAAACTGGCTGTCGATGATGCCGACGCGGCCGAGCAGCGTCAAAACCACCGGCAATTGGAAGACGATGCCGAAGGCGAAGATCAGCGTCATCACCAGGCCGAGATATTCCGACACGCGCGGCAGCAGTTCGATCTGCGCCTTGCCCGGCTCATTGGCCTGCTGCATGCCGATGAAGAAGTGCAACAGGTTCGGCATCACCACAAAGAACACGAGCAGCGCGCCGGCGAGGAAGAACACGGGCGTCGCGTAGAGGTAGGGCTTGAAAGCGTCGCGCTCGTTCTTGTAGAGGCCCGGCGCCACGAAGGCGTAGAGCTGCGAGAAGACGACCGGCGTCGACAGGAAGGCGGCGGCGAACATCGCCACCTTGATCTGCGTGAAGAAGAATTCCTGCGGCGCCGTGTAGATCAGCTTCG
>OEIU01002342.1_pt1 | contig 10248 bp, 14 predicted proteins | sample 1539221 | NCBI WGS metagenome assembly OEIU01 (sample SAMN03792071, study PRJEB22550) | activated sludge metagenome | feature: wastewater treatment plant; material: activated sludge; isolation source: Wastewater treatment plant of a petroleum refinery complex | place: Argentina: Zarate | collected... | reverse complement strand
CACACCCCTGCGGTTCCCCTCCATGAACCCAACCTAGACGCGACCACCGACACCCCTCCCCGACGTCGCCGGGCACCCCACCACCGGCATGCGCTCACACCGATGAGAGGACGGTTTCGCTGGCGCCCTGCGAGACTGCTGCGGTGGCTGACGACTGGTTCCGCTCTCCTGACTGGTCGCCAACGGCGCAGGCCGACTTCGAGGCACGGCTCAGGCGTTCACGTGACTGGAACCATGCTCAGTACCTCCGGATCAAGGGACTGGCGCTGAGGGAGGCGGGCTTGCTCCACGCTGCCCGCAGTTTGTGGGAGCGCATCATCGAGCAAGACCTTGGCTATGACTTCGAGAAGGCGGGGACGCTCGAACACCTCGGAGATTCGTACCGCGACACCGAGCCTGAGCGAGCGACGCAGTACTACAGGCGACTCCTTGCCGAGCACCCAACCCTGAGTGGGACAACCGCCACGGTCGAGATCGCCTTGGCAGAGGTGGAGATGGCCAAGGGGCGACGGGCCGACACCGACGAGGCTCTCGCGCTCCTGAACTCGTTCCTCGAACGCGGCCGGTCGCAGTTCCCCAGCGTGCTCTTCCGCTGGCACCTGGTGCTCATCGACATCGCTCAAGCGACAGGCGAAGCGCAGACGGTGCAGCGTGCTGCTCGCGTCGCGCTGGACTTGGCCGCGCGCGGTCCAGTGTTCTCTCGTCACAGGGACGTTGGCGTAGTCCACGCGGACCGTCAGACCATGAGACGGCTGCGGAGACTGGCGACGTAGTGCGTTCGTTCCATCGCACGCTCCTGCCGCCCTCGATGTGTCGATGGATGACGCCGCGGTTGCCGGCCCCCAGGTACGACCCGGCCGTCGGTGGGTCGGCGTAGCCTGCGCCGATGGCCGCCGCGCCCGTCCGCCGCCTCACCGACGACGTCCCCGCGGACGTCGAGCGGCGCCTTCGCCGGCTGTGCCTCGCCCTGCCGGATGCGTACGAGGAGCATGCCTGGGTCGGCACCCGGTGGCGGGTGCGCACGCGGACCTTCGTGCACGTCCTCGGGGTCGACGACCCGCTCGACGGAGCCCAGGTGGTCATGACCTTCCGCGCCGCCGGCGAGGAGCTCGAGGCGCTGCGGCGCGCGGGTCCGCCCTTCCACGTCCTCGGTTGGGGCCGGGACGCGATGGGTCTCACGCTCGACGCCGCGACCGACTGGGAGGAGGTCGCCGAGCTCGTCGTCGAGTCGTACTGCGTCCTGGCCCCGAGGAAGCTGGTCGCGCTCGTCGACCGCCCGGATCCCACCTAGAGGCCTCGACCGGGCCCCATGTCGTCGTCCTCAGGGCAACCACCGCGACGACGGGTTCGCCTCCATGGACCTGTCCGACAGCGCCCGCGGTCGCGGGCCACCGAGGCCTGGGGTCACGGCGAAGGACTGCCACCCCATCGTCCGCGAGTACCTCGTCCGGCTCCGCGTCCGGGACGAGCCCCTCTCAGCTCCGCTCCTCGTGCCGGTCCTCGGCCGCGACCTCCTCGTTCGTGCGTCCGGTCAGGACCGACTCCGGCTGCGTGGTCGCGGGCTTCCGACGGCGGTCGGCTCCCTCGTCGTCGACCTTGACGAGCAACCAGTTCGCCTCGTCCCCACCGACCTTCGTGTGCGTGAACGCGAACGCACCGGTGAGCTTCCGCCCGTGCAGCACCACCTTGACGTGCCCGCGCTCGACGGCGTCGGCGAGCTCGACCGGCGCCCCGTCGCGCTCGGTGACGTTCTCGAACGGCCCGGTGTCCCAGACGACGACGCTGCCGGCGCCGTACTGACCCTTGCCGATGACGCCCTCGAAGTCGGCGTAGTCGAGCGGGTGGTCCTCGGTGCGGTGCGCCAGCCGCTTGTCGCGGGGGTCGAGCGAGGGCCCCTTCGGCACCGCCCACGAGACGAGCACGTCCCCCACTTGGATCCGCACGTCGAAGTGCAGCGAGGACGCGTCGTGCCGCTGGACGACGAACACCGGCTCCTTCCGCCGCCGGCCACGTGACCCCGACGGTTCACCGGTCCGACGGAAGTCCCGCTTGTCGCGGTACTCCCCGAGGGTCTCGTCACTGCGTCGCCGGCCGCTCACGACCCGTCCCTACCCGGAACGAGGGGCTCGAACCCTCCGCACTCAGGGCGCGGGCGTCCCACCCGCGGGCGGAGCGGACGCACCACCCTCGGGCGCAGCGGAACCCGTGCCCGGCGCCGGCTGCTGGTACCCGCTCGGCGGCGGGATGGTCGCGTCGCGCTGGCCGAAGTCGACCCGCGGCGCCTCGCGCTGCTCGCCGACCGCCTCGAAGTACTCGGCCCGCTCGATGCGGAAGAGGTTGGCGACGATGTTCGTCGGCACCGTCTCGACCTTCGTGTTGAGGTCGCGAACGGTCGCGTTGTAGTAGCGCCGGGCCGAGGCGATGCGGTCCTCGGTGGAGCTCAGCTCGATCTGCAGGGCCATGAAGTTCTCGTTGGCCTTGAGGTCGGGGTAGGCCTCGGCCACCGCGATGAGCCGGCCGAGCGCCTGGCTGAGGACGTTCTCGCTCTCGGCCTGCTGGGCGGGCGACTGCCCGGGAGACATCGCCCGGCCGCGCGCCGAGATGACGTCCTCGAGCGTGCCCCGCTCGTGCGCCGCGTACCCCTTGACCGTCTCGACGAGGTTGCCGATGAGGTCGTGCCGCCGGGTCAGCTCGACGTCGATCTGCCGCCACGCCTCCTGGACGAGGTTGCGCAGCTTGATCAGCCCGTTGTAGGCGGAGACCGCCCACAGCACGAGCGCGAGCACGATGACGACGATGACGATGGTGGGGATCACGGGACGGTCCTCCGGGTCGTGGCGGCTGGGTCGATCGTAGGGCCTGGCGTCAGGCGAGGCCGAGGTCCTCGAGCCCGAAGACGTGCCGGTACTCGAGCCCGGCGGCCGCGAACTTCTCGGCCGCACCGGTCGCGCGGTCGGCGATCGTCGCGACCGCGACCACCGTGCCGCCGGCCTCCTGGACCGCCTGCGCCGCGTCGAGCGGAGACGCCCCGGTGGTCGAGGTGTCCTCGACGACGAGCACGCGGCGCCCCGCGACCGACGGCCCCTCGATGCGCTGCTGGAGGCCGTGCGCCTTGCCGGCCTTGCGGACGACGAACGCGTCGAGCCGCCCGCCCTCGGCCGCGCGCGCGTGGAGCATCGAGGTGGCGACCGGGTCGGCGCCCAGGGTGAGCCCGCCGACGGCGTCGAACTCGAGGTCGGCGACGAGGTCGAGCATCACGCGGCCGACGAGCGGCGACGCCTCGCCGTCGAGGGTGACGCGGCGCAGGTCGACGTAGTAGTCGGCCTCGCGCCCCGAGCTGAGGGTGACCCGGCCGTGGACGACCGCCTTGTCGCGGATGATCGTCAGGAGGCGGGCGCGGTCGGCGGCGATGTCGGTCACGGCCCCCACCGTAAGGGGTGCACCGTGCGGGCCGCTCGCAGCGCTCAGCCGCGGCGCCGCCGGTACCCCGGGTCGCGGCGCGCGTAGGGGTCGGGCGCGGCGACGAGGTCCATCCAGCGCTGGTGGTGGTCGACCTCGAGCGGCGGGTCGGGCGGCAGCGGCGGGTCCTCGCCGTCCCAGACGTCGTACCCGGCCCGCAGCATCCGGCCGGCCGGGCTCTCGACGACCGCGGTCGCGAGCCGGCGGAGGAGGTCGGGGCGCATGCCGTCGAGGAGGACCCGCGGCCGCCGGCGCTCGGCGAGCACGAGGATCCGGGCGATGTCGTGGGTGTCGTGGGCGCCGAGCCGGGTGCCGGCGAGGAGCAGGCGCTGCACCTCGCCGAGGATGGCGGCCCGCGCGCTCGTGCCGAGGGTGGTCAGGGCGTGCCGGTGCGCCGTCTCCTGCCAGTCCGTCGCCGCGGTGCGCAGGATGTGACGGTACCTGCGCATCACCTCCGGCTCACCCCGGGTGGTCACCCCGTGCACGGTACTCCGCGGGTCCGACGACGTCATCGGCCTTTCCCGCGGAACCGGGCGCCGACCAGCGACGTCGCAGGATGACCGGCCGCCCACGACCACCCGAGGAGACCCGATGAGCCAGCCGTCCTCCCCCGCCCTGCGCTGTCCGCTGTGCGGCGGTACGGAGTTCCAGCGGGAGGAGTCGCGCCAGGACTCCCGCTGGGGCATGACCTCGCACCGGATGACGCTCATGGTGTGCCGGCAGTGCCGCTACGTCCTCCACTTCTACGACCGCCACTCGATCTTCGACATCGACTGAGGGGCAGGGTGCCCGGGTCGGCCGCGGAGGGGCGGCCGGCCCGCGCCGTGCTCAGCGCCGGCCGCGGGTGCGCTCGACGAGCCGGGCGACGCCGCCGCGCAGCAGCGGCCGCGGCAGGGCGCGGACGACGAGGCTGACCACCTTCCACTGCGGACCCGGCACGGAGACGACCTTCCCGGCCGCCGCGTCGGCGAGGCCCTGGCGCGCGACCTCGTCGGCGTCCAGCCACATCCCGCGCGGGACGCCGGGCAGGGTCGTCCTGGCCCGCTCGTGGAACTCGCTGCGGGTCAGGCCCGGACAGACCGCCGTGGCCGTGACGCCGGTGCCGGCGAGCTGCCCGGCGAGGCCTTCGGTGAACACCGTGACGAAGGACTTCTCGGCCGAGTACGTGCCGCTGACGGTGAACGACGCCACCGAGCTGACGTTGACGATGCGACCGCTCCCGCGCTCACGCATGGCCCGGCCGGCCGCGTGGCTGAGCAGCAGGACGGCGCGGACCATCACGTCGAGTGCCTGTTCCTCCTGCCTCACGTCGTTGTCGAGGAAGGGCCGCTGCAGGCCGAATCCCGCGTTGTTGACGAGCACCTCGACCGGGCGGTCGGGGTCGGCCAGCCGCCGGCAGACCTCCTCGGTCTGCGCGCGGTCGGCGAGGTCGGCGACGAGCACCTCGGCGGCCACCCCGTGGCGGGCGCGCAGGTCGGCGGCCAGCCGTTCGAGGCGGGTTCGGTCGCGGGCGACGAGGACGACGTCGGACCCGTCGTGGGCCAGCCGCTCGGCGAACGCGCGGCCGATGCCGGCCGAGGCACCGGTGACCAGGGCGGTCCGCCCGGGGTCGCCGGCCATCAGCCGAGAAGGGTGAAGCCGGGAGCGAGGACAGCGCGACCGCCCAGCGCCTCGACGAGGTCGGTGGCGAGGCCGCGCTCCCCGGCGACCTCGGCGAGGAGGACGAGCGCGGGGACGGTGCACGCCTCGAGGTCTGCCGGCACCGGCAGGCCGGTGGCCCGGCACACGTCGAGGCCGTGGAGGGTCAGCTCGAGGGCCCGGGTGCGCAGGTAGTCGTCGAGGCGCATCGGGCCGATCCGGGTCGGCAGCAGCCGGTCTCCCGCCTCGGCGTCGACCACCGCTCGGGCGGCACCGGCGACGGCACGGACGGCGGCCGCGGGGTCGGCCCCGAGCGACCCGACCTCGGCCCGCGCCCGGTCCGCGACACCCTCGTGGATGCCGGGCAGGAGGAGCCCCTGCGCGAGGTACGCGGCGGCGGTGAGCAGCGGGGTCCCGTCGGCCGGGCGCGGCTCGCCGAGGTAGTCGCGGACCGTCGTCCACGCGCGCAGCAGGTGGGCGACGAGCTCGCGCACCGTCCACTCCCCGAGGCCGGGCCGCTCCCACGCGTCGTCCGGCACCCGAGCCACGAGCGAGACGGCGGCGTCCGAGGCGGCGCCGAACCAGCGACGCGCATCGATCTGGGGGTCCACGGGCCGACTCTCCCACGCTCGCGCCTGCCCCGACAGGGCGGACCGGCCGTCGGCGGCCGTCGTTAGGGTGGGCTGGTGCGCATCGCCACGTGGAACGTCAACTCCATCCGCTCCCGCATCGACCGCGTCGAGGCGTGGCTGCAGCGGGCCGACGTCGACGTCCTCGCGATGCAGGAGACCAAGGCCAAGGACGAGCAGTTCCCGTACGACCGGTTCCGGGCGCTCGGGTACGAGGTCGCCCACCACGGCGTCAACCAGTGGAACGGCGTCGCCGTCCTCTCGCGGGTCGGGCTCGACGACGTGCAGGTCGGCTTCGACGGCGACCCCGGGTGGGGCGAGCCGCTGGCCGCCGAGGCGCGGTCCATCGGCGCGACGTGCGGCGGCGTGCGATTCTGGTCGGTGTACGTGCCGAACGGCCGGGCCCTCGGCGACCCGCACATGGGCTACAAGCTCGAGTGGCTGGCCCGGCTGCGCGACCGGGCCGTCGAGTGGGCCGCCGACGGCACCCCGGTCGCCCTGTGCGGCGACTGGAACATCGCCCCGCGCGACGAGGACGTCTGGTCGATGGAGTACTACCTCGACAAGTCGCACGTCAGCCCGCCCGAGCGCGCCGCCTTCCACGCGTTCCTCGACGCCGGCTTCGTCGACGTCGTCCGCCCGCACGCGCCGGGTCCGGGGACGTACACGTACTGGGACTACCAGCGCCTCGCGTTCCCGAAGAAGCGCGGGATGCGCATCGACTTCGTCCTCGGCTCGCCGTCGTTCGCGGCCCGCGTGGCGGGGGCGGTCATCGACCGCGAGGAGCGCAAGGGCGCCGGGGCCAGCGACCACGCTCCGGTCGTCGTCCAGCTCGAGGACTGAACGGTCCGGGCCCCGGGGGCTGACGCGCGTCGGTGGCTCGGGTTACCGTGCCGGGATGACCCGCCGACCGCACGAGCTCGTCGCGACGGTCCTCGTCGACCCCGCGGCCCTCGGCCCGCTCGAGGTGGCCCTCATGCACCGCGACCTGCGGGTGTGGCCGATGTCGACCGCGCCGAACTGCGCCGACGGTCCCCGCCAGGCCGAGCAGTACCGGCGGCGCACCCTGACGGCCCGCCGAGGCGCCTGGGACGACGCCGCCGACTGGGTTCCGGTGTGGGTGTCGTTCGGGTCCTCGTGGCGCGAGGGCGCGGAGCCGCTGCCGTGGTCCGCGCACGCCGCCCTCTGGGACGAGCTCGAGCACTGGCGCGGTCACGTGCGCTACCGCAAGTGGCTCACCGGCGTCGCGCCGCTGCCCGTGCCGGTCGGCATCGACGGCGAGGGCGCGAGCCCCGGGCCCTCGCGCCGCTCCTGAGCCGTCTCGTCGCGGGCCACCGCGCAGTAAGTGTCGTCATCGCAGCACGTACTGCGCGGTAGCCCGCCACACAGCACGACAGACGTCGTCGACGTCGACGACCGTGCGGTGCAACGCCGGCCGCTCGAGGACGGCACGGGCGGACTCGACCTCGGGCAGCTCGGGCACGTGCGGCTCAGGCCCGGGCGAGCATCCCCGCGGCGTACGACGCCTGGCCGACGTGCTGGGTGGCGTCGTTGAGCGCGCTGACCAGCCGGACCGCGAGGGTCACCGGCGGGTCCCAGCTGTCGTCGACGACGCGGTCGAGGTCGGCAGCGTCGAGCTCCCGGAGCGCGCCGGCGACCATCTCGTAGGTCGCGTCGAAGTAGCCGCGCAGGTCGTCGGCGGCCGGACGCACCTCGAGGACCTCGGCCCACGACATCCCGTAGCCGTGGGCGCTGGCCGGAAAGGGCAGCCCGAACCGCTCGTACCATCCGCCGCTCGTCCACACGACGTCGCGGTCGACGGCGTCGGCGACGTGGGTGTCGAGGACGCGGGTCAGGTGCCAGACGAGCCACGCCACGGTGTTCGCGCCGTCGGCGGGCGGCTGGGCGAGGCGGTCGGCGGGGACGTCGTCGAGGAGGCCGTGCAGGGTCTCGCGCACGCGGCCGAGGGCGTCGAGGAGGATGTCGTTGACGGAGGCCATGCGCTCGACGCTACGCCTGCCCGCCGACCTCGGGGCGGTGTGGTCGCCGGCCGAGCGACAGCGCGACGAGGAGGCCGAGCCCGGCGGCCACGGCGGCGCCCCGGAAGACCGCGGACACCTGGAGGACGGCGGCGGCCCGGAGGGCGTCGGTGTCGGTGGGGTCGGGCAGCGCCGCGACCGCCCCGTAGTAGCGGTGCAGCCCGATCGCCGTGAGCAGGGCCAGCCCGACGACCATCCCGACCATCCGGGCCACGACGACGAGCGCCGACGCAGTGCCGTGCGAGTCCTCCGAGGACTCGGCGAGGGCGGCGTCGTTGACCGGGGCGAGGACGAGCCCGATGCCGAGCCCGGTCGTGGCGAGGACGGCCGTGGAGCCCCACCGCTCGAGGGAGCCGGCGTCCCACCCCGACATCACGACGAGGCCGACGGCGGTGACGAGCAGGCCCGCCGCGGCGACGACCCCGGCGCCGAGCCGGCGCAGCGCCCAGCCACCGGCCAGCGCCCCGACCGGCACCGCCACGAGGAACCGGACGAGGACGAGGGCGGCCTCGGTCTCGTCACCGCTGAGGACGACGCGCGCGAGCAACGGCACGTCGACGACGACGGCGACGAGCGCGACCCCGGTGAGCAGCGAGACGAGCAGCGCCCGGACCAGCCGGCCGCGGACGAGGCCGCGCGGCACGAGCGGGGCGACCGCGCGGCGGTGGTGGACGAGGTAGGCGGCGACGAGGACGGCAGCGACCGGGAGGAGGGCGTAGCCGAGCGGGCCGACCACCTCGCGCTCCGGCTGCGCCGCGGCGAAGGTGAGGACGACGCAGCCGAGGGCGCCTCCGACGAGCAGGGCCCCGAGCAGGTCGACCCTGCGCACCGCCGCCCACCGACCGCGCAGCATCGCGCCGAGCGCGGCCACCGTGAGCACGAGCGCGACGACCCCGACGGGCGTCGCCAGCCGCGCGGTGGCGGTCCCGAAGGGGACGAACGGCACCCCGAGGGTCACGCTCGTCGCGAGCGGGGCCGGCGCCGCGAGCGCCAGCCAACCGGTCGCCGCCGCGAGGACCCCGAGGACGGCGGGGAGCGGCCGTGGTCGTGGCACCCCTCCGCCGCCGGTGCGGACGACCGCCGCCGCGAGCACCACCCCGGCCACCGCGCCGAGCCAGAAGATGGCCCGCCAGCCGGACAGGGCCAGGACGACGGCACCGAGGACCGGGCCGAGGACCGAGCCGAGCTCCTGGACCGCACCGACCACGCCGAGCGGCACCCCGCGGCGGCCGGCCGGCCACAGGTCGGCGACGAGGGCGAGGGTCGCCGGCACGAGGCCCCCGCCGCCGGCGCCCTGGACCACCCGTCCGGTGACGAGCACCGGCAGCTCGACGGCCAGCGCGGTGACGGCGGACCCGACGACGAAGACGGCGAGGCAGGCGAGCAGCACGCGCCGCCGGTCGACGAGGTCGGCGACCCGGCCGACGAGGGGCAGCACGGCGACGTAGCCGAGGAGGAACCCCGAGACGATGAGGGTCGCCCGCTGCAGGGAGTCGATGCCGACCCCGACGCCACGCATCATGTCGGTCAGCGCGAGGACGACGACGTAGGTGTCGGCCGCCGCGAGCGCGACCGCGACGGACGCCGCCGCGAGCAGCGCCCTAGGGGCGGGCGATCTCAACGGCGCCGCCGTACTCGGTGAGGGTCAGCGTGTACGTGGAGTCGGCGCTGCCGAAGAACGGCCCGACGAGGGTCGCGGTGCGCAGCTGGTCGGCGGCAGTGAGTCCGTAGGTGACCCGGTAGGTGCCCGAGCCCTCGCCGAGGTGGAACAGGTCGGAGACCTGCTGTGCCGGAAGCGTTCCCGTGACCTCGGTGAGGACGTCGCGGCCGGCGCGGACCTGGCCGCCGACGGTCGGCGACGCGGTCTGCGGGAGCAGCGCGGCGATGCCCTTCGCCGGGTCGAAGAGGGTCGCGGGGTTGGGCGCGTTGAGGGTCGAGAGGTCGAACGGCTCGAAGTCGGGCGTGAAGAGCTTGAGCCAGGCCTGCTCGCCGATGGCGACCACCTCGACCGTCGCGCCGACCCCCTTGACGGTGCCCGTGATCGTGCCCTTGAACTTCGGCTCGGTGGCGCTGACGACGCCGCGCCCGGTGGCCGCGGTGACGCCGTTCTCGATCTTCGGCACGTCGGTGCTCGTCAGCGCGAGGGCGACGGAGCCGGTCCTCGCGAGGGCGTCGTGGGCCGCCTGGAGCCGCTGGGCCGCGGTGCGCGTGGGGGCCTCGGTGCCGCCGGAGCACCCGGCGAGGACGAGGGCAGCGACGGCCGCGGCGACCGCGACGATGAGGGGGCGGCGGCGCATGCGTGCACGATAGCCGCCGGGCGACAGCCGTCGACGGTGGCCGCGACGACGGAACGCACGTGTCGGCGCCGTCGGGCCGTGGGCCCGACGGCGCCTCCACGTGCGTCACCCGTGGTGCGCGGGTGCTGGGATCAGACGGTATGGCGTGACGCCCTCGCGGTGAGGGGTTGCGGGCCGGGGCCTCGC
>OEIU01002341.1_pt1 | contig 10251 bp, 9 predicted proteins | sample 1539221 | NCBI WGS metagenome assembly OEIU01 (sample SAMN03792071, study PRJEB22550) | activated sludge metagenome | feature: wastewater treatment plant; material: activated sludge; isolation source: Wastewater treatment plant of a petroleum refinery complex | place: Argentina: Zarate | collected... | reverse complement strand
GCCCGGGGCGGGGGCCACCCCCCTCCCGGGCGCCCGGGGCGTTCGCGCGGCGGGGGCGGCCCCCCGCTCCGCGGCGGGGAAGGCCGCCGGCCTCGTGCTCGCCGATCTCGCGGTCTCGCGCGAGCAGCTCGAGGGGGTGGCCAAGGAGACGGGCGCGCTGGCCGTCGCCTGCGATGTATCGAGGGAAGCGGACATCCAGGCGCTGGTGGCAGCAGCCAAGGCGACGTTCGGCCCGGTCGACGTGTTCTACTCGAACGCGGGCATCTCGCTGCGCGGGCACGAGGAGGCGCCCGACGATGCCTGGGACGTGAGCTGGCGGGTGCATGTCATGGCCCACGTCTATGCCTGCCGCGCCGTCGTGCCGGACATGCTTGCGCGCGGCAGCGGCTATCTGGTCAGCACGGCGTCGGCGGCGGGGCTGCTGGCCTCGGTCGGCTCGGCGCCCTATGGCGTGACGAAGCATGCCGCGGTGGCGCTGGCGGAGCATCTGGCCATCCAGTACGGCGATCGCGGCATCCGGGTCTCGGTGCTGTGCCCGCAGGCGGTCGACACGCCGATGTATCGCAAGCCCGGCCTCAAGGCCGCCGGGCTCGACGGCGTGGCCACGCCCGAAGCTGTCGCGGAGTGCGTGGTGCGCGCCATGGACGAGGAGCGCTTCCTCATTCTCTCGCACCCCGAGGTCGCCGAATACATGAAGCGCAAGGCCATCGATCCGGATCGCTGGCTTGCCGGCATGCGACGGCTGCTCGGAAAGGCCAGAAGCGGCGTGGTGAAAGGCTGAAGCGCGGATGCGTATCGTAGCGGGGGGTGCCGGCCGTGGCTGATCACGAGACATTCGAGCTCGGGCCGCTCACGCTGCAGCGAGGCATTACGCTTCCGGCGGCCCATCTCGTCTACAAGACGTACGGTACGCTCGCGCCGGACCGTTCGAACGCGATCCTCTATCCGACTTCTTACGGCGCCCACCACAGCGACATCGAGTGGCTGATCGGGCCGGGGCGCGTGCTCGATCCGTCGCGCCATTTCATCGTCATCGCCAATCAGTTCGGGAACGGCTTGTCGTCGTCGCCGAGCAATCTGGCGGAGCCGTTCGGCCTCGGGCGCAACCCGGTCTTCACGCATTGGGACAACGTGCACGCGCAGGAGCGGCTGCTGCGCGAGCGCTTCGGCATCGAACGGCTGGCGCTCGTCTATGGCTGGTCGATGGGCGGGCAGCAGGCGCTGCACTGGGGCGCGATCTTTCCGGATCGCGTGCGCGCCATTTGCGCGGTGTGCACCTCGGCCCGTACGAGCCCGCACAACAAGGTGTTTCTCGAAGGCATCCGCGCGACGCTCACCGCCGACGGCGCCTGGCGCGACGGCCGCTTCGTCGAGAGACCCGTCAAGGCGTTGCGTGCGTTCGGCCGCGTTTATGCCGGCTGGGCCATGAGCCAGGCGTTCTATCGCGACGCACTGTGGCGCACGATGGGCTTTGCCTCGCTCGAGGACTACCTCGTGCGGGCCTGGGAAGGAAATTTTCTGCGGCGCGACGCCGGCGACCTCCTGTCCATGATCGACACGTGGTACCAGTCGGACATCTCCGACAACGCGATCTACAGCGGCAATCTTTCGCGCGCGCTCGGCGCCATCACGGCCCGCTCGATCATCATGCCGTCGACGACCGATCTTTATTTCACGGTTGCTGACAGCGAGATCGAGACGCGCCAGATGCCGAACGCGGAGCTGCGCCCGATCGAGTCGATCTGGGGCCATCGCGCCGGCAATCCGACGCATTGGCCAGCCGACGAGAACGTGTTGCGGCGCGCGGTGCAAGAGTTGCTCGCCGCATGATCACCGGCATCGACCATATTGCCTTTGCAGCGGCCGATGCCGCGGCCTTGGCCCAGGACTACGCCCTGATGCTCGGCCGCCCTGCCGATGCCGCAGGCGGCCGCATCCGTCTTGGCAACCTCGATTGCATGTTCGGCCCCGCACCGGAGGCCCCCGCGAACGCGGAGGCGAGCACCCAGGCGAGCCTCAGGCTGATGCTCGCGACGTCCGACGTCGAAGCCGCGGCGCATCGGCTCACACGCCGCGGCCTCGGCGGCAGCATCGAGCCGTCGGGAGGCGCGTTCGTGCTCGATGCGGCGGCTACTCACGGTGTGGCGATCGGCATCGTCCCGGCCGCCGCGGATGCGATCGCCGAGGAATCGCACGACATCGCGGGGCTCGATCATGTCGTCGTCCGCACGCCCGATCCCGAGCGGGCCGTCGCGCTCTACGGCGGGCGGCTGGGACTTGATCTGCGGCTTGACCGGACCAACCCCGAGTTTGGCACCCGCTTGTTGTTCTTCGTCTGCGGCGGCCTCGTGGTCGAAATCTCGCACGACGTGCGCAAGGGCGTCGGGCCAGGTGCCGACCGCATCTTCGGACTTGCCTGGCGGGCGCGCGACATCGAGGCGGCGCATGCGCGCATGGTGGCGGCGGGTGTCGCTGTTTCCGAGATCCGAGCCGGACGGCGGCCGGCGACGCGGGTTTTCACCGTGAAGAGCCACACGGGCGGCGTGCCATCGTTGGTGATCGGCGGCGACGGCCTCGAGCGGTCGTGACAGCAGGTGGCCTGAAGCACAAAGGAGAGCGTGGTTTGGATTTGAAGCTCGACGGCAAGACGTGCCTCGTCACCGGCGCGAGTGCCGGCATCGGTGTCGCCATTGCGCGCGTGATGGCGCGGGAAGGCGCACGCCTTGCGATCCTCGCGCGGCGCAAGGCGCCGATGGACGCGCTCGCCGACGAGATCGAGGCCGAGACGGGACAGCGGCCGGCCGTCATCGTTGCCGATCTGATGCAACAGGCGGCACCGGAGAACGTCCGGAGCGCGACGTACGACGCGCTGGGCGGCAGGCTCGACATCCTCGTCAACAACGCGGGACTTTCCAGCCGGCCGGACCCGATGGCGCCCGATGACGTCTGGACGGCATCGTTCGACCTCAAATTCACGACGCTGCGCCGTCTCACGAACGCTTTCCTTCCCGGCATGCGGACGCAACGGTGGGGGCGCATCATCAACATCACCGGCGTCATCGAGCCGATCGGGACGAGCGCCGCGCTTGCTGCCTGCGCGGCGGCACACGCCTGGGCGAAGGGCCTGTCGCGCGATCTCGCGCGCGAAGGGATCACGGTCAATTGCGTGCCGCCGGGCCGGATCGACAGCGAGCAGATCCGGCGTATCTACGCCGACCCGGGCGCCAAGCAGGGCTTCATCGACCAGTTCGTGCCGATGGGTCGGTTCGGTGCGCCCGAGGAGCTGGCCGATCTCGTGGCCTGCCTTGCCTCGCCGCGCGCCGGCTACATCACGGGCGCGGTGATTCCCGTTGACGGCGGCATGTCGCGTTTCGCCATGTGAAGCGGCGTCGCTTGCCGAGCAGCGCCGCACGCCGTCACGCGGTCTGCGCCTGCTCGCGCAAACGCACAGTCTCGGCGGCCCGGCGCCGCTCGGCGAGAACGATCCGCTCTCGGTGCACGAGATAGATGCCGGAGGCGATCACGATGGCGGCGCCCGCAAGCGTCCATTGATCGGGGACCTGCCCGAAGACCAGATAGCCGGCGCTGACGTGCGTAATCAGCCCCAGATAGATGAACGGCGCCAGCGTCGACGCGGGTGCGTGGCGATAGGCCAGTATGAAAATGAAGTGACCGAGCCCGCCCCAGAAGCCCATCGAAACGAGCAGCGCCCACGTCAGGGTGTCCTGCGGCCACTCCCAGTGGGCGATCGCGAAAGGGGCCATCATGAACGTGCCCGCGATCAAGGAGTAGAACAGCGTCACCTCGGGAGGATCATAGGATGCGAGGTAGCGCGTGAGCAGCATGAACGTCGCGTAGCAGAGCATCGAGCCGAGAGCGAAGATCATGCCCGGCTCGAAGGCCGCGATGCCTGGTCTCACTGCGACGATGATCCCCGAGAAGCCGACGAGGATGGCGAGCATCCGCCGCCACCTGATCCATTCGCCGAGAAACGGGCCGGCGAGCAGTGCCACGACAAACGGAGCCAGAAACGCGATCGTCTGCGTCTGGTCGAGCCGCAGCGTCCTGAGCGCCAGAAAGTTCAGCAGCGTCGAGCCGAGCATGAGCAGTGACCGACCGGTCTGGTGCCAGAAGCGCTGCGTGCGGAGCAGCCGCGGCAGCGACATGGCTCCGATCAGGAGCACGATCAGCAGAAACTGGCTGACGAAGCGCAGCCAGACCACCTGCGCCACGGGCAGCTGGGCGACGGTCGCCATGTACTTGGCCGTGGCATCGAGACAGGAGAACAGACCGAGCGCCAGGCACATCAGGCCGATGCCCTTCAGGACATCGGGCGCAGGGCCGGGCACAGGCAGGCTCGCAGGCGGATCACTCTTCTGCATCGCGGCGTCCAAGGTTCGCGGGCAGGCCTCCCGAATCTTTTTGCACTGTCTAGCATGAGTTCGCAGCCCGGATCGCGGCGCTCTCCGGTTGCGGCCAAATAGCCCGGCAGGCACTTCCATCGGAAGTCTGACTTTCGGCGTCCTCCCTCAAGCTCGCGATTGCCCCTCCTGCGAAACCTGCTTAGCCTGAGCTCATCCCATCCCGAGGCCAGCCAGGCCCAATCCTTCATGCCGGAGCCATCCATGAGCCAGAAGCCGGTCGTCCTCCTCGTGCCGCCGTCGGCGGAGACGGGCGAGCTAGCCCGCCAGCTTGCCCCCTCCCACATCGAGCTTGTGCTCGCCCAGCCGGGGACCGACGCGTTCCAGGCGGCACTGCCACGCATCGAGTTCATGATCTGCTACCCGAACGTGAAGATGGAGGAGGCCTTCTACAAGGCCGCGCCGAACGTGCGGCTCGTGCAGCTTCTCTCGGCGGGCTACGACGCGGTCGATATCGAGGCCGCGCGCCGTGCCAAGGTCCCGGTCTCCAACAACGGTGGCGCCAACGCCATCTCGGTGGCCGAGCATGCGGTCATGCTGATGCTCACGGTGGCGCGCCGCGTCGTGTGGCAGCACCAGAGCGTGTCCGGCGGGCGCTGGCGCGGCAACGGGCCGCCTCCGGCCATGTATGAGCTTTACGACAAGACGCTCGGCATCATCGGCCTCGGCAATATCGGCCGCAAGGTCGCGCGGCGCGCCCAGGCGTTCGGCATGAAGGTCGAGTATTACGACATCAAGCGGCTGACCGAGGACGAGGAGGATGCGCTCGGCGTCAAATTCCGCCTGCTGCGCGAACTGCTGCGGCGCTCGGACTTCGTCTCGCTGCACACGCCGCTCAACGCTTCGACGAAGCACATGATCGGTGCCGCCGAGCTTGCCCTGCTGAAGCCCACCGCCATCATCGTCAACACCTCGCGTGGGCCCGTCATCGACGAGGTGGCGCTCGCCAAGGCGCTCGAAGCCAGGAAGTTCTTCGGCGCGGGGCTCGACGTCTTCGACGAGGAGCCGCCGCCGAACAGCAATCCCCTGTTCAAGCTCGACAACGTCGTGCTGACCGCACACTTCGCCGGGCCGACGTCTGACAACCACGTGGCGCGCTTCCGTAACGCGTTCGACAACGTCGAGCGCATGGTGCGTGGCGATGGACCGTTCTGGGTGGTGCCGGAGCTGGCGGACTGACGCCCGACGGGCCGATCCGCTCTTAGCGCGACAGTGCGGTCCCGGAGCCCGGCTCCGGGACTTTTCTTTTGCCTTTCCGGGTTTGCCGGGGTGTCGGCGCCGATGCAGCGCGATGTGGCCCCGGCTGCGACGGGGCGAGCGCAGCGCTCGTTTTGGCCCGGAGCGCTTGTCTCTTATAACATAGATTAGTATAGTCCATGTTATAAATCGCTGCCGAGGCAGCGCGCTTAAGAGGGCTCCCGGCGCGGCAAGACCTTTCCGGGAGACGCCGCAACTTCCAGATATGCGGAGAGGCTGCATGAAAAGAATCGCCGTTATCGGGGCCGGTTTTGGCGGCCTGTGGAGCTCGCTTGCTGCCGCGCGGCTGCTCGACATGCATCGCGTGTCCGGCTCGGATATCGAGATCGCAGTCGTCGCGCCCGAGCCGGTGTTGAATGTACGGCCCCGGTTCTACGAGGCGAACCCGGGCTCGATGGCGGCCCCGCTGCTGCCGCTCTTTCGCGAGGCGGGCATCCGCTTCGTCCGCGGCATCGTCGACGGGATCGACGCACAGGGGCGCGTCATCTCCATTGTCAGCGGCGCGGGCGAGCGCTCGACGCTGGACTACGACCGACTGGTCCTGGCGTCCGGCAGCCGACTGCATCGGCCGCCCATTCCGGGACTTGGCGCGCACGCCTTCAGCATCGACCAGCGCGACGAAGCGGCCGAGCTCGAGGCCCATCTGCATACGCTTCCCAGTCGCGCGGACAGTGCTGCGCGCAACACAGTCATCGTCGTGGGCGGCGGGTTCACGGGGATCGAGCTTGCGGCGGAGCTGCCCCGGAGACTGCGGGCAATCCTTGGCGAGGAGACCGCCGTGCGCACGGTCCTCATCGAGAAGGCCAAGGTGATCGGCCCCGAGCTCGGCGCGGGGCCGCGGCCGGTCATCGAGCAGGCGCTTGGCGTACTGGGCGTCGAGGTGCGGCTCGACACCGGGGTGGAGAGCATCGACGCCGGCGGCGTGCTCACATCGGGCGGCGAGCGTGTCGAGGCGCACACCGTCGTCTGGACGGCCGGTTTGCGCGCCAGTCCACTCGCCCGGTGCATTCCCGGCGACAAGGACGATCTCGGTCGGCTCATCGTCGATCGCGATCTGCGCGTGCCGGAAACTCCGAGCGTCTTCGTCGCCGGCGACGCGGGCCGGGCTGCCACCGACGGGGCCGGCAACCATACCCTGATGTCGTGCCAGCACGCGCTTCTGCTCGGCCGGTCGGCCGGCAACAACGCCGCAGCCGATCTTCTCGGTGTTGCAACCATCCCTTATACGCAACCGCAATACGGGACGACGCTCGACCTCGGCGCGTGGGGAGCCGTCCGTTGCCAGGGCTGGGAGCGCACGGTGCTGAAAGCGGGACCGGAGGTGAAGCCGCTCAAGCACATGATCAACTCCAAGCTGATCTATCCTCCGCCGGCAAGCCGGCGCGAAGCACTCGAGGCTGCGAACCCCGTGGTCGATGTCGACAGGCTGAAGCAACTTGCCGAGAAGGCGGGTGCGGCAGCCCGCTAGCTCGCTCGTCCCTTCTGCGTGCGCCGCCGCTGGAGCCGACGGCCACGCTCGCTTTTGCCCGCACTTTCGGCGTCGGATCAGTCCGGTTGCTTCGATTTGGCCTTGCGCCGGCCTGGGCGCTTGCGCACCGCGGCGATGCGGGTTTCCTCGCGTGCCGCCTGGCGTTCCGTAAGCCACTCCCGGACCTGATCGGGAAAACCGGCGGGCAGGCGGCGCGTCTGGAAGCCGAAGGCGAGGTCCGACAGCCTCGTCCGCGCCAGCTCCTCGCGCATGTGGCGCTCGGCGCGCAACATGACGGCATGAATCCCGCACGTGCCGCTGATCGCCCACGCCGGCGCCTTGCCGTTGAAGAGAGCGCAACGACCGCGGATCTCCTGGCAGTCGAACAGGGGCTTTTGGCCTTCGACCGCATCGACGACGTCGAGGACGGTAATTGCCTCGGCCGACCGGGCGAGGGCATAGCCACCCTTGATCCCTTCGGCCGATTCGACGATGCGGGCCTTCTCCAGCTTGGCAAAGATCTTGGCGAGGAAGGTCGGTGACACGCCCTGCAGCTCGGCGAGGTCGCGCGCACTCGGCCGGTGATCGAGAGGGCTTGCGAGCCACAACAGGCAGTGGAGGGCGTATTCGACGCCGGTGCCGATGTGCGACATAACCAGGAGTATATCGGTCCCTGTTCGGATTGCAACGCACCCCTCCGCATGCGCGGCGTTCGCGACGACCGTCCTGCATACCTTTGCGCTCGTCGGTTCTCGCGGGCGATGCCGCTCCCAAACACCACCGTCCCCAGGCAGCCGAAGCTCATGGGGCAGGAAGCCGAAGGGCGCGGAGCGGGATGGCCTCGCACTTTGGCATTGGATTGGATGCGGCCACCGCCGCTCCGCTGCGCGTGACGGGGGTGGTCCCCCTTCGGACGACCGATCCGCAGAGCCGCCGCGCATCCGTTTCGAGCGGCGACTCTCGCTGCCGATCGCCTCGCGGCTTCCGGCAGCAGCTAAGATCTCCGGCGGTGGCTGAGTACCGCCTACGTCTATCCGACGCGCGCCCGCCTCCCGGAGGTCCCAGCTCGAGCCTCAAGGCCCTTCATCGAGACGGACGAGCGGAAGATAAGCGCGGAATTGGCCCCGGGGATAAGTTCGGAACGAGAAGCGGCACGTCCGCGGTCTACGGCAATCGAGATCGGCCTGGGACCGCGACGAGGCCCACCTCCAGCCAGTCGTCCGGCCGTGTCGCACGCGATGCAATTTGGCGGCGATGCGGCTAGCATGGCGGCGTGAGTACCCGTTTCCCAGTCATCGAGCGAGGCTCGGCCATGTCGTTTTCCACGCCCTACGTTTTCGTCGTCAGTATGGATGTCGATCCAGCCAAGGAAGCGCTCTTCAACGAGGTCTACGATACCGAACACGTCCCCTACCTGAGCAAGGTGCCGGGCGTGCGCGCGGTGACCCGCATGCAGGGCGTGCCGTTCACGCACCAGGTCGGCGGCCAGCCTGTCGCCAAGCAGCACGAGGCCGCCCGCTACACGGCCATCTACGAGATCGACAGCCCCGCCGTCCTGACGAGCGCCGAGTGGAGGATGCAAGGAGAGAAGGGCCGCTGGGCAACAGAGGTTCGCCCGTTCACGAGAAATCGCAGCCACTCGGTCTACAAGGTGCGCTGAGAGGCTTTGCCGACGTGCGCCCGAACGGCACATGGCGGACAGGGCGCCGTCGTCCGCTGCCGCATCTCGGAAGTGCAGGAAGTTGCCGAGTGCCTTCAAATCCCGATCACGTCCTCCACGCTGTGGGCTCGCGGAGGCGCGGCAACAGGCATTCGCGCCAGGCAATCGGCGACGGGTTGCTCCTCCGCGCATTCTTCCTCGAATCGCCTCTACGGTCAGTGGCCGTCCGTCTCGAACACATCCAATCGGAGAGCAGCCGTGTCCTCACCCGATCTCATCCTGCGTGGCGGCCGTGTCATCGATCCATCGCAATCGATCGACGGCGTCATGGATGTCGCTTTCTCGGGAACCAAGGTCGCCGCCGTCGGCCGCACGATTGCCGCGGGGCCGGCGACGGAGGTGCGCGACGTCTCAAGGCACATCGTCACTCCGGGTCTTATCGACCTGCACACTCACGTCTACTGGGGCGGTACGTCGCTCGGCATCGATGCGGAGGATTTCTGCCGCCGCTCGGGCGTGACGACCGCCATCGATACGGGGAGTGCGGGCCCGGGCAACTTCGCCGGCTTTCGCCGCCACGTGATCGAGCGTAGCGAGGTGCGTATCCTCGCCTACCTGCACGTGTCCTTCGCCGGGATCTATGCCTTCTCCAATACGATCATGTACGGCGAGAGCCAGTCGATGCACCTCATGGCGCCGCGCGACGCCGTCAAGGTCGCGGAGGCCAATCGTGACCTGATCGTCGGCATCAAGGTGCGGGTGGGGCTTCACGCTTCGGGCGAGCAGGGCACGGCGCCGCTCAATGTGGCGCTGCAAGTGGCCGACGAGGTCGGCCTGCCGCTGATGTGCCACATCGACCACCCGCCGCCCTCCTACGAAGAGGTGATCGGCATGCTGCGCCCGGGCGATGTGCTCACGCACGCATTCCGTCCGTTCCCGAACGCGCCGGTGACCGCCCAGGGCAAGGTGAAGGCCGCTGTGCAGGAGGCGCGGGCGCGCGGTGTTCTCTTTGACATCGGCCACGGCAAGGGCTCGTTCGCTTTCAAGACTGCGCGTGCGATGCTGGCCAACGGCTTCATGCCGGACACCATCTCGTCGGATGTGCACCAGCTCTGCATCGATGGTCCCGCCTACGATCAGGTGACCACCATGTCGAAATTCCTGTGCATGGGCGTGCCGCTCTCCGAGGTCGTCAAGCAATCGACTGTCAATGCCGCGATGGCGCTGAGGCGGCCGGAGCTCGGCAGCCTGAAGCCGGGATCGGCGGGGGATGCCACCGTTCTGACGGTCGAAGAGGGCAGTTTCGACTACGAGGATGTTCTCGGCGAGCACATGGCAGGGAACAGGCGGATCGTGGCCGATGCCACTGCCATCGGCGGCAGGTGGTGGCCCGCGAGGTCCGGGCTCACGCTCCCCACAGCCCGAAGCGGCTGAGCTTCCGCGGG
>OEIU01002340.1_pt1 | contig 10251 bp, 9 predicted proteins | sample 1539221 | NCBI WGS metagenome assembly OEIU01 (sample SAMN03792071, study PRJEB22550) | activated sludge metagenome | feature: wastewater treatment plant; material: activated sludge; isolation source: Wastewater treatment plant of a petroleum refinery complex | place: Argentina: Zarate | collected... | reverse complement strand
CCCGAACCATTCTATTAAGTTCGGGTTTTAAGAAAATATTATTTAACAATTTTTAATCTGCATCAGCATCAGAAGATTGATCTGATTCAGGGACAACTCTATATGCAGCATTAGATTCAGTTGCAGTGGTAATAGAAAATTTACCTTCTTTAATATACTGGTAGAGTAAATCATTTTCTATTACGTAGCCAAATAATTCTCTAAACTTTTCGATTGATACTCCTATTGTAGCTGCAAGTTTTGCAAGTTCATGCGGATCATCAAAATCTGCCTGGTTTAATCTTAGCATATATCTGCGTGCGATGTAAAAACTTTCAGATGCGGGATCAACCATTCTTACCTTTGTCTTCATAGTTTTTGGATCAATAATATCTTTAAAGTACATCGGAACAAATCTTCCATTTTGTATTGATACCATTGCCCCGCTTCCACCTTCAAGAATAAATTGTGCGGCAGAAAATCCGAGATCTCTTGTGTATTCCATATCAAAGGGAATTGGATCTGCGCATCTTAATTCATAACCAATATTTTTTGCTACGATTGTAGATTTTAATCCGAATTCTTTCAGTCGTTCCTGAACTCTGGTTTTTAAAATCTCACCAAAATTAATTTCCGCAATTCTGATATTATCGTGTGCATCTCTTTCAACTTCGATAAGTGAATCAAGATCAGTAGTATCAAGATGTTCAACTAATCCTTCGGCAATTATCGCAACACCATCAGGATGACCGTAACTTAATCTTTTAATTATCGCTCCGGCAAGTATATCAACAATATGACTGAGTTTAATTTTTTTGTTAGCAAATTCTTCTGGAATAAGTGTAAGTGTTGCACCGGTTGCTTTACCAATTCCAAGAGCAAGATGCCCTGCTTTTCTTCCCATCGAAACAACAAAATACCAGCGGGAAGTTGTTTGAGCATCGACCATTAAATTTTTTACTATATCAACACCAATATGTCTTGCTGTTTGAAATCCAAATGTTGGAATACCATGAGGCAGATCTAGATCGTTATCAATCGTTTTGGGAACGTGTACAACTTTTATTCTTCCTGCCGCCATTTCGTTAACTTTAAGTGCACTGAATGCTGTGTCATCGCCGCCAATGGTTATAAGTTTATCAACATTTAATCTTAACAAAGATGTAACTGTATTTTCTAAATGTTTTGGATCTTTGGTTGGATTAGCTCTTGAAATTCCGATATATGAACCACCGCGAAAATGTATTCGGCTAACGTTTTGAATTGAAAGCAATCTAACATGAGAAATGTCGCCCTGCATTATCCATTTAAATCCATCTTTTATTCCCACAACCTCAATGCCTTCAACAGCGGCACGAATGGTAGCAGCACCAATTACGCTATTTATTCCTGGTGCAGGACCTCCGCCGACTAATATTGCTAATCTTTTTGGTGCGATAGACATTTTACTTCAACTCCTGAAATTAAAATAATTTTATAGAACTTTTAGTTTTGCAAATTTAAGCATTAACTGCTTTACATTATTTCCCTCAAAATGAACTGTGGCTTTTGTCGTATCACCGCTTCCAATAACATCCACAACTTTACCAAGCCCAAATTTTTCATGCATTACGCGGCTGCCAGGTCTTAAATTGGCGCCATCCTGATTAAAATTTTCATAGTCAACTTTTTCAAAATATTCGTAATACAATTCTTTTTTTGTTTTACGATTTGCCTTTCTTCCAAGTCCGCCATTCATCTCTTTATATGTTGAAGGATCAAGTTCATCAATAAATCTGGAACGGCTTTGATATGCTACTTCTCCAAAACGATAACGTGATCTTGCGTGAGTAACATAAGCTTTTTTCTTTGCACGTGTTAATGCGACATAGAATAATCTTCTTTCTTCATCAACTGAAGTATCTGCAGCAAACTTATTGGCAATCGGGAAGATATCTTCTTCGCATCCGGATACAAAAACAATGGGCCACTCCAAACCTTTTGCACTGTGAACTGTTAAAAGTGTAACGCTATTTTTATCATCGGAATAATTATCTATATCTGATACTAGTGATACTTCTTCAAGATATTGCTCAAGTTTGGTGTCAGGATTATTTGCTGTAAAATCACTAAATGATGAGAGAAGCTCACTTATATTTTCCATTCTTTGCAAAGCTTCCTGAGTACCTTCTTCCTTAAACATTTTTATAATTCCAAGTTCATCAACCAGAGCTCTTATTAATTCATCAACAGATAATTTATCTTTAAGTCCAATATATTTATCAAGCAACGTTTTAAATTGTTTTACGTTTTTCTGTATTCTTTCTTTAATATCAATAACTTCAAAAACACGTCCCATAGTTGTAAAAAGTGAAATCTCGTGTTTACGTGCAAATGCAATCATTCTTGTTATTGTTGTACTGCCTATTCCACGCTGCGGAAAATTCATTATTCTCAATAAACTTTCTTCATCATTCTGATTAGAGATAACACGCAAATAAGCAATAACATCTTTCACTTCTTTTCTCTTATAAAACTCAACGCCTCCTATAATCTTATATGGAATTTTTTCTCTTCTGAAAAAATCTTCCATCGTGCGGGATTGGGCATTGGTTCTGTATAATACTGCAAAATCTTTGAAAGCAATTTTTTTCTTTGATGTTTCGTATTTGATATATTTTGCTATTTGTGATGCTTCATCTTTTTCATCTGCACATTTTAAAAGAACTAATGGTTCACCTTCTTCATTTTCGGTCCAGAGAGTTTTAATAACCTGATCTTTATTATTCTTAATGACTGAATCAGCAGCTTTAAGAATCATTTTTGTTGAGCGATAATTCTGCTCAAGTTTAAATAATTTGTACTTAGGAAAATCTTTACTAAAATCCAGCATGTTGCCAAGATTTGCCCCGCGCCAACTGTAGATGCTTTGTGCGTCATCGCCAACAACAGAGAGATTGCCGTTTCTTGGTACCAATAATTTAATAAGCTCGTACTGAGCTTTGTTGGTATCCTGAAATTCATCAACTAATATGTATTCAAAACGTGATTTATATTTTTGAAGTATATTTTTTTTGTTAAGAAATAATTCAATCGGTTTAAGCAATAAATCATCAAAATCCATTGCATTAAATTCTATAAGCCGCTTTTGATACTCAACATAAATATCCGCAATCTTCTCATCAAAAAAAGAATGAATATGTTTACTTCTAAATTCCTTAGGAGTAATCATATAATTTTTAAGAAAACTAATTCTGTGTCTTACTGAATTTGGAGTAAATTTATCAATATCAATATTAAGATCAGTCATTATGTTAGAAACAAGTGATAAGGAATCGATAGTATCATAAATTGAAAAATTACTTTTATAGTTTATATGTTTAGCTTCAGTGCGAAGAATTTTTGCAAATACCGAATGGAATGTTCCCATCCATAAATCATCTGCCTTCTTACCTATCAACTCCCTGATTCTATCCTTCATCTCATTTGCGGCTTTATTAGTAAAGGTAAGCGCAAGAATGCTTTCGGGTGCAAAATTTTTCTTCAGAAGGTAAGCAATTTTATAAGTTAAAACTTTGGTTTTTCCGGAGCCAGCCCCCGCAACTATCATCTGTGGTCCATCAAGATATTCTACGGCAGCTAACTGAGCGGGGTTAAGATCTTTGAATTGTTGCATAATTCTTTCTATTTTTTACAAAAACAGGTGCAAATATATACAAACTGTTAAGGAATAGAAAGAATTAGGTATGTAAAAATTGCAGGAAAATTCTAACTGTTATCTAAAACCCGCAATAGTAACTAAAAATAAATATTTGATTTTATCTATTATTGGCACACAAATGGTATATCCCAACACAAAATATAAATTAAATGCATTCGATTGATTATAAAAATACAGAGGAACCAAAAAATATAATTCCTTACGAGCAATCCAAGGATGAAACGGAATCCATCAATAAAGATTCAGGAGATGGGTTTTCACTTTATTCCAAGTATAATGTTTTGCTGCAAACTATTAAGGATGGCTTAATATTGATTAGCGATCGCCGCGTTCGCTACTCAAATAAGGTTTTTGCCGATATGCTTGGCTATTCAATAGATGAAATGACTGATTTACTAATTGATAATTTTATTGCTCCAAGCTTTAGGAATATTGTTTTAGACAGATACGAGAAGAGACTTAAAGGTGAATTTGTTCCACCGCAGTATGAGATTGAAGCTATAACTAAAGACGGTAAAATTATTCCAGTACTTTTAAATACCGGGTTAGTTTCTTCTGGAAATGATAAACTTGAATTTGTAATAGTCCGTGATCTTTCAGAAATCTCGCATAAGAATAATGAGTTAAAGAAACGTAAAAATGAATTTGAGATTATCTTTAATAATACCAGCGTTGCAATTGCTTTGCTGGATTTAAAAGGAAATTTGTTAAAAATTAATGAAACGTGGCAAAAACTTTTTGGATATATAAAAGATCCAACTCAAGAGTATAACATATCTGAAACTTTTCCACCTGAAGATAAAAATAATTTTTCCGATTTGGTTGCAGATTTATTTAAAGACAACTCTAAACAAGTGCGAAAACAATTAAGCTTACTAAAAACTGATGGAAAAAAAATCTGGGCAGATTTATCAATCTCAGCCGTTAAAAACAGCAAAAATAAAATTCAATATTTTATTTTATCTGTTCTGGATATTTCAGAAAGAATTGAAATCGAAAATAAATTTGAGGAAGAAAGAAAATTACAGCAGTATTTTATGGAATACGTGCCGGATTCAATCTACTTTAAAGATACTTCTAGCAAATTTATAAAAGCTAACAAAGCAACTTTAACTAAAATGGGATTAAAATCTCTTGATGAATTAATTGGTAAAACCGACCGCGATTTTTTTGATAATGAGCATTCGGACAGTGCAAGAAAAGATGAAGAAGATATAATTAAAAACGGAACATCTATCCTAAATAAAATAGAAAAAGAAACCTGGAACGATGGCACTGTAACATGGGCATCCACTACCAAAATTCCCTTAAGAGATGACGAAAATAAAATTATCGGAACTTTTGGAATTACACGGGATATTACTGATTTAAAAAAATCTGAAGATATAAGAAATGCACTTTATAAAATTTCCACCGCAGTTACTTCTGTACCCGATATACAAAATCTTTTTAATACAATTCATCAGATTATTATGGATTTGATGAAGGCAGATAATTTTTACATTGCAATGTACAATGATGAAACTAACATAGTAAGCTTTCCATATTTTGTTGATCAAGTTGATCCACCTCCGGAAGCAAGAAAAGCCGGGCGAGGATTGACAGAATATATTTTAAGAACCGGAAAGCCGCAGTTAATTGATGCTGAAACTGATCTTAAACTACGTTCAATCGGAGAGACTTCTCTTATCGGCGAGCCAACACAAATCTGGCTTGGTGTCCCGCTAAAAGTGCAGGGGAAAACAATCGGGGTCATCGTTGTTCAGGATTACAATGATGCAACAACATACGGTGAAAATGAAAAAGAAATATTAACTTATGTTTCTGAACAGATAGCACTTGCAATAGATAAAAAATACCGCGAACAAAAAATAATTGAGTATTCGGAAGAACTTAAAGAATCAAATGCTACAAAAGATAAATTTTTTTCTATCATCGCTCACGATCTTAAAAGTCCATTTAATGGAATCTTAGGTTTGTCAAGAATGATTTGGGAAGAATATGATTCAATGGACGATGATGAATTAAGATCATCGCTTGAAATCTTAAAAGATTCTACTGAAAATGTTTACAAACTTATTGAAAACTTGCTTGATTGGTCCAGATTACAAACCGGTAGAATGAAATTCCAACCATCATTTCAGAATATGTTTATGATAGTTGAAGATACACGAATGCTGCTAAATCAAATTGCCAGAGTAAAAGAGATCACAATCAGGAATAAAGTGGCGCACACAAGCTTAATCTGGGGTGATTCAAATATGCTTCATTCTTTAATGCAAAATCTAATTTCTAATGCGATTAAATTTACACCCAATGGTGGGATTATAGAAATTATAGAAGAATTTTTAGGTGATAAAATTCAATATACAGTTTCTGATAACGGAGTTGGAATTGAGCAAAAAGATATAGATAAACTTTTTAGGTTGGATATAAGTTATTCTACAAGAGGAACGATGGAAGAAAAAGGGACAGGACTTGGATTAGTTTTATGTAAGGAGATTGTGAATATTCACGGAGGTGAAATAAAAATTAAGAGTGCGGTTGGAAGCGGAACAAAAATTATTTTCACTCTAAATAAAAACAGCGTTTAAAATTCTAATAATCCTTTTGTTAAAAATATTTTGTTAAGACCTAATCTCTAGGATGATTTTTACACCATTCTTTTATGTAATCAGCAATATCTGTAGTTGAAGCTCCCGGAGTAAATAACTCGCCCACACCTAACTCTTTAAGTTTTTTAATATCTTCTTCAGGAAAAATTCCGCCACCGGTTACAAGAACATCATCAATTCCTTTTTCTTTCATAAGATTTAATATTTTAGGAAAGACCGTCATATGTGCACCGGATAAAATACTTATACCAATAACATCAGCATCCTCTTGAATTGCAGCTTCAACAATTGTTTCCGGTGTTTGTCTTAATCCCGTATAAATAACTTCCATTCCTGCATCACGTAAAGCAGCAGCAATAACTTTGGCACCACGATCATGCCCATCTAATCCTGCTTTAGCAACTATCACTCTGATTTTTTTATCCATTTAGCAAACCTTCATATTTGGAAACAGCATTTTTTATTTTATCGGCGTATAGTTCAATTTCGGAACCTTTGTACTCTATTGTTCTGGGCCGCATATGAAAATCATTTTCATATCTTGGAATAATGTGATAGTGAAAATGAAAAACGGATTGTCCTGCGCTTAATCCATTATTTGAAATAATATTAAATCCATCCGACTTTAATGCGCGTTTAACCACACCTGCAAGATACTGGGTTAACTTTGTAAGTTCTAAAAGCACATCGGGAGGAACAGTAAGAAAATTATCATAATGCGCTTTGGGTATAACAATTGTATGACCATAATTAATAGGATTAATATCAAGGAAGGCAATAAACTTTTCATTTTCAAAAACAACCTCAGCTTCGGAAGTTTTTGATGCGATATTACAAAAAATACAATCCATTGTTCTCTCGCTTTATTTGTTAAACAAACTTAATTTTTTTTATAGATAACTGCCAACAATTATTTTCAAAAAAGATAGTCCTTCGTTCTTCCAAATACACCAAACAATCCACCTGTATGAACAAAAATATTTTTCCTACCCTTCCCCGCCATCAGATAATTTTCATAGTAAGCATAAAATGCTTTACCGGTATAAGCTGGATCAAATAAAATCCCGGTTTCGGCTGCAAATTTTCTTATCAACTTTATTTTTGATTGCGTGATATTCTTATATCCTTCTCTGGAGTAGCCATCAAGTATGATAAGATTATCGGAATCTATTTTACAGTTCAGTTTATAATCCAAGATGCATCCTTCTGCAAGCTGCAGGATTTTCTTTTTAATTTCTTCCTTACTATACAAAACATTAACAGCAACAATTTTAAGATTAAGATTGTTAAGTGCAGCACCAACTAACATTCCCGCCGCAGTTCCACCTGAGCCGCTTGCAGCAACTATTGAATCTATATTGCTTAAATTAATTTGTTTTTTAAGTTCATCAATAAAATTAATATAACCCCAGATTCCAAGTGTAGTTGATCCTCCTTCAGGTAAAACATAAGCATTTTTATTTTTTTTAAGTAAAGCGATCCTTTCTTCGAACATTATATCATTCACTCTATCATAATCAGCTTTATTTAGATATTTTATTTCAGCACCGAACATTTTATTTAAGAAGAGATTTCCATTTACATTTGAGTTTTCTTTTCCCCACAAAAATAATTTTGTGTTTAGTCCTATTTTCTTAGCTGCTATTGTAGTTGCTCTTGCGTGATTTGACTGATCTCCTCCACAGGTAAAAATAATATCTGCCTTTTTCCTTTTTGCATCCTCAATAATATATTCCAGTTTGCGTATCTTGTTACCGGATAATTCGCAGCCGGTTAAATCATCCCGCTTGATTAAAAAATTTTTCCCTTCAAATTTTATTTCCTGTAATGGAGTTGAAATTTGTGCGAGTGAAATTTTTTTAGGTATTTTCATTTAGCTAATTCAATCTTTTTAAGTTTGGAATAAATCTTTCTTGCTTTCTCAAGGTCTTCAGGAGTATCAACAGAAAAGCTGTCAAATTCTGTTGTAACAATTTTTATTTTAAAACCGTTTTCCAGCATTCGCAATTGTTCAAGTTTTTCCCACTGCTCAAGATCAGTTGGGATAAGCTGAGTAAACTTAAATAAATATTCTTTTCGATAAACATATAATCCAATATGTTTGTATATCTCAGCTTTCTCAAGAATCTCCTTATCATTTTCAGCATCACGTACAAAAGGGATTGGTGATCGTGAAAAGTATAATGCAAAATTCTTATAATCAAAAACCACTTTTACAACTGAAGGAGATTTTACTTCTTCAATGTTATCTATCAATTTTGCTAATGTTGATACATTTACATCAGGATCAAATAATAATGGTTCAATCGCCTGGTCAATCATCATTCCGCTTATAAAAGGTTCATCACCCTGAATATTTACAATTATTTCTGCGCGTGGAAATTCTTTCGCAACGATTGCTATTCTATCTGAACCAGTTGCACAATCTTTTGGGGTCATTATAACTGCCGCACCAAAACCTTTTGCTGCTTTGGCAACTTGCTCATCATCCACAGCAATTACAATTTGGTTCATCAGTTTGGATTTTTTTGCACCTTCGTAAGTATGTTGAAGAAGAGATTTACCACCAATATCAGCAAGTGGTTTACCCATTAATCTTGTTGAAGCAAATCTTGCAGGAATAACGCCAAGAATGTAAGGATTGTTTTTTTTAGGTTTTACCTTTTTAGCCATTATTTGTCGCCAATAACTTTAGGAACTTTAAAATGATGTTCATCTTTTGCCGGAGCATTTCTTAAAGCTTCTTCTGTCGTGATTGATGGTTTCAATTTATCATCGCGAAAAACATTTGTTTGCTCAACCGGATGAGAAAGCGGCTTAACATTTTCCGTATCCAGCTCATTAAGTTTTTCCATGTAGTTTAAAATCTCATTCATTTGCGGAGTAAAGTTTTCTAATTCATCTTCCGAAAATTTTAACCTGGCAAGCTCAGCTATTTTTTCAACATCCTTCTTTGAAACAGCCATCAGTTAATTTCCTTTTTATTACTGATAATAATTTCTCTAACTTTTTCCATTAACGCAAGTTCATCCTGTTTAGTTTTGATGTTATCTGTAGGAATTGGCTTATCAAAATGCAAATAAACAGTCCCGCTTTTTAATTTAAATGTACCTTTGGGCATAATTTTATTAGTGCCATTAATGGTTATCGGTACGATTGGATAACCACTGTGTGCAGCAAGATAAAATGCTCCGCGTTTAAACGATTGTACTTCACCTGTTTTACTTCTTGTACCCTCAGGAAAAACAAGTACAGAAATTCTTTTTTCTTTCATCATCTTTTTAGCTTTAGCTAAACTTTTTATAGCTGCCTGTGGATCCTTTCTATCTACAACAACGTAAGGACCTAAAAAAAGTTGCCAGCCAAAGAATGGAATGTGTGCCAGTTCTTTCTTAAAAAGCATGCTTAATCGGTTAGGGACTCCCCATTGTAAAGCAGTAATATCAATCTGGCTGGAATGATTTGATGCAAAAACATAAACAGCTTTTCTATCAATGTTTTCCAGACCTGTTATTTTAACACGCACACCTGAAATTATTAAAATCCCCAACGGAAAAATTTTTGCGAGGTAATGATAAAGTGTAAAACTTCTATCGATAAAAATAAAAATCAGCCCAAAGATCGAACAGATCAAAGTGTGAATAGCAATTAAAAATATTTTAAGGTAAGTAATCAAGTTACCTTCTATTAGTTTTTAATAATTTTCAATTATTTTCTTTAGCGCTGTAAGGGCGTTTTCATTAACTCAGGACAAAGTCCTGAGAGAATAAAGCTAAAAGAAATCTAGCGCTGAAAGTGCGCAATACATAATTAATCCCAGATGTAACGTTCATCAAACTCTACTTTATACTTTTTAAGAAACGCTCTGTACTCATCCTGAAAAGTTTTCTTTCTGTGATGTTCCTTTTGATTTTCTATGTATTCAACCACTTTATCAATTTCATAAGGATTAACAGA
>OEIU01002338.1_pt1 | contig 10258 bp, 11 predicted proteins | sample 1539221 | NCBI WGS metagenome assembly OEIU01 (sample SAMN03792071, study PRJEB22550) | activated sludge metagenome | feature: wastewater treatment plant; material: activated sludge; isolation source: Wastewater treatment plant of a petroleum refinery complex | place: Argentina: Zarate | collected... | reverse complement strand
GGCGCGATGGGCGTCATCGTGCCCAACATCGCCACCGCCGGGCAGGCGCGCACCGCGGTGTCGGCCGCCAAGTACCGCACCGGCCGCAACGATGCCGCCGACATCGGCAACCGCGGCGCCTGCCCCAGCACCCGCGCGAACTGGCACCTGACGTCGGACTGGCCGGCATTCGCCAGATGGTCGAACGAGCAGACGATGGTCTGGCTGCTGATCGAGAGCGCAGAGGGCGTGAAGAACATCGATGCGATCCTGGAGGTGCCCGGCATCGCCGCGATCGTCCCCGGCCCGTTCGACCTCGCCCAGTCGATGGGCCACACCGGCAACGTCTGGCATCCCGAGGTGGTCGAAGCGCTTTCGGCGATGAGCCGCAAGGCGCGCGCGAAGAACATCGACACGGTGGCGGTGCTGCTGGCCTCCGACGCGGAGGCGCTGAAGAAGGAGGTCGCGTTCTGGCAGGGGGTGGGGATCACCACCTACTGGGTGGGCGGCGACCGGCGGCTGTTCTCGATCGCGCTGGCCCAGCGGATGGGGCAGGTGGAGCAGGCGCTCGGCGGGCGGTGAGGCCGGCCCCGAAGCGAATCGGCATCGCCTCGCGAGGCGTTGCCGGGCATGGCGTCAGTTCGCCTGCACCCCGGCGCGCGTCAACGCGGCCCTGACCACCTCCCTGTTCGCCCGGATGTTGGCCGCCATGTCCGCCGGACTGTTGGGCGCATAGGGCTCAACCGACAGGCTCTTGAGCAATTCGCGGCTCTCCGGGGCATTGACGATCGCCTGCGCGAGGTCGTTCATCTTCTGGACGATCGGCGCAGGCGTCCCTCCGGGCGCCACCATCCCCCACCAGCCCCTGATCAGATAGTCGCCCAGGCCGACTTCGGCGAATGTCGGCACGTCCGGCCATGAGGGTGAGCGGCGTTCACCGGCATACGCGATCAGCCGCAGTTCTCCGTCGTCGATGTGCTTGCGCAGCGGCTGTCCGATCTGCATGTAGACCAGATGCACGTCGCGGGCGACGATCGCCTGGGTGGCATCGATCGTGCTCTTGTACGGCACGTGGGTGACGTCCCAGCCGAACTGCGTTCGCACGGCCTCCAGGTACAGGTGCGAGTTGCTGCCGGGACCGTAAGACCCCCAGTTCAGCCTGCCGGGCTGCTGTTTGGACAGCGCCACGATCTCGGCGAGGGTCCGCGCCCCGAGGTCGGTGCGCGCGACGATTCCGGCGATCAGCGTCGTCAGCATCGCGACCGGGGTGAAGCCGTCGGGATCGTAGGGCAGCTTCCTGAACAGGAAGGCATTGCTGGTGTAGGGTTCGACCGCGGTGGTGCAGAAGGTGTAGCCGTCCGGTGCCGATTTGGCGCAGGCATCGGCCGCGATGATCTGATTGGCGCCGGGCTTGTTCTCGACGATGACCGGTTGCTGCAGCCGTTGCTGCAGTTGCCTGGCCAGCGTGCGGGTCAGGATGTCGAGGCCCGATCCCGGCGCGGCGGCGGTGATGATGCGGAGCGGCCGCTCCGGCCAGGCTGCCTGGGCCTGCACGGGAACCGGCATCGATACGAGCGTCGCCAATGCGGATGCCAGCAGTGCGCCGCCGGCAAGCCTGCGTGCCGCGTTCATTCGCTGCTCCCCGACATGGCCCACCGGCCGCGGCCGATGTCCGGAAAGAACGGCACGCCGGTCATCAGGGAATTGCGCATGCTGGTCATGTTGCCCGTCGCGAGGAAGCGCTGGCGATACTCCTGGAATCCGGCATCGGCGTAGAGCGCCTGACGCTTGCGCTGGCGGTCAGCCATGTCTTCGTACGCCCAGACGTGGGTGTAGCTGCCCAGAGCGCCGACCTCATCGGTGGCGAACAGGATCGGCATGCCCAGAATGCGCACCTGCGCCTGCATGCCCCATCGCTGATAGATCTCGTGCTGCTCGGCCATCGTGCCGGGCTTGCACTGGTAGTGCCTCAGTTCGAACAGCATCCGTGTTTGCTCCTAACAAGGGGTGACGTGGCGGCCGCCGCAGACGGAAATGCATTGGCCGACCACGTAGCGAGACAACTCGGTGACCAGGAATTCGACGACGAAGGCGATGTCCTCGGCATTGGCCAGCCGCCCGAGCGGTGCAGACGCCGCATCGCGCGCGGTGCCGATGCCTCTCGCATCGGCCTGCGCCAGGATCCGTGCGGTCGACACCATGCTCGGCGCAATCGCATTGACGCGGATGCCGGAAGGGGCCAGCTCCAGGGCCAGACTGCGGGTGTAGTGCGTGACCGCGGCCTTGATCGCGCCGTAGGTGGCGCTCTTGCCGCCCGGCATGATGAAGCGCGCGGCCGAGGACGAGATGTTGACGATCGCGCCGCTGCCGCTCGATCGCATCGGCGCGGCGACGGCCTGACAGCAGTTCATCATCGTCAGATAGTTCAGGTCGAACAGCCGGGCCACGTCGTCCAACGGCACCTGCGAGGGGGAGCTCCGCTCCATCGGCACGACCATGCCGCCGGCGTTGTTGACCAGGATGTCCACCCGGCCGAACGCGCGCCGGCACGCCTCGACCATCGTCTCGGCCTGCTCGCGCAGCGACAGATCGCCTTCATGCCGTGCCGAACGCCGGCCCAGCGCCTCGATCTCCAGATCGACCGAATCCGCGCCGAGCACTTCGCCGAACTCGGTCGCCGCCGCGAAGTTCTTGTCGGCCACCAGCACGTCGGCGCCCAGCCGTGCGAGGTGCAACGCGATCCCGCGGCCGATGCCCCGGGCGGCCCCCGTGACGATGGCCGCCTTGCCGGCCAGCTTCTGTTCCATGTCCTCAGCCCTCCGACCGGATGTGGATCGACAGCCGCGCCCGGTCGCCCAGCCAGGCGTCGAGCCGATCGCCCGGCCGCACCGGCCCGACACCTGCCGGCGTGCCGGTGAAGATCAGGTCGCCTGGAACCAGCCGGTATTGCCGCGACAGCCGGCTCAGCAGTTCCGAGGCGTTCCAGATCATCTGCGACGGCTTGCCCGACTGCCGAACCGTGCCGTTGACGGCCAGGCACAGGTTGTCCGACGTCGGCAACGGCGCTGCCGCGCAGCGCGTGAGCGCGCCGCAGGGCGCGCTGTGATCGAATGACTTGCCGATTTCCCATGGGCGACCGGCCTTGCGGGCTTCGATCTGGCGGTCGCGCCGGGTCAGGTCGATGCCAACCGCGAATCCGAACAGATGCCGCGCGGCGGCGTCGATACCGATCCGTTCGCCGGCGGTGCCGATCGCCAGCACCAGCTCGACCTCATGCTGCAGATCATCGGTGTCGGACGGATAGTCGATCGACGATCCATCCAGGACGATGGCATCGGTCGGCTTCTGGAAGAAGAAGGGTGGGTCGCGCTCGTCGCCGCCCATCTCCCTGATGTGATCCGCATAGTTGCGGCCCACGCAGTAGATCCGGCGAACCGGGAATGTGCCGGATCCGTCGGCCAGCGGCAGGCGCGGCCGCTGCGGTTCGGCAATCACGTCGCCGCCGGGACGTGTACCGGTTGTAGCCAAGGTGCAATCCATCAAACGAGGCACTCCTCTCTGAACAGATCCAGTTTGTCCTGTATGGCCCGATCCGAATAGGTGAACATCACCGCGTCGCTGTCGGCCCGATGGGAATGGACGGTCCAGGTCGGCACCACGAAGATGTCGTGCGGTCCCCATTCGAATGTCAGGTCGCCGACGCGGCTGCGTCCGCTGCCTTCGACCACGACGAACACGGTGCTGTCGGTGGAGCGGTACGGCCGCCCGTCGAAGCCCTTCGGCAGCAGCCGCATCCAGGTGGCGATCGTGGGCATCGCCCAGCCGCCGTTGACCGGATTGATGTAACGCATCATGTGGCCGTGCCACGGGTTCAGCGGCCGGAAGCGTGACAGCCGGTCCAGCGCGTCGCGCGTGCGTTCGTAGGGGTAGTTGAAGATCGGCGACGTCAGCGATCCATAGGTCTGGTCCACCGGCAGCATGTTGGTGCCGGCTTCGGCAAGTGCCGCGCCTTCGGGGCGATGGGTCGGATGGACGTCTCCGGGATAGCCCTCGCGAAAGCTCGCGCCCAGCAGGTTCACGATGTGCATGTCCAGGCCGTCGAGCCAGATCACCGGCGCGCTGCCGGTGTTGCCGTGGTCGTGCCAGGTCATCGAAGGCGTGATGACGAAATCGCCCGGGTGCATCATCGTCCGTTCACCGGCCACCGCGGTGTAGGCGCCGCTGCCTTCGATGACGAACCGCAGCGCCGAGGCGGCATGACGATGGGCCGGCGCGATCTCGCCTGGCAGGATCACCTGCAGTCCGCCGAACAGGCTCTGGGTGATCCGCGACTGGCCGCGCAGTGCCGGATTCTCGAGCACCAGCACGCGCCGCTCGGCTTCGCTGGTGGAGATCCGGTCGCAGGATTCGATGACGAACGGACGTATATCGGCGTATCGCCACAGCGCCGGCCGCATCGCCGACGCCGGCGTTTCGGTGACCAGGCCATGCAGAACCCGCCACAGCGGCGCCAGCGACTGCGCGCCGGCACGGTCGTAGAAATCCTTACGGCCCGCCTCTGCCTCGCGATTCACGGAGGCGACGATGGCTTCATCGGCACGCGGATCAGCCGCGCCGGATGTGGATCGGGGCGGGTACATCGAAGGTCCTGCGTTCATATCGTGGAACATGTGCCGTCCTGGGAATGAGAGAGGGGCGGTGCCGTTGGCGGGCTCCGCCGGTCACCGATGCAACGGGCGGTACGGTGCTCGCCCGGTCGTCAACGCCTCGTCCAGCATCTCGATGCGGTCCTGACCCCAGAACACTTCGCCGTCGCGGACGAAGGTCGGAGCACCGAACACGCCGGCCTCGATCGCCGCTTGCAGGTTCGCCTGGTAGCACTCGGCGATCGACGGGTCGGCCGCGGCCGTCAGCAACTGCCGCGCGGGCAGGCCGGCCGCTTCGGCCAGCGCTTCGCACACCTCGTCATTGCCGACATCGGCACCGTCGCGCCATGCGGCGGTCAGCGCGCGGTCGATGAAATTCACCGGGTCGCACCCCTGTCGTTCGCAGACGATGACCATCCGGTCCGGCAGCGAGGCCCGCGGCGGCAGATGAGCAGAGGTCAGACCCAGCGACACGCCACGCCGCGCACACCAGCGTTGAACTTCGAAGTCGCGGTAGCGCCGGCGTCCCGGTGGACGTTCCCGCAGCGGCGTGCCGCCGGTCGCAGCAAACAGCGGCAACAGCGGAACCGGCCGGAAACGCGGACGCACGGCGTGACGCTCGAGCAATGACCTGAATGCCTGGAATCCGATGTACGTCCAGATCGATTCGACGGAGCAGTAGACGTCCAGTGACATGCGATGTGTCCTGCCGGTCAATTCGGCTGGACGTTGGCTCGGGCGAATGCCGGCCCCATCTGGGACCGGATCCGTCTGAGCGAATCGGCAAGATCATCGGGCGTACCGGTCAGCCGGTTCAAGGACAGGGCGGTCAGCATTTCATCGAGCTCGGGATCCCGGATCACTTCGTTGGCGACCCGATTGACCCTTTGAACGACCTCGGACGGCAGCCCGGCCGGGCCGAGCAGCGACCACATGCCGCGCACGAAATACTTGCCGAGGCCGGCCTCGTCGAACGTCTGTACGTCCGGGAAGCGGGGATGGCGGGGGCTTCCGGCGAACAGCACCGGCACCAGCGCGCCGCTGTCCAGATGCGGCTTCACCGTGGCATTGGGCAGCGTATAGATGAACTGCACGTCGTTGCGCAACAGTGCGGTCAGCGCCTTCGTGGGATCGGTGAACGGGACATGGGTGACGTCCCAGGCCGTCTCGTTGCGGATGCCTTCCAGATACAGGTGCGATGCGCTGCCGATGCCATAGGAGCCCCAGTTCATTGTGCCGGGCCTGGACTTCGACAGCGCCACAGCCTGGGAGAGGGTCTTCACGCCGGTCTGCGCGTTGGTCAGCACCATCGCCACCGGGGTCGCCATCATCGCGATCGGCGTGAATCCCTTTTCGACGTCGTACGGCAATGACTTGAACATGTACGGATTGTTGGTGATCGGTTCCTGCGAAACCATGCACAGGGTGTAACCGTCAGGGGCGGCCTTCGAGCATTGCTCGGCGACGATGAGCTGATTGGCACCCGGCCGTTTCTCGATGCCGTCGGTCTGCTTGATTTCCTTGCCGAGCCGCTGGGCGATGCCGCGCGCGAAGATGTCCAGCGGAGATCCCGGTCCGCCGCCGTTCAGGATCCTGATCGGCCGGGCAGGCCAGGTCTGCGAGTGGGCGGGCACATGGGCGGCCAGCAGCAATGCCGACAGCAGCAGGGTGAGCAGGTGCATCGATCGTCTCCTTTCCTGGGCCCTTCGCGCCGCCTCGCCCTGTGCTTGCGGCCGCCGCGGTCTTGAGATAATGTTCGCATATGCGAACAAGATCACGGATGTGATCTGGCGTGCGATTGTGCGCCGGGTTTCGTCGGGCTGTCAACGCATCGGGCAGGGATCGATGCCGGCCCTGTTTTCGACCTTGACCGAGGAATCAGGCGATGGACGACGAAAGTCCGCTCAGAACCGTCAAGTCAGCGGAGCGCGTGCTCGATGTCTTCGAGTTGTTCGCGCGACGGCGCAGGCACATGTCTCACGCGGAGATCGCCGACGCATTGAGCATCCCGAAGAGCAGCCTCAGCCAGTTGCTGGCCACGCTGGTCGGCCGGGGTTATCTGGAGCTCGCGGCCGACCGCCGGAACTACGGTCTGGGCCCCAGCCTGCTGGCGCTCGCGCGCCAGCGTGCCCTGCTCGCCGATCTGGTTTCCGCGGCCCGCCCCGTGCTGAAGCGTCTGACCAGGGCATGCGGAGAGTCGTCGGCGCTGAACCTGCTGTCGGCCGACGAGGCCGAGGTGGTCTGCTCGGAGCTCGGCCCTCATCGGCTGGTCTCGCACATGCGCGAGGGAGATCGCGCGCCGCTCTATGCCACCTCGAGCGGCAAGGTGCTCCTGGCGTTCATGGCCGAGAGTGATCGCTCGGCTTATCTGGCTGGCCTGCGGTTCGACCGGATCACCCCGAAGACGCTGTCGAGCCGCCAGGCGCTGAAGTCGCAGCTCGATGAAATCCGCCGGAGCGGGATAGGGTACTCATACGAGGAGTTCACCCCCGGAATCGTCGGAATCGGGGTGCCGCTGTTCGATGCCGACGACGCGGTGGTGGGTGCGATCAACGTGGCGATGCCGGCGGTGCGCTACGGCGAATCACGCCGGTCGGCGATCGTTGCGCACCTGATCGATGCGGCGAAGCTGCTGATGAAGGAGGCCGTGCAGCACGTCTGATCGTCGGCCGGGTCCGGCAAGTCACCGGCTCCGTCTCCGCGCCTCGCCGGGCAGCGGCTACGATCGGGACTGCCCCTCGAACGCCCGCCGCCGCGACTCGGCGCGCGGGTCGTCCATCAGGTCCGGCGCGATGCCCGGTATCCATGCGTCGTGGCCCATCGCATAGGCGCGGTTGGTCTGAGCCGGGTTGCGGTTGACCAGCGGTCGGGCGTACATCGGGTGGCGCATGCTGCGCACTTCGTGCTCGATCTCGGTCATCGTCGCATCACTGGCCGGATCGGCGATCCGCACGAACCGGTACTGGTGCTGGTTGCTCTCCTCGCTGACCAGCCCGCGCGCCAGCAGCCGGCGGTGCGGTCCGGAGAAGTCGGCCACGTAGATCTGGATGTGATTGCCGTCGTACCCGGCCACCGGCGCCGCGGTCTCGCGGAACAGCAGCCACTGTCCGACCCCGACCGGCACCTGCGCGGTCGGCGCGTCGTCGTGCGGAGCTGCGAACGAACCGGCCATCGTGCGGGCATGTACGCCGAACGTGCCGGCGTAGAACGCGGCGATGCCGGCAGCGCTGCCTTGCGGCACATCGAACTGCACGTAGGGCATGCCGAGCGTGATGCCACCGAAGCGCGGATCCGGTGCGTGGCAGCGGATGCGGTTGCCCCACGGACAGGTGGCCTCGACCGCGTCGTCGTGCTCGGTGAACCCGAAGAGGCTGCCGGCCAGCATCGGCGCGACCTTCCGCAGCCGCGCCAGCAGTGCGTCGCGATCGGGAATCACCAGCCCGATGATGCCGCGCAGGCGCTGCGGCTTGCCGGTCGGCAGATGGAACTGGTTGCGACCGACGTTGACCCACATGTTGTCGATGCCGGTCATCATGTACGGATCCCGCGTGAGCCCGAGCCCGCTGACGTAGAACAGCGTGGCCGGACCCTGATCGGGCACCTGCACGTTGACGTGCTCCAGCGCGACGATGTTGCCGACGTCCTCGGCGGCGCGGTCGAAGCTGCGGGTCATTGCCATCTCCTCGCGTGCGTTGCTGTCATGCCCGGCTACGATAGCCGATCCGGGCATCTGCCCGTGGGCGGTGGGTCGATCAGTTCCTCCTTCACCCGCGACACCAGATCCCTGAGCAGGGGCCCGACATCCGCCTCGAGGGTCCGCTTCCCGAGGACCCCGACCGGCATGCCGCATCCGAAAACCAGAGAATGACCTTCCACCGGTACCCCCAATGGCGCGCTGACCGCGTGGATGCCTTTCTGATACTCGCCTCTGGCGATCACGAATCCCCGCTCGCGGAACTCGACGCCGGCCCGCTCCAGTCGTTGCAGGCCGGGATCGGTCAGTGACCCGTTCACCTTGAGCAGGTTCAGGACCTCGGTCTGTCGTGCCTCGGACTGTCCCACCATCCAGCCCCGGCCGATCGCGGTTTCCAGGATCGGAACGGTCGCGCCCACTTCGGGCTGGACCGACGCGGCCCGATGCCCGATATGTACCTCCAGGTACATCATGAAGGTCCGCCAGCGAGTCGCGATCGACACGGTGCCGCCCGTGGCTTCGGACAACTCCTTCAGCCACGGCCTGATGAAGTGGCGCAGTTTCAGGTTCGCCGTCAGCGGATACGAAGCGGCGAGCATGCCCAGGCCCAGCCGGTAGCGCCGGGTATCGGGCAGATACTCCAGGTAACCGAGCCTGGTCAGGGTGTGCGTGAGTCGGGAGACGGTTGCCTTGGGCAGCGCCGTGCGCCGCATCAGCTCGGAGTGGGCGAGCACCGGGTGGGCGGCATCGAACGCCCGCAGCACGTCGAATGCCCGCGTGATGCTCTCGGAAACATCCCGGTCGGCTGCTTCGTGCTCCGATTGGATCCGGTCGTCCGAGAACCATGAGTCCTTGATGGCGTGGGGCATCCCCTCCTCCGAAATCAGCGGGGCGTTACCGGCCGTTCCTCGTAGCGGAACAACGGATGACAGCCCCTTTTCGAGGATTGTCTCATCGGATCCGGCCGGCGGCGTGTTCCTTTCTCCGCCCGGCAAGACCCATCGCAGACAGGAGATCATGAACGCAGCAGCGCTCCGATCGGTGCGACTCGATCCGGTCGAGCAGACGTACGGCCGGCGCGACGCGTGCCTGTATGCCTTGAGCGTCGGCTTCGGCGCGGATCCGATGGACCCCGGACAGTTGAAGTACGTTCATGGAGAGGCACCCGGCGTCCTGCCGAGCATGCTGCTCGTGCTGGCCTCGCCGGGCTTCTGGCTGATGGATTCGGACCTCGGCGTCGACTGGCGCAGCGTGGTCCTGGCGAGGCAGCGTTTCAGTTCGCTGCGCCCGCTGCCGCCGTCGGCGCGTGTCACCAGTCGTCTGAGGGTCTCCGGCGTGCTCGACTGCGGTCCGCAGCGGGGTGCGCTCATCCGTCAGGAACGGCAGGTGGTCGATGCGATGACCGGCGAGGTGTACGGCACTGTCGAGAACGACGCGCTGTCGAGAAACGACGGCGGCTTCGATCCGCACGACGTGCATCGACCGCATCCGGTGCGCGTGCCCGCCACCCGCGCCGACGTCGTCGTCGACGTGCAGACGCTGCCCCAGTCGGCGCTGATGTTCGATCTGCATGGCATCGTCAATCCCATCCACTCCTCGCCCGCGGCGGCCGCGGCCGCCGGCTTTCCGAGGCCGATCCTCCATGGCCTCTGCACGATGGGCTTCACGCACCACGCGCTGCTCAGGGGGCTCGCAGCGTATGACGGCGGCAGGGTGCCGGAGATGTCGATGGAGTTCCTGAAGGTGGTCTTTCCGGGCGACCGGCTTCGGGTCTCCGCCTGGGTCGCGGGCGAAGAGGTGGTCTATGCCGTGGACGTTCCCGACCGATCCCGGCGCGTCGCCACGGGTACCGCCCGGCTGGTCGGGGGGCGCCCGTGAGCGCGGCGCTGGACGGCATCCGGGTGGTGGAGCTGGGCCAGTGGATCGCTGCGCCGTACTG
>OEIU01002337.1_pt1 | contig 10261 bp, 12 predicted proteins | sample 1539221 | NCBI WGS metagenome assembly OEIU01 (sample SAMN03792071, study PRJEB22550) | activated sludge metagenome | feature: wastewater treatment plant; material: activated sludge; isolation source: Wastewater treatment plant of a petroleum refinery complex | place: Argentina: Zarate | collected... | reverse complement strand
TCTCACACTGGGTCAATTCAAGCGGAATACGGCCTATTGGTTACAACTGGTTCAAGGTGCTCTTGAGCCGGACCAGCTCGTTGCAGACGATACGCAGTTCGTCGGTCTGAAAGAGGGTCTCCCAGTCTGCCGTCGACTGGCCACCGAGCAGGGTGATCACGGTGGCGAGGGTTGCTTCCAGCCGTTGGGCCACCTGGCTACGGCTGGCATCGGCGCCGTCCAGCGCGGCGCTACGCTCGCCCGCCAGCAGCGCCGGTTCGCTCTCCAGCGGGCGGGCGTGCAGTTTGGCGTCGCTGATCACCTGTTGGACATAGGCCACACTGACCCGTTTGCCCCGCTCGATCTGCTTTTCCACGGCCCGGATCGCGGCGTCGGGCGTGGAAGGAGCGGCCAGCAGATAAAGCGTACTCGGCGGCAAAACCGACAATTTGTCGGTTTTGGGGCCTAAGCGATCATAGACGTTGACAAAGCGCTGCGCCATTCGCTCGGAGAGGCTAAACTCGATATCGAGCCACTGGGTGTACTCGCCGTGCGGCAACATGGCTTTGGTGGCGTGCAACTCTTTACCGATGACAAAGATATCTTCCGTCGCCCGCTTGAGGCGCGGTTTGATGGTCAGCGCCGCCCGGCGCACACTCTCGCGGTAAGCCTCGGCCACCGTGTTGTAGTCGTAGTAGAGATCCACCGCGCTCTGTTCGACGACAGTGACCGGATTCATCTGCCCATCGCGAAACGGGTCGCGCTGATATGTTCTGCGCCCCATCAGCCGCCCTCCGCACTGGCCAGATCCAACGAGGCGTTCACCTTGTGCGCCAGCCCCTGGTAGACCTCGGCGATATCTTCTTTCGGCGCATACTCAAAAATCGTCAACCCTTCGGCGATCGCCTCGCGCATCCGCGTCCGATAGGGCACGGGCGCGAGCACCCGCTCGCCAAAGCGCGTCCGCAGTGTATCCAGATTGTGGCGCGACTCGTTGGTGCGCGTATCGACAAACATAGGCAGGATCAGCATCGGCACCCGCGCCAACTGCTCACGCTTTTGCAGGTGCTCCACCACCTGGATAAACTGGGCCGCCCCATCCATCCCTGGATAATCGACCGGCACCGGCACCATCAGCAGGTTGGCGCTATAGACCGCACACTCTTGCAACAAGCCTTGCGGCGGGGTGTCAAAGAGGATATAGGTGTAACCGATTGCCCGCTCGACAATGGTCTGGTCCAGCAGATCAGCCTGGACGTTGCGCAGGCGGGCAAAGTCTTGCGCCACGATCGTCTCCGAGTTGCCAGCCAACAGATGCAACTGTGGCCGCGCCTCGATGATCAGTTCGGTGAGTGGGTGTTCTTTGACCAACAGGTCATAGAGCCGGGGCGCCGGGTCGCGGCCCAGAAAGGTGGCGCAGTGCCCCTGCTTGTCCAAGTCTACCAGGAGCACCTGGCGCCCGGAACGGGCCAGCCCGGCGGCAACCTGGACAGCTGTGGTGGTTTTCCCACACCCCCCTTTGTTGGAAGAGATGGTGACAACCTTGGCTTTTGGCATGGTGGATCGGGTCACTTTCTGCGTGCAATACTCATGGTTGTTGGCCGAGAAACAACAGTTGCCGCAGCGGCCAGGTCAATGGTAGAGTCATTTTATGCGCTCCCGTTGCCCCTGACCATGCTCTCTAACAGCGTCCGGTTGGCCGGGGTCAAGGGCAGCTGGTGGTCATTGACATAGCGCAGCACCTCGGCTGGCTCCACTTTGTAATAGTTGCCCGGCGGCATGCGGATCGCCCGCAGATGCTGTGTCTTGATCATCCGGCGGATGGTGTCGCCTGAAATGCCAATCAGGTCGCCGACCGCGCGGGGTGAAAGATACCGGACAGGAAGAGGAGCCATTGCGTGCTTTGTTTCTTTCCAACGCTCAAGTTTGCCGAAGCTGCTGCTTTTGCCTCACTTGCTGAGGTTGCTGACAGTATAGCACAGCCATTCTGGCGGCCAAAAGCGACAATTTGTCGGTTTTGACACCCAATGAGAGCCTGCCCCCGTTGCGCCCACACCGATGCACGGCGCAAATAGCTGCACCCGCAATTATGATGCGGCTGGCCCCTGTGCTTTCCGCAAAAGCGACAATTTGTCGGTTTTGACACCCAATTGAGAGCTTGCCCCCGCTGCGCCCACACCGATGCACGGCGCAAAGAGCTGCACCCGCAGTTGTGATGCGGCTGGCCCCTGTGCTTTCCGCAAAAGCGACAATTTGTCGGTTTTGCCGCTCCCTTCCCCCGCCCCCTTATCCATCCGGATAACAGCGCCTATCCATTTTGCTAAACAAAAACCGTTCAGCATAACTGTCCGCCTATAGGATGTGGCTGGAGCATTCTTGTTTTATGCTGAAGAGACCAACCCAGGAATCCCTCCCGATGAGGGATGTTTGGCCTATGGGGGAGTCCAATGAAAGAAGCAGAGGGTCCTCAACAAAACAACGTGGGCGACCAAGCGGAGCAAAGCTTGAATGAGCTGGGCGATAAAGCAGCCAGCCAGGCAGCCGATCTGGCGCAACAGGTCGAGGAGCAGCGCCACCGCCTACGCGCGCAAACGGAAGCCGCGGCGACAACGCTGACCGGTCAGGGTCAACAAAAGCTCAGCGACCTCACCCAGCAAACTTCGGATAAACTGGACAGCGCAGCACACAAGGCGAGTAGTCTCCTCGATTCTGCCGCCGGCAGCCTGCGCAGCCACGCGCCGGAGGAAGGAAAGACCGGGGAGTTTGCCCAGCAATTTGCTCAAGGTCTGGAGCAAAGCAGCTCGTTTCTGGAAAAGCAGAGCCGTAAAGGGGTTGTTTCACAGGGGGCCGAGTTAGCGCTCCGCGTTTTCTTTGTGGCTTCCCTGGCTGCGGCCCTCGTCGTCTTCCTCGCCTGGCTCGGCAGACGGGAGCAGCGCTAACCGATGCGCCGGCCCAAGTAAGAATTACGCGCAAACGCTCTGCACCACGCGCGTGCTGCTGGCCAGCATTTCTGAGCCACCACCAATTTGAGATGGTTTCTAAGACGGACGCCCGATCGTGAGCACACAAACAGCCGCCCCGGCGGATCAAACACAACCCAGCGCCGAAGCACAAGCAGGCAGCGAACGGCTTGCGCGCATCGCCGAGCTGATCACGGTGATCCTGCTCTCGGTGACGACGCTGGCCACGGCCTTTAGCGCCTATCAGGGGGCCGCGTGGGGGACCCAGATGTCGCTCTTCTTGGGCCAGGCCAGCGCCAAACGGATGCTGGCTTCCCGCGCCACGGCGACCGCCAACCAACTGGTCGTGCTGGACATCAACCTGTTTACCAACTGGCTCAATGCCTATGCGGGCAATAACACAGAGTTAGCCACCTTCTATGTGCAGCGTTTCCGGCCTGAGTTCCAACCGGCCTTCGACGCATGGCTGGCCACCCAGCCGCGCAACAACCCCGCTGCGCCTAAAAGCCCCTTTGCCATGCCAGAATATCAGGTCAGCCAGATGGCCGAAGCAACCCGGCTTGATGGGGAGGCGGAGGCGCTCACTGAGGCCGGCCTGGACGCTAATGACAAACGCGATGCCTTTGCGCTCTCGACGGTTCTGCTGGCCTCGGTCTTGTTTTTTGTCGGTATGTCCCAGCGTCTCAAATCACGCCATCTACGTATTGCGCTGGTGCTGGTCGGCGGGCTGATCTTTTTGTTTGTCGTATTCTGGGACGGGTGGCTCCTGTTGGCCTGACTGGGCAAGTGGGCAGGAAAAGCAGATCACAGAGGACACAGAGATTTCGGCGCGCCCTTCGACAAGCTCAGGGCGCGGCCAAGTCTTGATCGCGCCGGATGCACGGAGGGACAGGGGTTGTTCTCTGGGCGCCGCTTGCTGGCGCTTTGCTTCTATCCGAAAATTTCTGTGCGCAACCAAGCAGGCTAGAGAACCCGCATCCACCCTCAACCAATTTTCGGATGAGTACGTTGTTCGGCCAGGCGGTGGCGCTCAGCCGGCGAGGTAGCGCAGCGCCGTCAGGCTGGGCATAAAGCAATACGCCCCACCGCGCACAGTCACCAGCCGCGGGAGCGGAGAGGTGCGCAAGGCCCCGTGCTCACCCGGCACCACCATCACCGACGCACCGGCCCCGGTCAGCGGGTCGATGTTGGCGCACAGCCCGTTAAAGTTTGGATTGTTCACCCACGCCTGCTGCACAAATTCAAACTGGCTTTTGATGCTGGCGTTGACACAGAAAAAGTGGATGCCGCGGGGCTGCCCATCATCCTGCAGGTTGAGGATCGCCTGGAGCGCTTCCGGCTGGTCGAGCCGGGTGAGCAGGGTTGGGTCAAAGAGCGGTGGCCCATAGGGTTTGCCGCGCCGCAGAAGGCGATGGCGGCTGGACATATGCCCCGATTCAGTCGGGCCGGCGGAGCGGATCTGGTCGCGCGGGTTGACGCGGCGGATGTGTGCGCCAAACGGGCAGGCCTGGCCATACGGGTCGGCTGCGGCGTAGGCAAAGTCGTCCAGCCGCTGCACCGCCGGGCTATCCGCATCCGGGGCCAGGACCAGGGGCGCACCACCCGGCCAGCGGCCAACCATCTTGCTCGCCAGCCAGACCATCCAGGCCGGGTCGGCTTGCCCCGTCCGCCGGACCGACTCAGCCTGTAAGAACTGCCAGAGCCCGGCCACATCTTGCGCCAGTTTGCGATAGACGACGAAGGTGCCGTTGGCGCCGAAGTCGCGATAGCCGGCCTGTCGGTGAAAGGGGTTGGCCGAGAGCGGCAAACACCCTGCGGGATCATCGGCGGCGGGGACCACCGGGCTGGCTGGGAAGAAGCCATACTCGTTCAGGTGCCCCAAGATAAACTCGCCGGTGTTGATCCCCTGGCCCTTGATCCCCTTGATCACCGGCTGGGCGATGCCGTCAAAGAAGCCAAAGTGCTCATGGCCGTGGGCGGGCCGCTCGCCATACTGGGCAATGGACTGATGCTCGACGACGCCCCCGTCGCTGGCCGCCAGCACGGCCCGTTGCTCGGCGCACCAGGCGTCCAGCTCCGCCCGTGTCCCGGCCAGCAAGACCAAGAGGGCGTGGATCGTTGGATTGGCCGGGCCGCCCACCTCCCAACCATCGGGTGCGCTGGCCCCGGTGTCATCCAGGTTCTGCGACCGTTGGGAGGAAGCCATCCCCTCCCGAAATTCCACTGGAAAGGTCCGTAGCGCAGGCTGGGATAAGCCGAGCGCGGCCAGCCCGCCGGCGGTAAAGGCGAGGTTGAGCGTGCGCTCCGGCTTTGCTTTGGGAGCGTCGGTCTGTTTGCGCCAGGAGTTGGCCGTGGTGATCTGGGGCAACAGCGCCCGCAGCCAGGCTTGGCCTCGGCCCCGGTCGTGGATCTCGACAAACAAATAGGCGCCGTGGGGGAGATGGCCAAAACCACTGGTGATAAAGCCTTGGATATCGGCTTTGGTGGTGGGAGAGAGCAGCGGGTCGTCGTTCATACGGGTTGGCTTGCCTCCGCTGGCCTGGTGGCCAGAACCTGCGGCGCTTGCTGCCGTTCGAGCTTGAGGCCGTCGGCGATGTTCAAAACGGTGGCCGCGGGATAGGCGCTATAAAAGAGATTGGCCGGGGCTTGGTGGCAGCGGAGAAAATGTTTGAGCGCCGCCACATCCTGGGCGCCAAGTTCGGGAAAGCCGTAGGAACCCTCCCAGATGGCATCCAGACCGGAGAGGATCATCTCGGCAAATTCGTCGATGTAGTTTTCCCAGGTGCCGTCGTAGTTGCTCGCCAGCAGCAGCCGTTTGCCCCCATCAAGCAGCGCCCAGCGCACGGTGTGGATCGTGCCGATCCCCACCAACGAGCCCTGGCTGGCCAGCCGCTGCGGATAGAGGTCGATCACCGCCAGCACCGCCTGCAGTTGGGCAAGCTGTTCAGGCCGCACCACAGTGACCAGAGTCAACTGGTTCTGTGAGACATTGTCCTCCCCCGGCGTCCCTGCCCAGGTCGCATAGCTGACGACTTCATCTTTGTCGGTGGCGGGCGCACAGTCGGCCGCGGTATCCACAGGGGCTGAACTATAGCGGGAAGGTGGGGGCGGATACCCGTTGAGGGTGAGCCGGTTGAAGAGCCAGACCCACCAGACGCGGTTGATCGTCGCGTTGACCCGGCGGGCGGCCAGCAGCGAGGGGAGCGGGCCATAGCGCAAGAGCAGCCCAGGCACATCCAGCGCGGCCGCGGGCAGACGCAGCAGGTCGCCAACCACGGTGGTCAGCGCGGCCAGGGTCGAGCCGGGCCGCGGCCCGGCCGGGGGTGCATCCGCCTGCGCCTGCACCTGGGCTGCCTGGCGGATCTGAGTCAGCGTGACCCCGGGGAAGGCCCGGTAGTAGGCTTGCGGCTGCACCGTGTGGGTGCGCAGAAAGCCGGCAAAGCTCTCTGGCCCGGTGTAGCCGGTGCAGCAGCCCCAAATCGCTTCGGGCATGGTGGTCAGATCGAAGAGTTCTGCCACATGTGCTTGCCAGGGGCCATCGTAGTCGGTGACCAGCAAAAGACGCTGACGGTCCGGCCCCTGCTCCGGGTCGGCGAGCAAGGCCAACCGGGCGAAGTGGATCGTCCGGCTGCGTGGAAAGTCGATATGCGGTTCGGGCGCAGCCGTGCGCGCCAACCGTTTGCCTTTGATGTCGTTGCCGATCTGGTTGAGCGTGGTGCGTAACGCTTGCTCATAACCAGGTTTGACCGGGGCGAGTACAATCATTCCATTCGAGGGCATGGGTTCCTCCATCCAAACTAAGGTTTCCCGATCTCAACTTTATCACGCAATTGACCCGCTGACCAATCGCACATTCCGGCGAATGGGGCGGCCATTCTGGAGATTTTCTGCAGTGCGGTGTGTGGTCAAGAGTGAATAGGCCTCGGGGCCTTTGCGAGCAGAACAAAGACATTTTCCTGCCAGTCTACGGTGTGATAAACTCAGGTGGTTTAGGTGAAACAGCGGAGGACATATGCAAACACGAACCGTAAGCAGTGATCGGGCACGCAACCATTGGGGGGAGATCATTGAGGCCGCTATCGCCGGCGAGGTGGTTGATATTGAACGGTATGGACGGTCGGTGGCGGTTGTGATCAGCCGGAAACTATTTGAGCGCCTACAAGCTTCTCATCTGGCGATGCTCGGCTACATCAGCAGAGAGGCAGAGCGGACCGGCAACGAGATCAGCTTTGCACCCGGAGAATCGATCACGCTTGAAGCCATAGAACAAAAAGCCAGGGCGCTAGGCTGGGATCTGCCGGAGGCGGGTTGATGTACACGATCCGCATGACGGCAGAGGCGATGCGTGGGCTGCGCACCATCCCTTCGGGCGTGGTCGGCCATGTCACCGCAGCGATCCAAACTCTGGCCTACAACCCGCGCCCGGCTGGTTGCCAGGAGCTAGGTGGAAATTATTATCGGATCTCCGAATGGGGCCATGTGATTGAGTATGAGATCGTTGAACGGGAAATTTTCATCCGTATTGTCTTTGTGGGCTGAGCAAGAGACCGGGTCAAGCGGAGACTGCCGAAGGGTGTAAACTCGTCACCCACGCGCCAGGGTTTTGGCAAACGAGCATACGCGATCTCGATGGCGAGATGGGGCTACGCTATCTCAGCGCAGGCCACTAAACAACCTGACTCACTGGCCGATCCAAGAAGCTGGCGATCAATTCATATTCTGGTCCAGGCCAGCTCCTCTTGCAGCCGGCTTTATCGCCGGGTTCATCGTCAGCTTGGCCGTCTGTGGGCTTCTCGGCTGCCTTGCCGCCAGGGTAGCCGACAGAGAGCCGGCGATTTGTTGGCCGGCGGGGCGGGCTCTGCACCGGGTGAGGGGATCAGGCGCGGGGAGTCAACCAGGGTGATACAGCGCAGCGGGGAGGCCTCCGTCCACCAAATCGCCAGTGGCAACAGGCATGAAATGCAAAGAAAAATGAGCCAGAGGCTGATCTCACCCACTAGCCAGATGTGACTCGTCTCGACCAGCAAGATGCCCCAGCCGGTGGCGATCAACAGCCAGAGCAACGCACCGATGGAGAGATAGAGCAGATAACCGAGCATATGATCCTCCTGATAGGCAATCATTTACTGCCAAACAGGATTATCCCTCGGATTGGCATCAAGATTTGGTCAAGAGTTGGCGTAAACCGAGCAAGATCGGATCAAGAAGATATGGTGCTCCAACCTCGTAGAACGGCCTGGAAGGATTTCAAGGTCTTACCCTACAGCTCCAACCCAGAAAGCCCCACAGCGGCCCGCCTGTGCAGCCAGGAGCCAAGCTAACTAAGGCGCTGAGACGGTTGTGGCGCTGGGCGATGGTCTATCGTCGCTGGGCGATGGATGACGGACGATGATCTATCGTCGCTGGGCGATGGTCTATCGTCGCTGGACGATGGACGATGGATGATGAGACGATGAGACGATGAGACGATGAGACGATGATCTATCATCCACGGGCAAAGGCTTTACACCTGGCCAGGCGGCGCGGCGGCGCCCGGTGTGCTGCCTTCTGCCGGGAAGAGGGTCGGTTCACTCCACAGCGTGTAGGCGCGCGTAAACTCGGCGCCCAAAAAGAGGATCTGGGCTGAATAGTAGACCCAGAGCAGGAGGATGGCCAGCGACCCTGCCGCCCCATAGGTGGAGCCAAAGGCGCTGTTGCCTAGATAGAGGCCGATGAGGGATTTGCCGATGGTAAAAAGCACGGCAGTCACAACCGCGCCGAGCGCCACATTGCGCCAGCGAACGTGCACATCGGGCAAAACCTTAAAGATCATGGCAAAGAGGATGGTCGTGACCCCAAAAGCCAGGAGCAGGTTGAGCAGGTGCAGCCAGAACTCATACCCCGGCAACAGTTGCCGGAGCCAACCGTCGAAGGCGGCGAGGAGGGTGTTGACGACCAGCGAAACCAACAGCAAAAAGCCGATGCCCAGCACCAGGGCAAAGGAGAGAAAACGGGTGCGGATCAGCCCCCACAAACCGCTGATCGGTTTGGCCTCAGCCCGCCAGATCCGGTTGAGCGAATTCTGCAACTCGGCAAAGACACCCGTGGCAGCGAAGAGGATCGTGCCCAAGCCGATCACGCTCGCCACCACATTCCCCTGTTTTGGCCTCATATTCTCCATGATCGACCCGAGCAGGGCCGCGCCGTCGGCGCCGATCAGCCCCCCCATCTGCCGCAACAGTGCTGTGCGCGCCAGGGTTGAATCGTACAGGAAACCGGCTACGGTGACGGCGATCAGCAACATGGGGGCAATGGCAAAGAAGGAGTAAAACGACAAGGCAGCCGCCAACTGCGTGGCGTTGTCATCCCACCACGCCTGGACAGTCGCTTTGACAAGGGCCACAAAGACGCTGCGGTTCTGCATTGCTTTAGATGCATCCAGCGCTTGTCTGCCAGGGTTGACAAGCAGCTGGGTTGAATGCGCCAGTGCCTTTTAACCACCTAACTGATGGTACGCAGCCCCGAATGATTAACCGGTGGTGGAGGGAGGGTTGACAAGTCAACCTTCAGTCGAGGCTTGCGTACCCTCAGACTCTAATTGTGCGACGATTGGGGCTTCTACCACCTGGTTCGTGCGCAAAATCCCCTTGTTCAAAATCACCTTGTGAAAGATACACCAGGGGTGATGCACCACCTTTTGCTCCGCCAGTTTACCCTCTTTCCTGGACAGGCCAAAACTCACCGCGATCCTTTCACCAGAACGCCACTGGTCTTGGCTGTTATCCAGCGGTTGGGTTGCCAACCGGGTCGTTGACTCGCTTACCCACTCGCAGACACGCCGGTTGGCAACCAGAGCATAAGGATATCCAGCGGTTGGGTTGCCAACCGGGTCGTTGACTCGCTTATCTGCTGGAGGGTGCTCCGCTTTTCCACCATCGCGCAGGATAGTGCCCTGGCCCGGCCGGCAGATGCAAAAACGAGCTATCCAGATAGATCAGGCAAGCTATCCATTCGGCAGAGGGAGAACCATGCAGGAGAACCATGCAAGAAGAGGATGACGGCTCTCTCCATCAGGGGTATGCTAGGGTGAAGAGGATGGTCAGCCAAGACGCACTTGCTCCACGCGCAACCAGATCTTTCTCATCAAGGGCGCCGTGAAGAGCAGGGCAAAACCATTGATTGGGGAGATGAGGCCATATGAATGATCGTACTTTTCGACTTGTTGCCCTCATTACTGTGATCTCGCTCCTGTTGGTGGCCTGCGGTGGAGGGGAACCCACGCCAACGCCACAACCGGCAGCGACGCCCACCGCAGTACCTACCACAGCCGTCGAGGCCCCCAC
>OEIU01002336.1_pt1 | contig 10262 bp, 6 predicted proteins | sample 1539221 | NCBI WGS metagenome assembly OEIU01 (sample SAMN03792071, study PRJEB22550) | activated sludge metagenome | feature: wastewater treatment plant; material: activated sludge; isolation source: Wastewater treatment plant of a petroleum refinery complex | place: Argentina: Zarate | collected... | reverse complement strand
GCGGCGGTCCCGTCCGAAGCTGCGCGCCGAGATTTTCACACCGGGTGCCGCCTGCCGCCGTTTGTACTCCGCAAGATAGAGCAGCCGCTCGACCCCCTTCACCACGTCGGGCGCGTGACCGCGCGCCACGATCTCGGCCAGCGGCAGCTCATCCTCGACGAGCCCCATGAGAATGTCATCAAGGACGGGATAGGGCGGAAGCGCGTCCTGGTCCGTCTGGCCCTCGCGCAGCTCCGCCGACGGCGCCTTCACGATCACCCGCTCGGGGATGACGACGCCGGGCGGCCCCCTGCCGTCCTTCGGCACGTTGGCATTGCGCCAGCGGGCGAGCCGGTAGATCTCGGTCTTGTAGAGATCCTTCACCGGGTTGAAGCCGCCGTTCATGTCGCCATAGAGGGTCGCGTAACCGACGCTCATCTCGCTCTTGTTGCCCGTGGTGAGAAGCAGCGAGCCGAACTTGTTCGAGATCGCCATCAGCGTTGCGCCGCGCACCCGGCTCTGCACGTTCTCCTCGGCGGTGTCGGCGGGACGTCCTGCGAAGAGCGGCCCGAGCATGCCGTGGAATGCCTCGACGGCCGGACCGATCGGCACGGTCTCGTAGCGAATGCCGAGTGCTGCGGCGCACGCGGCGGCATCGGCAAGGCTGTCATGCGACGTGAAGCGGTACGGCAGCATGACGGCGTGCACGCGATCCGGTCCGAGCGCGTCCGTCGCCATTGCAGCCACGAGCGCGGAATCGACGCCGCCCGACAATCCCAGAACCACGCCTGGAAAGCCGTTCTTGTTGGCATAGTCGCGCAAGCCGAGAACGGCGGCATGATAGGCCGCGGCATCATTCTCCGGGAGCAGCACCTTCGCTGCCGGCCTGCAGCACCAGCCATCAGGACCGCTCTCCCATTCCGTGACGACAATCGCCTCCTCCCACGCGGGGAGTTGGATGGCCAGGCCAGCATCGCCATTCAGCACGAAGGAGCCGCCGTCGAAAACCAGCTCGTCCTGCCCGCCGACCTGATTGACGTAGGCGAGCGGCAGCCCCGTTTCGGTCACGCGCGCGACGGCGATGTTGAGACGCACGTCCTCCTTCCGCCAATCGAAGGGCGATCCGTTCGGCACCAGCAGCAGGTCGGCGCCACATTCGGCCAGGCACTCGACCACCTCGTCCTGCCAGATGTCCTCGCAGATCGGCACGCCGAGGCGGACGCCGCGGAAACTGATCGGGCCCGGCAGCGGACCGGCGTCGAACACGCGCTTCTCATCGAACGGGCCATAGTTGGGCAGGTCGACCTTGTAGCGCACGGCCTGCACGACGCCCGCGTCGAGCAGAGCCACGGCGTTGTAGACCTTGCCGCCGTCAGGCCAGACCGTTCCCACCAGCACCGCCGGCCCTTCGCCGAGACGGGCGGCCAGGCTCTCGACCGCGTCGCGACAGGCGGCGGCAAAGGCGGGCTTGCGAGCCAGATCCTCCGGCGGGTAGCCGCAGATGAAAAGCTCGGGGAAGAGAACGAGGTCCGCCCCGTTGACGCCTGCCTCGGCGCGTGCCCGCTCGAGCCGGCTGACGTTGCCGGCGAGATCGCCCATCACGGGGTTGAGCTGAGCCAGCGCGATACGGAGCGTGGTGGGCATGTCGGTCATCGGGCAGGAGCCGCCGCGTGATTGCAGGGGCGCCCACACTGGGCAGATGCACGCGGGATGGCAAGCACGTGGGAGGGCTGACCGGGATAGAAGAGAGCAGCGCCCGTCCGGCACCTTGCGCTGCAGCCCCTCCGCGCGTCTCTTGCCAGTTCCAATCTATTCTGTGCGCGACCGATCGATCCGGGCTGCGCCTTCGCGGATGGCCGGGATCAACTCGCGGCCGAACTCCGCCGTGTCGCGCTCGGGGTCGAAGCCACGCATCAGGAACGAGCTGACACCGAGCTTATAGTATTCGAGCACCGCATCCGCGACCTGCCGCGGCGTGCCGACAAGGCACGACGTGTTGCCGAGGGCGCCCGTGGCGCGCGTGATCGGCATCCACAGCCGCGCGTCGTGCACGTCCTTCTCGGCCGCGAAGCCCATCAGCCGCCGGCCGGCGTTGTCGACGGCTTCCTTGCCGCCTTCCTGCCGGCTCCAGCCGCGCGCCGCGCCGCCCTCGAGCTTGACGAGGATGCGCCGCGCCTTGTCCCAGGCCGCATCTTCGGTGTCGGCGATGATCGGCCGCAATGAGATGTTGAAGCCGATGCGGCGCCCGAAAGCCGCTGCACGCTCGCGCATCTCCGCAATGCGGGCGCGCGCGGCCGCAAGCGGCTCGGCATACATGGCGTAGGTGTCGCCGTGCTCCGCCCCCATGGCGAGCGCGCCCTCGGATGCGCCACCGAACAGGATTTCCGGATAGGGCTGATGGAACGGGTGCACATCCGAGGCGGCGCCACGCACGCGATAGAAGCGCCCCTCGAAGTCGAAGGGCGCCGTCTCGGTCCAAGCGCGGCGCATGACGGCCAGATATTCCGCCGCCCGCTCGTAGCGCTCAGGCTTCGGCGAGAAATCGCCGTCGCCGTGCTGCTCGGCGTCGGTCTTGCCGGTGATGACGTGCAGCGCAAGGCGTCCGCGCGTCAGATGATCGAACGTCGCGATCTTGCGCGCCATCAGCGTCGGCGCGACGAAGCCCGGCCGGTGCGCGATGAGGAACTTCAGCCGCTCGGTGTGGTGGGCTGCGTGCAGCGCGACGAGAAACCCTTCGGCCGACGACGACGTATAGCCGACAAGCGCCATGTCGTAACCCGCCTGCTCGTGGGCGCGGGCGCTCGCCGCGACGTAGTCCGGGGAGAGCTGGCCTTCGATGATGACGAGTTGTGCGTCGCTGCTGGGCGGCGTGACGCCGATCATGCCGAGAATGCGGACAGGCATCGTCTCGCTCCGTTGCTCGGGCGCCAGCGGGCGCCGGAGGCAGGATGGCACATTCTTGGCGCAGTGTGGCGCGCCCGGCCGTAGCAGATCGGGCCGATGTTTGATCGGCCCGGCCAACGCCCGCCCAATCGCGGCATAACCGCCGGGAGCGCTCAATCCATGTTCGACGACATCCAGCACATCGGCTACCTGATCGACGATCTCGATACTGGCATTGCGTGGTTCGCCAGGACGTTCGGCGCCGTCAACGCGGGCGGCACCGAGATGCAGAAGAGCCCGATGGTGCCCTCCGGCGGGCGCAACGCGTTCGTGCGCTTCGGCGATGTCGAGGTCGAGCTGATGCAGCCGGGCGACAAATCGGACCTGCCCAAGGGCACGCTCGTCATGCATCATGTCGGCTGGGTGGTGGCGGACATCAAGGCGGCTGCCGAACAGGCGCGCGCAAAGGGCATCACGTTTCTCGCCGAGGCGCCCTACACGAACCCCATGGGACAACAGGTGCACTATTTCGATCCGGCCAGCACCAACGGCGTCTGGATGCACCTGACGCAGGTGCCGCCGAAGCCCGCGACAACGCCCAGGGGCCCGTGGGTCGCGGGCATCGTGCATCCGGGCTATCTGGTGCGCGATGTGGACGTCGCGACGGCCTGGTATGTCGAGAAACTCGGCGGGGTGCGGGTCGGCGGCGGTCCGTCGCGCGCGGGCGGGCGGGTGTCGTTCGTGAATTGCGGCAAGGCGCAGGTCGAGCTGGTCGAGCCGCCGGATCGCGAGACGCTCGGCGCCGACCACGTGCTCGACCATGTCGGCTACCTGACCAAGGATATCGACGCCGACGTCGCAGCCTACGCCGCGCGCGGGCTCACGTGGGCGACGCCCAGTCCCGTGGCCAACCCGATCGGCCAGAAGCTGATCTATTTCGACAAGCCCGCCAGCCTCGGCACGCGCATGCACCTGACGCAGCTACCGGGGTAGCCGCGCGGCTGCGGCACGAGCGGCTTGCCCGCACCCCGTTGAAGGGCGGAACTCTCCGCGTCTCCCATTTTTTCAGTGGGCGATTGCCGCTCGCTCCAGCTACAAAAATCGAGTGTCCGGGAGCGGCCTGCCCTCGGGCTTGTTCCGAGGGTGCTCCCGACGGGGAGTGCGAGGCCCGTCCTCGTTCGCGCCGCGGGGCGCGATCCTCCCACTACGCAAAACGAAGCGCCGCCCGCGCACACAATCGAGGAGGACGAGATGGCGAAGGTTGCATTCATCGGTCTGGGCGTCATGGGCTTTCCCATGGCCGGGCACCTCCTGAAAAAGGGCGGGCATGAGCTCACCGTCTACAACCGCACCTTCTCCAAGGCCGAGGACTGGGTGAAAAAATACGGGGCGGGCCGCGCCGTGCGCACACCCGCCGAGGCCGCCAAGGGCGCCGAGTACGTCTTCTGCTGCGTCGGCAACGACGATGATCTGCGCTCGGTGACGACCACCAAGGACGGCGCGTTCGAGGGCGTCGAGAAGGGTGCCATCTTCATCGACAACACCACCGCATCGGCCAACGTCGCGCGCGAGCTCTACGCGGCCGCCAAGGCGCGCGGCTTCGGCTTCATCGATGCGCCCGTGTCGGGTGGCCAGGCCGGAGCCGAGAACGGTGTTCTCACCGTCATGTGCGGGGGTGACCGCGACGTGTTCGAGCGGGCGCAACCGGTCATCTCGGCCTACGCACGCGCTGTGAACCTGATCGGCGCGCCCGGCTCCGGCCAGCTCACCAAGATGGTCAACCAGATCTGCATCGCCGGTGCGGTCGAAGGGCTGGCCGAAGGCATCCACTTCGCGCAGAAATCCGGCCTCGATATCGGCCTCGTGATCGACACCATCTCGAAGGGCGCCGCGGGATCGTGGCAGATGGACAATCGCTGGAAGGCGATGAGCGAAGGCAAGTACGACTTCGGCTTTGCGGTCAACTGGATGCGCAAGGACCTGTCGATCTCGATCGAGGAGAGCCGAAAGAACGGCGCCCACCTGCCAGTCGCGGCGCTCGTCGATCAATTCTACTCGGAGGGGCAGCGCCCCGGCGGCCGCCGATGGGACTCCTGCAGCCTGCTCGCGCGCCTCAACAACCAGAGTGCGGAGAATAAGGGCTGATGGTGCCCCCTGCCTGAGCGTCGCGCTTCGGATGCCCGCCCGCACCCGAAGCAGCGCTACTTCTCGTAGCGCCAGTAGACGCCGGCCTGCAGCTTGACCGGCTTATAGGCCTTGAGGCGCCGCTCCCATGGCCGTGTTCCGGCGCGAATGATCTGGCCGATGTCCGTCAGCAGATCCGAGTGCTCGGCATAGCCCGAGTGATGCAGGGCCAGATAGTCGGTCGACACCTGTGTGATGTCGATGGTGTCGATGCCGGCCACGATGACGGGGCCCCCATCCGGCACGTCGCCGGCACGCGGCTTGTTGCCCGCGACGAAGCGCGAGGCCTCGAGCGCACGGTCCCTGGCCGAAGCATAGAGCGTGATGCCCTTGGCGACGCCGGTGATCTCGGTCGCCATCGCCTCGAACGCGTCGCGGTCCACGTCGGGCGAGGCGAGAATGATCTGGTTGATGCGTGCGATGGCGTCCGGTGCCCTGAGCTTGAGGGAGCGCAGCACCTGCAGCAGCATCTGATTGCCCATGCTGTGGGCGATGATGTTGATGTTGGCCGAGCCGGTCTCGTTCTGCACCATCTGCAGGAACTCGTAGAGATAGCGCTCGGCCCCCTGCGCACTGTCGCGGTCGTAGATGTAGCTCGAGAGGCCGCCGCCCGAGGGCCAGCTATAGGCGAACGAGGCGCCGTCGAACTGGAGATCGTAGGAAATCTGGGCGGTGCGGAAGAGAGCCTCGTCGAAGCTCGTGTTGTAGCCGTGAATAAAGACGATCGACTGGTTCCGGAACGTGCGCGAATCGGCGAGCCGCTGCTTGACGAGATTAAGCAGGTCCACCTTCGAGAGCACCTTCACCTCGCGCACGGTGAAGTGATGGTTGGGGTCCTCGCGCTCGAGCTGGATCGAGCCGATGTAGGGGATCGACCAGGCCCGCGGCCGTTCGATGTTGGGCACCTTGTGGTCGAGCGGCACGCTGATCAGCGCGCGACCGATCTCGAGCCGCTTGGCGCGATCGTTGGCATAGGCGACGCGGCCCTGCTGCTTCACCTGGTTGCGATCGGTGCCGTAGAAGATCGGGACGATGTGGTAGCGCGCATTGGGATCCGCGGCAGCAGAGGCCGCCGTCGAACGGTCCTCCGAGGCAACAGAGGCGGCCCTCGAACGCTCCTCGGCAAGCCGCCGGTCGATTGTGGGCGCCGCCGCGTCCGGCTGAAGCTCGGCCGGCCTCGGGGTTGGCAAGGCGCCGGGGCGGGCTGAACGTGTTGCCGTCGGCGCGCTCGGCGCTTCGACCGCGCGGCGCGCCTCCGGCTGAGCCGCGCGGGGCGCGATGCCACGCGTTGCGCCTTCCCGAACCGGTGGTGGCGGCGGCGGTTGCGCCCGCTCGAACACCGGAGCGCTGGCCGCGCCGCCGGCCGGCGGCCGCGCATAGCGGCGGACGGAGCCGTTACTCCCGGCTGCCGTCTGCTGGCGCTTGAAACCCACGTCGGACGTCTGCGAGTCGGCCGTCCTCTGGACCGAGCTGAAGAGAGCGCAGTTCGACGACCGCCGAATGAGCCCCCCGCCACGGTAGTGCTCGAGCGCGACGCAGCGGGTGTCGCTCAGGCAACGGGCCTGACACTGGTCGTAGGTGAGGTTGCGCAGCCGCGCATAGGCGGCGCCTGTCAGCGTCTTGTTCGCAACCTTCTGGATGACGGCCTCGGCCGCCGCCGGTGCCGCCTGGCTGCCGAGCGCAAGGAGAAGCGCGGCGACGGTCGCCGCCGGCCACATGCGGTAGAATGGCATGACCTGCTCCCATGCTCCCCGAACAGGAAATACTCACCGTGGCTTGTGCAGCAAGACTATGGCGCAGCGTGGGCGCAGCGTGAGGTCACGCACTTGTCATTCCCCTGCGCCGCGGTCCCCTCGCTGCGATCGGCCGGATTGGCGATCGGAGCCCCTTACACCATGAAATTGACGGCCCGTGTATGACGGATGGACGCCCCACAGGCTTTTGCACCGCCTTGCCGCAGGCTGCAAACATCCGCATTGTCAGGCCATGATACGACGCACGACCATGAGTGGAGAGAGAGGGGGCACGACCGATGCGGCGAGCCGCCCTCTGCTGACGGTCGAGGACCTCGCCGATGGCGTGCGCAGGGGCAATCGCGCGCTCCTGGCGCGCGCCATAACGCTCGTCGAGAGCACTCGGGCGCCGGATCAGGCCAAGGCCCGGCAGCTCATTCAGCTCCTCATGCCGGAGACCGGGAGGGCGTTGCGCGTCGGCATCACCGGCGTGCCGGGGGTCGGCAAGTCGACCACGATCGACCAGCTCGGCATGAACCTGATCGCGGGCGGGCATCGGGTGGCGGTGCTGGCCGTCGATCCGACCTCGCGCCGCACGGGCGGGTCGATCCTTGGCGACAAGACGCGCATGCAGCAGCTTTCACAGTCGCCCCATGCCTTCATCCGCCCGTCGCCGACGTCGGGAACGCTTGGCGGCGTCGCGCGGCGCACGCGCGAGACGATGGCGCTGGTCGAGGCGGCCGGCTTCGACGTCGTGATCGTGGAGACCGTCGGGGTCGGCCAATCGGAGACGGCCGTCTCGGAGATGGTCGATTTCTTCCTGGTGCTGCTGCTCGCCGGAGGCGGCGACGACCTGCAGGGCATCAAGAAGGGCATCATCGAGATCGCCGACATGATCGCCATCAACAAGGCGGACGGCGCGAACGTGGAGGCCGCGACGCGGGCGGCGGCCGATTACAGGGGCGCACTCAATATCCTGACGCCCGCCTCGGCGAGCTGGCAGCCGCCCGTCATCACCGTCTCGGGCCGCGACAACCGGGGTCTCGACGACCTCTGGTCGCGAATCGAGGCACACGCGCGCATCATGACGGCGAGCGGCGAGCGTACGGCGCGGCGGCGGAGCCAGGCCGTCACGTGGATGCGGGACATGCTGAGCGACCGCCTGCTCGAAAACGTGAGGGAAATGCCCGCGCTCAAGGTACGCCTGCCCGAGATCGAGGCGGAGGTCGCGGCAGGGCGACTGGCGCCGAGCCTCGCCGTCGAGGAGATCCTCGGGAGGCTCGGGATTGCGCCCGGCGCGAGCTGATGCTCTGCTTGCGCGCCGGAAATCCGTGACGCCACTGCGAGACAGCCCGTCGCCGCCCATGCACGCGCCCCTGCCAGACCGCCCATCGGACCGCCCTCTCGTCCTGCTGACGGGCTTCGGTCCGTTCCCGACGGTTGCGGCCAACGCGACGTCCGTCCTGGTGCCGCGCATCGCCGAGGCGACACGGCGTGCGCTGCCGGGCATCGCCGTGGCGTCCTGCATCTTGCCCACGGAATGGGTGGCCAGCCTCAGCCTGCTCGACGAGCTGGCCCGGCAGCTCCGGCCGGCGGTCGCGCTGCATTTCGGCGTCTCGGGGCGGGCTGCCGGCTTCGAAATCGAGACGCGCGGGCGCAACCGATGCTCGCCCAGCGCCGATGCGGCCGGGCAGTTGCCGGATGACGAGTGCATCTCGCCGGGGGGACCTGAGTACCTGCCCGCGACGCTCCCCGCTGGCCACATCGTCGGCCGTCTGCGCCGGCGAGGCATTCCGGCGCAGCTTTCGCGCGATGCGGGCGGCTACCTGTGCAACGCCCTGCTCTACCGCTCGCTCGAACTCTCTCGAGTCTCGGGCACGCCGGGCCGGAGCGGCTTCGTGCACCTGCCGACGACCCTCGTCAATGAGCGCCGGCCGGCGCTCGAGCCACTGCCGTGCGGCCGGCTCACCTGGGACGATGTGATCGCGGGAAGCCTCGAGATCGTTGCTGCGACGCTCGGCCGGCGTCCCGTGTCGGGTGTGCCGCGCTCTGCCTCTGTGGCCAGTCTCCGCACGGGCTAAGCCACACGCCTACCCAGAGAGGCGAGCGCCCATCGCGCGATTGGGGTCGGCTGGCTGCACGGGCGTGCGGCAGAACGCGGGCACCCGGATGCCGCCGCCACCCCCACCACCGCGGCTGCCGCCCCCACCGCCCCCGCCTCCCCCCCCACCGCCTCCGCCGCTCGGGCGGCGACCGGACGGGCGCTGCTCGACAGGCTTTGCCCTCGGACGCTCCCGCCTGGGTGGCGGTGTGACCTTGGGTACGACGACGGCAGCCGGCTCAACTGCCGGTCGGCGCTCCACGACCGGGGGCTGCAGTGCCACGACGGCGGGAGGCAATGTCCACTGCCGGATGATGCCGTCCTCGGACGCCGCCGCCACGCTGGCACCGTCATCGGAGAACGCAACGGATGTCATCGGCGGCAGGCTGCGGCCGAAGCTCGCGACGCGGGCGCCATTGCTCACCTGCCAGATGGCGACCACGCCATCGGCGCCGACGCCGGCGACGAGCGCGCCCGACTTCGAGAAGGCGATCGTGCGGACCGGGGCCGACGAACGGGTCAGCACCCGGACCTCCGTCGCCCGCTCCAGATCCCAGAGGCGCAGCGCGCCGTCCGAACCGCTGCTGGCGATGGTCCGGCCGTCGGGCGAAGCAGCGACCGCCAGCACCGGCCCACCCGGCACCGCAAGATGGCCCGACTGGCGCGTCTCGCTGCCGTCCGACGGCAGCCAGCCTTCGATGGCAGCGCCGGCTCCGTCGCCGAACGCGACGAAAATCATCTTGCCGCCCGCGGAGACGTGGGCGGCTGCGACGCCGCCGGGCGCGGACCGGCTGCCGTCGAGGAGGATCTGGCCGGATTCCGGATCGATAATGCTCCACGAGCCTGTGGCATGTATGGCCAGCACGCGGCGCGCACTGCGGTAATGCAGGGCAACCACCGCGCCCTTGCCGCCGCTCACAGTGTGCATCGAAGAGCCGGTGCGGCCATCCCAGATGCGGATCTCGCCGTCCATAGCACCGCTCACGACGCGGCCGCCGTCCTCCGAGACCGCGATAGCGGTCACAGGGCCCGCGTGACGGGCCGGGAGGCTGACGATCTGGCCGGTCGACGTGTTCCACAGGCGCACCTGGCCGCCGGTGCCGCCGGCGGCGAGGTAGACCGGCGAGGCCGCGAGGCGAAGCGCGAACTGGCCCGGCTCGCTCGCGCTCTCGGCAAAGGCAACCTGCCGCAGCAGCGCCGGATCGGTCTCGGCGCGGTCCTGCGCGGCCTTCTGCTGGCGTGCGATCTCGGCCTGGCGCTCCTGCTCGCGGCGCGCGGCGTCGGCGCGGTCCTGTGCGGCCTTCTGCTGGCGCGCGATCTCGGCCTGCTGGCGCTCCTGCTCGCGGCGCGCGGCATCGGCGCGGTCCTGCGCCGCCTTCTGC
>OEIU01002335.1_pt1 | contig 10262 bp, 13 predicted proteins | sample 1539221 | NCBI WGS metagenome assembly OEIU01 (sample SAMN03792071, study PRJEB22550) | activated sludge metagenome | feature: wastewater treatment plant; material: activated sludge; isolation source: Wastewater treatment plant of a petroleum refinery complex | place: Argentina: Zarate | collected... | reverse complement strand
TTGGTCTTGGTGGTCATTGGCAAATCTCCTGCAAAGCGCCGTCGGCAACGGCTTCATCGAGTTGCTGGCCTGTTCGAGCCAGCAGGTCGGCGGCGATGGCCTGCAAGCCTTCGAGCTCCTCGTCGCTGACGTTCGCCCGCTCGTTCTTCTCGAAGCCGAACACAAAGAACCAGCGGTTGCCCTTGTTGGTAGCGACCAGCGTGCGCACGCCGCCACGCTTGCCGCGCCCCGCCAACCCGACGCGCTTTTTCACCACGCTGCCGCCGAGGTCTGCGTCGATCAGGCCGGATGCCATCTCCTGAACGGCCTTGCACAGAGCGGCATCAATGAGCTCCGTCTTGCGCATCCATCGCTGGAAGTGGCGGGTCTTGAATACTCGCGTCATCGGCTTTATTATGCCACCGAGTGGCATAGTACGTCTACCTCTGTTCTCCGGTGTCCTGCCGCCCGCCAACATCACCACACAAAGTGGTCTGCAGACGGCGCATCCGAATCGACGCGATACCCCATCGCCCGGTAGCCACGCTGGCGCTTGTCCCACATCCGCAGCAGCGCCGGCTGCCCGGTGTCCACGAAGTCGATGATGCGCACATCGGTCTTGCTGGCGTGCTCCCGGTGCAGGCGACCGGCGTATTGCTGGAGCGTGCCCTTCCACGAGACGGGCATCGCCAGTACCAAGGTATCCAGTGGCGGATGGTCGAAGCCTTCGCCGACCAGCTTGCCGGTGGCAAGCAGCACGCGCGGCGCGTCCGGCGGCAGGGCATCGAGCGCGGCGATCAGTGCGGCGCGCTGCTTTTTTGACATTCGCCCGTGCAACACGAACGGCTCTGGAACATCGCCCGCCAGAGCGGCGCGAACAGCGTCGATGTGCTCGGTGCGTTCGGTCAGCGCCAGCACCTTGCGGCCCTGCCGGAAGGCTTCAGTAATCGCGCTGGCGATGGCCGCCGTACGGGCCGCGTCTTGTGCCAGATGCCGGAGCACATCCTGGATGCCCGCCTCCGGCGCCAGAGCGATCGGCGACTCGATGAAACGTGGCGTCACCGCCAGATCGTGCGGGGCGTCAAGCGGCTGCGCCGCTTTGTGCCGGATCGGCCCGCACTGCATGAAGATGATGGGCTGTTGCCCGTCGCGACGAATCGGCGTTGCCGTCAGGCCGAGCACGTATTTCGCCTTCGCGCGCCGCAGGATGGCATCGAAGGACGCCGCGCCGACGTGGTGGCATTCGTCCACGATCACCTGCCCGTAGTTCTCGACCCGCGCATCGACTTCGCCTTGGCGCGAAAGCGATTGCATCACCGCGATGTCGATCTGGCCGCTGGGCTTGTTCTTGCCGCCGCCGATGACGCCGATCAAGCCCTTGCCTGCGCTGAGGAATGTGGCCAGCCGCGCCTGCCACTGCTCGAGGAGTTCGGTGCGGTGCACCAGCACCAGCGTGTTCACGCCGCGCCGGGCAATGATCGCTGCGGCCGTCACCGTTTTGCCGAAGGCCGTTGGCGCGCACAGCACACCGTCATCGTGCCCCAGCATCGCCGCCACGGCGGCTTCCTGATCCGGACGCAGCGTGCCGTCGAAGCCGACGGCGACGGGTGTTCCGGCGTTCCGCTCATCGTGCAGATCGAGGCGTATGCCGTTGTCCGCCAGCAGTGCGGATGCGGCGTCGAAACACCCGCGCGGCAGCGCGATGTGCTGCGGAAAGTTTTCGGCGCAACCGATGATGCGCGGCTTGTCCCACACCGACATCCGCATTGCCTGCGCCCGGAAGAACGCCGGGTTCTGGAAGGCCGCCAGTCGGATCAGGCGATTGGCCAGCGCCTGCGGCAGTTGCGCCTTCTCGAAATAGATCTGATTGGCCAGGGTCACGTTCAGCGATTGGGGCATCAGCCCGGCCAGCTTGGCTGGCTTGCTTTGCCGCTTCCACGGCGTGGACAGATCCTCGTCGTCGATGAAGGTGACGTCCAGCGGATGCACGCCGCCCGTTGCGCGCAGGATGGTCGGCTCGATGTCGTGCGCGGGCATCCGCGCGACGGATGCGAGAAACCCCCACTGGTCGGAATACGACTGAAGGTCGGCATCCACGAACACGCTGAAACCCCGTTCGCGCGGCTTCTTCTGCAAGGGCAAGGCGATCAGGTTGCCGAAGCCGCCGACCCTTGCGCCCGCAGGGCCAAGGCCCTGTCGGGAAGGCATCGTGTCCTGATTCGGGAACAGCCGGTCGTAGGACGTCAGCTTCAGTTGGCGGGTGCGCGTGCAGGTGTGGCTGATGATGGCCGTACCCAGACGACGCGCATCCCGCGCCGATACCGCACCGGCGAAGAACACCCACGCGTGCGCGCCCTGGCCGGAGCGGGAAATCTCCAGTGCTGCCGGCACGCCCAGTTCAGTGCAGGACTGGACGAAGGCCTTGGCATCCTCGCGCCAATCGGCCTCGTCGAAATCGACTGCCAGGAAACGGCAGCTGTCGTTTTCCAGCAGCGGATAGACGCCGACCGTGTGCTCACCGGCCAGATGGTCGTAGATCACCGCATCGGTCAGCGGCTGCAAGACGCGGTGAGCGCAGTCTCCGCACCTGATGCGCGGCTTCTCGCAGACGCCCGCGCGCCACTCGTTGGCGCAGGCCGGGGCGTAGCCGGATTTGCCGCTGGTCTTGCCCTCCCAGCGGATCGGGTACACATCCGTGCGGCCACGAAACAGCTTTCGGAACAGCGCGACTTTCTCGTCGGTTGTCAGCCGCGAAATTTCCACCGCCATCGGCGCTTGCGCCTCGAGCGGCAAGCGCCACGCGATGCCGTGTGCGTCCAGCAGTGCGGTCAGGCGCGCGTTCTCCGCGCGCAGTGTTGCCAGCTCATCGGCATCAAGCACCACTGCCGTTTCGGCCATCGTCTCATCCCAACCCGAAATACCGCTCGAAGAACGCCGCCAGCTTGTCAAGCACCGTCTGCTTCTTCGCCGAATGGTTGTTGTCCTTCGAGAAGCGCGACGCCGGCGGCAGAATCTTCGTGATCGCCGTGCCCGTGGCCGGGATCGCGCAAAGCGGGGTGGTTCTGGTCACCCCTACCCATCCCATCCCGGCCCGCAGCCCCGCGAATACTGGCGATTCGGCCAAGAAAAAGGCCAACCCAGCAGAGTTGGCCTTGAATTTGTGGTGGAGAGGAGGAGGATCGAACTCCCGACCTTCGCATTGCGAACGCGAAGGCCCCTGTTTTCGCAACCTTTATCAATCATCTAAATCTTTACGAATCAGTCACTTAGCCTATACTGCCTTTACCGTCGCATGACGAGATTTGACGAATCTCATTCCCCATAGCTTCCCCAAGTTTCATGCGAAGGTCTAGGAGGCAGGCAAAGTGACCATCCAAAACCCGGCCGCGAGCGCGCTGATCGAGGCCCTGAAAGACCCGTCGTTGACTGCCGGGCAGCGTGCCGGCTTGGTGGCCGCGTTGCAGGCCGTGACCGGCAGCGAGCGGCCGGCAAAGGCAGTGCACGCACCTGCTGCTGCCGCACCTGATCGACACCGAGGCGAACGCATGACGCTGACGCGAACCGCCATTGGCGGGATGTCGCTGCCGGCCGAAGGCGAGCGGCTGATCTATGACGACGTAACCCCGCAACTGGCCGTCAGGCTGCGCCCGAGCGGCCGGACCTACATCGCCGTGATGTGGGATCGCGAGCGCCAGTGCAAGACAACCCGCACGCTCGGCAAGTGCAGCACGCTTACGCCAGAGCAGGCGAGGGCGCAGGCCCGGCGCATCGTCGGCCGCGTCGCCGATGGCGAAGACATCCGCCGCGAGCGCGATGCGTCAATCACTGTGCGCGACCTACTGAGCCGATGGCATGCCGAGAAGGCACAGAACACGCGCACCGCCGACGAGCTGCGCGACAAGGTTTTGCACTACCTGGGCAAGCTGGCCGACCGGCCGGCGCGCGAGGTCCAGCGCGAGGACATCGGCAACATTCACAGCGACATCGCCACCAAGGCCCGCAAACGGGTCTACAAGCGCATCGGCGACGAGGTGCAGGCCGTGGAGGTGGGCGAACCCGGAATGCCCGCCACGGCCGACAAGTGGCGCGCTGCGTTGGCTGCCGTGTACTCATGGGGCATGAGCAAGGGGCTGGTTGCGGCGAACCCCTGCGAAGGCATCGCGCAGGCGTTCGATGCGAAGAAAGCCGAGCGCACCAACTACCTGCGCGGCGATTCGCTGCTGCGATTCTGGAAGGCTCTAGAAGCCGATCCTGATGCCGACGTGCGCGACCTGATCCAAATGATGCTGTACACCGGCCAGCGCCGTGGAAACGTGTTGTGCATGCGCTGGGCCGACGTTGATCTGAGCGCTGGTGTATGGAGTCTGAGCGCGGCGCAGACCAAGCAAGGCAAGGCGCAGACAACGCCGCTGGTATCGCAGGCGCTGCTGATCCTGCAGCGCCGCTTCCACGATGCTGCAACGCCCTGGGTGTTTCCAGCCGTGCGCAGGAGCGGCGACGGCGAGCTAGGCCCCATGAGCGAAACCCGGCTGCGCGATGCCTGGGCGCGGATATGCGCAACGGCGAAGATTGAAGACCTACGACCCCATGACTTGAGACACACGTCCGGCTCCTGGCTGGCCCGGCTCGGCGCGAATGAAGCCATCCGGCAAAAGGCACTCGGGCACCAGACACCAGCGATGGCCGCGCGCTACAGCCATCTTGAACTAGACCCGGTGGCCGATGCGCTGCAGCGCGTCGCCGATGCCGTAGAGGCCGAAGCCACGAAGCCGGCCGCGAAGGTGCGCAGGTTCAAGCGGGACGCAGCATGAACTTCGACAGGCCCCTGTTAGGCGGGTTTGTCGAACCCGTGCCGGTGCATCTCGCCGCGCTGCGGTTGTTCCTGCCCGCGAAGCTGCGCGAGCATGCCCATGCGGATGCGTTTCTGCAGGCTGTGGCCGATGCGCTGGCGCTGGTTGCCGACATGCGCAACGGTTCCCCGGACCAGACTGCCGACGAGGCGCGCGACCGTGTGCGCGCTATCGAGGCTGCGGCGCGGCGCATGGTCGCGGCGCTGCATCCGCTGTCAACCAGTGCGAATGCGCGCACGTCCTTTGACGCCATGAGCGCGCACTACGAGTACATGGCCTGGCGCGCCCGCGTGCCCGGGCCAGAGGACTCCGACCGACCGACGGTGCCGGCGCTCCCCCCCGACGCGCCGACGACGCTGGCGCAATTGTTGACGAGGATCGAGCTGGACTTGCGCACGCTTGAAGCGACGTGCGGCGCGACGGCTGGGGCAATCAACCCGGCGCAGCGCCGCCAAGAGAAGGCATACGAGCGCAGGCTTGCCGCGCTGATTGCCGAAGCGCACATAGAACACTTTGGCAGCAAACCCCCGGTGCGGGGGTGGTTCGCTGCTTTCGTAGCAGAGGCTGGCGCAGTGATCTTTCTCGACATCGGCCAGCGCATCGTCGGCGAGGTTGTCCGGGGCTACTGATCTCGTCCCATTGCCGGCCGCAAACGTCCTGGCAACGGGACACACCTAGGACACCTTCGCCGCTCGAATACGAACCCATACGAAGCGCGCTTCAGCGCTTTGGTTCATGAGGGTTCGCACGATGCAGGTTCTACCGAATGACCCGCTGCTGAACGAGCAGCAAGCCGCCGACCAGCTCGGCGTGAAGCCGACGACGTTGCAGGTATGGCGCAGCACGCGCCGCTACCCGCTGCCCTATGTGAAGGTCGGCCGGCTGGTGCGCTACCGCGCCAGCGCCATTGCCGCGTTTCTGGCCGCGCGCACCGTGGAGGCCGCGCAATGACGGCCCCAGACGTGCGAACGCCCGGCGGCAACCGGGCGAGCGCTGAACAAATACCGAACGCTGCGGATTCTAAAGCGCTTGCCACGCTGCAAGCGCATGCCGCGCTGGCCGGCTATGAGCTGATCGCGCTGGCCGAAGGCGGGTTTTTGATCTGCCGTTGGGGCTTGGTCCGCGAGTGCGCCGACCTTGCCGAAGTCAAGCACGTGCTGCGGCGCATGGGGGTGGCTGTATGAGCGCCACAACGAAGGCCGAGGCGAAGAAGCGGCTGCAGGCGACCGGCGGCGACAGGAAATCGGGTAAGGAAAATTTTCCTGACCCGATCCAAGACACCGGCCAAGCCCGCGACAAAGCCGGCCAGCGCACGCAGGCCACGGGCGCGCAGATTCAGCAGCGCGCCCGCCAGTGGCTGCAATCGGAAATCGAGCGCTGCCGCAAGGCGCTGGGGCCGAGCTGGTCACTGCATCAGGCATGGGTGCTCGACTACCTGCACGCCGAGCTGCGAGAACGTATCGCGAGGTGGCGCGCATGAGCACACCAGAGATACAGGCCGAAGCCGACGCCATCATGGCCGCCATCAAGCGCGACATCGCCGATGTTGCTGCCGGCGATCCTGATGCCGTATTCACCTACGCCGAGCCCGAGCGCAGTGTTGACTTCGACGGCGCGGCTGTTGATGCGCGCATCGCGGATCGCAAGCGCCGCAAGGTCGAAGCCGACAAGCGGACAGAGCGCGCCGAGGCCCCGCGCGAGCCGCTGCGGGCAATGGACGTGCAGCAGTTGGCCACCGTGCGATTCAAGCCCCGCACCGAGCTTCTGAGCCCGTGGTTGCACGCGCAAGACCTTGTGATGGTCTTCGCGTCGCGCGGCATCGGGAAGACGCACTTCGCGCTGGCGCTGGCATACGCCGTCGCGGGTGGCGGCGTATTCACCAAGTGGGCCGCGCCGACGCCGAGGAAGGTGTTGTATCTCGACGGCGAGTTGCCCGGCGTCACGATGCAGGAGCGGCTGTTGATGCACTGCCCGGACGCCGAGCCGGCGCCTGGCTACCTGCGCGTCTTCACGCCCGACCTGCTGCCCGATGGCCGACCGCTTCCCGATCTATCCACGTTCGCCGGGCAGGAGGAGATCGAGCCGCTGATTGAGCCGGACACGGCGTTGATCGTGATCGACAACCTGAGCGCTTGGTGCCGTGCCGGCCGGGAGAACGAGGCGGAAAGCTGGCTGCCGGTAGCGGATTGGATTCTGTCGCTGCGCCGTCGCGGCCTGGCTGTGATCCTCGTACACCACGCCGGCAAGGGAGGGCAACAGCGCGGCACCAGCAAGCGCGAGGATCTTCTCGACGTGGTCATCGGCCTGAGCCGGCCCCAGGACTACCAGCCGAACCAGGGCGCGGTGTTCGTCGCCGAGTTCACCAAGGCGAGAGCCCTGACCGGCGACGACGCCGAGAGCATCGAGCTACAGCTCGGCGGCACCAGCGAGCGCGCCGAATGGGCCTGGCGCACGGTAGAGGCTTCCACGTATGACCGCGTGGTCGCGCTGGCGAAGGAAGGGCTGAAGCCCGGCGAGATCGCCGCCGAGTTGGAGATCAACAAGAGCACGGTCAGCCGGCACCTGCGTCGCGCCCGGGAGCTTGGTGACGTGCAACCGGAGGGCGGGAAGTCATGAGCCTGCGCGATGCCCTGAAAGCCGCTGTAGGTGCCGGAGTTGCACGTTGCACGCCCTATGCGATGCAACATGCAACTTTCGCCCCTGAGCATGCAACCGGCACTGCAACCGACGCGCAACAGCAGCCCGCAAACCCGCATGAATACAAGGTTTGCGGTGCAACTGACAGTGCAACAGGCACGCAACTTGGCAGTTGCATCGCCCCTGCAACCGGGGGTGCTGATGCAACCGAAAAGTTGCACGAGTTGCAGGCCGCCGAAGACGAGTTGCATGTTGCACGTACTAGGGAATGCAACACGCAACTTCCGGCTCGCCCGCACCGGCTGACTGCCGCCGAAGCCGACGAGGCGCACGCCGAGCCCTGGGACGAAGCAGCCATCGCCAAGTTCGCCCAGCGTGTCGTCTTGCTTCTTCGCCGCGGTGTAGATGCTGCTGATGCTGATGATCTTGCCGAGCGGATGCATCTACGCGACCTGCAGGCCGACGACCGGCGCCTATGCGTCGAGTGCCGGCACCTGGCCGGACATGCGTCAAGCGCTTGGCGCTGTGGCAATCACGCTTCTGCCGGCGCTGGCCGTGATCTGCCGGCTGATCTTGTACTTCAGCCGCAGCGGTGCCCTGGCTTCCGGGGTGCAGTGCGATGACCACCGACTTCTGGCACCTGATGCGCGACTACTTGAACGGCGAGCCACCGCCGCCGCCACCGCCGCGCCCTGGCCGGCTGCACCGGCCGCTGGCCGATGGCGACCACGACGACGACGAACTAGCCGAGCGCTGGGACGCCGAACACCAACCCGCCGCTACTGCGGCAGAAGGAAAGCAATGACTGCCATCGAACAAGCTCTAGAAGCAATCGACCGACTCACCAACACCGTGCACGACGCGATGGATATCGCATGCCAGCAGGCCGCCGCCGTGGTGACGCTGGCCGGCATGGCTGACGCCGCAACGCCAGAAGAAGAAGTTGCGCTCGCTGGCATGGTGCAGCGTGCCCAGCGCGTGCTGCGCGAGCGTGCGCAGCCTGGGAGCGTCCAATGAAGCGCGTCACCAAACCGCAGCCGCAGCCGAAGGGGCCGCAGCCGCGCCACCGCTGGCCGACCACCAAACGCACCGCTGGCCGCGTCGCAGCGGGCAAGGGCTTGATGCGCAATGTCTAGTGCGTGCTAGACTGCGCCCATCGCGCGCAGGTGGATGGCAGGTGGGACGCTTGCAATCTACCAGTGCCGCGACACGCGAGAAGGCCAGCGCGGCGCAGGTGGGACGCCTGCAGCAGCGAAGGCCGCGCCCGGTGGGATGCCGGCGACGCCCGTGAACGAAGCCCTGGCCATGCGGCCGGGAACCCATTTCGTGCGCGCGGCCGAAACATTGAACGTCCGTGCGCCTTGATTGAAAGGACACGACGTGTCTGAATTTGCACAGATCAAAGCGGCCATCGACCAGACGGCCGACGTATTCCAAACCTTCACCAAGGGCGCCGACGAGCGCCACGCCGCGCTACTCGAACGCGTCGAAGGCCTTGAGGCGAAGCGCCAGCACCCGGGCCGCACCGGAAGTGCCGACGCGAGCATCGGCGCGCAAGCCGCGGCGATGTTCATTGACGACAACGAGCTGCTGCAAAAGACCGGCAAGCTGCGCATCGAAGTCAAAGCATCGTCCGACCCGATTACCACCAGCGAAGCGCGCAGCGTCTTGTGGGGCGGGCTCGGAATGCCGACCGGCAGCGCCATCGGCATTCACACCGGCCTACCGCAACGGCGCGTTGATGGCGGCACCATCATCGAATACAGCCGCTATTCGACGCTGCAGGGAGCCGCTGCGCAGCAGACCGAGGGCTCGGCGAAGGCGAGCGTGAAGCCCGACTTCAGCATCGTTTCGCAAGCCACACTCACGATTGCCGCCTGGACCAAGATGAGCCGGCAGGCGCTGCAAGACCGCGGCGAGATCTCGGCGGCCGTGAACGTCACGCTGCGCCGCTCGCTGGATGTCGCCCTGGACGTGGCGCTGGTCAACGGCGCGACGGGCTTCACCGGCGGGCTGGAAGGCCTGGCTACGGCATACACGTCGCTGGTGTATCAGGCGATGCCGGACGCCATCTCGGAAGGCGTGGCGACGATGCAGACCGCAGGCTTCAGTCCTGACGTGGTTGCGCTGAATCCGGCTACCTGGCTTGCCGCCGTAGTCGCCAAGGGCTCGACGAATGATCACTATCTCTCCGGCAACTACCTCGGCGCACTGCCACAGGAGATGCGGGGCTTGCGTGTGGTGTTGTCGCCTTCGGTGGATGCCGGCAAGGCGCTGTTGATGGACACGTCGCACGTCGAGCTGGTGCTGGTCGGCGGGTACGTGTTTGAAGCGGCCTACGCGGGCAGCGACTTCACATCGAACCTCGTCACGATGCTCGGCGAAGTGCGCGTCGCGCCTGTGTACCGCGCAGCCGGTGCGGGCAGGTTCATCACGCCGAAGCCCTGATAGATGAAACATCTCGCGGCCGAGCGCAGCCGGCGCATAGGCCCGAGATGCCTGCGTGTCTCTTGATTCACGCGGGGGAAGCAACCCATGCGCCGGCATCGGTCCTACCCGCGAACATCCCGCGCGGGAACGGATGGGGCGCCTCGACCCGCGCAAGCGGAGTACGGCGCCACCTAACCATTCATGATCCGGCCGGCTCGCCCCCGAGCATGAAAGCTCTGGCGGCGCGCGAAGATACGCGGTGGCACGCGGGGCGAAGGTCGCAATACGAATGACGGCCCGACCCCGACGCCTAACCGGACCGCAACCTGAGCTGGCTCGCACCCCCGACTGTCGCGCAGCGCTGTG
>OEIU01002334.1_pt1 | contig 10269 bp, 4 predicted proteins | sample 1539221 | NCBI WGS metagenome assembly OEIU01 (sample SAMN03792071, study PRJEB22550) | activated sludge metagenome | feature: wastewater treatment plant; material: activated sludge; isolation source: Wastewater treatment plant of a petroleum refinery complex | place: Argentina: Zarate | collected... | reverse complement strand
CGAGATAAGGCCACGTGACTGGAGTTCAGACGTGTGCTCTTCCGATCTTGTTCGCGATCATGTTGCGATGGGTCAGCATCGCTCCCTTGGCGACTCCGGTGGTTCCACCGGTGTACTGCAGGAAGGCGATATCCGTGGCACCGACATCGGCCATGACGGCCTTGTTGGCGGCGCCCTTGCGCAGCGCGTCACTGAACCGCGTGGCGCCGGGGATGTCGAACGCAGGCACCATCTTCTTGATGTATTTGACGGCGAAGTTGGTGATCATGCCCTTGGGAAAACCGAGCATGTCGCCGAGAGCCGTCGTTATGACGTGTTCGACGGGAGTATCCCTGCAGACGCTGGCGACGGTATGGGCAAAATTGTCGAGTACGATGATCGCCCTGGCGCCGGAGTCTTCCAGCTGGTGCTTGAGCTCCCGGGGGGTGTACATCGGATTCGTGTTGACCACGACCATGCCCGCCCGAAGCGCGCCGCATATCGCGATGGGATATTGCAGGACGTTTGGCATCATCATCGCGATGCGATCGCCCTTGACGCACTTGAGGTCGTTGACGAGAAAGCTCGCGAACTGCTGGCTCAGGCGATCCAGGTCACCATAGCTGATCGTACGGCCCATGTTCGAAAACGCCGGTCGATGCCGGAACCTGTCGAAGCAACTGTCGAGCAGGGCCACGATCGACGGATACTGTTCGAGATCGATTTCCGCGGGGACGCCCTTGGGATAATTCTTCAACCATGGTCTGTCATTGCTGCCTGTCATGCGCCCTCCAGTTCTGCCTGCTGCACGAATCGCCGTGCCTGCCTCGCGCAAGATCCCGTGTCGCCCGGTGCCGTACGGATGCGTATTCTCCCCGATTGCAACACATGCGCGGAACGGGCATCAAGGGCGATGCATCGCCCTTGGTGCCCGTTCCGCCGCCTGCGATCCAGCCAGGAGCCAGCATCATGCCCCCACTGCCACCGGTTTCTCCATGCCTTTGCCGCAGCGGCCTGTTGCGGCTCGCGTTCGCGATCGTCGCATGGTGCACGCTGTGCCTGGCCATGTCGGCCTGCTCGCGGCCCTCCGACGAACAGGAGCTTCGAACGGCCCTCGATGAGATGCAATCGGCGATGGAGGCGGGCCAGCCACGCCAGTTCATGGATCACGTGGCCGAAGATTTCACCGGGGACGAGGGGACGCTGGATCGGGCGTCGCTGCACAATCTGCTTCGGGCACAGGTACTTGCGAATGCCCGCATCGGCATAAGCCTGGCGTCGGTCGAGGTCGAACTGCACGGCGGGGACCGGGCGACAGTGCTGGCGACGGTGACCCTTGCCGGCGGAAACGGCCGCTGGCTGCCCGAACGCGGCTCTGTCTACCGGATCACCAGCGGCTGGCGCAAGGCGGGCGGCGACTGGCAGTGCATCAATGCGCAATGGGATCGCGCATTGTAGCGGGTGCCCCGCGGCACCCGCCGGTCACTCCATGGCTGCCTCAGGCCGCCTTTCCTGACTTCGCAAGCTGGCGCAATACGTACGGCAGGATGCCGCCATGCCGGAAGAAGTCACGCTCCTTCGGCGTGGCCAGCAGCACGTCGACCTTGAACTCCTTCTTCTTCCCATCCTTGGCGGTGGCGACGACCGTCGCCTCGCGCGAGGCGCCATCTTCGAGACCGAGGATGTCGAAGCGCTCCCGGCCGGTCAGTCCGAGCGACCTGGCGCTTTCCCCCGCCCTGAACTGGCAGGGCAGGACGCCCATGCCGACCAGGTTGGAGCGGTGGATGCGCTCGAAGCTTTCCGCGATCACGGCCTTCACGCCGAGCAGCAGGGTGCCCTTGGCTGCCCAGTCGCGCGACGAGCCCGTGCCGTATTCCTTGCCGGCAATGACCACCAGCGGCGTGCCTTCGGCCTTGTACTTCATGGCGGCGTCGTAGATGGGCAATTCCTCGCCGGACGGGATGTGCACGGTGAATCCGCCTTCGACGCCGTCGAGCATCAGGTTCTTGATGCGGATATTGGCGAACGTGCCGCGCACCATCACGTCGTCGTTGCCGCGACGCGAACCGTAGGAGTTGAAGTCCCTGGGTTGCACGCCGCGGCCGACCAGGTAGCGCCCGGCCGGCGAATCCTTCTTGATCGAACCGGCGGGCGAAATGTGGTCGGTGGTGATCGAGTCGCCGAACAGGCCGAGCACGCTGGCGCCATGGATGTCGTTGATGGTGCCGACATCCATGGTCATGCCGTCGAAATAGGGCGGGTTCTTCACGTAGGTCGAATCGTCCCAGGCGTACTGGTTGCCGTCCGGCGAGGCGATGTGGTTCCAGCGCGAGTCACCCTTGAAGACATCGGCGTAGTTCGACTTGAACATTTCCGGGTTGATCGCGCCGGCGATGGTGTCGCTGACTTCCTTGTTGGTGGGCCAGATGTCCTTGAGATAGACCGGATTGCCGTCCTTGCCCACACCCAGCGGATCGGTCTCGAGGTTGATGTCGATCGTGCCGGCCAGGGCATAGGCGACCACCAGCGGCGGCGAGGCGAGGTAGTTCATCTTGACCTCGGGATGCACGCGGCCTTCGAAGTTGCGATTGCCCGAGAGCACCGAGGCGACCGCGAGGTCACCCTCGGCGATCTCCTTGCTGATTTCCGCGGGCAGCGGTCCGGAGTTGCCGATGCAGGTCGTGCAGCCGTAGCCGACCACGTAGAAACCGACCTTCTCGAGTTCGTGCAGGAGTCCGGTCTTCTTGAGGTAGTCGGTGACGACCAGCGAACCGGGGCCGAGCGAGGGTTTCACCCAGGGCTGGGAATTGAGTCCGAGCGCCGCGGCTTTCTTCGCCAGCAGGCCGGCCGCCAGCATGACCGCCGGGTTGGAGGTGTTCGTGCAGGAGGTGATCGCCGCAATGACCACCGCGCCATCGCGCAGTGGCGCCTTCGGCACGTGGGGACCGGTGGCGCAGGCGCTCGCGTCGTGGCCGACGGCCGTCGAGCCGCCTTCGCCCTCGAATCGACCGACCGTGACATCGCGCGGCTTGCGGCCCACGGTCAACCCGGCCAGGGCCGCCTCGAAGCTCTTCTGCATGTCGCCGAGGAGGACGCGATCCTGCGGACGCTTGGGGCCCGCCATGGACGGTTTCACGGTGGCGAGATCCAGCTCCATCGTCGAACTGAACTCGGCGGGCGGGGGGTTTTCGTCGTGCCAGAGCTCCTGTGCTTTGGCGTAGGCCTCGACCAGGGCGATCTGTTCCTCGCTGCGTCCGGAAAGGCGCAGGTAGCTGATCGACTCGGCATCGACCGGGAAGATGCCGCAGGTCGCGCCGTATTCGGGCGCCATGTTGGCGATGGTCGCGCGGTCGGCCAGCGGCAGGTGCTTGAGTCCGCTGCCGAAGAATTCGACGAACTTGCCGACCACGCCGTGCTTGCGCAGCATCTGGGTGACGGTGAGGACGAGGTCGGTGGCGGTGACGCCCTCGCCGAGCCGGCCGGTCAGCTTGAAGCCGACGACCTGCGGAATCAGCATCGAGGAAGGCTGGCCAAGCATGGCGGCCTCGGCTTCGATGCCGCCGACTCCCCAGCCGAGCACGCCGAGGCCATTGATCATGGTGGTATGCGAATCGGTGCCGAACACCGTATCCGGGAAGGCCCATTCCGCGCCGTCATGTTTCGCGGTCATGACTACCCGGGCCAGGTGTTCCAGGTTGACCTGGTGGACGATGCCGGTTCGCGGCGGCACGACCTTGAAATTGTTGAATGCCTTCTGGCCCCAGCGCAGGAAGGCATAACGTTCCTGGTTGCGCTCGAATTCGATCTCGACGTTTTCGTCCAGCGAATGCACGGAGCCGAACGAATCGACCTGGACGGAATGGTCGATGACCAGTTCCGCGGGCACCAGCGGGTTGATCAGGGTCGGGTCGCCGCCGAGCGCGACCATCGCGTCACGCATGGCGGCAAGGTCGACGACGCAGGGGACGCCGGTGAAGTCCTGCAGGACCACGCGCGCCGGCATGAAGGAGATTTCCGTGGACGGTTCGGCCTTGGCCTGCCAGTTGGCCACGGCTGAAATCTCCTTGTCGGTCACGTCCACGCCATCCTCATTGCGAAGCAGGTTCTCGAGCAGGATCTTCATCGAATACGGGAGCTTCCTGAGGTCGAAACGTTTGCCGAGACGGGCAAGGCTCGCGTAGCGGTATTTTTTCCCGTTGACCTCGAGAGTGTCGTGGGTCGAGAAGCTGTCTTTCATGGGAATTCTCCTGGCTGAGAAGGGGAGGGCCTGTGCAGGCCAGTCCGGCGGTGCCTATCGTATCGCGAAGCGACACGGCCGGTCCCGCCATGGTTCGACCAGGACGGCCGGAGTCGGTTCGCGCACGCTGGAACCAGCGCGTCTGGTGACGTTGCGGATTGCGGGAAAAGCGCGAAAACCGCTAAAATTGCGTGCTTCGGGAGCACCATTCGGTGTTTCCGGAGTCCTTCCGATTTTCCCGCTGCGCATTCCATGGCGACGCCGAGACATCCACCGGGATGTCGGCTTGGCGCCACCCTTCCGACCGTTCAATGGACGAAATTTCATGCTCAAGAACTACCGCAAACATGCCGCCGAGCGCGCCGCGCTCGGTATCCCGCCGCTTCCCCTCTCCGCGCAGCAGACCGCCGAGGTCATCGAACTGCTGAAGGCGCCGGCACCGATCGACGGCGAGTTCCTGCTTGAACTGCTCTCGCACCGTGTCCCGGCCGGCGTCGATGATGCGGCCAGGGTCAAGGCCTCGTATCTGGCGGCGCTCGCATTCGGCAGCGAATCCTGCGCCCTGATCCCGCCGGCCCGTGCCGTCGAGCTGCTTGGCACGATGCTCGGCGGCTACAACATCCATCCCCTGGTCGAGCTGCTCGATGACGCGAGGCTCGGCGGGATTGCCGCCGAAGCACTCAAGAAGACCCTGCTCATGTTCGACGCCTTCCATGACGTCAAGGAAAAGGCCGACAAGGGCAACGAGCATGCGCGCAGCGTAATGCAGAGCTGGGCCGAGGCCGAGTGGTTCACCAGCCGCCCCGAGGTGCCGCAGTCGCTGAAGGTCACCGTGTTCAAGGTCAGCGGCGAAACCAACACCGATGACCTGTCTCCGGCGCCGGATGCGACCACCCGGCCCGATATCCCGCTGCATGCGCTGGCCATGCTCAAGAACAGGCGCGAGGGCATCACCCCTGAAGAGGACGGCAAGCGCGGTCCCGTCGCGTTCATCGAGTCGCTCAAGGCCAAGGGCAACCTGGTCGCCTATGTGGGCGACGTGGTCGGAACCGGGTCGAGCCGCAAGTCGGCGACCAACTCGGTGCTGTGGTTCACCGGCGAGGACATCCCGTTCATCCCGAACAAGCGCTTCGGCGGCGTCTGCCTCGGCAACAAGATCGCGCCGATCTTCTACAACACGATGGAGGACGCCGGCGCCCTGCCGATCGAACTCGACGTCAGCCGGATGAACATGGGTGACGAAGTCGAGCTGCGCCCCTACGAGGGCAAGGCCCTGAAGAACGGCGAGGTGATCGCCGAATTCAAGGTCAAGTCCGAGGTATTGTTCGACGAGGTGCGTGCCGGCGGTCGCATTCCGCTGATCATCGGCCGCGGCCTGACGGCGAGGGCGCGCGAGGCGCTTGGCCTGCCGGCGTCGACCCTGTTCCGCCTGCCGGAGAACCCGGCCAGCAGCAGCAAGGGGTTCACCCTGGCGCAGAAGATGGTCGGCCGCGCCTGCGGATTGCCGGACGGCAAGGGCATCCGCCCCGGAACCTATTGCGAGCCGCGCATGACCTCGGTCGGATCGCAGGACACGACCGGCCCGATGACGCGCGACGAGCTCAAGGACCTCGCCTGCCTCGGTTTCAGCGCCGATCTGGTCATGCAGTCGTTCTGCCACACCGCGGCCTATCCGAAGCCTGTCGACGTGGCGATGCACCATGAGCTGCCCGAATTCATCAGCACGCGGGGCGGCATTCCGCTGCGCCCGGGCGACGGCATCATCCACTCCTGGCTCAACCGCATGCTGCTTCCCGACACGGTGGGCACCGGCGGCGATTCGCATACGCGGTTTCCGATCGGCATCTCGTTCCCGGCAGGCTCGGGCCTGGTTGCCTTCGCCGCAGCCACCGGCGTGATGCCGCTGGACATGCCGGAGTCCGTGCTCGTGCGCTTCAAGGGCGAGCTCCAGCCCGGGGTGACCCTGCGCGACCTGGTCAACGCGATTCCGCTGCATGCGATCAAGGCCGGCTTGCTGACGGTCGAGAAGAAGGGCAAGAAGAACATCTTCTCCGGACGCATTCTCGAGATCGAAGGACTGCCGAACCTCAAGGTCGAGCAGGCCTTCGAGTTGTCCGATGCATCGGCCGAGCGCTCCGCTGCGGGTTGCACGGTCCATCTCGACAAGGCACCGATCATCGAATACATCAACAGCAATATCGTCATGCTGAAGTGGATGATCGCGCAGGGCTACAAGGACGTGCGCAGCATCACGCGTCGCATCAAGGCGATGCAGGCATGGCTGGCCGATCCGCAGCTGCTGGCGCCGGACGCCGATGCCGAGTATGCCGCCGTGATCGAGATCGACCTGGCCGATGTCCACGAACCGGTTGTCGCCTGCCCGAACGATCCGGATGACGTGAAGACCCTGTCGGACGTCGCCGGCGCCACCATCGACGAAGTCTTCATCGGCTCCTGCATGACCAATATCGGCCATTTTCGCGCGGCGTCCAGGCTGCTCGAAGGCAAGCGCGACATCCCGACCAAGCTGTGGGTCGCGCCACCGACCAAGATGGATGCGGCCGAACTGACCCGGGAGGGGCATTACGGCACCTTCGGCACGGCCGGCGCGCGCATGGAAATGCCAGGCTGCTCGTTGTGCATGGGCAACCAGGCCCAGGTGCGCGAGGGCGCCACGGTATTCTCCACCACCACGCGCAACTCCCCGAACCGCCTCGGCAAGAACTCAAACGTCTACCTGGGTTCAGCCGAACTCGCTGCCATCTGTTCGCGTCTCGGACGGATCCCGACCAAGGCCGAATACATGGCGGATATCGGCGTGGTCAATGCCAATGGCGAGCAGATCTACCGCTACATGAATTTCGACCAGATTGCGGAGTTCACCGAAATCGCGGATACGGTCACGGTCTAGCCAGGGCAGTTGCCCGGCTGCATGCAGGGGAGGTCCGGCTCGATGCCGGGCCTTGCCCGCAATCTGCACGACCGGAGGATCTTCGTGCGGGCCCCGCCGGGACCGGTGGGCTGCCGCCGACTGTACGTCCCTGCCTGCGCGACTGGGGAATCCAGAACAGTGCAAAATCTGGACAGATATGCAGGCAATCGCCGATTGGCCTAAAGTAGCTGGAGAACCCTTCAGTGCCATGCCCGAGGCGGGAGCATGGGCGTGTACACGACGCGCCAGGACGCCGGATCTCATTCATGTCGCCAACCCACGAAAATTGCAGGAGCAGCATGAGTCCGACCGGCGTGGGGTTCGCCCGCAGCTTGCTGCGCGTGCCCGACATGGCGTCGCTCGGAGGCCTCGCTGCGCGGGAGGCTGCCGAGCGGTTCGGCGTTCAGCTCCTGAGCATTTCCTGGAGCAGCGAGCGGATCCGCGCGGATGGTCGTAGCGAATCGGCAGGTTGTTCGCCGGATGTCATCGTCGATGGCGCCGATGTGCGCCGGATTCCCCTGTTCAACGCACCGAACGGCACGCATGCCGAGCTGGCGTGGAAAGCCAGTGCGCAGGCCTCCCGGTCCAGCCAGGATTGGGAACAGTTCCTTTCCGACCTGGCCCTGGTCGCCGAACGATTGCTGGAGAGGGACTCGCTCGTTCATTCGGTGCACCGGCTGGAACGTGCCGAGCATGTGCAGCGGGCGCTGTTCGCGATCGCGAACATGGCCAGTTCCGATCTGGAGATGCCGGAAATGCTGCACGGCATCCACGAGATCGTCGGCTGGCTGATGTATGCCGAGAATTTTTTCATCGTCCTCTACGAGCCCGAGCGCGACAGCCTGCGTTTCCTGTATTTCGTCGACACGGTCGATCAGGACATCCTCAACCCCGACGACGAGATCGCGGCCTGCGACCTGCCGAACAGCCTCACCCTGGCGATGCTGCGCAGCGGCGAATCGCAGATGGGGCCTTCGGCGCAGATTCGCGAAAGGCTCAAGATCGCGCGTGACGACAAGTTTGGCCCCGACAGCGAGGACTGGCTCGGTGTTCCGATGATCGGCGCCGCAGCGATCCGTGGCGCGATCGTCGTGCAGAGTTACCTGCCCGACACGCGCTATTCGGAGGAGGACCGCGCCATCCTCAATTACGTGGCCCAGCACATCCTGACCGCGCTCGAGCGCAAGCAGGCCAAGACCGAACTCGAGAAGCGCGTGGCCGAACGCACCCAGGCACTGGCCAGGGCCATCTCCGAGCTGCAGCTGGAAGTGGCCGAGCGACAGCGCGGCGAGCGTCTGCAGCGCGCGCTGTTCGGCATCGCCGAATGCGCCGCCGCAGCGGAATCGATGGACGAGTTCTATGCCAGCGTGCATGCCATCGTCGGCCAGCTGCTCAACGCGCGGAACTTCTACATCGCCTTGGTCGCCGATGGTGGAGAAGAGCTCGAATTCCCCTACTCGGTGGACGAGATCAACCCGGTACGCCCGCGCCGGCCGATGGCCAACGGCATGACCGAATACGTGCTTGGCACCGGCAGGGCGCTGCTCGCCGACCGTGCCAGGATCGACGCGCTGGTCGGCTCCGGCAATGTGCAGCGTTTCGGCACGCGGGCCAGCTACTGGCTGGGTGTCCCGCTGACCTGCAACGAGCGCACCGTCGGCGTGCTGGCCGTACAGAGCTACTCGCCGGATGCACCATTCACCGACCGCGACCAGGAACTGCTGACCTTCGTCGCCTACCACATCGCCAACGGCCTGGAACGCAAGCGTGCCCAGGAATCCCTGGTCCACGACAACGTCGAGCTGGAGGCGCGCGTGGAGGAACGCACCCGCGCGCTGGCTCTTGCCAATCGCGACCTGACCGGCCAGATCCTCGAGCGCGAGCGCATCGAGGCCCGGTTGACGCACGAGGCGTTCCACGATGCGCTGACCGGCCTGCCCAATCGCGCGCTGCTGCTGCAGCGACTGGGCACGGCGTTGACCCGCTACAAGGCCGACCCTGCGAACCAATATGCCGTGCTGTTCCTCGACCTGGACCGGTTCAAGGTGGTCAACGACAGCGTCGGCCACCTGGTCGGCGATGAAATGCTCAAGCAGGCGGCCCTGCGGCTGGCCGGTTCCTGCGCGCCGTTCATGGTGGCCCGGCTCGGTGGCGACGAATTTGCCGTGCTCGTCGACAACCTGCCTGATCCGAGACTGGCCGTGGAAGTGGCCGAGCGCCTGCTGCTGGGGTTGAACGACCCGATCCGCGTCGCCAACAAGGAAATGTTCACTTCGGCCAGCATCGGCATCGCCTATGGCGATGCCCACTACACGCGTGCCGAGGAACTGCTGCGCGACGCCGATACCGCGATGTACCGGGCCAAGGCGCTCGGACGCCAGCGCCACGAGATTTTCGACGAGAACCTGCGTGCCGAAGCGATGCGTGCCCTGGATCTCGAGGGAGACCTTCGCCACGCCCTGGTGCGCCGCGAGTTCGAGCCGTACTTCCAGTCGATCGTTTCCCTGGCCAGTGGCGAGATCGTCGGCTACGAGGCATTGCTGCGCTGGAACCATCCGACCCGCGGCCTGCTGTTGCCCGGCGATTTCCTCGCCGCGGCCGAGGAGAACGGATGCATCGAGCAGATCGACTGGCAAATGTTCGCAATGGCCTGCGAGCAGGCGCATCGACTGCCGGACTCGACCTATGTCTCGATCAACGTGTCGGCGCGCAGGCTGCGCGTGCCGGACTTCGACGACATCGCGCTGCGCACCATCCTGGCCAGCGGCCTGCAGCCGGCGCGGGTGCGCCTCGAAGTCACCGAAGGCGCGCTGCTCGACCAACCTGAACAGATGCGCAGCATCCTGCTGCGGCTGCGCGAGGCCGGCGTGCTCGTCCAGCTCGACGATTTCGGCACCGGCTACTCGTCGCTGAGTTACCTGCACATGTTCCCGATCCATTCGCTGAAGATCGATCGATCGTTCATCGCCGACCTGGCTGCCGAAGGCAGCAGCACGGCCGTCGTCCGCGCGATCATCGTGCTGGCCGAATCCCTTGACGTCGAAGTCATCGGCGAGGGTGTGGAAACGCAGGCGCAGCGTGATGCCCTGATCGGGATGGGGTGCAGGACAGGACAGGGGTT
>OEIU01002333.1_pt1 | contig 10273 bp, 2 predicted proteins | sample 1539221 | NCBI WGS metagenome assembly OEIU01 (sample SAMN03792071, study PRJEB22550) | activated sludge metagenome | feature: wastewater treatment plant; material: activated sludge; isolation source: Wastewater treatment plant of a petroleum refinery complex | place: Argentina: Zarate | collected... | reverse complement strand
GGAAAAGCTGCTGAATCCCTGACCGTGGGGGGTTTCGTATCCCAGCGACGGATCGCGCAACACCGCCGAGTAAGGCGAAAAGGCGCCGCCCGTGGTCCGGTCGTGGATATAGATCGCCTCCCCCGGCCGGTTCGTCACCGGGTCGTTCGACCACGGCGTCAGCTGGAAATCGCGGCTGTTGCGGCTCCAGCTGAACGATGCGCCGCCAGCCGACGTATGGAAGCCGAAATCGCGATTGGAGATCACATTGATCCAGGGCTGCGGCGTCGTCTGGTTCCCCGCCAGCCGCACCACATAGTCGCGGCCGTCCCGGTCGAAGCCCCCGAAGCCGTTCCAGAACGAGAGTCCGGCACCTGAAACGCCGGATTGCGCGGGGCGCGGGGTGACCACGCTTCCATCACGTCGATCGTCAGGCGGGAGTTTGCCCCGCGCCTCGATTTCCGACGCTTCCGCCCGCTCGATCTGATCGAAAATGGTCCCGTTGCGCGTGTGCAGAACGATGCGCGCCGCTGCCAGCAGCGTGCGATACGAGTGCTCGTCCATCAGATCGCGGCGCACGGCGAAGATATGCTGGCGCGGACCCTGCTCACGGCCGCGCACCCTGCTGTTTTCGCAAAGATACTCGATCGCCTGCTGGAGGTCCTGCACGTAGGACGAGGCCTGCTCGTTGACGATGACGAGGTCGGCGACGATCCCCCGCGCGCGCATATATTCCTGCATGCGCAGCGCCGCCGCGACGATTTCCAGATCGGCCACATCTCCGATACGCAAGGCGAAGATCGGATAGTCACCCGAAATCGCCATCGGCCACAGGTCGGATTGCTTGCCCAGCCCTGATGCGATGGCATCGGCCGAAAGGCGTGTCCAGGGCTCTGGATAAAGGAGATAGCGGGCCAGCTTCTGTACGTTGGCGGCATCGGAAAGGCTGAGGCCGCAATGGCGCGTCTGCACTTGCGAGCGCGTCCATGCGAGCGTCGCCTGCCGCTGGAAGCTTTCCAGATGGTCGAGCCGCTCGATCGCCGCCTCCACTTCCGCCCGGTCCGCGCCGACCACTGTCCAGAAGGTGACGGACACCTTCTTGCCCGGCGGCACGCGCATGCGGCAACGCAGCGAGGCGATCGGATCGAGGGTGAAGCCGTCGTGACCGCCGAGGCGGACCTCGGGGTCGAAGGCGGCCGGATTGGCGATGGTGCGCCCGCGGCCGAGGAACGCACGCCGGTCCGTTTCCGCTTCGGTCTCGCGCGTGAAACCGGTGGCTGCGGTGACGAAATGGCCGAACGAAAGCGTCTGGTCGCCTGCCTGCCGCGGGCGGCGCGTAGCGAAAATCGCGTTGCGCGCGGCGGCGATCTCGGTCTCGACAAACAGCTTGGAGAAAGCGGGATGCGCGTTGTCGCTCGCTTCGGACGCGATCACGATCTCCATATACGACGTCAGGTCGACGAACCGGTCGGAAGGCCCGTTGTTGACCAGCGTCACCCGCCTGCCCTCGCCATTGGCCTCGGCGGTGACGATCACCTCCACCTCCGAGCGCAGGTCTCCGACGATCTTCTGGAAGCTCGCCTTGTCGTCGGTGAAGACCGTTTGCGCGATTTCGCCCGGCGCGCGCTTCGGTTCGGTCGTGGCGGACCACCATTCGCCTGTCGCGACATCCGTCAGGAAGATGTAGTTGCCGTAGCGGTCCTCGACCGGATCGGGCTGCCAGCGCGTGACCGCGAGATCGCCGAACCGGCTGTATCCGGAGCCGGTCGCGGTTACCATGACCGAATAGCGGCCGTTGGAGAGCACGTTGGTCGCGCGCAGTTCCCGATGCGGATTGAGGATCAGACGCGTGTCGAAATTCTCTTCGATGACCTGAGCCTTGGACCGCTCCGACGCATCGGCACGCACCGTCGCCGTAGGCACCTCGCGCGGCGCCTTCTCCTGCAGCAGCAGTTCCGCCGCCTCGATCACCGGGTCGGCGTGAAAGCGATCGCGCATGCGACCTTCGAACACCACATTGGCAATGGCGACGATCGACATGCCGGTATGATGCGCCATGTAGTTGTAGACCACGGCGTAGCCGCTGCCTTCCGGCACGCGCTGGGGCGTGAAGTCGACCGCGTCATAAAAGCCGTAGCGTCCCATCGCGCCGTCCGCGCGCAGGCGCTTGAGGTTGGCGACTGCCGCATCCGGCCGGTACTGCGCCGCAAGCACGGTCGCGTAAGGCGCGATCACGGTGTTCTGGGCCAGACCGCGTTTCAGCCCCAGCCCCGGCACGCCGAAATTGGTGTACTGATAGTTCATCTCGCGGTCGCGGGCGTTGTAGGCCGCTTCCGAAATGCCCCATGGCACGTTCTTCGACTTGCCGTACTGGATCTGCTTGCGAACGATCAGCTGGTTGCTCTGGTTCAGTATGCCGCCATGCGGCTCCTTCATGACGAGCGGCGGCATCAAATATTCGAACATCGAGCCCGACCACGACATCAGCGCCCCGCTGAAGCCGATCTCGGCAATGGGCCGGCCGAGCCGGAACCAGTGCTCCGTCGCGATATCGCCCTTGGCGATGGCAAACAGGCTGGTGAGGCGCGCTTCCGACGCCAGCAGGTCGTAGCAGGCCTCGTCCAGCTGCCGCTCCTGCACGCGATAGCCGATGGACAAAAGGTTGCGCTCGCGGCGCAGCAGGAAAGAGAACTCCATTTCGAAAGCGAATTTGCGGGCTCGATCCCGCACCGCGATCAGCCGCTGGCGCAACACCTCCACGCCACGCTCGTCCGTGTGGGAGTCGCCGACATGCGCGTCGCACGTCGCCTCCAGTATACTCGCCCATTGCGCCAGTAGATCGCTCGCGTCAGACGATGTCTCGCCATGGACGGCCGCAGCCAGCTTGCGGATGTCCCCTGCGAGGATGGCGAGGTTGAGCGTGCGGATCGCGGCGGTCTCGGGCTCGCTCTTTATGGTGTTCACGGCCCGGCGCATGCCGGCGATGCGGTCGATCAGGCGTTGGCGCAACGGCCGCAGCTGCCGGCGATCGTCCGGAAGGGCGGCCAGCGTCTCGTCCAGTATATCCACGACATCGAGGATGCCGTCGAAATCGCCCTGCAGGTGGGCGGCGGGCGCCATCGACCATTCGTTGCACGCGGAGGCGACCGTCACGAGATGTCCCGCGAGATTGCCGCTGTCGACGGCCGACACATAGAGCGGCGTGAGCGGCTTGAGTGTGGTCGTTTCGTACCAGTTGTAGAGGTGGCCGCGATAGCGCTCCATGCGCTCGATGGTCGAAAGCGTGTTCTCGATGCGCTCGACGACGCTGCTCAGGCTTATCCAGCCGAAATCGCGCGCCGATACGACGGACAGCAGATAGACGCCGATATTGGTGGGCGACGTCCGATGCGCTACCGCAGGAGAAGGAATCTCCTGAAAATTGTCCGGCGGAAGATGGTTGTCTTCCGGCGTCACGAAGGTTTCGTAATAATGCCACGTGCGGCGCGCCATCGACCGCAACGCGACGCGATCTTCCTCCTTGACGAAAAGCCGGTCCTCCGTTTCCGCCGAGCGGCTGACAAGCCAGGCGAACAACGGCGACAACGCCCAGAAAACGGCGAAGATCAGCGCCACGAACGCGCCGGACGAATGCGCCGCGGTCGGGATCGCAAGGCCGAGCACGGCGACCAGCAGCGCGCCCGACATCATGCGATAGTAGCCGCCCGGCGTGTTCACGCCGGACCGTTGTGCCTGCGAGGCGGTGCGCCATTCCAGAAGATGCTTGCGACTGACGAAAAGGCGGTAGAGCGTCCGCAGGATCGCATCCGCCATCATCCAGGCGGAATGCGCCATCAGCACGACGCGCATGGCGACCATCGCCGAGCCGAAGGCTATGTCCTGCCCGAGCGAGATGATGTGCCCGCGCAAGGTGACGTCGGGATTGTCCGGCCAGATCGAATCGATGATGTCGTAGGTCGGCGCCATGAACAGGCTGACGATCAGCAGCGCCTGCCACTGGATGGCGACGGCGAACGGCAGGGAGCTCCAGCCGGCGACGGACGCCAGCACCCAGAAGATCGGCGTCAGCGAGCGCCGCAGATTGTCGACCATCTTCCAGCGCGAAAGCCCCGGAACCCCGGAATCCGGCCGCAGGATGAAAGGCAGCAACTGCCAGTCGCCGCGCGCCCAGCGGTGATGGCGCGACGCGTCCACCGCGTAGCGTGTCGGATAATCCTCCACCAGCTCGACATCGGTCACCAGCGCGGCGCGCGCGAAGGCTCCCTCCAGCAGATCGTGGCTCAGCACCGCATTTTCCGGTATCCGGCCCTTCAAAGACGCCTCCATGGCGTCGATGTGATAAAGGCCCTTGCCGGTAAAGGTGCCTTCGTCGAAGGCATCCTGATAGAGGTCGGAGACCGTGAAGACGTAAGGGTCCATGCCGCGGTTGGCGGAGAATATCCTCTGGAAGAACGACGCTTCGTCGCCGGTCGTCAGCGAAGGCGTCACGCGCGGTTGCAGGATGCCGTAGCCGCGGACGACGCGATTGCCGGCTTCGTCCATCACCGGACGATTGAGCGGATGCTCCATCTTGCCGACCAGACGCGCGACCGCGCCGCGAGTCATGCGTGTGTCGGCGTCGAGCGTCATGACATAGACGATGCCCTCCGGGACGGGGTCCGACGGCGGGAGGAAGGTCGTGTCGCTGTGGCGACGCAGCAGCAGGTTGAGCTCGTGCAGCTTGCCGCGCTTGCGCTCCCATCCCATCCAGCGGCCTTCGGCCTCGTTGTACAACCTGCGCCTGTGCAGCAGATGGAACCGCACGGAACCTTCGAGCGGGTAGCGCCGGTTGAGATCGGCGATGCACTTTTTCGTATAGTCGAGCAGCTCCAGATCCGGCTTTTCCTGCTCGACGTCGCTGTCCGGCCAGTCCGACAGAAGAGCGAACCGCAGATCGCCGCTCATATTCGCGAGATAGTGCACCTCGAGGTTGCGAACGCTCTCCTCGACATCGTCGCGCGACGAGATGAGGGACGGCACCGCCACCAGCGTCCTGGCGCTCGACGGCACGCCTTGCATGTATTCGTAGCCGACGAGACGCGCCGGCTTCAGGAACAGCAGCACTATCGTGGTGAAGAACGCGAGAGCGCCCTCGCTGGCCGGCACCGAAAACAACAAGAGCAGCAGCGCGATGCCGATGCCCGGCACGCCGGCCGAAGCGAAGGCAAAACCCGTCGCGGCGAGCAGCAGTGTCGTCATGCCGATCACCGGGATGACGATGCCGGGCCAGCCGGCTCCGCGGAAGCTCTTCAGCAACCGGTCACCGAATGACGGCCGGTAGCCGATGTCCGCTTCGAGCTCGCGCGCGCGGTCGCCGATCAGAAAGAACCCCACGTCTACCAGCGGATGCGCATCTTCGCCGGCGGTCGACGCTGCCTCGCCCTCCGTCCACCCGGCCAGACGCGTCGCGCGGTCGGCCACTTCGAACTCGGTGAGGGTCGAACGCCGTGCCAGCGCCTCGATCCGGCGGCGGTATTGGTCGCGGGAGGCGAAATCCAGTTCGGACAGATTGGTGCGCTCGCGCAGCAAGGCGTCCACCCGGCTGATGCTTTCGAACCACATCGTCCAGTTGACGTCGTTGATGTGGCGCAGCCCGCGGATGATGTTGCCGGTAGTGACGTTGCCGCTCGACAACGTCTGGTGTTCGCGGATGATGATATCTTCCGCGTCCGAACCATCGCGTTCCAGCTGCTGCTCCAGCCAGATGAGTGCGTCACCGGCGTTCTTCGAGCCGTCACGCAGCCGGTAGAGAAGCTGGGTCGCAAAGGTGGTGTCCCGTGCATGGTCGGCGAACTCGCCGAGCGCTGCCTGCGCTTCCTCTCCTTTCGTCGTCGAAAGCACCTGGTCTGCGACCTCATTGGCAAGACGGCGCAGTTCACGGGCGCGGGCCACGCGCAACGCCAGCCGCCGCAGGTTTTCGATCAGCACGAAACGCAGCAGCGAGGGCAGCGCCCACAATTCGCCGATCTTCAGCGGTTCATATTTCTGATAGCCGTCGACGATCGCGGCGAAGCCGTCTGCCGAGATCGTGCTATCCGTAGGGGCCGTATAGAGCAAAGCAAGGGCCAGCGCCGTTGTTTTGTTCACCCCGCCGGCCAGGGTCGGCGTAGGCACCTGCCGATAGAAGCGCGTCGGTATATTGCGCTTGATCTGAACGATCGTCTCTTCGACGACGTAGTGGTTGTCGAGCAGCCATTGCGCCGCCGGCGTGATCGACTCGCCCCGGGCCTGCACATCGTTTGTGGAGCGGTAGACGCGCAGTATGTGCTCGGCATCCTCCTTCACCCGCGCGCGAAAGTCGAACGGCTCGAAACCGGTCAGCGCGCCGATTTCTCCCCGACCGAGGGCCTCGCCCAGGCGGCGGAGGTTTTCCTCGTTGAGGACTGTCGAGCGGATGGGAGTTTCGGCTTGCGGAGGAAGAGGCTTCACCGCCGGCACGAAGGTCGACGGATCAGATTGCATATTCATGAAGACGTCCCGATAGCGTTCTGTAGGGCGACGCTCTTAAATCGTTCTTACGCAAAATGGTTGCGTCAGAACATGGGCGAAACCAAGGAAATCGTGACTTTTCTTGGATCATTCCCGGCACGGAAAGAAACCAGATCCTGCGTTCAAGTCGTCTGACGCCAGTTGTGGCTCCATTTTCGGACCGTACATGCTGAGAAAGTTGCGGCGGCGTTTTTTGACGCGATCTGCCTGCCGATCGAGGTGCGATGCGGCGAAATCTGCGGAAGCGGACTATTCGCGTTCCAAACCCGGATTCAGGCCCGGTCCCGGTCCCGGTTCAACCGTTCAGCTGCCCGCCCGTTGCTTCCGCTGGGGCATGCAATTTCGTGCGCGGCATCCCCTTTAGTACGCAACAACCGTGCCGCCTTCGATGTTGAAAAAGGGCCGCTAGCTGGTAGTGTCGGGCTTTCGTCGGCCGGGAGGGAACGGCCGGACAGTAGGAACTGGGTTCGTACTGAACATGCTCGATGCGCGACGGCCCTCTGGCCCGCGACGGGCCAACAGGGAGTAGTGAAAATGCTGAAAAATCTGTTCCGCGCGACAGTTTTCGCGGCGAGCATCATGTCGGTGGGAGGCGTCTACTTCGCCGCGCCGGCCTACGCGGAGATGGTGTTCAACCGCGGCAATTCCGCCGATCCGGAATCGCTCGACCCTCACAAGACGTCAACCGTGTACGAGGCGAACATCCTGCGCGATCTCTTCGAAGGTCTCATTATGCAGGACGCCCAGGCGAACGTGATCCCCGGCGCGGCCGAAAGCTGGACCGTTTCGGACGACGGCACCGTTTATACCTTCAAGCTGCGCGCCGACGGCAAATGGTCGGACGGCTCTCCCGTCACCGCTGATGATTTCGTCTATTCGTTCCGCCGTCTGCTCGATCCGGCGACCGGCGCGGAATACGCCTCCATGCTGTATGTCGTGAAGAACGGCGAGGAGGTGAACACCGGCAAGATGAAGCCGGAAGAGCTTGCGGTAAAGGCTGTCGACCCGGCGACCTTCGAGGTGACGCTGAAATCGCCTACACCTTATTTTCTCGAGATGCTGACGCACCAGTCGACCTATCCGGTCAACAAGGCCTCCATCGAGAAACTCGGCGACGACTGGATCAAGGCCGGAAACCTCATCTCGAACGGCGCCTTCACGCTGAAGGAATTCATCCCCAACGACCACATCACGGTCGTGAAGAGCCCGAGCTTCCACGATGCGGCGAACGTCAAGCTCGACTCCGTGCGCTATTTCCCGACCGAGGATCGCTCGACCGCCATCAAGCGCTTCGAGGCCGGCGAGATCGACTTCAATGACGACATCCCGACCGAACAGATGGCGGATCTGAAAGCGAAATTCGGCGATCAGCTCAAGATTGGACCTTACCTCGGCACCTATTACTACGCGATCAAGGTGGACAAGGCGCCATGGGACAATGTCGAGCTGCGCAACGCCGTCTCCATGGCGATCGACCGCGACTTCCTGGCCGAGAAGGTCTGGCAGAACTCGATGCTGCCGGGATATTCGATGGTGCCGCCCGGCATCGAAGGCTACACGCCTGCGATGGCGAAATTCGCCGACATGTCGCAGATCGACCGCGAGGACGAGGCCAAGAAGATCCTCGAAAAGCTCGGCTACGGCCCCGACAAGCCGCTGAAGATGGAGATCCGCTACAACACTTCGGAGAACCACAAGAACACGGCCGTCGCCATTCAGGAGCAGCTGAAGCCGCTCGGCATTGAGGTGACGATGCTCAATACCGACACCAAGACCCATTACGGGCATCTTGAGCAGAAAGGCGACTTCGACGTAGCCCGCGCCGGCTGGATCGCGGATTACAAGGACCCGGAGAGCTTCCTCGGCATCTCCCGCAAGGCCAGCGGCAACAACTACTCGAACTTCAACAATCCGCAGTTCGAGGAAGCCATGGACAAGGCTGCGGCAGCCGGCGGCAAGCCCGAGGAACGCATGAAGGAGCTTGAGGCCGCGGAGCGCGTGCTGATCGACGAGGTCGGCCAGATCCCGCTCCTCTACTACTCCTACAAGAACCTCGTTTCGCCGAAGCTCGTCGGCTACGAGCCCAACGTCATGGACATTCATCCGAGCCGCTTTATCTCGAAGACCGAATAAGCCTCTGCGCCGCCGCCTCCCTGTGGGGGCGGCGGCATCCCTTACACCTGCGGGGACGCGATGTTCGTCTACGTGATCCGGCGGCTGCTGACCGCGATTCCAACGCTGTTCGTGATCGTCACGCTGGCTTTCTTCCTGATCCGCGTGGCGCCGGGCGGACCGTTCAACCAGGAGCGCGGGCTTAGCCCCGAGATAAAAGCGAATCTTGAGGCGCAGTTCGGCCTCGACAAGCCGCTCTGGCAGCAATATCTCAATTATCTCAACAACTTGCTGCACGGCAATTTCGGCCCAAGCTACAATCTGCCGGATTTCACCGTGGGCGAGCTGTTCGCCAACGGCCTGCCCATCTCCATCCAGCTCGGCGCATCGGCGCTCATCCTCGCGCTCTTCGTCGGCGGCGCACTCGGCATCATCGCCGCGCTCAACCAGAACCGCGCGGCCGACTATGCGGTGATCGCCGTCGCCGCCACCGGCAGCACTATTCCCACCTTCGTCATCGCGCCTATCATCCAGCTCGTCTTCGCGCTGTCGTGGAAGCTCATCCCGGTCGGCGGCTGGGGCGACGGCGCGCTGCTCAACAAGATCGGCCCGATCCTGACGCTCTCTCTGCCGCAGATCGCCATCGTCGCCCGCCTGATGCGCGGCTCGATGATCGAATCTCTGCGCTCGCACCACATCCGCACGGCCCGCGGCATGGGCCTGTCGAAATGGTCCCGAGTCATAAAGCACGCCCTGCGTGGCGCCGTCCTGCCCATCGTCTCCTATGCCGGGCCGGCGGCGGCGGCATTGCTCACCGGCTCGATCATCGTTGAGACCATCTTCGCGATCCCCGGCGTCGGCCGGTACTTCGTCGACGCGGCGCTGAACCGCGACTACACGCTGGTCATGGGAACGGTCGTCGTCATCGCCATTTTCACCATCCTCTTCAACCTGATCGTGGACATTCTCTACGCCACCATCGACCCGAGGGTGCGCTATGACTGACGCCGCGCTCGCTGGGCCTGCGCCCGAAACGCCGGTCGCCGGCCGCTCATTCTGGGGAGATGCCCGGCTGCGGCTTCGCACCAACAAGGCGGCGATGGTCAGCCTCGTCTATCTGGTGCTGATGACCGTCGTCTGCGTTTTCGGCCCGTGGTTCGTGCCGCACAATTACACGACCATCTACGCCGACTATGTCCGCACGCCGCCAAGCGTTTCGGCCTATCCCAAGCCGGAAATGATCGAGACGGCGCTGACCGACGTCCTGAAGCGCATGCGCGTCGACCTCAAGGACTGGCGGCAGGAAGACGAGCGTGTGTTTTTCACGGTCACGTCGTCGCGCGAGATCGACGAGCGCAACACGCGCTACATCGACCGCTCCGACACCTTCGACGACGCCAAGGTTGAGGATCGCTCGGCGGACGGGACGCAGATGACGTTCAGCGCCGGCATCAAACAGCAATATTTCCTCTTCGGTACCGACAACACAGGCCGTGACCTGCTGTCCCGGACGCTGATGGCAGGGCGTGTGTCGCTCGCCATCGGCCTCCTGGCCGGCGTCGTCGCCGTCGTCATCGGCGTTCTCTACGGCGCGACGGCCGGCTTCATCGGCGGCAAGACGGACGAAGTCATGATGCGCATCGTCGACGTTCTC
>OEIU01002332.1_pt1 | contig 10283 bp, 9 predicted proteins | sample 1539221 | NCBI WGS metagenome assembly OEIU01 (sample SAMN03792071, study PRJEB22550) | activated sludge metagenome | feature: wastewater treatment plant; material: activated sludge; isolation source: Wastewater treatment plant of a petroleum refinery complex | place: Argentina: Zarate | collected... | reverse complement strand
CTCATGTTCCTGTGCCACCCGACGCTGACCGACGACGAAGTCGTCAAAATCACCAGTGTCACTGCTGAAGTGATCGCCGAAGCGAGCCGCTGAACGGTCAGGTGCGGATGGCGATCCGCCGTGTCATCTGGTCGAGCAGGTCGACGCCGTCCCAGAGGATGTCGAACTGCAGCGCCTGCCCGATCGGCACGATCCGGTAACCGCCGCGCCCGGCAATCGCGCGCGCGAAATCCTCAAGCTCGCCCTTGCCGAACCCGAAATAGCCTATCGTCTGCACCTTGCGACCGATATCGGCGGCAATGTCGGCGAGCGACGGCACGACAGCCTGCCCGAGCAGGCCGCCGCCGTGCGACTGCTGCAGCATCGCTGCGGGGCGATCCGCCGCGACAACGTGCAACGCGTTAGAAAAACGCTGTGCCTGCGCGCCGATTCCCTCAGCCAGCAGGTCGTTGACCGCCGCGAACTTGCCGATCGCGACTCCCGTTTCGGTCCGATGGCCTTTTTCCGCCACGTGCCGGTCCAACCGCTTGTAGAGGTCGTCGGCAAGATCGCCCGGCTCGCCCACCCAATAAAGCAGCCGTGGCGAACCGCAGCCCATCTGGTTGAACCAGTAGATATCGTTGAAGAACTGCGCGACGAGCGCTTCGCGCCCGACCTCGTCGGCGACGCGATAGGCGTCGGCCCGAACAATCGCGAGAGACTTCCGATCGGGAAAGCCGATCGACAGGCCGTCGGGGCGGATCGGCGTGCGCGACACCGCGCCGACCTTGGCGTCGCCGCCCCATATCATCCGTAAGTCGCAATGCCGCGAAATGTCTGCGATCAGCGGGCCATCCTGCGGTATCTGGCAAAAAAGATGGCGATCGGCTTCGCCCGCCTCGTCGATCGCGCTCGCGATTAGCCCCGCGAGCCACGCCGTCCCCTCGTCGAGATCGCTCGGCAAACGCACGATGTTGCAGTTTCCCGCGAGGACCGAAACCGCCCAGCTATAGACGAAAATCGTGTCGACATTCGTCGGCGGCAGGTGGAGGGCGACGCCGCGCGGTGCCGGGACGAAGGGCGCGCGATCAAGGCGCCCCCGCAATTCTTCGCACAATCGCTCGATAGCCGCAGGGCGCAGCCAATAGGCCAGCGCCACATATTGCGGCTGTGTCCGCGCGAAAGGCGACGCGAAAATCGCCTTCGAAATCGCGCCGAGCAGGTCCAGCGACGATTGCGCCAACGGTGGGCGCCCCGCATAGGTCAGCGCTTCAACCTGTCGCAGCAACTCCGCATCCTCGATCCCACGCGGCACCGGCGCCCATAACGTTGCGGTCATGCCGCCTCCGCCGCGATCACGTCGCTGCAGCCGCGTAGTTCGGCCTTGGCGACACGGCCGAGGATCCGGAGGCCTTTCCCCATCCAGCCATCCTGGCCGCGATCTATCGCCTCGATGACGCCCATATCCTCGGTCAACAGGCTGTGCCCGGGATAGGAGCGCGGCAGCAGCGACAACACCTGAACCACGCCCGGCTCGCCCACCGGCGCCACCTCCCAGGTTTCGGGATTGCGAATGATCACGTCAGCGAAATTCGGCGGATAGAGCAGCCCGTCCGTCCCTTCGAGGAAGATCGAGCCGATCTGTTCGACCATGCCATAGAAATTATGCACCCGCGTCAGCCCGAACGCCTCTTTCAGCGAGGCGCGAAACACCTGATTGTCGACGGCCTTTTCGGCCATCTTCTTCCACCCCCCCGAATGGATCAGGACACCGTTGGAAAGGTTCAGCCCGAGGTCGCGGAACTTTTCGTAGAAATTTGCCCAGACCATGAAGGTGAAGCCGAACATGAAGAAGGGTGCCTCGCCATGCTTCTCCAGAAAGGCGCGAACAGCGGCCACATCGGGACGAAGCGCGGCGTCGAGCGCAAAGGCATGGTCGCGCCCGAAGCGCATCTGCCCGAGCACCCCGGCGCCCCGCGCGCTCATCATCCTCGGATCCTTGAACACCGCATCGGTATCGATCACCAGCATCGGCAGACGCTTCGGACCGAGGACGTGCATCAGCGAATTGGCCAGCGCCTTCTGCTGGAGCATCGAGGATTCGCGGTCGACGAGAATCTGACTGACGGCCTGCCCCGTCGTCCCGCTCGACGTCAGCGTGACGCGCACATCCTCCTCGTCGACCGAAAGCAGCCGCCGCAGCTTGAACAACGAAACCGGCAGGTACGGAATATCCGCAAGCTGTGCAGCCACACGGCGTTGCCCCCAATAGCCGTCGAGAATGCGCGCATAAGGCGGACAATGGTCGTAGTGATGCGCCGTGAGCTCGTTGAACGCCGCGGTCAGCAGCGCTTCCTTCTCCGACGCCGGGATGGAATAGGCCCGCCGTGCGAGGCACTCTTCGAGGACGGTCACAGTTCGCGCTCCAGCTTTCGGTAATCGATCTTCCCGCGATCGGTATAGGGAATCGCGTCGAGATGATGAAGGCGATATGCCGCGCGCGGGATCGTGAAGAGCGAAGAAAGCCGCGTGACCAGCTCGGCATCGGCCGGATCGGTGTGCGCGATATGAAGCTGATCGCCGGTCTGGACCACCGCCGCCGGCCCCACGAGCGCCGTCACCGCGCGCTCGATCTCGTCGAGATTGACGCGCAGGCCGAAAATCTTCCCGAAGCGCTTGGCACGGCCGCTGATCGTCAACCTGCCGTCGGCGTCGAGATGTCCAATATCGCCGGTGTCGAGCCGGCCCTGCTGGACGTCGCCCAGTGCAAGGTCGGCGCGCTCTTCGGCATAGCCCAGCATCACATTGGGTCCGCGATAGAAGACCAGCCCCGCCTCTCCGGCGCCGAGCGGATGTCCGTCGTCGTCGACGATCTCGAAGCTCCCTCCGGGCAGCGCCTTGCCCACCGATTCCGGCGCGATCGCGAAATCCTCGTGCGCCAGCGTCGTCATCCGCGGCCCAGCTTCGGTCTGGCCGTACATGACGTGGAAACGCCCGCCGCGGTCGGCCATGAAACGATGCGCCTCGCGCCGCGCCTCGACACCCAGCCCGCCGCCGGCCTGAGTCAGGACGCGCAGGCGCGGCAGGTCGAGCCGTTCGTAACGCAGCCGCTGCATCATCTGGAAATGAAACGGCACGCCCGGCAGGTGCGCGACCGCCGCCTCGCGCGCCGTGGCCCAGAATTCGCGGTCGGTGAAGCTTCGTTCAGTGAGCAGGACCGGCGCGCCGCGCACAAGATGGCTCGTCAGGATCGACAGGCCATAGGAATAATGAAGCGGCAGATGGGCACACCCGACCTCGCCTGCCCGCACGTCGAGTACGGTAGCAATGGCCTTCGCATTGTGCAGCATCTGGTCGAGCGTCAAGCGAACGAATTTGGGACTGCCGGTCGATCCCGATGTCGAGAGCAAAAGCGCGAGATCGGGATGCGGTGGCGGTCCGGCGGCATAGGTTGCCACCGCCAGCTCCCCCGCCGGATCGGCGGCGACAGCATATTCGGGCGCATAGGCGCCGATTAGCGACTGCCGCGCCCCGTCGCCGAGCGCCGGATCGAGCAGGGCGACGGCATGGCCGGCACGCCAAGCGCCGAGCAGGGCCGCGACGCCGTCGATGCTGTTGGGAATGAACAGGAATACGAGCGCCTTGGCGCCAGCCAGCCTGTCGGCCCATGTCGCGGTCCGGCGCGCCAATTCCGCGTAATCGACGAAAGCCCGACTGCCGTCGTCGCGCAGTGCTGGTGCCGTGTCGTCGGGATAGTCGAAAAAACCCATCGCAGCAGGCCCGTCCTTTCAGACGAGCATTCCTCCATCCACGCCGATGACCTGTCCGGTGATATAGGAGGACAGGTCGGAAGACAGGAACAGCGCCAGATTCGCAATATCCTGCGGCTCGCCGATGCGGCCCATCGCGATGCTGTCGATCCGTTCCTGGAATTTCTGCGGCGGCAACTGCGCCGTCATATCCGTCGCGATAAACCCGGGCGCGATCGCGTTGACGCGAATGCCGAGCGGGGCAAGCTCCTTCGCCGCCGACATGGTGGCGCCGATGACCCCGGCCTTTGCCGCGCCGTAAACGATTTGCCCGGCGTTGCCGACACGGCCGATGATCGAGGAAATATTGATGATCGACCCGCCGCCGCTGCGCCGCATCACGCGCCCCGCCGCTTGCACGCCGTGGATCACGCCCTGCAGGTTTATGCCGAGTACGGTGTCGATATCGCCCTGCGGTACCATCCCGACCAGTCCGTCGCGGAGGATGCCGGCATTGTTCACATAGATATCGAGCCGCCGCCCGAGACCGAACGCCTTGCGCGCGAGTTGGTCGGCCGTCGCCGCAAGCGCGACGTCCCCGACCACGAAATCGGTCTCGACGCCATAGGTCGATGCGAGCCGGGCCGCGATCTCCGCGGCACGCTCTTCATCCTGACGCACGTTGACGATGACCGACGCGCCATTTGCGGCCAGCGTCTCCGAAATGGCAAGGCCGATACCGCGAGCGCCGCCGGTCACGACGGCAATCTTGCCGCCAAGCGACAAATAGGCTTCAGGCATATTTCTGCATGATCTCTACCGCTTTCGCGAAAGAGCTCATGTCCAGAATATCGTCCATCTCGAGCATACAGTCGAATTCGGTCTCCAGCGCCGCAACCAGCGTCATGTGGGCGACGGAATCCCAGCCCGGATATTCGTTATAGACTAGATCCGCGCGATCCGCCGAAGGGTCGAGGGACAGAACGTCGGCAAACTGCGCAAAAACGCGATCTTCCACAATAATCTCCTGATGTGACGATGGGTTCAGCCGGCCTGGAGGTCCGCGGGCACCCGGAACATCTTCCTGCCGTTGGCGGGGTTGCCATGCATCAAATCCCCATCCCCCGCAACCTTGTTCAAAACGCTTCCCGCCGACAGTTTGGCGAAGTGACCGAGCTTCGCCGACGGGCTGATCACCGCCGCGGCGCCCAGAAACGCGCCCTCACCCGCCACGCCATAGCCGTTGATATCGGCATGGGGCGAAAGCACCGCCGAATGGCCGACGGTGGCGTCGTGCCCGACCGTTGCACGCACGTTCAGAACGGCGTTTTCGCCCACCACGGCGAAGGGAGCGACGAAGGCAAACGGGCCGACGATCGCGCCGGATCCGATCCGCGCGTTTTTGCATATTTCGGCGGTCGGATGAACGATCGTCGCGAACCGTGCCCCCGGCAATTGCAGTTCGCGCCATTTATGCCAACGCAGCTGCGGGTCTCCGAAACAGATCAGGAGCTCGTGACCGGCGATGTCGACCTCACCGATCTCGGAAACGACCGGGACCGGACGCCCCAGCAGCGAGGCGAAGTCCGCTGCGCGCCCGCCGACCGCATCGACGATATATGCCAGACGGCTTTCTTCGCCGCGTGCGAGCAGATAGGCGGCAGCTTCGATCGCAAGACTTCCGCCGCCGATAAAAATGACAGGACGCGCGTCATCGGTCACGTCGTCACCATCGCTTCACTTTCGCGGCCGATCACCCTCAACCCTTCACCAGCCGCAGATCGCCGACGACCAGCGACGCCGGATTGCGGCCGATCCCGCCAGCGATCCGCATATCGATGCGAACGAGTTCACAGGCCGTCGGCAAGGACATGGTCAAAGGCTTGTTCAGTGGCATGGCCGACAGCAGGTTCGCCAACTCGCGGACCACACCCTTCGACGGTCCCGAGAGGCATGTCGCGATCCACACCGCCGAACTCTGCAGATTGGTCGAACGCTCGCGCAGTTGCCACTGCAATCGCGCCGCGCCGCGCGGCGCGACAAGTTTCGTGGCGGCAATCCCCACGGTTCCCGACGATCCGAAAAACTCGATCCCGCTCTCCCCGCGATCGAGACCGATCAAGGTGGCGCCTTGCGCGCTGCTGTCGGCAAAATACCAGGTAAAGGGGGGGTATCCCTCGACCGGCTTTCCGTCGATCGTGGGCCGCACATCGCTTAAGGCCGAGTTGTTCGATCGCGGCAACAAGGGGTAGAGCGCGACCGCGACATCGTTCGAGCCTTCGGCAACCAGACGATAGACGAGCGTCGAATAGATGGGGCCCAGCTCCGGAAGGTTCGGCGCCTTCGCCTTTCGCTCCACAAACAGGCGCCCGATCGGTTCGGCCTTGGGCAACTTGCCCACTGCAGTCCCGATCAACGTGGTGAGCCAGACGTTGTCGCTGCGGACATAGGGTCGCAGATAGGCGCGTCCCTGCGGCGCCGTTATGATCAGCGCCAGGCGGGTTATGACCTCTCCCCCGGCATCGGGTTGGGTGCGGACGATAAGGTCGTAGTGGCGAAGCGCGGAGGCGATCATCCCCCGCCGGAGCTGGTCATCGGCAATCCAGAGCTGCACGGCTGCATCGCGGCGGCTGATCTGTTCCGCGCGCGCCATGGCCTTCCGCGCGCGGGGCTTGTCGCCCATGCGCTCGAACCCCTGCCCGACCATCCACAGCGAACGCGCCGAAAGCGGCGCATAGCCGAGGCCGGTCCGCCCGACATCGATCAGCTTGGCCGGCGCGACCTTCTTGCGGCCTTCGTACAGGTTGAGTGCAAGCTGGGTCTGGCCGGCGCGCCAGGAAAAGAAACCGCCACCAAGCGGACGGAAGGTATCGATGGCGACGCCGATCGAAGCCGCGACCTGCGAAAAGGACAGCACCGCGAGAAACAGGCCCGCCAGCATTGCTACGAAAACATGTGGACTGGGCCGGAACGGCTTTGGGCCAGACTTGTCCCCGCGCTGCAAGGCCTGGATCATTTACGGCTTTCCATACCATCGTCTTCGGCGCGGTCCCGGCCATAGCCGTAACCATAGCCATAGCCATAGCGATAGCCCGCCTGCTTCGCGCGATATTTGGTGAGCAGCGCGCCCAGCAAGTGCGCGCGCGAATCGCGCAGGCGGTGAATCGCGGCCTGCGATGCGCGCACCGCGGTGCGGTCGGCCTCGATCACATAGACGACGCCCTCAACGACATTCGCGATCAGCGGCGCGTCCGACAAACCGAGCATCGGCGGGCTGTCGAGAATGACATGGTCGAAGCGGGTCGAGAGCAGCTTCACGAACTGCTGCAGACGTTCGCCGCTCAGCAATTCCGACGCGCTCGGCGGCGTCGGACCCGCGGCGACAAAGCTCACGTTCGAGGCGCGGGTCGGCTGGATCAGCTTTTCCCAATCCTCATCGCCGGCGAGGAAGTTGGAAACACCGCGCTTGTTCTCGAGGCCGAGGCGCGACGCGAGGATCGGGCGGCGCATGTCGACGTCGACCAGCACGACCGAGCCGGAGGTCCGGCCCAGCACGCGCGCGAGCGAATAGGCCGATGTTGACTTACCTTCCGCGGGCGAGGTGCTGGTCAGCGCCATCGTCTTCGGAACGCCATGATCGGTCGAGAAGCTCAGGTTCGTTCGGACCGTCATATAGGCCTCGGAGAGGATCGACTTCGGATCGTCGATATTCTCCAGTGCGTCGTCGGCGACCACCGGGATCGCGCCGAGCAGCGCGACGTCGAGCTTGTCGGCAACCTGGCCCGGCTCGCGGATGCTCTCGTCGAGATTTTCGAGGACGACGACAGCCAGCGCGGCGAGGCCGAAACCGGCCAGCAGAGCCATGACCAGATTGACCAGCACCCGAGGCGACGACGGCCGTTCGGGCGTCGGGGCTTCGTCGACGACGGCGATATTGTTCGTCCCGACACCGGCGACGCCTATTTCCTTGTACCGCTGGAGCAACGAGTCATAGAGTTGGCGGTTGGTATCGACCTCGCGCTGATAGATATTGTATTGGATGCTCGAACGGCTTTCGGCGTCGAGCTTGCCCAGCAGTTCGTCGACCTTGCCGCGCAATTCCTGCTCGCGTCCGCGGGCCGCTTCGAAATCGGCGACATAAGATGCTCTGACCCGCTTTTCCTCGGTCGCGATCGAACGGTCGAGCGCGGCAACCTGCTCGTGGGCGGCGCGTGCTTCGGGATATTCGGGATCGAAATGGACCAGCAGGTCCTGATAGCGGGCATTCGCCTCGGCGCGGCGCTGGCGCATCGTGTTCAGCGACTGATTCTCGAGCGCCATCTTGGTGCTGCCGGGCGTACGCGCGGCGCGCAGCCGGGCTTCCGCCTCGGTGCGCTCTTCGGTTGCGCGGATCAGCACCGCGTTGAGTTGTTCGAGATTGCTCGAGGCGAGCGTCTGCGTGGTCTGGGTGCGGCCCTCGGTATTGCGCGTTTCGGACAGCTTCACGATGCCCTGCCGCGCGGCGTAATTCACCAGGTCCCGCTCCGATTGCTCAAGGCGCTCGCGCAGCCCCTGTAGCCGCGTTTCGAGATAAACGCGCGCATCGGCGGTCGATGCGAAGCGACGATCCATGCTCTGCTGCGCAAACTCGTTCACCCACGTGCGTGCGATCTGTCGCGAAATCTGCGGCGACGCGCTGGTGTAGCTGACGTCAACGAGTGCCGAACCGCGTAGCGGCGAGATTCCGATATGACCGAGCAGCAGGTCGGCCGCCTGACGCTGGCGCTCGCGCATCGCATCGACCGGCACAGCGGCATTCCCGCCCGAAAGCAGCCCCTCGCCCGCGGGGGTAGCGCCGTGCGCCGCAAAGAAATCCTTGTTGCTCGCCAACCGCAGGCGCCGCTCAATCCGCTCGGCCAGCGACCGGGCGCCTAGCAGCGAATATTGGGTCAGATAAAATTCCTGATTGGGCGTCGCATTTTCGCGCTGCAAGCCCTCGACGTTCGTGACGTTCGCCTGCTCGCGCGCGATTTCGATACGCGACGTCGCGGTATATTGCGGGGTCATCAGCAGCGTCAGGATCGTGCCGATCACGACCGTCACCGCAACAATCGCAGCCGCGAGCCAGATATGACGCTTCAGGGCGTTCCAATATTCGAGCAGCACGGGAGCGGACCAGAATTGCTGGCCGCCGCTTTCGCGTTCGATCGCTTGAACGGGAGGTTGCATGTTAGACATTCAGGAAATCTCGCAAAAATCTGAACCGGATGTCAGTTGTTATTATCCAGCACTGCAACCAGGGGGGAAACGAAGAGCGGTGCGACCTGCACGAATTGCTGGAGCAGGCGGCGGCCGGGAGAGTCGCCGACGACAACGATGTCGTTCGGATAAAGGACGGGGTCGGCATAGGCGCCGCGCCGAATGGCGCCAAGGTCGTAGAGCGCGATCATCTGGCGATCCTCAACCTTGCGATGAATCACCACCTCGCGCAGCTTCGCGAACTCGGTTGCGCCGCGCGCGACGGCTATTCCGCGCATGAGCGTCATGCCGGCGACGACCGGATAATTGCCCGGCTGGCGCACTTCGCCGTCGATCGTCACGAATCGGCTCACCGATTCCTCGAGATTCACCGAAACGCGCGGGCTACGCATATGACCGGCGCGCAGTTGCTGGGTGATGCGATCTGTCGCCTCGCCCAGCGTCAGATTGTCGAGATTGACGACGCCCGCAACCGGAAGGGCGATGTTGCCGTTGCCGTCGGCGGTCATATGCCGGTTCGCCAACAGCTCGATCCCGAGGACGTCGATGATCAGCTTGTCATATGGGCCGATACGATAGACGTAGCCCTGATCGGCACCGATCTGCCCGTCGGGGCCGGGTAGTTCGCTCGCCTCGACACGCGTAACGGTCGGCCCGCCAACGCCGCCTGCGGTTAGACCCTTGGCGCAGCCCGTAAGCGATACCGACATGAGAGCCATGGCGCCAATCACTGACACCCGGAAACACTGCTTCAAAATGGCGTGGCGCATAAACCTCATCACTTTTTCGCCGATCGATAGGCGGCCACGCACCAAGTGGCGGCCATGATTCCCAGCAACATCAGCGATGGAACCCGGAGCGGATAGTCAGCCGCGCTGGAGAGTGCAAGCATGGTCAGGATGGAAAAGCCGGCGCGACCCAATATTTGGGTCTGAAATCCCGTATCCTCGATTGCCATGCCACGGTTACGGTGCAGCGAGCGGAGTGAGACCAATGCGAAGAGTCCGGCGACGAGCAACAGCAGGACGCCCGGCACGCCCGCGGTCAGCAGCAACTCGACGAAATCGTTGTGGGCGTGATTGAAATATTGCGCCGAGATGAGCTTGTTCGGCTCGTATATCTGATAAACCTCGACAAAGGTGCCAAGTCCGCTCCCGAACGGCAGAAAATCGCCCGCGGCCTTCAGGACATAGGGCAGCGCGCTGATGCGCAACTCGCTCGCGGGCTCGGTCCCGACCAGCCGCTGGATTGCGGGCGTCCGCAGGACGACGATCGTCACAACCAGCATCAATAGCGCGATCATCGCGAAAATGACGA
>OEIU01002331.1_pt1 | contig 10283 bp, 12 predicted proteins | sample 1539221 | NCBI WGS metagenome assembly OEIU01 (sample SAMN03792071, study PRJEB22550) | activated sludge metagenome | feature: wastewater treatment plant; material: activated sludge; isolation source: Wastewater treatment plant of a petroleum refinery complex | place: Argentina: Zarate | collected... | reverse complement strand
CATCCAGTTGACCGCACCGGGGCGAATGTCCTGGACCACGCCGAGACTGTCGCGATGGGTGAACACACCTTCGAACAGGTAGGTCATCGTCGACAGGCCGATATGCGGATGCGGCCGCACGTCGACCGCGCGCCCCGGCGCGAGTTCGACCGGCCCGATGTGGTCGAAGAAGACGAACGGCCCGACGCTTCGCTGTTTCGCTGCCGGCAGCATGCGGCGCACGACGAAGCCGTCGCCGAGGTCGTGCAGTTTTGGCTCGATGAGCCGATGCGGGTTCGATTCCATCAGGATTTCTCCGGATCCGTGGCGTTGCCCGAGCTTACCTCGCAGCCATGTCGCGCATCACCACGCACGCGCGTACTGCCTGGGCACGGCGATTTCCGCGCCCAGTTCCCTGGCCGCCCGCCGCGGCCAGTAGGGATCACGCAGCAGTTCCCGTGCCAGCAGCACGATGTCCGCTTCGCCAGCGGCGATGATCGACTCGGCCTGGTCCGGTTCGGTGATCAGGCCGACCGCACCGGTTGCAACGTCCGCTTCGCGACGGATCCGCGCGGCAAACGGAACCTGGTAGCCGGGACCCGGGCTGATCTGCTGCCCGGGTGCGAGTCCGCCGCTGGACACGTCGATCAGATCGACCCCGCCTGCCTTGAGGAGCCGCGACAGTTCGATGCTCTGCTCGAGATCCCAGCCCCCGTCGATCCAGTCGGTCGCGGAAATCCGCACGACAAGCGGCAGGCGCTCGGGCATGACCTCGCGCGCGGCCGCTACCACCGAACGGGTCAGGCGGATCCGGTTTTCGAAACTGCCGCCCCATGCGTCGCTGCGCCGATTGCTCAGCGGCGAGAGGAACTGGTGCAACAGGTAACCATGTGCCGCATGGATCTCGATCACGCGAAACCCGCAATCGACGGCGCGCCGGGTCGAGTTGCGGAATGCCTCGACAATGGCGTCGATTCCGGCGGCCTCGAGCGCCGACGGATGCGGATAGTCCGGGGAATAGGCCAGCGCGGATGGCGCCACCGTCATCCAGCCGCCGTCCGCGGGTTCCACGCGATGTCCCTTTGCCCATGGCGGTTCGGTGCTCGCCTTGCGCCCGGCATGCGCAAGCTGGATACCCGGCACGGCGCCTTGCGCCTCGATGAACTCCGCGATCGGCGCCCACGCCGCAGCCTGGGCGTCGTTCCAGATCCCGGTATCCACGGGCGAAATGCGACCGCGCGCCTCCACCGCCGTGGCCTCGGTAAAAACCAGGCCGGCGCCACCCACGGCGCGACTGCCAAGATGGACCATGTGCCAGGCATCCGGCAGTCCGTCGACGGCCGAGTATTCGCACATCGGCGATACCGCGATACGGTTGCGCAGGGTCAGGCCGCGCAACACCAGGGGTTCGAACAAGGCCATGCGGACTCCGGTGGGGTGATGTGCCGGTACGTCAGGAATGCTGCTCAATGCCTGCTCGTGCCGGGGGTGACGGTGGGGCCGAAGCCGTGTTGGATCCAGTCTTTCATGCGCTGCGCAACCGGTGCGGGTTCCCTCAGCCAGGAGAAATGGCTGGCCGTGCCGGTCCGGAAATCGACCGGCTCGAGCCCGGCTCGCGAGATGGTGGCCTGCGGAAATTTTCCTAGCAGCCATTCGGCCGATTCATGCGGGCACAGGCGGTCTTCGCTCATGCGCACGCACAGCAACGGTCCTGCGAAGCTCGCCATGCTTGCCTCGGTATCGATACCCTGGATGTAGCTTGAATAGTAGCCCTGCGAACTGCGCGCCCACTCGCGCATCAGGGTACGCGCCTCCGTTCCGGCGAAACCGATGCGCTTGCCCGGGTAGTAGCCGGCCAGCGCGACGATCGACCTGACCACTGGCGGGAGCAGGCGCAGCAGGGGGCGCTGCCGCGCAGGAAACGTCCGCCAGTACGGCGATCCGCTGGCGATGAAGGCGACAGCATCGACTGCGTGCGGGTTGATCGCAGCGAACATGCCGGCGAACTGCCCGCCAATGCTGTGCCCGGCGACGATCCAGCGCAGCCCCGGACATGCCTGCCGCGCGGCAGCCAGGCTGGCCGGAATGTCGAATTCGAGCAGTTCGCGGTAGCCCCAGTCGTGCCGCCTCGATGCCCGCCGGTTGCTCGAGCCTGTTCCGCGCCATTCGTGCAGGGCCGAGGCAACACCGGCCTCGGCAAGCGCCCTCGCCCAGGGTTGGTAGTTGCGCGCGGAAACACCCAGTGCCGGAAGCCAGAGCACGCCGACACCCGCGGCCGCCGGGCGGGTAATGGCGAGCTCCGCCTCTGCGCCATCGGGCGCCCGGACACGAAGCACGGCCGGCCCTTCGCCGTTGCATGCGGGCAAAGGCGCATCCATGCGGTTCTAGGGCCTGGCGAGACCGCGCCACGCGCAGCCCGAATAGACCTGCCCGCCAGCCTGGACATTCGCGGCAAGGCCGAACGTGGTACCGGTCATCTTCTCGCTGCAGGGTCCCGGCTGCAGCTCGATGCGGATCCCGCCATCGGCATTGGAGGATTCCAGCACCCTCTTTCCCTGCGATTGCGAAACGGGCCGATAGGGAAAGAGTTGCGGCGTGGCTCCCGGCGCGGCAATGAAATCCACCGCCGCCGCCGTGACCTTGAGCGTCCACAGGGACTGCGTGCCGCGCGCGGCCAGGATGATGTCATCCAGTCGCGACTCGCAACTGAAGGCATCGCGGGTGACCAGGTCGATGGCGGCGATGGCGACGCCGTCCCTGCCGATCAGGTTGCCACTTGCCACGATGAACTTGGGTTCCGGGTCGGCGGCATCGGCGGCCGAAAGGACGGCAAGTGCCTTCGCGTCCAGCTCGCGCACGTGGCGCCGCGAGGTTTCGCCACAGGCCGTGAACAGGCCGCCCTCGCGCCCTTCGTAGAATCCGCGCAGCTGGCCCTGGGCGTCGAAAGCGTCCTGCGACGAGGCTTCGGGCGCGGCCAGCGTATGCACGGGCGCCGTGGATGCCGGCGCTTCCGGCGCAGGCGAGCAGGCCGCGAGGACAAGCGCGGCGGGCCACGCCGCACAAAGGCGGCGCAGCAATCGGGGAATATCAGCCAGGGCCATGCAGGGCTGGTGGATGCGTGCTCAGCGGCGGCCGCCGCGGGCGGGACGCGCGCTGGCCAAACCGACGCGCAGTGTGCCCCCATCCTGGAAACTGCCATCGAGGCCGGCGATCGCGGCACGGGCTTCATGCCCTTCCATGGCGAGTTCGGCAAAACCCTTGCACTCGTTCTTGAACGGATCCATGGCCATCTTGAGCTTGTGCACGCGCCCGAACTTGCCAAACATGTCGTTGAGCGACGTTTCGGTCATGCTGCGCGGCAATCCACGCACGTTCAATGTGATCATCTTGGTACCTCGCAGGTGACGGAGGGGATACGTGGTTGCTGTATCCGAAAAAACAACGGGGCCGCGACGCGAGCGCCGCGACCCCGATCTGTGCGTGCGAGCAAGCTGAATCAGACGGCGGTGACATCCTCGGCCTGCAGGCCTTTCTGCCCCTGCACGACCGTGAAACTCACGTTCTGTCCTTCCTGCAGGGTCTTGAATCCCGTTCCATTGATAGCGCGGAAATGCACGAACACATCCGGGCCGTTCTCCCGGCTGATGAAACCAAACCCCTTGCTTTCATTGAACCACTTGACGGTGCCGACTTGACGATCCGACATGAATGTCTCCACTGCTTTGTTAACGCCCAATACCCCTAAAGGGCTTCCAACCACTCACTGCAGCTGCAGGTCATGATTGGCCGGGCGATGCGGTGGATCACTGGATCTTCGCGGCATCGGTCCACGGCTTCGCGACCGTGCAAATACAGCGGATTCGAGTCTAACCGAGTTTCCTGAACGATGCGACAGGCGACCTTTACCCTGCAAACTCAACGGGTTATCAGTTGGCCGGGTCGACCGTGAAGCTCTCGCCACAGCCGCATTCGCCGGTGGCATTCGGATTGCGGAACACGAAGGACGCGTTCAGCCCCTGGCGCAGGAAGTCGATTTCGGTGCCTTCGACATAGGGCAATGCCTGGGCATCGACAAGCACGCGGATGCCGTCGTGATCGAATACCTGGTCGTTCTCGGCGATCGACCGGGCCAGGTCCACCGTATAGGCGAATCCCGAGCAGCCGGTCTTCTTGATGCCAAAGCGCACGCCAACGGCCGACGGATCCTTTGCAAGGAACGCGTGCATGCGGGTCAGGGCGGCTTCGGTGAGCTGGATGGGCATAGGGGCAGGCGATGGGATTCGGGATTCGGGATTCGGGATTCGGGATTCGGGATTCGGGACTTGCTGCCGCAAGTCTAGCATTCGGCCACATCTCCCATATCGAGGTGGGTGCTTGGGGAAACAAGGCCGGCACGCCAATACCCTTTGCGCATCCGCTATCATGCGCGGTTTCCGCCGAACCGCCCTGCGCTTCGGTAACCCACGATATCCGGAGCACGCATCGCATGTCCGTCGTCAGTGTCAAACAGGCCTTGAGCGGCGCTTTGCCCGCGGGCAGCCCGATCAGTGTGCGCGGCTGGGTGCGCACGCGCCGGGATTCCAAGGCCGGCCTGTCCTTCATCAACCTCAGCGACGGCTCCTGTTTCGACCCGATCCAGGTCGTTGCGCCCGAATCGCTGCCGAATTATGACGATGAAGTGCTGCGTCTCTCCGCCGGCTGCGCGCTGATCGCCACCGGCGAGCTGGTCGCCTCGCAAGGCAAGGGCCAGGGCTTCGAACTGCAGGCAAGTTCGATCGAGGTGGTCGGCTGGGTCGACGATCCGGAAACCTATCCGATCCAGCCCAAGGCGCACTCGCTGGAGTTCCTGCGCGAGGTTGCCCACCTGCGCCCGCGCACCAACCTGTTCGGCGCGATCACCCGCGTGCGCCACACGATCGCCTCGGCCATCCATCGCTACTTCGACCGCAACGGCTACTGCTGGGTCAATACGCCGATCATCACGACTTCGGACGCCGAAGGCGCCGGCCAGATGTTCCGCGTCTCGACCCTGGACCTGATGAACCTGCCGCGCACGGAGAAGGGCGCGGTCGACGTGCGCAAGGACTTCTTCGGCAAGGATGCGTTCCTGACCGTCTCCGGCCAGCTCAACGTAGAGGGCTATTGCCTGGCATTGAGCAAGGTCTATACGTTCGGACCGACCTTCCGCGCCGAGAACTCGAATACGGCCCGGCATCTCGCCGAGTTCTGGATGATCGAACCGGAAATCGCGTTTGCCGACCTCGACGAGAACGCGCGCGTCGCCGAGGAACTGCTCAAATTCGTCTTCAAGACGGTCCTCGACGAACGTCCGGACGACATGGCGTTTTTCGCCGAGCGCGTCGAGAAGACCGCCGTCTCGCGCCTCGAAGGCTTCATCAACGCACCGTTCGAGCGCATCGACTACACCGATGCGGTGGAGATCCTGAAGAAATCGGGCAAGAAGTTCGAGTTTCCCGTCGAATGGGGCGTCGACCTGCAGACCGAACACGAACGCTACCTCGTCGAGGAGCATGTCGGGCGACCGGTCGTCGTCGCCAACTATCCGGAACGGATCAAGGCCTTCTACATGCGCCTCAACGACGACAAGCGCACGGTCGCGGCGATGGACGTGCTCGCTCCGGGCATCGGCGAGATCATCGGCGGATCGCAACGCGAGGAGCGTCTCGACGTACTCGATGCACGCATGCAGCAGTTCGGCCTCGACCCCGCGCACTACAACTGGTATCGCGACTTCCGCCGCTACGGCACTGTGCCGCACGCGGGCTTCGGCCTCGGCTTCGAGCGCCTCGTCGTCTACGTATGCGGCCTGGCCAACATCCGCGACGCGATCCCCTATCCGCGCGTCCCCGGCCACGCGGAGTTCTGATGCACCTCGCCCGTGAATTCATGCTCCTGCTCGGCCTTGGCTTTTTCGTCGCCGGCCTGACCACCTACATCATGACCTGGATCCTGGTGAGCGTGCATTTGCGCGACCACCATCCGGCCGAACGCGCCCGTATCGGCGGATTCATGTTTTCCCCGCGCGCGTTCGGCTGGTACCTGGCGCGGCGCTACCGCGCCTTGCGCGACAAGTCGCTGACCGGCCTTGCCCGGCTCGGTGCGATCGGCGCCTGGGCGATTGTTCTTGGCGGACTTGCGGCGATCGCCTCGAAAGGCCTTGGTGGACTGTGAAGATGAGCGCGCGCGAGGAAGGCGATAGCGGCAACGAAGACGAACGCGCCGGCGAATGGTGGGTCGCAATCATCGGCGACACCCTGGTCTGGGCGTGCCTGACCGTTCTCGATTCCGGCATCGCCGAAATTTTCGACTCGAGCGGAGAGCGTCCCCGTTACGACGACGAACAACATGCGCGCATGGCCCTGCTCGACGCCGAGTTCCGCTCCTTCGACGGCCTCGATGAAGAAGACGCCGCGATCATGGGCTTCGATCTCGAATCGGTCGAGCCGCCGCACTCGAACGATGACGACGAACTGCTGTCGCAGATGGTGCAGAAGCTCGCGCGCATCCAGTAGCCGGTTCCTTTTCCGCTCGCGAGAAGCTGGCGCAAGGCGCCGGATGCGGGTCCAGTGAAGCCCCCGGGTTCGCGTGGCGCCCCGTAGCCTCGCCCCAACCCCTGTCCCGGCGGGAGAGGGGCTTTGACGACACGCGCTGCCCGGAACCACTATATTCGTCCGGCACGAAACGACTCGTTCAATCCCGACGCTGAACAAGGCAATCCCATGAATCTCGAACTGCTCGGCAAACATGCCCTCGTCTGCGGCGCATCGCAGGGCATCGGCCTTGCCGCGGCACATGAACTGGCCGCACTCGGCGCCGATGTCACCCTGCTGGCGCGCACCGCGGAAGCGCTCGAGAAGGCCGTCGCCGGACTGCCGCGCATCAACGGCGCGCAGAAGCACGGCTACATCGCCGCCGACATGAACGAGCACGCGGCGCTGCGCGCCCGGGTCGAAGCCGTCGCCGCCAACGGCGCGGTCAACATCCTTGTCAACAACACCGGTGGACCGCCGAGCGGGACGGCCAATTCCGCCACGCTCGACGACTTCCGCATTGCCTTCAACCAGCACCTGATCGCCGCACAGGTCATCCTGCAAGCCGTCCTGCCCGGCATGCAGGGCAGCGGTTACGGCCGCATCATCAACGTGATCTCGACTTCGGTGAAGGAGCCGATTCGCAACCTCGGCGTTTCCAACACGATTCGCGGCGCCGTCGCGAGCTGGTCGAAAACGCTTGCCGGCGAACTCGGCCCTTCCGGCATAACGGTCAACAACGTCTTGCCTGGCTATACGAAAACACAAAGGCTTGCGCAGATACTGCGCGACCGGGCCAGGGCAACCGGGAACACGGAAGAGAAGATTGCCGAAGGCATGCTCGCCAGCGTCCCCCTGCGCCGCTTCGCCGAGGCCAGCGAGGTCGCCGCCGTTATCGCCTTCCTCGCCTCGCCAGCCGCCGGCTACATTAACGGCATCAATGTTCCCGTCGATGGCGGCCGCACGCTGTCGCTGTAGACGACGGCGGCAAGCGGATGCCCGGGCCAGTTATGCAGGCGCCGTCAACGACCGGTCCGAGACTATGACTCCGTTGGCATCGGCATAGAGCCATGCGCCGGGCCTGAACTCGATACCGGCGAAGCCTACCGGCACGCCGACATCGCCCAGTCCGCGCTTGTCGGTCTTCATCGGATGGCTGGCGAGCGCCTGCACGCCCAGGTCGAGCGTGGCGATGATCTGCACGTCGCGCAGGCAGCCATTGATGAGGATGCCCTCCCAGCCATTGGCGACAGCCTGCCGGGCGAGCTGGTCGCCCAGCAGGGCGCGGCGCAACGAGCCGCCTCCGTCGACGACCATCACCTTGCCATGGCCCGCGGTGGCCACGAGTTCCTTCACCTTCGAGTTGTCCTCGAAACACTTGACCGTGACGATCCGGCCAGCGAAGGCATCGCGCCCACCGTAGCTGCGGAAGATCGGCTCGGCGGCCTTCACGTGGTCCGGATGCGCATCGCACAGATCCGGCGTCGTCATGCTCATGGAGGCTCCTCGAATCGATTCACGTGGATGATTACAGTTCCGGCCGCCGCGAGCCAGAGCCACGGCGGGCGAGCGACCAGGAAATTCTCAGCCACCCGGCCCGCGCCGGATGCAAAACGGACACACAGCGATCTTCGCTTCGATCGCGGAAAGAAGGCGTGCAGGGTTTGTCTGCCCTCGCGAAGCGCGCACAATGCGAAATCCCCGACCCCTCGAAAGGTGATGAAATGACCAGTCGACGCCAGTTCCTCGGCACCACCGCTGCCGCCGCCATCACGGCCATCGTCAACCCGTCATTCGCCCTGGGCGCCGCAGCGGCCCCCGCCAGCGGTACCGTGGCAACGCGCGCCATACCTTCCAGCGGCGAACGCATTCCCGTCATCGGCCTCGGCACCTCCGGCAGTTTCGAAATCGGCACAAGCGCCGCGGAACGGGATCCGCGCCGGGAGGTACTGCGGCGCTTTTTCGCCGCTGGCGGGTCGCTGATCGACACCTCGCCTTCCTATGGCACGGCCGAGGTCGTCATCGGCGATCTGCTCGCCGAGCTGAAACTACGCGACAAGGCGTTCCTTGCGACCAAGCTGTCGGGAATTGCCGGACGCGACGCCGGCCACGCCCAGTTCGCAGCCTCGCTCAAGCGATTGCAGACCGATCACGTCGAACTGCTGCAAGTGCACAACCTGCGCGACTGGAGGACCCAGCTGGCCGTCGCACGCGAACTCAAGGCCGAGGGCAAGGTGCGCTATGTGGGCCTGTCCCACTACCTGGACAGCGCGCACGACGAACTGGCGGATGCCGTCGCCGAGTCGAAACCCGATTTCCTGCAGATCAACTATTCGGTCACGCACCGCAACGCCGAGAAGCGCGTGTTCCCGGCGGCCCGCGAACTCGGCATCGCCGTGCTGGCCAACCGCAACTTCGACGACGGCAACCTGTTCTCGCGGGTCAGGGGGACGCCCGTGCCGGCCGGGGCCGAGCCCATGGGGGCCCCCTCCTGGCCCCAGCTGTTCCTGCGCTCCCCCCTGAGCACCCCCGCCGTGACGACAGTGATTCCTGCCACCGGCAAGCCGGACCGGGAGTCCGACAACCTCAAGGCCGGAGTCGAGGCGATGCTCGACGCCGATCAGCGCGCAGCGCTGATCGCGGAATTCGACAAGGCCTGAGTCGCCTGGGCGTCTTCCCTGCCGGCACCTGCAAGACCGCAGAGCTGCCAGCGCCCATTCGGGTTGCCGGCTGCGGCTCGCCTGACGACCATCGACAAGGAGTCTGACCATGGCTGCACAACTCGTCGTCTTCGTGCACGGCTGGAGCGTCACCCACACCGATACGTATGGCCAGCTGCCCGCCCGCCTGGCCGCAGAATCGGCGAAGACGGGTGGACCGAAACTCGATGTCCAGCATGTCTATCTCGGCCAGTACGTCAGCTTCCGCGACGAGGTGCGCCTGCCCGACCTGGCGCGCGCCTTCGAATCCGCGCTGGCCGCGGTGCTCAAGGACGCCGGCGCCGGGCGACGCTTCGTCTGCATCACCCATTCGACCGGCGGACCGGTCGTGCGCGAGTGGTTCGACCGGACCTACGTGAAGGCCAAACGAACCGGCGAATGTCCGATGAGCCACCTGGTCATGCTCGCGCCGGCCAACTTCGGCTCGGCCCTGGCCCAGCTCGGCAAGACGCGGCTCGCCTCGATCAAGTCCTGGTTTGATGGCGTGGAGCCCGGCCAGGGCGTGCTCGACTGGCTCGAACTGGGCAGCCCCGAGGCCTGTGATCTCAACCTGCGCTGGATCGACGATTATCCGAAGCTGAAGCTCACCGAGGGTACGAATCCGCTTTTCCAGTTCGTGCTCAGCGGCGACGCGATCGACCGCAAGCTCTACGATTTCATCAATCCCTACACGGGCGAACTCGGCTCGGACGGCGTGGTCCGCCTCGCCGCGGCCAACCTCAACGCAACCCACATCGTGCTCGAGCAGCCGCAGGTCGAGCCAGGCGAGGCGCTGCCCTCGGCGCGCAAGCGCCTGCGCACGCTGGTCAGGGTTTCCTCGAAGCGTGCCGCAGCGACCGCCTTCAAGATTCTCGCCGGCGTGTCGCACTCCGGCGAATCGAAAGGCATCATGCGCAGCGTGCACAACGACGGGATCGCCCACGTCACGGTCGATGCCATCCTGCGCTGCCTGAAGGTGGGCGATGCGGCGGCCTACCGGGCGCTGTGCGAGGCCTTTGTGGCGGAGAACACAGCACGCCAGGATATCGGCAGC
>OEIU01002330.1_pt1 | contig 10288 bp, 9 predicted proteins | sample 1539221 | NCBI WGS metagenome assembly OEIU01 (sample SAMN03792071, study PRJEB22550) | activated sludge metagenome | feature: wastewater treatment plant; material: activated sludge; isolation source: Wastewater treatment plant of a petroleum refinery complex | place: Argentina: Zarate | collected... | reverse complement strand
GTTCAAGTCCCCCCTCGCGCACAACTGTCTGAGTCGAGACATTGTTGGTAGTTGAGCCGCGACTTCGTTCATGACACAGTCGCGGCGCCTGCGGAGTCGGCCGTCACCGAGGTAGCGGAGTTTGCCGCCGTGGCGGAGGCAATTCCTTGGCACCAGCGGCCCATGGCGTCGAATCGTTTCCGCAGACGGGACCGGAGAGTTCCGCTGGTCCGGGGGCTGAAGTCCCGGCGATTCAGTGAAAGCATTGGGTCATGCCGAAGCACCCAGCGGACGCGCTGCGGATTACCGCATGGCGATTCATTCTCACGTTTGGCACGGTCAGTCTTCTGGCCGACTTCGTGTACGAAGGGGCGCGGTCGGTAACCGGACCGCTCCTGGCCGCATTCGGCGCGACGGGCCTCATCGTGGGCATCGTCACCGGTGTCGGGGAGGCCGCTGCGCTTCTCCTGCGTTTGGTGTCCGGGCCGCTCGCCGATCGAACCCGCCGGTTCTGGGCGTGGACCATTGCAGGCTATGCCCTTACTGTCGTCAGTGTTCCGACTCTGGGCTACTCTGGCGCGCTGTGGGTCGCGTGCGGACTCATCATCCTTGAGCGGGTTGGGAAAGCCGTGCGATCCCCGGCAAAGGATGCCCTGTTGTCCTACGCGACATCCGCCACCGGCCGAGGGCGAGGTTTCGCCGTGCACGAGGCGCTGGACCAATTCGGGGCAATCATTGGTCCGCTCGTCGTCGCTGGCATGCTGGCAGTCACCGGGGTCGAATACGGCCCAGCACTCGCTGTCCTCGCGTTGCCGGGAGTGGCGGCTCTGGGGCTGCTGGTCTGGCTGCGTTCCCGCGCCCGGCACCCGATGGATTTCGAGGTCTCACCACATCGCTCACCCGTCGAGCACAAGCCGATCGGTCGACTCCCGGGCGTGTTCTGGCTCTATGCAGGATTTACCGCGACCACGATGGCGGGCTTTGCCACGTTCGGGCTCATCTCGTTTCACATCGTGGAAGCAAACCTGCTTCCCTCACCTGCCGTGCCCGTGCTTTACGCCGCCGTCATGGTTGCGGACGGACTCGCCGCCCTGGCCACCGGGTGGGCCTATGACAGGTTCGGCCCGCGAGTGCTCATCGTGCTCCCCATTGTGGCCGCGACTGTGCCGGCTTTCGCCTTCACCGACGGCATCCTCGCAGCAATCGTCGGCTCGTTACTGTGGGGAATCGCACTGGGAATCCAGGAATCCACCCTTCGCGCCACCGTCGCCGACATCGTGGACGTTCACAGGCGCAGCACCGCCTACGGGATTTTCGCGGCGATCGTCGGAGGTGCCACCGCAGTCGGCGGTGCCCTGGCGGGGGCACTCTACGACGTCGCGCTACCCCTGCTCATTTACATGACCGTCGCAATCCAGGTCGTGGCGATCGGGCTGCTTCTGACGATGAGCGGGAGAAGAATCGCGACACAATTCTCAGCCGAGAAGGGCGAAATGTGAGACCCAGTCGTCTATGCACGAGGGCGAGGCGCCCGTGACCGTGACGTGGTGGCAAATTCTCCTCAGCGTCGCCGGCGGGGTTGCGCTGCTGTGGGTGGGTTTGGTCGGATGCCTCCTGTGGATCTCGCGAAACCAGCCCGACAAGACGCGATTGCGCGACGCCCTCCGGCTCGTGCCCGACGTGATCAGACTCCTGCGATTGCTTGTCACGGATCCCAGCGTTCCCCGCGGCGTGCGGATCTGGCTGGCGGCCCTTCTGGTCTATCTGCTGGTACCCATCGACATCATTCCGGACTTCATTCCGGTCGTTGGCTACGTCGACGACGCGATCATCGTGGCCATAGCGCTGAGGTACGTCACCAAACACGCAGGAATCGACGCTCTCGAACGCCACTGGCCCGGAACCCCTCACGGTCTCCAGGCGCTGCGCACTCTCGCAGGACTGGAGAACCCCAGGAAAGACCCCCGTGCGACGTGACTTAGGTCGCTAACTCGCTGGCTCGAGTTCGAGAACGGCCGTGCCCGTCCCTGCGCTTTGGGTTTCGAGGATGAGCTTTCCGCCCGTGCACTCATATCCGACGAACGAGCCGGCATCCGTCAGGTCGATTCCCAAATCCTCGGTCGTGAGCGTGATGCCGCTCACCGTGGCCGACCCGGTGAGGTCGCTCGAGTCGACTGACGAGGACATGATGCCACCCGAGGACGCGTCGTACGTGCCGGCGACACCGCCGGTAATCCGGGTCACGGCATCCTGTTCCGCGATCGACAGCGAAAGCGTGATCTCGCGCGTGGTGTAGATGAAATCGGCGTCGGAGAACGACAACAGGATCTCCCCGAGCGCCGAATTCAGGATGATGCCCGCGTCGGGGAGGAAGGATCGATACCAATTTTCCAGGCCGGCGCCGGATGCGACCCAGTCGCCGATGAGGCATCCGGGCTCGGCGGTCTCGGCGTCGTCGGCCGAGGAGCTGTCGTCGCTGGAGCCGGGCGGGGCGGGGTCGGCGGTGTCGGAACCGCCCGAGCAGCCGACGACACCGGTGACGGTGACCGCGGCGATCATGAGCGCCCAAAGCGAGGTGGTTCGCGATGCTGTCGTTGGCATGGTGGGCTCCTTGTCGTCGTTGCCGAGGGAGTCTGCGCGTCCCAGTCTTCATGGCCGGTCCGCCGATGGCAACCCTTCCTTGGTGAATCTAGGAAACGCGTCCCTCTGTGGCCGTCAACACTCCAGCGGTCGAGGACCAAAGGTCTTTCACTAATTTTGCAGCGGTGGGGATATCGCGGATGACGCCACAGCTCATTCCCGAGTACAGACACATCTCGTTGATCTTGCCCGTCCAGTCGGCCAGGGGCTCTGCGTCGTCGTAGCGGAAGACCGGCACACCTCCCTCCTTTGTCCCGAGAATGTCAGAGCGGCCAGGCCTTTCTTGGCCAGGAGCGGAACTCAACGCCAGGTCGACGGAATGGTTTCGCAATGAGCGATGTGTTGCGCCGGGCCAGCCAAGATCAAAGATCTGGTTGTACAAGGTGTCCGTTTCGGCAGCGTCGAGTATCGCCTGCTTGTAATCAGGGTGAGCGTCTGATTCCTGAGTCGCAATGAAACGGGTCCCCATCCAAACCCCGTCGGCACCCAGCGCCATCGCGGCAGCGACGCCTCGGGCGTCCCCAATGCCACCCGCCGCGAGCACAGGGATTGTTACCGCGTCCCTGACAGCAGGCACCAAAGCCATGGTGGTTGTCTGCCCCCAGACGTGGCCCCCGGCCTCGAAGCCTTGGGCGACGACCACGTCGATGCCGGCTTCCTGCGCGAGAATCGCCTCCTGTGCACTCGCAACTGTCAGCAGCGTGGTGACCCCACCGCCCTCGAGGCGTGCGAGGTAGGGTGCAGGGTCACCCCAGAAGAACGAGATGACGGGAACGCTCTCCTCCATGCAGACGGTGAGGAGGTAGTGCTGCTCTTCCGGCCAGGCTAAGACGAGGTTGACGCCGAATGGTTTGTCGGTCTTGTCCTGAACCCCTCGAATTAGGTTCCGCAATTCCGACGGCGTTCGCCAGGACCCTGCGAACATACCCAGACCTCCCGCTTCGCTCACGCTGCTGACTAGGTCCACGGTGCAGGCATTGCCAATTGGAGCTTGGACAATCGGTATGTCGATATTGAGAATCTCGGTGACGCTAGTCATGATTCAGTCCTTGGGCCTTTGACAGTGGTCTGTATCGAACCGCTAGGGTTGCGCTGACCATGCAGTGTTGATCCCAAGTTAACATTAGTTGCGCAACGGGCAACTTTATCGTAGCGAGACCTGCATTTACCTGTCAAACTGAGCGGGGCGTTTTGGAAGTCGCATGTTGGATGATGGGTTTGAATGCGTGACGGCGTGGTCGCTCCTAATTGAGGAGAGCTCGTGTTGATTCGGTGTTACTCAACGACAAACGGGCGCCTTAGTCCTTCTTGCTATCGTGTCTTTCCAACAACCTTGAAGACGGCCAGGCCACCGATTTTTCACCAATCGAGTTGGAGACTGTCTCGCTTGGGGAGGTGCCATTTCCGGTGCCGGATTTGCGTACCCATCGAGGGTGCATTATGAATTCGCCAAGTTGTTGCAGATCATCGTGACCGCGGTGCTGGCTGATGTAACTCAGGGCGTAGCAGGAGTGGTCGTCCAGCCAGATGAGGATCATAATTTCCGGGCCATCTGACATTGCCCAGCAGGTGAGGTCGGATTGCCAGCACTGGTTGGGCTGCTCGGCTTGGAAACAGGTAAACGTTGACTTGGGGTGCTTTCTCGGTTCCGGGATCATAATGCCGGAACGTTTCAGGGTGCGCCGGATCGTGGTTGGCGCCACTGTCAAATTGTGTTGGTGTTTTGAGTGCCAGGCGATTCAATGCCCGGAGACGGAACGACAATCCGAAAAGCCCGCCGTGGTGTGGGGCTTCGCTAGCGTGACCCGCTCCATGCGGCCGGGACAATAACCCAGAGCACTTCGGATTGTTCTGACGTGGCATTGAGCCAGGTATGGGGTTGTCGCCCCCCAAAGGTGGATGTGTCCCCAGCCGTTAGTTCGACATCGTGCTGCGGGAACCGTAATGTCACGCCACCCTGAATGACATGAAGAACTTCAACCTCGCAAGCGATCGAATAGAACTCTGCGCCACCGCTGGCCCCTGGCGCGAGCGTGGAGCGAAGCACCTGAACACCGCCTTCGCTACGTGGCGTGAGTAGTCGGTCGTCGACGAGCGAGCCGCCAAAGTTAATCTTCGGGGCATCAGCCAGTCGAATGACATCGTGAACGGGTGGCTCGAAGAGGGCTCCGATAGGCAGAGAAAGTACTTGGCAAAGTGCAAGCAGCGTGGCGACGCTCGGCGATGTCGCGTCGCGTTCGACGCGGCTAATGAAGCCTTTATTAAGTCCGCTCGCCCTCGCCAATTGATCAATAGTCAGCCCTTGTGCGAGACGCGTAGCTCTCAGCTTGGGCCCAATGGAGACAGACGCCGTGTCCGGAGCGGGAGGAATAGGTCGCATATTTTCAAAGTCTAAGTGGTGCTCGACCAAGCAGAGAGAACACTTTGTGCAATAAATGTTGCACATGCGACAACTTCCTTCTAGTATGGGCACCACCCGACGAGGAGGTCGCAATGTTTGTAGGTCCACAGGATTCAAGTCGAACGCCGCGCTATGCGGGCCTTGCAACCTTTGCGCTCCTGCCGCGGCTCGAGGACGTTGACCATGCGGACATTGCCGTGGTCGGCGTGCCGTTTGATTCGGGGGTCAGCTACCGACCTGGCGCTAGATTTGGCCCCGCACATGTTCGTGAATCATCGCGCCTGCTGCGCCCGTACAACCAGGTGGCCGATGTCTCGCCCTTCAGCGAATTTCAGGTCGCGGATGCCGGCGACATCGCAGTCAACCCGTTCAGCATCGACGAGGCCGTTCGAGAGATCGAGGACCGCGCCGCTGAACTCACTGCCGACGGCACAAGGTTGCTCACGATCGGCGGTGACCACACGATCGCGTTGCCCATGCTGCGAAATGTTGCGAAGCAGTACGGGCCCGTTGCTGTCGTGCACTTCGACGCCCACCTGGATACCTGGGACACCTACTTCGATGCGCCAATCACGCACGGTACACCGTTCCGTCGTGCATCGGAGGAGGGGCTCATTGATCTAACGGCAAGCCTTCACATAGGCATTCGTGGTCCGCTCTACGGTCCGGCCGATCTTGAGGATGACCGCCGCCTTGGCTTTGCGATCATTGCAGCCCACGAAGTTGAGCGGGACGGAATGCCCGCGGCAATTGAGCGCATGCATGCGAGGCTTGGGGACCGCCCAATCTACGTCTCGGTGGACATTGATGTTTTGGACCCGGCACATGCTCCAGGGACGGGGACACCCGAAGCGGGCGGGCTCACGAGCCGCGAGCTTCTGGAATTCCTTCGCCAGCTCAGACAGCACCGAGTTGTCGGAGCGGACGTCGTGGAGGTGGCTCCAGCGTACGATCACGCGCAACTGACAGGTATCGCGGCGTCTCACGTCGCCTTCGAACTGCTGTGTTCGATGAGCCCCGGTGATTCAGGAGGAACACGATGACCGCGAAAGCACCCAGCAGGACGCTGACTCAGCTCGCAGAAGCTGTCCGAACCGGACGGCGCACAGCGCGGCAACTTGTCGAGCTCTCGCTCGCGGGCATCTCCGAACACCAAGAGCTCAATGCTGTTGTCGCACTTCGTGCGGAAGAGGCATTGGCGGATGCGGATGCGGTCGACCGAGCAATCGCGTCGAACATCATGCTTGGTCCACTTGCTGGCATTCCGTTTCTTGGGAAAGATAACGACGACGTAAAGGGACTCGCAACGACGCACGGCTCACGATGGTTCGCCGATGCTCCACCTGCAGAACAGGACGGTGCCGCCGTCGGGCGACTTCGGGCGGCAGGGGCTATCCCCTTGGGCAAATCGAACGTGCCGGAATTTTGCATCGAGGGATTCACGGACAATCTTGTGTTCGGGCCAACTCGCAACCCCTGGAACCTGGACCGTTCGCCTGGCGGCTCGAGCGGCGGATCTGCGGCAGCACTGTCGGCAGGACTTGTACCCATTGCGACAGCGACCGACGGGGCAGGTTCGTCTCGAATACCCGCCGCGTTCACCGGACTTCTCGGGTTTAAGCCAACGACGGGAGTTATCGGCAGGCGACGTGCGCCAGAGTGGATTGAGTTCTCCACAGACGGATTAATGGCGAACTGCATGGACGACCTCCGAACTCTCCTCAGCGTGGTCGCGGGCCCTGTTGACGGAGACCCGGCGGCACCGCCGCATTCGTTGTATCCATCGAGGCCGCCGTCCCGATTGATCATCGCCGAGCGCACCGATGACTTCGGCCCTCTCCCGCAGGATGTTTCTTCCGCGTTCGAACGAGCAGTCGTCCAACTCGTCGATATGCTCCGCATTCCCACAGAACGTCGAGATCCAGACTCGTTCTTCCCCGGATACAGTCCTGACGAGGACTGGTTCACGATCGCTGCTGCAGAGCATGCGTCTCTCTACGGACGCGAGCGTATTGAGAGAGATCTCGCGCAACTCTATCCGAGCACGCAGGAGTTCCTCACGGGTGGGCTTGCGATTTCAGCAGAGGACTACTTGGCCGCTCGGCGACGCCGCTATTCCGCGGTGGCGAGGCTTGACGACATCCTCGCCGACGACGCGGCATTGGTGACCCCGGTTGTTGCAGTATCCGGATACGGAGTCGATGGACGAATCGGCGGCGGCGAAGCGGGCCTGCTCGGTCCAGAGGTGTATTCCACGGCCGTTCAAAACGTTGCGAACTTGCCAGCGATCTCGTTGCCTGCGGGACTGACGGATGAGGGAATTCCATTCGGGATTCAAGTCAGCATGCGCCGCTGGACGGATCTCGCCCTACTCGACCTCGCCTCCCGTTGGGAGGTTCGGTATCCCTGGCCGCAGCATGCGCCCGGCTACACCCCCTTCGTCTGAGAAACGGACGCTACAAAGCACCACCAGGATCTAGAGATCCGCAACTCTTCAATCTCAGTCCACCTAGTGAAGTCAGGAGACAACGATGTCCGAAGTAAGAATAAAGGCAGGCGGCGCCAACTCTGTCGTTGAGACACATTCCATCGACTACATTCCCTGGTCTGAACGCCGGGGAAAGCTTTGGCATCAGGCCCCATTTTGGTTCACCGGAAATTTCGTGCTTCCAACGATGCTCGTTGGCTTCATTGGCCCGCAGATGGGCCTTTCGCTCGGATACTCATTCCTGGCGATCGTTCTTGGGGCCTGCTTCGGCACCTTCTTCATGGCGTTTCACGCCAATCAGGGCCCGCGAATGGGTATGCCACAAATGATTCAATCCCGAGCCCAATTTGGGAGCCGAGGCGCGATCGTGCCTTTCTTGGCTACCGTCCTTGTATACGTGGGGTTTATGGTGTTCAACGTTGTGCTCTCGACACAGGGTTTGGATTTGATACTGCCCCTTCCAAACTTGGTCTGGTATCCGATTGTTGCGATAGTCGGCATCGGTATCGCGGTGATCGGCCACGACCTGCTCCATTTCATCCAGCGGTGGCTTGTCTATTTGCTGATCGTCGCGTTTGCAATCATGCTCGTCCTGGCGTTCACAACGTTGCCCGCACCGGCTCCGGAACAGGTCGGTGATTGGAACCTCACAGCCTTTCTGGTTCAGTTCTCTCTCGCTGCTGGCTATAACATCAGCTACGCAGTCTACGTTTCGGACTATTCCCGATACCTTCCGCCTCGGTCGTCAGCGCCGAAATTGATCTTCTACACCTATGTTGGGGCGGTAGCATCTGCAGTGTGGCTGATGGGCTTGGGATCGGTCCTTGCTAGCCGTCTCCCCAACGTGGACGCCATCATGACGGTCAAGCAGGTTGGTGACAACTTCTTCCCAGGATTCGGGACCATCGTCGTATTGATCGCATCCGCTGCGCTGATCTCGATTATGGGCGTAAACGCATATGGGGCGATGCTCACGAGCATCAGCGGGATCGACGCCTTCCGGCGTGTGCCGGCAACACGGAGAACGCGAGTGATTGCCCTCATAGTGATCGGTGTGCTGGTCGTGGTTATATCCCTGTTCCTTCCCGAAGATTATCTGGGAAGCTTCAACAACCTCGTGTTGCTCATGCTTTACTTCCTGATTCCGTGGACCGCAGTGAATCTCGTCGATTTCTATTTTGTCCACCACGGAAAGTACGCCATTACAGAGATCTTCAAGCCGAACGGAATATACAAGCGTTGGTCCTGGCGAGGTCTCGTCGCGTACTTTGCTGGGTTCTTCGCCATGGTCCCTTTCATTTCCTTGCCCGATGTGTTCACGGGACCGATTGCCAACGCGATCGGGGGCGCGGACTTCTCCTTCGCCATCGGGCTCATCGTTGCCGGTGGCGTGTACCTCATAGTTGCGCGGGATATTGATTTCCAAAAGGAGGCGGCAGCGCGAAAGGAGAGCCAGTTTGAGTTGGAGGGCGGTGACCTCGAGTGACCTATTCGGTCGCCTCCGGTCGTCGTACTGTCGCCATCGTGCAACGCCCCCCAGCGCTCCTGGACCTTGCCGAGGGTATTAGTCGAGCGGTGGAGGCAATCGACGAGTCAGCTGGCGCGGATCTCGTGGTGTTCCCGGAGACGTGGCTTACCGGATACCCGGCGTGGGTCTTTGGCATGGCCGGATGGGGAGACCCGGAGGGCAAGTACTGGTACGGGCGACTTCTTCGCGAGAGCCCCATCATTGGAGGTGCGGCAGACTTCGACGATGGGTTGGCACTCATCCGCGCGGCAGCGCAGCGGACGAGAACAACAATCGTTATTGGAGTAAACGAGCGCACCCAGGCTGGTGGGACCCTCTACAACAGCCTTGCGACGCTCGGGCCGGACGGTCGATTGCTCAACCTCCACCGAAAACTTGTGCCCACTCACACGGAAAAAATCGTATGGGGCAACGGAGACGCGGCAGGGCTTCGCGCCGTCGAAACTCCGGCTGGGCGCGTTGGCGGCCTAGTGTGCTGGGAGCACTGGATGCCACTCGCGCGTCAAGTGCTGCATGCCGACGGAGAGCAGGTGCACGTGGCGGCATGGCCCGACACGCCGGAACTGCATGAGATTGTGGCGCGGTCCTATGCCCGCGAAGGAGGTTGTTTTGTGATCTCTGCGGCCACATTCTTGACGACGGATGATGTTCCACCAGAGTTAATCAATACGTATCGGGCAGGTGTAGGATCGCTAGCGCCGGCTGAGGGCGTGCTTTTCGATGGCGGATCCTCAATAGCTGCGCCAGATGGCAGCTGGCTCGTCGAGCCGGTACGCGGGTACCCGGAATTGATCATTGCCGAGATTGATCTCGATGCAATTGACGAAGCTCACACCGACCTGGACGTCGTCGGCCACTACAGTCGCCCGGAGCTCCTTGCGCTTCGGGTCGACAGATCCCGACGGCACGGCATTCAATACCATTCCGATGGCACCATACCGCCGAGTGAATCGCAACGAATGAAATCCGAGGCCGACACTCAAAGCTCAAACGAGGAGCCAGAATAGGAACGGCCATCGACTTCACTCTTACTGGCGAGCAGCGCAATGCGTGCCACCAGACGCGAACTTCCGCGAGCGAGCATCTGAGCAAGAGGAGACCGGCATCCGATTGGGCGTACCGGGACCGTTGAGCAATGCAAGAAGTTCGTCGCTCCCTTCCTAGTCGAGGGAGGCTCGCCGATGGCAACCCTTCCTTGGTGACGATCACTCTGGTTCGTCGCGCTCGCGGGACGCCAAACGCCCCCGCAGCT
>OEIU01002329.1_pt1 | contig 10289 bp, 9 predicted proteins | sample 1539221 | NCBI WGS metagenome assembly OEIU01 (sample SAMN03792071, study PRJEB22550) | activated sludge metagenome | feature: wastewater treatment plant; material: activated sludge; isolation source: Wastewater treatment plant of a petroleum refinery complex | place: Argentina: Zarate | collected... | reverse complement strand
GGCGTACAGCTCGCGCTGGCCGGCTATGGCATCGTGTGCCTGATCGTGGCGGGACTGATGGCCACCCGCCACCGGGCGCTGCGCGACGAACTGGCCCGGCTGCACCATCGGCCGGGGGCCTGACGGTTGCGTCTGATTTCCGTTACAGCGTCTTTCGCGCACCAGATTTGCCACGTAACGGGCGCTCACCCCGCCCGGTCACGCTGTTGTCATCCCCCGGTCATTCCGACCGACCATAATTGCCGCGGGACGCTTTGCGGCCTGACGGGGCGCTCGACATGCCAGGCGAACTCGAACTCAAATTCCGCCATGATCCGGACGTGGCGGGGGGTTTCGGGCCCGGCGGCTTGGCCCCCCCCGGCGCGCGATGGCGGGGGGGCCGCCGCCCCCTCTACACCGCCCCGCCGGCCGGCGGGGGGCCCGCCCGCCAGATCGCGCTGCGGGTGCGAGCGACCGGCGACGGGTTCGTGCAAACGGTCAAGGCCGTCCACGACAGCTTCGAGCGCTTCGAGTTCGAACGGCCGGTGAAATCGGCCAGGCCGGATCGGGCGGCGCTGCCCGACCCCGGCGCCGGCGACGTGGCGGCCGAGGTGCACCAGCACTTCGATTCGCTGACCGCGGTCTTCCGTACCGACTTCGAGCGGCTGGCCTGGCGGCTCGCGCCGACCGCCTCGCTGACCGTCGAGCTGGCGATCGACCAGGGGCGGATCGTCGCCGGTCGTGCCCGCCAGCCGATCGCGGAGGTCGAGCTGGAGCGGCTCGAAGGCAGCCGCGAGGAGTTCCTGCGCTGGGCCCGCGGCTTCGCGCTGCGCCACCGGCTGGTGCTGCTGCTGCCGACCAAGAGCGAACGGGGGCTCAGGCTCGCCCGGCGACTGCCCGCGGGGCCGCCGGCGGTCACCGCCCGCCCGCTCGCGCTGACGCCGGACCTCGACCTGGCGGGCGCCGCCCGCGCGCTGATCGATGCCTGCACCGGCCAGATGCTGGCCAACGTCGAGCCGCTGCTGCGCGGCACCGACCCGGCGGCGCCGCATCAGTTGCGGGTGTCGCTGCGGCGGCTGCGCACGGTGATCCGGCTGTTCGAGCTGGGCGCCGCCGACCGCCGCTGGCGCACGATCGCCGACGGCGCCCGCCGCATCGCCGACGCGGCCGGACGGGTCCGCGAATGCGACGTCTTCGCCGCCGGCCCGCTGGCCGGGCTGCTGGCCGCCACGACCGACGACCGGGCGCTGAAGGCATTCGCCGGCGCGCTCGACGCGGTCCGCGACGAGGCGCGCGAGCAGGTCCGCGCGGCGCTGCTCGATCACGGATTCACCCGCTTCGTGCTGTCGCTGGCGCTGTTCACCGAGCAGCTCGCCGAAGGTCCCGGGGATCCGCCGCTCGCCGACCATGCACGGGAGCGCGCGTTCGCCCATCTGAAGCGGCTGCGCCGTCGCTGCCGGGCCGCCGATGCGCCCGAGGGCTGGCACGAGGCGCGGATCGCCGCCAAGAACCTGCGCTACATCCTCGAGGCGGTGCATCCGCTGCTGCCGCACCCGAAGCGCGCGGCCCGCGCCGCCCGCGCCGCGGCGGGCCTGCAGGACGTGCTGGGCGCCGCTCAGGACCGGGCGAGCGGCCAGGTGCTGGCCGCCCGGATCGCCGATCACGGCGGCCTGCGCGGCCAACGGCGCCTGCGGGCGATGTCGCTGATCGAAGGCTGGCAGGCCTGCGAAGCCGCCGCGCAGCCCGACCTGCGCGCGACCAGCCAGACCGTCTTGAAGGAGTTGCGGCGCGCGTTGAAGGATTGAGCGACGGCCGCCGCGGAGCGTGACCGCCGCTCACCTAATGTCCTGTTCCGGAGGTAACTGGCACAAGGACGACGCATGATCCCGCCGGCCGGCATCCCGCCGCAACTGCTCCAGCGCCAGCCGCCGCGCGTCGCGGCTCGCGCGCGCCCGCTCGCACCACCACTCCGGCGCCCCGATGTCGCGCAGCAGGCGTTCGTCCGCTTCATCGGCGAACTGCTGCGCCGCCCGTTGCGCCCGTTGCTCGTCCCGCCAGCGCCCCATTGCGCGCCCCGGCCGCCAGCGATCGAGTGCTGCGGCCAGCACCCGAAGCCCTCCCATCCGGGGCCCGACGATCAGTTCCCCGGCCCGGCCGGACATCCGCCGGATCACGCCGTCCAGCACCGACACCACCCCGGCAACCATCGCACCTCCCGACCCGTTTACGTTGACCGCCCTCGATCAGTAAGTTAAGCGAACCGCTCCGGCGCGAAAATCGGCAAATTGCGGCCGTATCGTTCAGATATGCTTACCAGATGCCGAGCCCGCCGATCCGTCTGCCGCTGAATACGCTGCCCACGTTCCGGGCGGTGGCCCGCCACGGCAACCTGCGGCTCGCTGCCGAGTCGCTGCACCTGACCCACAGCGCGGTCAGTCAGCAGATCCGCAGCCTGGAGGACCAGATCGGGCTGCGGCTGTTCGATCGGGTCGGCAGAGGCATCGTGCTGAACGCGGCCGGCGGCGTGCTGCTGCGCCCGGTCGATACCGCCCTGGCGCAGCTCGACGAAGGCGTCCGGACCGCGACCGCCACGGCCGGCGCCGGCCCGGTACGGATCCGGCTGACGCTGCTGCCGTCGTTCGCGCAGCGCTGGCTGCTGCCGCGGATGGCCCGCTGGCGGGAGCGGGAGCCGGACATCGGCATCGAGATCAATACGTCGCAGCAGCTCGTCGACCTGCAGCGCGAAGGATTCCACGCCGGCATCCGCCAGGGCGCCGGCCGGTGGAAAGGGCTGCTGTCGGAGCCGCTGATCGATGCCGGAACGATGGTCGTCGTCGGTTCGCCGCAGGCGGCGCGCCGGCTCGACGGCCGGCCGCCGGCCGCGCTGGCCGGCGAAGCGCTGCTCGGCGGCCCGGAGCTGTGGGCGGCCTGGTTCGCACAGGCTGGCGTCGCGACCCGGGTCAAGCCGGTCGCGGTGTTCAACGACGCCGGACTGCTGCTGCAAGCCGTCGAACAGGACCTGGGCGTCGCGCTGGTCCGCGAGATACTGGCCGCCGATGCATTGACCGACGGCAGCATCGTCAGGCTGTCGGGCCTCGCGATGCCGGGCGAACCGGACGACGGCTACTGGCTCGCCTACGCGCCGGCGCTGCGCGACTGGCCGCCGCTGGCGGCGCTGCGCGGCTGGATCCGCGACGAGCTGGCGCTGTCGCAGCAGCGGCTGTCGGTCGACGGGCAGTATCCGCTGCTGCGCTGACCGCGCTGCAGCCCGGCCGCCCGGCGGTCGGCCGCGCCGCCGCCGGTTCGCGACAGCGGCCGATCGCGTGACGGGCCGGGGCGGCGCTCCCGTTTCATGCCGCCTCACTTCGCGCCGCTGATCGCCTCCGCCCGCGCCTGGTCGGCCTGCACCGCCCACATCTGCGCGTAAGGGCCGCCGGCCGCCAGCAGGTCGTCGTGGGTGCCGCGCTCGACGACCCGGCCCTCGTGCAGCACGATGATCTGGTCGGCATCGACGATCGGCGAGTCGAGCGCCGAGGTGGCTTCGTCGAGGATCAGGATCGGCGGGTTCTTCAGCAGCATCCGCGCGATCGCGACGCGCTGCTTCTCGCCGCCGGACAGCTTCAGACCCCGTTCGCCGACCTCGGTGTCCCAGCGCTCGGGCAGCGAGGCGATGAACGGTTCGAGCTGCGCGGCACGCGCCGCCTGTGCGATCTCGGCGATGCCGGCGCCGGTCCGGCCATAGCTGATGTTGTAGCCGATCGTGTCATTGAACAGCACCGTGTCCTGCGGCACGATGCCCACCGCGGCCCGCAGGCTCGCCTGCGTGATCTCGCGCAGATCCTGGCCATCGATCAGGATGCGGCCGCCGGTCACGTCGTAGAAGCGGAACATCAGCCGCGCGATCGTCGACTTGCCGGCACCGCTGGCGCCGACCACCGCGGTGGTGGTGCCGGGCGCGACGGTGAACGTCAGGTCGCGCAGGATCGGCCGGTCGGGCTGATAGGCGAAGCTGACGTGCTCGAAGCGGATCTCCGGCGCGCGACCCGCGGCAACCGCGCCGGCCGAACCCGTGCCGGCCGAACCCGCGCCGGCCGCCGCGCCATCGCCCACGCGACCGCCGCCCCCGTGGACTCCACGCACCAGCCGCAGCGGCCGCGCGCCCGGCGCATCGGCGATCTCGCGGTTCGCATCGAGCAGCGCGAACATCCGCTCCATGTCGGTCAGGCTCTGCTTGATCTCGCGATACAGCACGCCCAGGAAGTTCAGCGGCGCATAGAGCTGGATCATGAACGCGTTGACCAGCACCAGGTCGCCCAGCGTGAGCCGCCCCTCGACGACGCCGGCGGTCGCGCGCCAGACCATCAAGGTCACCGCGATCGCGATGATCGCCGACTGGCCGACGTTCAGCACCGACAGCGAGCTCTGGCTGCGCACCGCCGCCCGCTCCCAGCGCTGCATGCTGTCGTCGTAGCGCTTCGCCTCGTAAGCCTCGTTGTTGAAGTACTTGACCGTCTCGTAGTTCAGCAGCGAATCGATCGCGCGGATGTTGGCCTTCGAATCGAGCTCGTTCATCGAACGGCGGAACCGCGTGCGCCATTCGGTCACCGCGACGGTGAACGCGACGTACAGCGCCAGCGCGCTCAACGCGATCAGCGTGAACCAGATCTCGTAGTGCAGCGCCAGATAGCCCAGCACCAGCGCGATCTCGACCAGCGTCGGCAGGATGCTGTACAGCGCATACGACACGAGCTGCGAGATGCCGCGCGAGCCGCGTTCCAGATCGCGGGTCAGTCCGCCGGTCTGCCGCTCCAGATGAAAGCGCAGCGACAGCGCATGCAGGTGCTCGAACACCTTCAGCGACACCGCGCGCACGGTGCGCTGCGTGACCTTGGCGAACACCAGCTCGCGCAGCTCGTTGAAGAGGGTCGTCGACAGCCGCAGCGCGCCGTAGGCGGCGAGCAGCGCCAGCGGCACCGCCAGCGCCTGGCCGGCCACCTGCAGACCCGGCGTCAGCGCATCGACGATGCGTTTGAGCACCACCGGCACCCCGACGTTCGCGAGCTTGGCCGCCAGCATGCAGCCCAGCGCCAGCACCACCCGCCAGCGGAACGCCCACAGGTAGGGCAGCAGCATCGCGACGGTCTGCCAGTCGCTGCGCGGCCGGGGCGCGCCGTCGGCGGCGGGCAGCGTGGCGGCCGGACTGGCCGCCGCCCGCCGGTCACTGACCGAACCGCGTCGCATCGAACACCGGATGAAAACCGAACAAGACGGGAAATCCGAACAAGACGATCCTCGCAGATGGGGGCGGCAAGCCCCCCTTCAACATGACTAGCCTCGGCGCTTCGGCACGGCACGCCCGGCCGGCTCGACGAGGCCCGCGGCGCCCGCCCCGATCGATCGGCGAACCCGGTATTCTGCGGCCGAAGCAGATGCCCTGCCTGACGATGGGACACCCGACATGAATCTGCCGCTGACACTCCCCGCCGGCCATGAGCTGGTGCTGCGGGTCACTCCGATGCCGGCCGACGTCAACGGCAACGGCGACATCTTCGGCGGCTGGGTGATGGCCCAGGTCGACATCGCCGGCGGCGTGGCCGCCGCGCGGCGCGCCCGCGGGCGGGTCGTCACCGTCGCGGTCAACGCGTTCCAGTTCAAGCAGCCGATCTCGGTCGGCGACGTGGTGTCGTTCTACTGCAAGATCGAACGGGTCGGCCGCACCTCGGTCACCGTGCGGGTCGAGGTGATCGCTGAACGCAACCCGGCGAACCCGATGCTGGTCAAGGTCACCGAAGCGACCTTGACCTACGTGGCGATCGACCGCAACGGCGACAAGCGCGAGATCCCGCCCGAAGCCGCCGCCTCACCGGCGCCGATCGCATCACCGGGACCGGCTGCATGATCGGCGCCCGCCCGCATCTGCCGCACCGCGGCCGCCGCATCTGCCACACTGCGCGTTGACGCATGACCCGGCGGCAGAGGCCTACCCGCCCGCCGACCGAATCGCTGCTCCGACCCATGAACACCTCCTACACCACGTTACATCTGTCGAAACCCGATCCGCACCTGCTGCAGGTCACGCTGAATCGCCCGCAGGTGATGAACGCGATCTCGACGCAGGTCGGCCACGACCTGCTGGACCTGTGGACGCGGCTGACCGTCGATGCGCAGGACGTGCGCTGCGTGGTGCTGACCGGCGCCGGCGACCGGGCGTTCTGCGCCGGCGGCGACCTGAAGGAACGCGACGGCATGACCAGCATGCAATGGCAGCAGCAGCACGAGCTGTTCGAGCGCGGCTTCATGGCGCTGCTCGAATGCCCGGTGCCGGTGATCGCCGCGGTCAACGGCGTGGCTTACGGCGGCGGGCTCGAGCTGGCGCTGGCCTGTGATTTCATCCATGCATCGCGCAGCGCACGGTTCGCCCTGTCCGAAGTGCGGCTCGGCATCATGCCGGGCGGCGCCGGCACGCAGACTCTGGCGCGCGCGGTGGGCGAGCGGCGCGCGAAGGAGCTGATCCTGCGCGCGCAGCCATTCGACGCCGGGCAGGCGCACCAGTGGGGCCTCGTCAATCACGTCAGCGAACCGGGGCAGGTGCTGGCCGACGCGCTGGCGGCCGCCGGCGAGATCGCGGCCAACGCGCCGCTGTCGACCCGTCAGGCGAAGAAATCGATCCACTACGGCCTGCAGACCGATCTGCTGACCGGCTACCGCTTCGAGATCGAAGCGTACAACCGGCTGGTCGGCACCGAGGACCGGCTCGAAGGCGTGCGTGCATTCAACGAACGCCGCAAGCCGCAGTTCAAGGGCCGCTGAACGCGCATTGCTGCACGAGCGCCGGTACACGAGGCCCGCTGCGCGCCGCCTGATTCGCGATCCCGTCGTCAGTCCGGCGCCGCGCCGGCTGCCTGCCATATCTCGCGCATCAGCGGGCTCACGGCGAAGCGGGTCGCCTCGGGGTCGTCCAACTGCGCCCAGTATTTCACCGAGTACCGATGGGCATCGAACGATGTCAGCAGATGATGCCGCAGCCGTCCGCTCAGGTCATCGGCCGGCCCGATGTGGTTCAGGTGATCGTCCAGCGACGCGATGATCAGTTCCAGCAGGTAATGACGCTCGTCCTCGTCCAGCAGCCGGGTCTCGTAGCAGTCGAGGAACTCCGCGGTCCGCGCCCCTTCGGCGACCTCGATCGCCCAGTCCTGACCGCCTTCGGTCAACGTCAGCCCGAGCATCAGCGTCAGGCGGACGATGGCCTCCTGGCCGACGATGTCCCGATAGATCGCACGGGCGCGCCGCACCTCGTCTTCGGCGCCATCGAAGAAAGATGCCCGCAGGATGCGGAGACGTTCGTACCAGTCGTCCGTCAAGCGTTCCTCACGGCGCACCGTGGAGGGCGAAGCGCCGCCGCGCGCCGCCCGCCCCGGATCAGTCCGCGTACACGCCGGCCTTGCGGATGATCGGCGTCCACTTGTCGATCTCCGACTTGACCCAGGTCTGCAGCCCCTGCGGCGTCTGCTTCTCAGGCGGCACGATCTCGGCGCCCAGATCGGCCAGCTTGGCCTTGACGTCGGCATCCTGCAGCGACTGCCGCAGCGCCTCGTTCAGCTTGTCGACCGCCGCCTTGGGCGTGCCCTTGGGCGCATAGACGCCGTGCCAGACCACCACCTCGAAGCCGGGCAGACCCTGCTCGGCGAGGGTCGGGGTGGTGGGCAGCGACGAGATGCGCTTGGACGCGGTCACGCCGTACAGCTTGACGTTGCCGGCCTTGATCTGCGGCAGCGTCTGCGTGGTCTGATCGCACAGCACGTCGACCTGGCCGCCGAGCAGATCGGTCATCGCCGGCGCGGTGCCCTTGTACGGCACCGTGGTCAGCTCGGTCTGGATCGCCGACATGAACAGCATGCCGCACAGGTGCGACACCGCGCCCAGCCCGGCGTTGGCCACCGTCACCTTGTCCTTGTTCGCCTTCAGGTAGGCGATCAGCTCGGGCAGCGTGTTGGCCGGCATCGTCTTCTTGGCGAGCAGGGTCATCGGCACGTCGGCCACCTGGCCGATGTACTCGAAGTCCGTCAGCGGATTGAACGTCAGCTTGCGGTACAGGCCGACCGCGGTGGCCATGCCGTTGTGGTGGATCAGCACGGTGTAGCCGTCGGGCTGCGCGCGGGCCACCCGGTTCACCGCGATCGTGCCGCCGGCGCCCACGGTGTTCTCGACGATCACCGTCTGGCCGAGGTGCTTGGTCATCGCCTGGCCGAGCGTGCGGGCGACGACGTCGGTCGGCCCGCCGGCGGCGAACGGCACGACCAGGGTCACCGGACGGGACGGGAACGCAGCCTGCGCGAACGCGGCGCCGGACAGCGAGCCGGCGGCAAGGGCGGTGGCGAACACGGCGGCCAGGCGGCCGAGGCGGCGGCGGGCCGCCGGTGCTTGGGATCTGGACATGCTGGAGGGGCTCCCCTGAGAATTGAAGGCGACAAAACCCGGCAGTATGCACCAGCGACAGGGCAAGCTGTCTGTGAAATCCGACCGGTTTGACATGGCGCAAAGCGTTGCCGGCGCATCGCGCAAAATCCGCCGATCCCGGGCCGGCCGGGCCCATCGAGACGGACGGGCCGGCGGCCGTCGACGCCTCCCGGCTCAACGCCTCAACGCATAACGCTCAGCGGCTCAGCGCTTCATCGACGCCAGGAACGCATCGATCGCCTGACCGTGCTCGGGCGTCTGATGCGCGAGCGCCTGGAACGCCGCCGACAGCTCCAGCAGCGCCTCGATCCGCTGATGCTGGCCTTCGCGCAGCAGCCGCTTGGCCATCCGCAGCGCCGGTCCCGGGTTCGCGGCGATCCGCTGCGCGAGCGCCTGCGCCTCGGCCAGAAGCTGATCGGTCGGCACCACCTTGCTGACCAGGCCGCAGGCCAGCGCCGCCTGCGCATCGATCGTGTCGCCGGTGAAGGTCAGCTCGGCGGCCTTCGAATAGCCGACGGTGCGCGGCAGCAGCCAGGCACCGCCGTCGCCGGGAATGATGCCCAGCTTCACGAAGCTCTCGGCGAACTTCGCCTTGTCGGACGCGATCCGGATGTCGCACATGCAGGCCAGATCGCAGCCGGCGCCGATCGCCGGGCCGTTGACCGCCGCGATCGTCGGCACGTCCAAGTGCCACATCGCCAGCGGGATCCGCTGGATGCCGCGGCGATAGCCTTCGCGGATCTCGTAGCCGCTGCCGCCGGCGATGCCGGTCTTCTCCTTCATCTGCTTGACGTTGCCGCCGGCACAGAACGCGGTGCCGGCACCGGTCAGCACCACCGCGCGCACCGACGCATCGCGCTGCACCCGCTCGCAGGCATCGACGATCTCGTCCCATTGGGACTGGGTGGACAGCGCGTTGCGCTCGTCGGGATTGTTCAATGTCAGCGTGACCACGCCGCCGGTCTGCTGGTAGACGACGAAACCGCTCATCGTGATTCCTCGGAAGAAGTCGGATCGGACGCTGTATGGCTCAGCGGCTCAGCAGCGAGCGCTGAGTGATGCCCGCCCAGAAGCCGCCGCTGCCGGCGGCGATCGCAGCCCGGCCGAGCTCGGCCGCCCATTGCGCATCCGAGCCGAACTCCGCGCGCCAGGACCACAAGCGGCGCGTCGAGAAGTGCAGCGTGTGCTCGTAGGTGAAGCCGATCGCGCCGTGAGTCTGGTGCGCGATGCCGGCGGCGATGCCGGCCGCCTCGCCGGCGCGCACCTTGGCGACCGCGACGTCGAACCGGGTGCCCGGTGCCACGCCGCCCGCCTGCGACGCGGTGTCGCAGGCGATGCGCACCGCCATCCGCGCCGACGCCGCCTCGCCGGCCAGCACCGCCAGCTCCTGCTGGATCGCCTGGTTCTTGCCGATCGGCCGGCCGAACTGCACCCGCTCGTTCGCATACTGGACCGACTGGTCGAGCACCCGCTCGATCGCGCCGACCATCGATGCGGCGCGGGCCATCGCGCCGAACATCCAGACCGGTTCGATCCCCAGCCCATGGGGGGCAACCGCGGCCGCGCGAGTGCCGGCGAACGACACGCCGTCGCGCGGTTCGGCCGCCACGTTCTGATGCGGCACCACCTTCACCGAGGCATCCTTCAGATCCACCAGCGCCAGCCGCTCACCGTCGCCCACCACCGCCCAGCCGCAGGCGCGCGCCCACGGCACCGCCCGCGCCGCGCCGTCGAGCGTCACCGTCGCGCCGTCGCCGCGCACCACCAGCTCGCCCTGACGGCCGTTCTCGATCAGCGTCAGCGGCCCTTCGGGCACCTCGATGCCGGCGCGCGCCAGCAGCGCCGCCGCGACG
>OEIU01002328.1_pt1 | contig 10289 bp, 8 predicted proteins | sample 1539221 | NCBI WGS metagenome assembly OEIU01 (sample SAMN03792071, study PRJEB22550) | activated sludge metagenome | feature: wastewater treatment plant; material: activated sludge; isolation source: Wastewater treatment plant of a petroleum refinery complex | place: Argentina: Zarate | collected... | reverse complement strand
CCCGTGAAGGGCGGCACGACGGTGATCGCCTTCGTGCAGGACCCCGACGGCTACAAGATCGAGCTCATCGAGCGCCGCGCCGGACGGCCCGGCTGAACGCGCAGGCGCAGCGCGTCGCGCGCGTTGCGCACCAGCAGCAGCAGCACGATCAGCTGCGCGATCGCTTCCATCGCCAGCGCGACGCCGATCCCCGCGACCGGTCGCTGCGCGAACGCCCAGCGCCAGCCGAGCAGCGCCGACGGCGCCAGCACCAGCGCGGCCACGGTCGCGACGAAGTACAGCCGCTCGCGAAGTCGCTGGAGATTGCGGTCCTCGAGCAGCCGGCCAAGCCGCGCCGCGGTGAGCGCCGCGCCGCCCAGCATCAGCGCCAGGACCGTCAGGCCAGGATGCAGCACGGCCGTGCGCATCGTGCGCGTCGTCGAGGGTTCGACCGCGACCATTGCGACGAGCGCGATGCCCAGCAGGCCCGCGCAGGCGACCACCGCGAGCAGGCAGAACGCCTGCAGCAGGCGCAGCGCATGCCAGCGGTCGCGGACGACGTCGTTGTCGGAGACGGGACCCAACACATCGGCCATCGCACCTCCCGGTGGATCGACGATTGCGCGAAGGGCGCCGGGCCCGGATGCGGCGTCGGGCGGCGCGAAATGCGCTGACTCTGCGCCAAACTGGTGCGTGCGTCAATGATCCGGCGCGGCCCGCAGCCGATGCCCCCGTGCGCGCGCCGCCCGACCCGCTATCGGCCGGATGGCCCCTGCAGTCGACTCGCGAGGCCGAGCCATGTCTCGACGTCGAGGTCCTCGGGGCGCAGCGTCGGATCGAGGTCGTCGGCCTGCACCCCGTGCGAAGCGAGCCACGGCAGCAGCGTCTTGCGGATCATCTTGCGACGCTGGGCGAAGCCGGCCGCGAGCAGCCGCTGCAGCGCCTGGGGGTCGTCGCGCGCCGCGTCGCGGCGAACCGTCATGCGCACGACCGCGGAGTCGACTGCAGGGGGCGGATCGAAGGCGGCCGGCGGCACGACGAACAGCGCCTCCACGTCGTAGTACGCCTGCATCAGCACCGACAGGCGTCCGAAGTCGCTGCCGCCCGGCGCGGCGACGATGCGGTCGACGACTTCCTTCTGCAGCATGAAGTGCTGGTCGTCGATGTGCTCGCGAAACCCCAGCAGGTGCACCAGCAACGGACTCGAGATGTTGTACGGCAGGTTGCCCACCAGTCGCAGCCGCGGCGCGCCGGCCGCATCTTGCGCGATGCCGGCGAAATCGAAGCGCAATGCGTCGGCCTCGTGCAGGCCGAGCCGATCGGGCCCCCAGCGCCGCCTCAGGCGCGCGGCGAGGTCGCGATCGATCTCCACTGCGTGCAGGCGAGGCACCCGCTCGAGCAGTGCCGCGGTGAGGGCCGCCAGTCCGGGGCCGATCTCGACGATGGCCTGCCCATCGCGCGGATCGATCGCCGCGACGATCGCGGCGATCACGGACCGGTCGGCCAGGAAGTGCTGCCCGAAACGCTTGCGCGCGACGTGGCCGGCGACCGGGCGCGCGGGCGTCACGTGACTAGCCTTCGAGCTTGTACTCGACGTAGGTGCGGTCGCGAAGCTGGCGCAGCCAGTCCTGGTAGTTCTCCTCGATGCGCCGCTCGCGCAACGCCTGGCGCGCAACCTGGCGCACGCGATCGGGCGAGGCCGCGTCGGTGCGTCGCTCGAGAACCTGGATCAGGTGAATGCCGAACGGCGTGCGCACCGGCTCGCTGACCTGCCCCGGCGCCAGCGCGTTCATCGCGCGTTCGAACTCGGGCACGGTGTCGCCGGGATAGATCCAGCCGAGGTCGCCGCCGCGGCCCGCGCTGCCGTCGACCGAATACTGCCGTGCCAGCTCGGCGAAGTCGCCGGTACCCGTCTCGACGCGCCGCTTGATGTCGCGCAGCCGGCGCATCGCCTCGTCCTCGGTGACGATCTCGTTGGGGCGGATCAGGATGTGGCGCGCGTGCGTCTGCGTGACCGGCGCGGTACTGATGCCCGAGGTGCCCGCGCTGCGCCGGTCGACCAGCTTCACGACGTGAAAGCCCGCGGGGCTGCGCAGCAGCGGCGCAACCTGGCCGGGGTTCAGCTTCGCGACCGCGTCGACGAACAGCTGCGGCAACCGGTCGGGGGGGCGCCAGCCGAGGGAGCCGCCGCTCATCGCCTCGGGCGCATCGGAGAACGCCGCCGCGAGCCTGCCGAAGTCGTTGCCGCGCTGGATCTGCCGGATCAGTTCCTCGCCGCGCAGGCGCTGACGCTCGATCTGCTCGGCCGTGGCGCCTTCGGGAACGGCAAGAAGGATCTGCGCCACCTGCAGTTCGACGGCCGGCTCGGCCCCCTTCGGCTGCGCAGCCAGGAACGCGTCGACGTCGGCGTCGCTGACCTGGACACGGCTGTCGATCTCGCGCTCGCGCAGCCGGCGCCGGATGATCTCCTCGCGCACGTCCTCGCGGAAGCGCTCGAAGCTCGTGCCGTCACGCTCGACGCGCTCGCGCAGCTGCGCGACCGTCAGCCGGTTTTCCTGCGCGATCGAGCCGAGCGCCTGGTCGACCTGGGCGTTGTCGACGCGAATGCCGGCGTCGCGCGCCGCCTGCAGTTGCGCGCGGTCGACGATCATGCGCTCGAGAACCTGCTTCTCGAGCACGTCGGTCGGCGGCGCCTCGATGTTCTGGGCCCGAAGTTGTCGCTCTGCGACCTTCATGCGCAAGGCCAGCTCGCTGGCGGTGATCGCTTCGCTGTTGACCACCGCCACGATCCGGTCGACCGGCTGCGGCGCAACCGCCGTCGCCGCAGCTGCAGCCCCGGCGGGCTGTGCGGCCTGGGCCGCCGCCGGCGCCGGCGCCGCCAGCACGGCGAAGCCGGCGACCGAAGCCAGCATCGCCAGCCGCGCGGCGCCCGCACGCAAGGCGGCGCGGGGGCCGGCAGCCGATCGGAGAAACAGGTGTCGAAGCATCACTCGTAGCCGAAATAGCGCGACGGCAGCTCGGGCCGGTCGTTGGGCAGGCGGTAGCCCGGAATGTTCCGGCGCAATATACCAAACGGATCGGAACCGATCCGCGCCAGGCCCTTGAGCTCGAGCTGCAGGAAGAAGGCCGTCGTCGACTGCCCCTGCGCGGTACGGAAGCGCTGCAGCACGAAGCTGCTGCCCCAGCAGCAGGCACTGTACTCGAAGCCGAGCACGGCCTCGACGACGCCGCGCTCGTTCGGCACCCCGCTGATCGGGTCCACGCCCGTGCCGAGGAACGAGTAGTTCAGGCGCCCGAGCATCGTCCAGCGCGGCGCCACCGGCCAGCGCCACGAGGTGTCGAGCTGGCCGAGCTCGTCGCGCCGGTAGCGCACGCCCAGGTTGAGGATGCGGCCGTCGGGCGGCAGGTAGCGCCACAGCGCGGAGAACCGCGGAATGTCTCCGTCGCGCACGCTGTACTGCAGGCCGGTGTCGAAGCTCATGCCCCGTCCGAGGTCGCCGGCGGCCGCCAGCAGCACGTCCGAGCGCTGGTCGGTGCGCGGCACGATGCCGGGGATCGCGACGCGTTGCTGCGAGAAGTAGATGCGCTGGCCGACCGCGAAGCGGAAGCGCTCGGCGCCGGTGGACGGCTCGATCACCCGCGAGACCGCCGCCGCGGTCAGCTGGTTGACGTCGGCGATCCGGTCGTTGCCGATGAAGGTGTTCTCGGAGAACAGCTGCGCGAAGTTGAAGTCCGCGACCGTCGTGTCGAAGACGGGCAGCTTCGACTGGTCGCTGTACGGGGTCCGGACGTAGAACAGCCGCGGCTCGAGCGTCTGCGTGACGTCGCGCCCGAAGAAGCGCGCCGGCCGCTCGAACACCATGCCCGAGTCGATCGACCAGGTCGGCAGCACCCGGCTGCTCGACGACGGCAACGCGCCCGAATCGACGAGCTCATAGCTGCTCGCGTGCACCGACATCTTGGGCACGATCGACCAGCCGGCCCGCACGATCGGGAAGCTGACCTGCGGATTGGCGACCAGCCGCCATCCCTCGACCTGGCCGGCCCGCGGCGCGGCGAACTGGGTCGCGTCGAGCACGGTGTCGACGTCGAATCCGCGCACGTCGCGCAGCACGTTGCGGAACTGCAGCTGCGGCACGCGCTCGTACGGACCCGGGCGTGCGTCGAGGATCGCCTGCCAGGTCTGCACGCTGAACAGCACCGACCAGTCGCTGCCCAGCGCGCGGGATGCGTTGAACACGCGCGGCAGCACGCGCTGCGAACTGTTCAGGATCGACCGCGAGTAGTCGATGAAGTAGTTGTCGTCCGAGACGCCGCGCAGCAGCCAGTTGCCCCCCCAGCCGCCCCAGTTGGTGAACGTATTGTGGATGTCGAAGAAGTAGCGGCTGCTGTTGGTCTTCGGATCCGACGGGTTCATGTCGAACCGGATGCCGCCGAAATAGGTGGGCTCCAGGTAGCGGAACTCCCCGCCCAGTTGCGCGCCGCGGCGCACGCTGATGCCGGGATAGAAGGTGAAGTCGCGGTTCGGCGCGATGTTCCAGTAGTAAGGCACGACGATCTCGCCGCCGCTGCGCGAATTGATCGACAGCGACGGCGCCAGGAAGCCGCTGCGCCGCTCGTCGGAGAGCGGAAACGCGAACACCGGTGCACCGAGGATCTTCACGCCCTTGAAGTAGAGACTGGCCGAGCGCCCGGTGCCGTCACCGGCCGCCTCGTCGATCGTCAGCGTGTCGCTCAGCAGCAGCCAGTCCGGGTTGTCCGGCTCGCAGGTCGTGTAGGTCGCTCGGTGCAGCCGCGTCAGGTCGTGGCCGAGGAAATCGACCCGCTCGGCACGCCCGCGGCCGCCGTACTGCGCGAGGTAGTAGCTCGGCGTCGTGAACCAGCCCTCGTTGGCGTCGATCTTCAGCTGCAACTGCGGGCCGGTGAAGATGTTGCCCTGTCGCGTAATGCGGACGTTGCCGACCGCCACCAGCTCGTCGTCGGCCTCGTAGTAGGTCAGGCGATCGCCGCGGATCACGGTGCCCGCCTTGCGCACCTCGGCGTCGCCCTCGAGCGTCGTCTCGCGCCCGGTGCGCCCGGACAACCGGTCGCCGCGGCCGAACACCGGCCGCCCTTCGCGAATCTCGGCCCGCTCCTCGCCGAGCTTCGGATCGAGCTTGAGCGAAAAGGCCTCCGATGGCCGCGCGCCGGCCTCGGTGCCCGCTCCCCTGTCGGCTGCGGTGTCCGCGCCCGTCGCCTGCGCCGTGGCGACCGTGGCCGCGAGCAATCCGGCAAGCAGACTCGTCGAGTGCGCGAGGATCGTGCGGATACGTGGCCGGCGCATGCGTCGCGCAGTGGGTCGCGCGACGGGTCGCGCGGGTCTAGGGAGCCCGCCGGATCACGGCACGCCGTGACGCCCGACGGCCGTGAACGACAGTCGACTATTATACGGACTGCCCCTCGCGCGCACGCCCCGCATGAAGCCCGTTTCCGAAGACGTCCGACTCGCCGAGCTGCGCGCCTGGCTCGCCTCGATCGAGCCCGCGCAGCGGCTCGCGCTCGACTCGATCCGCCCCGCCTCCGACGACGCGAGCTTTCGCCGCTACTTCCGCATCGACGCAGCGAGCGCAGGCGCGCCGAGCCTCATCGCGATGGACGCGCCGCCGCCGATGGAGGATTGCCGCCCCTTCGTGCACGCCGCGCGCGTGTTCGCCGCGGCCGGCGTCAGCGTGCCCACGGTGCTCGCGGCCGATGTCGAGCGCGGCTTCCTGCTGCTCGACGACTTCGGGTCGACGACCTACCTGTCGCAGCTGGCGAGCGGCGACGCCGACGCGCTCTACCGCGACGCGATCGACGCGCTGCTCGCCCTGCAGGCGGCCAGCCGCCCGAGCGTCTTCCCCGACTACGATCGCGCGCTGCTCGAACGCGAGCTGAACCTGTACCCGGACTGGTACCTGGCGCGGCACCGGGGAGTCGCACCCGAGGCCGGCGTGCGCGCCACGCTCTCCACCGCCTTCGAGCGGCTGCTCGCGAACAACCTGGCGCAAGGTCGCGTCTACGTGCACCGCGACTACCATTCGCGCAACCTGATGGTGCTCGAAGGCGCCGCCAATCCCGGCATCCTCGATTTCCAGGATGCCGTCCACGGCCCGGTCACCTACGACCTGGTGTCGCTGCTGCGCGATGCCTACGTGGCCTGGCCCGAGGAGCGCCAGCTCGACTGGGCGGCCCGCTACTGGGAAGGTGCGCGCCGGCGCAAGCTGCCGGTGGCCGCCGCCTTCGACGACTTCTACCGCGACTTCGAGTGGATGGGGCTGCAGCGGCACCTGAAGGTGCTCGGCATCTTCGCGCGCCTGTATTACCGCGACGGCAAGGACCGCTACCTGGCCGACATGCCGCTGGTGCTCGACTACGCGCTGCGCGCCGCGCGCCGCTACGCCGATTTCGACGCGCTGACACGGCTGATGGAAGACGTCGAGCGCCAGGCCGGCGCCTCCCCCGCGCGCGCATCCGGCCTCACGTTCTGAGGCGGGGCCGGCGACGATGCGCGCGATGATCCTGGCCGCCGGCCGCGGCGAGCGCATGCGCCCGCTGACCGACACCTGCCCGAAGCCGCTGCTGCGCGCCGGAGGGCGTGCGCTGATCGAATGGCAGTTGCTCGCGTTGCGTCGCGCAGGCATCGTCGACGTCGTGATCAACCACGCGCACCTCGGCACGATGCTCGAGCAGGCGCTCGGCGACGGCGGGCGCTGGGGCCTTCGCATCCGGTATTCGCCCGAGGGCGAGGCGCTCGAGACCGCCGGCGGCATCGCCAACGCGCTGCCGCTGCTCGGCGAAGGGCCGTTCCTCGTCATGGCCGGCGACGTGTTCACCGACTTCGACCCGGCGCGCGCACTGACGATCGCGCCGCAGATGCAGGCCGCCGGCCTGAAGGCGTGGTGCGTGATGATCGACAACCCGCCGCACCACCCCGACGGCGACTTCGCGCTGCGCGACGGCCGGCTGCTGGCCGACGGGGCGCCGCGGCTCACGTTCAGCGGCATCGGCGTCTACCGCGCCGCGCTGTTCGACGGCATCGCGCCCGGCACGAAGGCGCCGCTCGCGCCGCTGCTGCGCGACGCGGCGCAACGTGGACTGGCCGGCGCCGAGTACTTCGGCGGACGCTGGACCGACGTGGGTACCCCGCAGCGCCTGGCCGAACTCGATGCACAATTGGCGCAGCGGCACGAGCGCCGGGCCGGCGCCTGAACGAGGACCCGCATGCTTCCCCACGACACCCGCAGACAACGACTGGCCGAGACGATGCGCGCGCACGGCGGCGGCGTCGCGATCGCCTTCACCGCGCCCGAGGTGGCGCGCAACCGTGACAGCGAGTACCCGTATCGCTGGGACAGCTACTTCTACTACCTGACCGGATTTCCCGAACCCGAGGCCGCGATGGTGCTGGTCGCCGATGGCGCGACGACCGAGTCGATCCTGTTCTGCCGCGAGAAGAACGAGGAGCGCGAGATCTGGGACGGCTTTCGCTTCGGGCCCGACGCAGCGCGCGAGCGCTTCGGCTTCGACCGCAGCCTGCCGTTCCAGAGCCTCGACGAGGAACTACCCAGGCTGCTCGCCGACCGGCCCGCGCTCTGGTACGCGCTGGGCGCCGACGAGGCGCTCGACGCGCGCGTGCACCGCTGGCTGGGCGCCGTGCGCGCGCAGGCGCGGGCCGGCGTCGTCGCGCCTGCGCAGGCCTTCGACCTGCGCGCGGTGCTCGACGAGATGCGGCTCTTCAAGGACGAGCACGAGATCGCGACGATGCGCCGCGCGGCGCAGATTTCGTCGGCGGCGCACGTGCGGGCGATGCGCGCGACGCGCCCCGGCTGCCACGAGTACGAGATCGAGGCCGAGCTGCTGCACGAGTTCCGTCGCAACGGCTCGCAATTCCCGGCCTACGGCTCGATCGTCGCCGGCGGCCGCAACGCCTGCGTGCTGCACTACCGCGGCAACGACGCGCGGCTCGCCGACGGCGAGCTGCTGCTGATCGACGCCGGCTGCGAGCTCGACGGCTACGCGTCCGACATCACCCGCACCTGGCCGGTGAACGGCCGCTTCAGCGGGCCGCAGCGCACCCTCTACGAGATCGTGCTCGATGCCCAGCGCGCGGCGATCGACGCGACGCGCCCCGGCGCGCGCTTCATCGACCCGCACGACGCCGCCGTGCGCGTGCTCGCCCAGGGGATGATCGACTGCGGACTGGTCGCGGGCAGCCTCGACGGCGTGATCGAGTCCGGCGCCTACAAGCGCTTCTACATGCACCGTACCGGTCACTGGCTGGGCATGGACGTGCACGATTGCGGCGATTACCGCGAGCCTGGTGCCGCCGCACCGGCCGCCGCCGGGCCGGGCGCGCCTGCCGCGGCGACGGCCGGCGCGCCGGCCGCCGACACCGGCAAGCCCTGGCGCGTGCTTGCGCCCGGCATGGTGCTGACGGTCGAGCCGGGCATCTACGTGCGCGCCGCACCCGACGTGCCGGCGCAGTTCCACGACATCGGCATCCGCATCGAGGACGACGCGCTCGTCACCGCATCGGGCTGCGAGATCCTCACCGTCGACGCGCCCAAGCGCGTCGACGACATCGAGGCGCTGATGCGCGGATGAGCACCGATCGGCAGCTCGTGCGCATCGAAGGGCGTGGCCCGGTCGCGATGGCGCTCGCGCTGTTCCTGTCGCGGCAGGGATTCGACGCCGGGTCGATTTGCATCGACCCGATTCCCGCCGAGCTCCCTGCCTGGCTCGAGTCGCGTTCCATCGCGCTGTCGCTGGGCAGCTGGCAGCTGCTGTCGCGGGTAGCCACGCTTGCGCCCGCAGCGCCGATCCTGCACGTCGAGGTGTCGATGCGCAGCCGCGCGGGGCGCACGCGGATGCACGCCGCCGACCTGCACGCGCCGGCGCTCGGTTACGTGCTGCGCTACGGGCCGCTGCACCGCGCGCTCGCTGCGGCATGGACCGCGCGCCAGCGATCCGCGCCGCCGAGCGCCGACGGCGAGGCCGCCGCCGCGCTGACCGTGGTCGCCGACGGCGACCCGGGCACCGCGTCGAAGGTGCGTGACTTCGACCAGACCGCGCTGCTCGCCGAGCTCGTCGTCGATCGCGACGGGCACGGCGCCGCGTTCGAGCGCTTCACCGACGAAGGGCCGTTGGCGCTGCTCCCGCTGCCGCAGGCGCGACGCTACGCGCTCGTCTGGTGCGCCCGGCCCGACGAAGCCACGCGACGCGCCGCGCTCGACGCGCGAGCGTTCGAGGCCGAGCTGCTCGCCGTGTTCGGCGGCGCGCTCGGTGCGCTGCGCCTGGACAGCGATCGCGTACTCACGCCGCTGCAGCGGCGCGTTCGCGCGACCGAGGCCGACCCGCGACGGCTCGCGATCGGCAATGCCGCGCAGGCGCTGCATCCCGTGGCCGGCCAGGGCCTGAACCTGGGCCTTCGCGACGCCTTCGAACTCGCCGCCCTGCTCGGAGAGTTGCGCGCTTCGAACCGGCGCCTCGACGAAGTGGCGGCGCGCTTCGCGCGCGCGCGGCGCGCCGATCGAGGCCTGACGGTCGCTGTCACCGACACGCTCGCGCAGGCGTTCACGTTTCCGGCGATCGCGCGCCTCGAGTCGCTCGCGCTCGGCGCGCTCGACCTCGCCGCGCCGGCGCGCAACGCGCTGGCCGCTTCGCTGGCCTTCGGACTGCGCAACGCCTGAATCTTTCGGACGTTGTTTGTCCGAGCGTTGTTCACCGAGCGTCTCTTTTTGCGCGTTTGCTGCCCTGCACACTTCTTGGGCAGCGTCGTTTTCGATAGAATCGCGCTCCCCTTGTTCGAAGCGCGCATCCGGTTCTCTCGCGATGGTCCCGACAACAATGAAAATCGGCCCGCACATGCTGCGCAATCGGGTGTTCGTGGCGCCGATGGCGGGCGTCACCGACCGGCCGTTCCGCCAGCTGTGCAAGCGGCTCGGCGCGGGCTACGCAGTCTCCGAGATGGCCGCCTCCAACCCGCGCCTGTGGGCGAGTGTCAAGACCTCGCGACGCACCGATCACGCGGGCGAGATCGAGCCCAGGGCGGTGCAGATCGCCGGCGCCGATCCCGCGATGATGGCCGAGGCCGCGCGCTACAACGTCGACCGCGGCGCCCAGGTCATCGACATCAACATGGGCTGCCCGGCGAAGAAGGTCTGCAGCGTGGCGGCCGGCTCCGCGCTGATGGCCGACGAGCCGCTGGCAATCGCGATCGTCGACGCAGTCGTGCGCGCCGTCGAAGTGCCGGTCACCGTCAAGCTTCGCACCGGGCCGACGCCCTCGTCGCG
>OEIU01002327.1_pt1 | contig 10299 bp, 10 predicted proteins | sample 1539221 | NCBI WGS metagenome assembly OEIU01 (sample SAMN03792071, study PRJEB22550) | activated sludge metagenome | feature: wastewater treatment plant; material: activated sludge; isolation source: Wastewater treatment plant of a petroleum refinery complex | place: Argentina: Zarate | collected... | reverse complement strand
TGATGTAGCGGTTGCTGAGCTCGGCCGCGGCGACGATCGCCGGGTCGGTGATCTCGACGCCGTGGTGCAGCTCGTACTTTTCCTGCAGGCCGCGCAGGATTGCGATCGTCGCCTCGACCGTCGGCTCGCCGACGAGGATGCGCTGGAAGCGCCGTTCGAGCGCGGCGTCCTTCTCGATGTATTTGCGGTACTCGTCAAGCGTCGTCGCGCCGATGCAGTGCAGTTCGCCGCGCGCGAGCGCGGGCTTGAGCATATTGCCGGCGTCGATCGCACCCTCGGCCTTGCCGGCGCCGACCATGGTGTGCAGTTCGTCGATGAAGACGATCGTCTGGCCTTCGTCCTGCGCGAGCTCCTTCAGCACGTTCTTCAGCCGCTCCTCGAACTCGCCGCGGTACTTCGCGCCGGCCAGCAGCAGCGCGATGTCGAGCACGAGCACGCGCTTGCCCTTGAGCGATTCGGGCACCTCGCCGGCGACGATGCGCTGCGCCAGGCCCTCGACGATCGCCGTCTTGCCGACGCCCGGCTCGCCGATCAGCACCGGGTTGTTCTTGGTGCGCCGCTGCAGCACCTGGATCGCGCGGCGGATCTCGTCGTCGCGGCCGATCACCGGGTCGAGCTTGCCCAGGCGTGCACGTTCGGTCAGATCGATCGTGTATTTCTTGAGCGCCTCGCGCTGGCCCTCGGCCTCGGCCGAATCGACCGTCTGGCCGCCACGCACGGCGTCGATCGCCGCTTCGAGCGCCTTTCGCGTCAGGCCGTGGCCGCGCACGATGCCGGCGAAATCGGTCTTCGCGTCGGCGAGCGCGAGCAGGAACATCTCGCTCGCGATGAACTGGTCGCCGCGCTTGGATGCTTCCTTTTCGGCGCCCTGCAGCAGTGCGACGAGATCGCGCCCCGCCTGCACCGGCTGGCCGCCGCCTTCGACCTGCGGCAGGCCGCCGATCGCGGTTTCGAGTGCCGTCTGCAGCGCCGGCAGGCGCACGCCGGCACGGCCGAGCAGCGCGCGCGGCCCGTCCTCCTGCGCGAGCATCGCCGAGAGCAGATGCACCGGCTCGATATACGGGTTGCCGCGCGTGACGGCGAGGCTTTGCGCGTCGGCGAGCGCCTCTTGAAATCGCGTCGTGAATTTGTCCTGTCGCATCATCGAGTCCTCCAACTGCCCCTTGATGTCAGGGGCGATGGCGGATTTTCAAGATGCGGGATGCAGCGCCGCAGGCGCGTGCCGCGGACCGCTCGGCGTGCCGTTCAGCCGGTCGCGTTGCCGCCGGCCTCGACGCCCCAGCGCGCGAGCGCGGCATCGTCGCTGACGCGCGCATCGACCCAGTGCGCGCCTTCCGGGCCGCATTCCTTCTTCCAGAACGGCGCCTGGGTCTTCAGGTAGTCCATCAGGAATTCGCAGGCCTGGAACGCCTCCCCCCGGTTCGCCGACGCGACGGCGACGAGCACGATCTGGTCGCGCGCCGCAAGTCGGCCGACGCGGTGGACGACGCGTGCGGCGCGCATCTCGAAGCGGCGCGCCGCCTCGTCGATCATCGCGCCGATCGCGCGCTCGGTCATGCCCGGGTAATGCTCCAATTCGAGCGCGTCGATCTCGGCGCCAGCACTGCGGTCCCGCACCGTGCCGACGAAGGCGACGACCGCGCCGACGCCGCCGTCGCCCGCGCGCAGCGCCGCAACCTCGCTCGACAGGTCGAAGTCGTCGGTGCGGATGCTGACGCGCGCGTCCATGTCCGTCGCCGCAAGCATCAACCGCCGGTGACGGGCGGGAAGAACGCGAGCTCGGCGCCGTCGCCGACCGGCGCCGATTCGTCGCACAGCGTCTGGTCGAGCGCGGTGCGCACCGCGCGTCCGCGCGCGAGCAGTTCGGCATGCAGCGGGCTGCGCGCGATCAAGGCGTCGCGCGCTTGGGCGACCGTCGCGTCGGCGGCGAGCTGCAGCGATTCGCCCGCGCCGAGCGCCTCGCGCAGCGCCGCGAAGTAGCGCACCCGGATCGTCGCCTGCGCCGTCATGTCTCTAGCTCCGCGAGCGGCAGGTAGCGCACCGTGTCGCCGCGCCGGATCGCCTGGCCGCCGGGGTTGTCGACGAGGCCGTCGCCCCAGACGGTCGAGGTCAGCACGCCCGAGCTCTGGTTCGGGAACAGTTCCAGGGCGCCGTCGGCGTTGCGCCGCACGCGCAGGAACTCGCGGCGCTTGTCCGGCTTGGGCCAGTCGAAATCGGCGCGCGCGGCGATCGCGACCGGCGCCTTCGCCGCCCCGCCCTGCAGCCGCTGCAGCACCGGCCGCACGGCGAGGACGAAGGCGACGAAGCTCGACACCGGATTGCCCGGCAGGCCGATGAACCAGGCGTGCGAGCCGTCGGCGCGGCGCAATTCGCCGAACGCGAGCGGCTTGCCGGGCTTGAGCGCGACCTTCCAGAGGTCGAGCCGGCCTTCGGCCTGCACCGCCGGGCGCAGATGATCCTCTTCGCCGACCGAGACGCCGCCGCAGCTGACGACGAGGTCGCAGCCGGCCGCCGCGCGGCGCAGCGCCTCGCGCGTCGCGGCGAGCGAATCGGGGATGATGCCGAAGTCCTCGCACTCGCAGCCGAACGCCTGGACGAGAGCCCGGTGCGTGAAGCGGTTCGAGTTGTAGATCGCGCCCGGCCGCAGCGGCTCGCCCGGCATCACGAGCTCGTCGCCGGTCGACATCAAGCCGACGCGCGGCCGGCGCGCGACGGTGAGTGTCGCCGCGCCGACCGACGCGGCGAGGCCGAGCGCCTGCGGGCTGAGCCGCGTGCCGCGCGCGAGCACGATGCTGCCGCGCTGCACGTCCTCGCCGCGGCGCCGCACCCACTGCCCGGGCTTGGGCACGGCATCGATGCGCACGCCGCCGTCGACCGCCTCGCAGACCTCCTGCATGACGACCGCATCGGCGCCGGCCGGCACCTGTGCGCCGGTGAAGATGCGCGCCGCGGTGCCGGGCAAGAGCGGCGCGCCGACGACGCCGGCCGGAATGCGCTGGCTCACCGGCAGCACCGTCCCCGCGGCGGGCACGTCGGCGGCGCGCAGCGCATAGCCGTCCATCGACGTGTTGTCGGCCGGCGGCACGTCGAGCAGCGAGGCAACGTCGGCGGCAAGAACGCGGCCGAGCGCGTCGAAGGTCGAAACCGTCTCAGTCGCACCCAGCGGCTGCACCGCGGCAAGCAGCCGCGTCAGCGCTTCATCGAGCGACAGCAATGGTTGCTGCGGGGGCGACGTAGTCATAGCGTGCCGATGATTGCAACAGAAATTCGGCCACCGCGTCCGGCACATCGAGGTCGAGCACCGGCAGCAGCGTGGGCTTGGGCAGCTGGCGCGGGCTGTCGGTCGCGACGGCGACGATGCGCGGGTCGTCGGGGTACTGCACCGGCTTGCCGATCACCGCCCGCCAGACCTCGATCTTCGGCAGCTCGCCGTGCTTGAAACCCTCGACGAGCGCCCAGTCGCAGGCGTCGAGCTCGGCGAGCAGCGCGTGCACGCTGGTCCGCCGCTCACTCGCGTATTCGCGGATCTTCGCGAAGCGCCGGTTCGACGCGACGATGACCTCGCCGGCGCCGGCCTTGCGGTGACGCCACGAATCCTTGCCCGGCAGATCGATATCGAAATCGTGGTGCGCGTGCTTGACGACCGAAACGCGCTGGCCGGCAAGCACCAGACTCGCGATCACGCCCTCGACGAGCGTCGTCTTGCCCGAGCCGGACCAGCCTGCGAAGCCGACGACCTTCATGCCATGTCCGGCTCGATGCAGCGCTTGACGGCGTCGACCGACGCCGGCAGCACGACGACGCGGCGCGGCAGCGCCTCGATGCCGGCCTGCGCCGCCGGGCGCGGCGGCTCGACGCCGAGCGCCTCGACAATGGTCGCCGCGAACTTGGCCGGCTGCGCCGTCTCGAGGACGATCATCGGTACGCCCGGCTCGAGGTGCTCGCGTGCGACCTTCACGCCGTCGGCGGTGTGCGGATCGATCATCACGCCGCGGCTCGCGTAGATGTCGCGGATCGTCGCGATGCGGTCGGCGTGCGTGCTGCGCCCCGACGCGAAGCCGAACGACGGCAGCTTCGCGCGCGATGCGGCGTCGAGGCTGAACGCGCCTTCGCGCTCGATGCGCTCGCCGAATTTGGCGCGCACCCGCGCGCCGTCGCGGTCCAGCAGGTCGAAGATGAAGCGCTCGAAGTTCGAAGCCTTCGAGATGTCCATCGACGGGCTCGACGTTTCGTGCGTCTCGGCGCTCGCGCGAACGCGATACGTACCGGTGCGGAAAAACTCGTCGAGCACGTCGTTCTCGTTCGTCGCCGCGACGAGGCGGCGGATCGGCAGCCCCATCATGCGCGCGACGTGGCCGGCGCAGATATTGCCGAAGTTGCCCGTCGGCACCGTGAAGTCGACCTGCTCGCCGTTCGAACGCGTGGCCCTGAAATAGCCCGCGAAGTAGTACACGACCTGCGCCAGCAGGCGCGCCCAGTTGATCGAATTGACGGCGCCGATGCGGTGGCGGCGCTTGAAGTCGAGGTCGTTCGAGACCGCCTTCACGATGTCCTGGCAGTCATCGAAGACGCCCTCGATCGCGATGTTGTGGATGTTCTCGTCCTGCAGCGAGAACATCTGCGCCTGCTGGAACGGGCTCATGCGGCCGTGCGGCGAGAGCATGAAGACGCGCAGCATCGGCTTGCCGCGCAGTGCATATTCGGCCGCGCTGCCGGTATCGCCCGAAGTCGCGCCGAGGATGTTGAGCACCTCGCCACGCCGCTCGAGCTCGTATTCGAACAGGTTGCCGAGCAACTGCAGCGCCATGTCCTTGAAGGCGAGTGTCGGGCCGTTCGAGAGCGCCTGCAGCCACAACCCGTCGCCGATTGGTTTGAGCGGCGTGATCTCCGGCGTGCCGAAGATCGCCTCGGTATACGTCGCGTCGACGATCGCGCGCAGGTCGGCGGCCGGAATGTCGTCGATATAGAGCGACAGGATCTCGAACGCGAGATCGGCGTACGACAGGCCGCGCCAGCGCGCCAGCGTCGCGGCGTCGATGCGCGGATAGTGGTGCGGCAGGTAGAGCCCGCCGTCGGGGGCCAAGCCTTCGAGCAGGATATCGCTGAAGGCGCGCGGCGTCGCGTCGCCGCGCGTGCTGATATATCTCAACTGAGTTCTTCCTTGCGGATGCGCACGATCGGTGCGAGCACCGTCGGCAGCGCCTGCATCCTCGCGATGGCATCCATCATCCGGCCTTCGACCGTATCGTGGGTGAGGATGATGACGTCGGTCTGGTTCTCGCCCTCGTCGGATTCACGCTGCAGCAAGGCGTCGATCGAGATATCGCACTCGGCAAGGATGCCGGTGATGCGGGCGAGGACGCCGGCTTCGTCGGCGACCTGCAGGCGCAGATAGAAGGCGGTGACGACCTGCGCCATCGGCAGGATCGGCGCGCTGCTCAGTTCGTCGGGCTGGAATGCGAGGTGCGGCACACGCTGATCGGCGTCGGCGGTGTGTAGTCTTGTCACGTCGACGAGGTCGGCGACGACCGCCGACGCCGTCGGTTCGGCACCGGCGCCCTTGCCGTAGTAGAGCGTCGTGCCGACCGCGTCGCCCTTCACGAGCACCGCATTCATCGGCCCTTCGACGTTCGCGATCAGGCGCTTGGCGGGAACGAGCGTCGGGTGCACGCGCAGCTCGATGCCGTGATCGGTGCGCTTCGTGATGCCGAGCAGCTTGATGCGGTAGCCGAGCTGCCCGGCGTAGCCGATATCGGCCGCCTGCAGCTTCGTGATGCCTTCGACGTACGCGCGGTCGAACTGCATCGGGATGCCGAATGCGATCGCGCTCATGATCGTCGCCTTGTGCGCGGCATCCACCCCTTCGATATCGAAGCTCGGATCGGCCTCGGCGTAGCCCAGGCGCTGCGCCTCGCGCAGCACATCGCCGAAGTCGAGCCCCTTGGCACGCATCTCGGAGAGGATGAAATTCGTCGTGCCGTTGATGATGCCGGCGATCGATTCGATCCGGTTTGCGGTCAGCCCTTCGCGCAGGGCCTTGATGATCGGGATGCCGCCGGCCACCGCGCCTTCGAAGGCGACCATCACCCCCTTGGCGTGCGCGGCGGCGAAGATCTCGTTGCCGTGCACCGCGAGCAGCGCCTTGTTCGCCGTCACGACGTGCTTGCCGGCGGCAATGGCCTCCATCACGAGCGTGCGCGCGATGCCGCAGCCGCCGATCAGTTCGATGACGATGTCGATCCCGGGATTCGCGATCACCGCGCGCGCATCGGCAACGATCTGCGCCGCATCGCCGGCGACACCCTTGGCGCGCGCGGTGTCGAGGTCGGCCACCATCGTGATGCGGATGCCGCGCCCGGCGCGGCGGCGGATCTCCTCCTGGTTGCGCTGCAGCACGCGGAAGGTGCCAGCGCCGACCGTGCCGGCGCCGAGCAGACCGACCTGGATGGGCTTGGCCTGGGCGTCGTGCCGCGCCACCGGATCGGCAGCCGGTGCAACGGCTTGCGGGTTCGCTGTCATGATCGGTGCGTCAGTGCGCATGGCGTTTGCGATAGTGGTCGAGGAAGCGCGCGATGCGGCCGATCGCCTCGCTCAGATCGTCGGAATTCGGCAGGAAGACGATGCGCACGTGATCCGGCTGCTTCCAGTTGAAGCCCGTGCCCTGGACGACGAGCACCTTCTCGTGCGCGAGCAGATCGTAGGCGAACTGCTGATCGTCGGCGATCGGATAGAGCTTGGGATCGAAGCGCGGAAACATGTAGAGCGCCGCCTTCGGCTTGACGACGCTGACGCCCGGAATCTCGCTCAGCAGCGCATGGGCAAGGTCGCGCTGGCGGCACAGCCGGCCGCCGGGCGCGACCAGATCGTTGATGCTCTGGTAGCCGCCGAGCGCGGTCTGGATCGCGAGCTGCCCCGGCGTGTTCGAGCACAGGCGCATCGAGGCGAGCATGTTCAGGCCCTCGATGTAGCCGGCCGCGTGGCGCTTCTCGCCGGAGACGACCATCCAGCCGGCGCGATAGCCGCACGAGCGGTAGTTCTTCGACAGGCCGTTGAAGGTGACGAACAGCACGTCGTCGGCGAGCGAGGCGATGCTCGTGTGCGTCGCGCCGTCGTAGAGCGTCTTGTCGTAGATCTCGTCGGCGAAGACGATCAGCTCGTGCTCGCGGGCGAGCTCGACGATCTCGCGCAGCACGCTCTCGGGGTAGAGCGCGCCGGTCGGGTTGTTCGGGTTGATGACGACGATCGCGCGCGTCGCCGGCGTGATGCGCGCGCGCATGTCGGCAATATCGGGCAGCCAGTCGCTCTGCTCGTCGCACAGATAGTGCATCGGCTTGCCGCCGGAGAGCGCGACGGCGGCCGTCCACAGCGGGTAGTCGGGGGCCGGGACGAGCACTTCGTCGCCGTCGTTGAGCAGCGCATTCATGCTCATCACGATCAGCTCGGACGCACCGTTGCCCAGATAGACATCGTCGACCGTCACGCCGGCGATGCGCTTCTCCTGCGTATAGTGAACGATCGACTTGCGCGGCGCAAAGAGGCCCTTGCTGTCGGTATAGCCGGCCGCATGCGGCAGGTTGCGAATCATGTCCTGCACGATCTCGTCCGGCGGCTCGAGCCCGAAGGCGGCGATATTGCCGATATTGAGCTTGATGATGTGCTGGCCCTCGTCCTCCATCTGGCGCGCCTTGTCCAGCACCGGACCGCGGATGTCGTAGCAGACGCCGGCCAGCTTGGCCGATTTGGCGATGCGCTTGAGCAAGTGGTTTCTCCGGTCTCGGCGCGCGAGGCGCGCTTGAGGCGCCACCCTTGCAACGCCCCTAGGGTGCAAGAGTGCGCGGCGCAAAAACTATAATTTTATCTGCCGCGCCCCACCTTCGCGGACCAGCCCCCCCCGCCGGGGGCGCGTCCAACCCCATCCAAGTGAAACTCCAGCCCGACCGCGCCGAAGGCGTCAACGTCATCACGGCGTTCGAGGGCGGCCGCGTCGGCGTCAATGCGCGGCCCTACGAGCGCAGCCTGATCGTGCCGTGGCAGGGAGCGATCCTCGACTGGAACTGTGAGCGTTTCGCCGATCTCGACGCGCCGCACTTCGAGCGGCTGCTCGAGCTGGCGCCCGAGCTCGTCATCTTCGGCAGCGGCGCGAGCCTGCGCTTTCCGGCCGCAGCGCTGTGGCGCTCGCTGATCGCCCGCCACATCGGTTTCGAGGCGATGGATACCGCGGCCGCCTGCCGCACCTACAACGTGCTTGCCGCCGAGGGCCGCATCGTCGTCGCCGCGCTCCTGATCGAGTCCCCGGCCTGAGGCCGGCGCGGGGCGTGCCTTTATAATCGCGGGCTACGCCACGAGCGGCGCTACACATCAGACGACTTCATGACGCCAGCCATCAACAAAGCCCTGCCGGAATTTGAAGCGCTCGCCACGAACGGCGTGAAGTTCACCCCCCAGGCCTACCTGGGCAAGATCGTCGTTCTCTACTTCTACCCGAAGGACAATACCCCCGGCTGCACGACCGAGGCAATGCAGTTCCGCGACCGGCACAAGGATTTCGTCAAGGCCGGCGCCGTCGTCTTCGGCGTATCGCGCGACAACATGGCGTCGCACGACAGGTTTCGCAAGAACCTCGAATTGCCGTTCGACCTGATCGCCGATACCGAAGAGAAGCTGTGCCACATGTTCGGCGTCGTCAAGAACAAGATCATGTACGGCAAGAAGGTCAAGGGCATCGAACGCAGCACCTTCCTGATCGACGCCGAAGGCATGCTCGTCGCCGAGTGGCGCGGCATCAAGGTCGCCGGCCATGTCGACGATGTGCTGAAGGCGGTGAAGGCGCTGAAGAAGGCCGCGTGAGCCGCGAAAGAGGGGCCCCACGCAGTGGGGATCGCAGCGAGCGAACGCGGCCAAGCAACCGACCCCTCGGCGCCGGGCGCTGCGCGGACTGTGCGGAGGTGGCCGCGTGAGCCCCGCCCGGCCGCCCGAAGGGATTTGTTCCAGCCCGGCGGGACCGGCCGAAGACCCCAGGGTGCAGCAGTGAACCGAAGCACCGGCGCCATGCCCGCCATCGAAGCCGCCTAGGGAAACGCTGAACAATCGGCCCATCCAGTAGTGCCTATCGTTTTCGACGATACATTTTTCATAGGGTGAGAAATCCGCTTGGATTCGGCTCGATTCTTGCCTCAGACAAGCTCTTCAGCGTGATTCTGGGTCGATTTCTATATTCAGGACGCACCAATGCCTTGTCGTACCTCATCCAGTAGTCGCTCCTTTGCGAGCACGAGGTTGGCCAGACCAAAGAGGCTGTACAGCTGGGCCTTGTTCTTGGCCAAGCCCTTGTAGCGAACTCGTCTGTGGCGGAACAGGTTCTTGACCACATGGAACGGGTGCTCGACCCGAGAGCGGATCTGCGCCTTCACGCGCTCGAGCGCCTTGGTCAGTGCCTTGAGCGTGCCCTCGGCCATCTTGGTGATCGTGCTGCGCCGCTTGGCCACACTCCATTGGATATCGCTGCGAATCTTGCCTTCGGCCTGCGCCTGTACCACCTCAGGGCGCTTCTCGACGCCGGTGTAGCCCGCATCGAGAAAGGCCATGGCCTCCTGTCCATGCAGCACCTCGTGCGCGTGCGCTACGTCGCCCACGTTGGCTGCGGTGGTGTGCAGACTGTGCACGAGGCCCGAGTCGGCGTCGGCGCCGATGTGCGCCTTCATGCCGAAGTGCCACTCGTTGCCCTTCTTCGTCTGGTGCATCTCGGGGTCGCGCGCATGCTCCTTGTTCTTCGTCGATGGTGGCGCGGCGATGATGGTGGCGTCCACCATCGTGCCCTCGCGCAGCAGCAAGCCGCGCTCGGCCAGGTGCGCATTGATGCCCTCGAACAGCTGGGCGGTCAGACTGTGCTCTTCGAGCAGGCGGCGAAACTTCAACAGCGTGGTCGCGTCGGGCACCGGGTCTCGCGCCAGGTCCAGCCCCAAGAACTCGCGCATCGCTTGGCTGTCGTAGATGGCGTCTTCCAGCGCTTCGTCGGCCAGGCCGAACCACTGCTGCAGGAAGTACATGCGCAGCATCACCGGCACGCCGATGGGTGGGCGTCCGACGCGTCCGCTCGTGGGGTAGTGCGGCTCGATGAGCGTCTCCAGCCGCAACCACGGCACCACCTGCTCCATCTCCGCGAGAAACTTCTCGCGCCGCGTCACGCGCTTCTTCTGCGCGAACTCGTAGCTGGCAAAACTCAGTTGCTGGGGCTGGTGCGGTCGGTGCTTCATGGGGGCCTATTCAAGCAGGATTCGGGCCGAATTGTTCAGCGTTTCC
>OEIU01002326.1_pt1 | contig 10301 bp, 10 predicted proteins | sample 1539221 | NCBI WGS metagenome assembly OEIU01 (sample SAMN03792071, study PRJEB22550) | activated sludge metagenome | feature: wastewater treatment plant; material: activated sludge; isolation source: Wastewater treatment plant of a petroleum refinery complex | place: Argentina: Zarate | collected... | reverse complement strand
CGCCTGATGAGCGGCTGGGTGCACTTGCCTGCGTCGGCGGCAGGACCGCCGCAAACCGCTTAAACTGGAGCGGTTCGTCCACTTTCGGAGAGGTCTCGATGTTCGCGCGCCTGCGGGAGGACGTCGCCGCCGTGCTGGAAAAGGATCCGGCCGCGCGTTCCACGCTCGAGGTGCTGTTGTGCTACCCGGGCGTGCATGCGCTGGCACTGCACCGGGTTGCGCATGCGCTGTGGAATTCGGGTCTTCGGACGCTGGCGCGCGCGGTATCGCAGCTCGGCAGGCTGCTCACCGGCATCGAGATCCATCCCGGCGCGAAGATGGGCCGGCGGGTCTTCATCGATCACGGCATGGGCGTGGTGATCGGCGAAACCGCCGAGGTCGGCGACGACTGCACCATCTACCAGGGAGTCACGCTCGGCGGCACGTCGCTCGACCGTGGCAGGAAGCGCCACCCGACGCTGGAAAACGGTGTCGTCGTCAGCGCCGGCGCCAAAGTACTGGGGCCGTTCACCGTAGGCGCCGGCGCGCGGATCGGATCGAACGCGGTACTGCTCAAGGCGGTGCCGCCGGGGGCGACCGCGGTGGGCATCCCGGCGCGGGTCATCGTCGAAGGCGCCGACCAGCGCCGCGAGGCGCAGGCGGCGAAGATGGGCTTCTCGGCCTATGCAGTCACCCAGGGCGGCGACGATCCATTGTCGCTCGCGCTGCACCGGCTGATCGACCACGTCGCCGAACAGGACCGCACGATCGAGCAGCTCCAGGCGGCCCTGGCTCGCCTCGGCGGCGAAGTCACGGAATCGTGCGAGCCGCTCGACGCGCCGGCGCTCAACAAGATGGTGGAGTGAGCGCCGCGGGCACCGCCCTCGGCATGGTCGAGCGAACAACCCAGGCCGGGCTCACCGGCTGATCGAATCGTCGGTGGTGCCGCCGATCGGGTAGCCGATCGGCGACCAGCCCGACGCGTCCACGCGCAGGAATCCGCCGCGCGAAGACCCGTTGCCGCCAGCGTGCCAGTCGGGCAGCACCCAGCGACGCGCCGGCGCGCCGTCGAGCGTCCAGCGATGGCAGGCCGGCCGGTGCGTGTGGCCATGCACCATCGTGCGCACGCCGGCGTTGCGCATCGCCGCTTCGACGGCTTCGGGGGCGACGTCGCCCGGATCGGCGTCGCCCATCGCGCGCGCCGCCTGCACGCGGCGGCTCTCGCCGCGCAATTCGCCCGCGATGCGCAACCGCTCGTCGAGCGGGCGAGCCAGGAAGTCGCGCTGCCAGCCGTCGCTGCGCGCCAGCGCGCGCGCCCGCTGGTAGTCGACGTCGTCGACGCACAGCGCATCGCCGTGGGCGAGCAGCACCGGTTCGCCGAACAGCGTGACCGTGCACGGGTCGTCGATGAGCGTTGCGCCGCTGCGCTCGCCGAACGAGCGCACCGGGCGCGTGGCCGCCTCGGGCGGGAACGCGACGTCGAGCAGGAAGTCGCGGTTGCCGCGCATCGCGTACACCCGCGTGCCGGCCGCGGCGAGCGCCGCGAGCCGCTCGAGCAGCGCCTGCGCGACCGCGTCGGGCTGGTCGTCGCCGACCCAGGCCTCGAACAGGTCGCCGAGCAGGAACAGGTGGCTGGCCGTGCGCGCCTGCGCGTCGAGCCGATCGAGGAACAGCGCGGCGGTGCGCGGGTCGTGGTCGCCCAGGTGCATGTCGGAGCAGAACAGCGCGACCTCGCGCGCCGTCCGCCCGACCTCGATCACTTGCCGCCGCCGACGACGGCCATCGAGTCGATCACGACGGCGTCCACCGGCACGTCCTGGTACGGCCCGACCGACGTCGTGCGCACCTTGCGGATCGCGTTGACCACGTCCATGCCGCTCACCACCTTGCCGAACACCGCGTAGCCGTGGCCGTCCGGGTTCGGGTAGTTCAGGTTGACGTTGTCGACCACGTTGATGAAGAACTGGCTGGTCGCCGAGTTCGGGTCGCCGGTACGGGCCATCGCCACCCAGCCGGTGTCGTTCTTCAGGCCGTTCTTCGACTCGATCGCGATCGGCGCGCGGGTCGCCTTCGGGCGCAGCTGGCCCTTGTACAGCTCCGCGGTGAAGCCGCCCCCCTGGATCATGAAGCTGCCGATCACGCGGTGGAAGATCGTGCCGCTGTAGAAGCCGTCGTTCACGTACTGCAGGAAGTTGGCCACGCTCGCCGGCGCCTTGTCCGGGTACAGCTCGATGACGAATTCGCCCATCGAGGTCTTCACCAGCACCTGCGGGTTCGGTGCGGCGCCGGCGCCGTCGGGAACGGCGGACAGGGCGACGACGAGTGCGCCGATCAGCGGCAGTTTCTTCAACATCATGGGCTCCGTTGAGGTCGTGAAGCGGGGTGCTGCTCAGCGTGACGGGGGCGGCGCCGACGCAGGACGGGGTTCGGGCGGCCGCACGTTGGCCGGCCGGCCTCCGGCGGGCGACACCTTCGAGATCAGCTCGCGCGCCAGTGCGAGCTTCTCGCGCGCCGCGCGGTTGGTCGCGTCGGCCTTCGTGGCGCGCTCGTAGGCGCGCTCGGCCAAGCGCAGGTGGATGTCGCCGAGGTTCTCGTGCGCCAGTGCGTACGAGGGCAGCGCGCGCACCGCGTCGTCGAGCGCCGCGCGCGCGCGGTCGAGCTCGCCGCGCGCCGCGTACAGCACGGCGAGGTTGTTGTGCGGCTCGGGCAGCTCGGGGAACTCCTGCGTGAGCGCCTCGAAGGCGGCGATCGCCTCGTCGATGCGGCCCATGTCGGTGAGCACGACGCCGCGCTGGAAGCGAAGCTGAGCGTCGCCTGGCGATGCCTTCAGGCCGGCGTCGATCGCCGCCAGCGCCTCGTCGTTGCGGTGCTCGGCGAAGAGCTTGCGCGCGGATTCGAGCGCGGCCGTCGCGGCGCGTGGATCGCTCGCGGGCGCAGCAGCGGCGGGCACGGCAGCGGCCGGCGCAGCAGCGGCGGGCACGGCAGTAGGGGCAACAGCCGCGGGAACAGTCGGGGCAGCAGCAGGGGCGTCAGCGGGCTCGGCCCGGGGGGCCGCGGCCGCTGGTGCGGTGGCGTCCTGCGCGGCGGCCGCCGGCGCACCAGCGCCGACGACGACGGCGAACAGCAGGGTCGACGCTGCTATACTCGATCGCATCCGCGCATTCTAGCCAATCGCGCCTTGCCGGCCGCCGGGCGCCCCGCGCCGAACGGGCGCGGCACGCGCCGGCCCGTCCGGCTCCGACCCATGCTCCGACTCTACAACTCGCTCACGCGCAGCAAGGAAGAATTCGTCCCGCTCGAGCCGGGCAAGGTGCGCATGTACGTCTGCGGCATGACGGTCTACGACTGGTGCCACGTGGGCCACGCGCGTGTACTGGTGGTGTTCGACATGGTGCAGCGCTGGCTGCGCGCGTCGGGCTACCGCGTCACCTACGTGCGCAACATCACCGACATCGACGACAAGATCATCCGCCGCGCGGTCGAGAACGGCGAGACCATCGCGCAGCTCACCCGTCGCTTCATCCAGGCGATGCACGAGGATGCCGACGCGCTCGGCGTCGAGCGCCCCGACCACGAGCCGCAGGCCACGCAGTACGTGCCGCAGATGCTCGGGCTCATCGACCTGCTCGAGAAGAACGGGCTCGCGTACCGCGCCGCCGACGGCGACGTCAACTACGCGGTGCGCAAGTTCCCCGGCTACGGCCGGCTGTCGGGCAAGTCGCTCGACGACCTGCGCGCCGGCGAGCGCGTCGCGGTCGACGACGCCAAGCAGGACCCGCTCGACTTCGTGCTGTGGAAGTCGGCCAAGGCCGACGAGCCCGACGAGGCGAAGTGGGAATCGCGCTACGGGTTCGGGCGGCCCGGCTGGCACATCGAGTGCTCGGCGATGGCCACCAGCCTGCTGGGCAAGACGATCGACATCCACGGCGGCGGCGCCGACCTTCAGTTCCCGCACCACGAGAACGAGATCGCGCAGAGCGAAGGCGCGTTGAACACGCGCTTCGTTCGCTACTGGATGCACAACGGTTTCGTGCGCGTCGACGACGAGAAGATGTCGAAGTCGCTCGGCAACTTCTTCACGATCCGTGAAGTGCTCAGGAAGTTCGACCCCGAGGTGGTGCGGCTGTTCATCCTGCGCGCGCACTACCGCAGCCCGCTGAACTACTCCGATGCGCACCTCGAAGACGCGCGCCAGGCGCTGCTGCGGCTCTATGGCGCACTCTCCGACGCGGGCGCGGCGGGCCCGGACGACGCGTCCCCGATCGACTGGTCCGACCCGCTGGCGGCGCGCTTTCGCGACGCGATGGACGACGACTTCAACACGCCGGTCGCGCTGTCGGTGCTGTTCGACCTCGCCAGCGAGCTGAACCGCGCGCGTGCGGCCGCGGCGGCCGGGCAGGGCGGGCCCGTGCAGGCCGCGCAGGTGTCGGCGATCGAGGCGCGGCTGCGCCGGCTGGCCGCGCTGCTCGGACTGCTCGGGCGGGCGCCGTCGGAGGTCAAGCGCAGCGGGCTGCACGGCAGCGACGCCGCGCGGGCCGCGGCCGGCGCCCTCGACGACGCGGCGATCGAAGCGATGATCGCCGCGCGCGCCGCGGCCAAGAAGGCGCGCGACTTCCCCACTGCCGACCGGATTCGCGGCGAGCTCACCGCGCAGGGCATCGTGCTCGAGGACACGCCGGCCGGCACGGTCTGGCGGCGCTCGTGAACCGCGCCGTCTCGCGCCGCCTGCGGGGTCTCGTTCGTCTCCCATGAAACCGTTCTGGGTCCATTCCGGCCTGGCGCTGCTCGACGCCGACGCCCACGGCGGGCTGCAGGTCACCGACGCGTTCCTGCGCGCCTACCTCGAGCGGCCCGAGCTCGCGCCGATCGACGAGTCGTGCGCGGCCGAGCGCGCGCTGCACGCGGCGCTGCTGGCCGACCCGCGGCGCGCGGTCGCCACCGGCGACGGCGGCGACGGCGGCGACGGCGAGCTCGCGTCGCTGGCCGACCCGGATGCGCGCGAGAACTGGCGGCTGTTCCTGCGCTTTCGCGACCGGCTGCTGGCGGCGCCGAACCTGCAGGCTGCCTACGTCGCGATCTTCGCCGACGCGCAGCACGCCGGGCGCATCGACGTGCCGCCGCTCTTCGTCGAGCAGCTGGCGCAGATCATCGTCCACCACATGCTGGCCGACAGCGAAGACGGGCTGCTGCTGCGCGTGGCCGAGCTGTGGTTCCGCGAGCAGCGCGTGTCGCTGCTGGAGAACCGGGTCGTGCTCGCCGACCTCGAGACGGTCGAGGCGCGCGCTGCGGACCCGGGCTTCGGCAACCTGGGCCGCCTGCTCGCGCAGGCCAACGTCAGGACGAAGGCCGCAGGCGACGTCGACCTCGAAGTGATCGACCGACCGAACGCCGCGAGCTATTTCGGCCGCGACGAGCGCCACGACTTCGCGGTCGAGATCACTCACGGGCGCACCGCCTCGGCGATGTTCTGCGACCTGGTCCGCCGGTGGATCGGGCACCTGCTCGGCGTGCCGGTGCGCGTGACGACGCTCGCCTCGATCGAGGACGCGCGCTGGCGCTGGCACGTCGGGCTCGACGCGCAGGCGTCGGTGCTGCTCGACAAGCTGTACCGCGAGGAGGGCCTGACGCCCGAGGAGCACCGGCGCATCCTTCTGCTGATGCGGCTGGACTTCGAGCGGCTCGAGGACCAGGACCCGGCCGTGGCCGGCAAGCCGGTCTACCTCGCGCTGGCCGCCGACGAGGCCGGCGTGCTGAGGATGAAGCCGCAGAACCTGCTGTTCAACCTGCCGTTGCGGGGGCACTGATGAAGCCCGACTACTGGGACGACGCCTGCCGGGCGCTGGCGCGGCGCGACCGGACGATGGGCCGGATCATCCGCGCCTGTGGCCCGGTGCACCTGGTGTCGCGCGGCGACGCGTTCCAGACGCTGGCACGCTCGATCGTCGGCCAGCAGATCTCGGTGAAGGCCGCCCAGTCGGTCTGGGAGCGCTTCGCTGCGAAGGCCGGCCAGGTCGCGCCGGCGCGGGTCGTGCGGATGCGCGCCCCCACGCTGCGCGGCTGCGGGCTGTCCGGCCGCAAGGCCGAATACCTGAAGGATCTCGCGGCCCGGTTCGTCTCCGGAGAGGTCGATCCGGCGCACTGGCCGGGGGCCGAAGACGAGGCGATCATCGAGGAGCTCTGTTGCGTGCGCGGCATAGGGCGCTGGACAGCGGAGATGTTCCTGATATTCAATCTGCTGCGCCCCGACGTTTATCCGGTCGACGACATCGGCCTGCTGCGGGGCATCGGAACCAATTATCGGGACGGACAGAAGGTCTCGCGAGACGAGGCCCGCGCGATCGGGGAGGCCTGGCGGCCGTGGCGAACCGTCGCCACCTGGTACCTGTGGCGCAGCCTCGATCCGTTGCCGGTGGAGTACTGATGAAAACGACATTTCTCGACTTCGAGCAGTCGGTTGCCGACCTCGAACAGAAGATCGAGGCGCTGCGCTTCGCGCAGGAAGACTCGGCGGTCGACATCGCCGAGGAGGTAGAGCGGCTGCAGAAGAAGAGCCAGTCGCTGCTGAAGGACACCTACGCGAAGCTCAGCCCGTGGCAGGTCGCGATGGTGGCGCGCCATCCGCAGCGGCCGTACACGCTCGACTACGTGCAGGCGATCTTCACCGACTTCCACGAGCTGCACGGCGACCGCGAGTACGCCGACGACCCCGCGATCGTCGGCGGCCCGGCCCGCTTCAACGGCCAGCCGGTGATGGTCATCGGCCACCAGAAGGGCCGCGATACCAAGGAACGCGGCTACCGCAACTTCGGCATGCCGCGCCCCGAGGGCTACCGCAAGGCGCTGCGGCTGATGAAGCTCGCCGAGAAGTTCGAGATCCCGGTGGTGACCTTCGTCGACACCCCCGGCGCGTTTCCCGGCATCGGCGCCGAGGAGCGCAACCAGTCCGAGGCGATCGGCCGCAACCTCTACGAGATGGCCGCGCTGCGCGTGCCGATCGTCACCACGGTGATCGGCGAGGGCGGCTCGGGCGGCGCGCTGGCGATCGCGGTCGGCGACGTCACGCTGATGCTGCAGTACGCGATCTACTCGGTGATCTCGCCCGAGGGCTGCGCGGCGATCCTCTGGAAGAGCGCCGCGCAGGCGCCCGAGGCCGCCGAGACGCTGGGCATCACCGCGCACCGGCTCAAGGCGCTCGGCCTGATCGACCGGATCATCAGCGAGCCGGTCGGCGGCGCGCACCGCGACCCCGCGCAGATGGCGAACCTGCTCAAGCGTGCGCTCTCCGATGCGCTGCGGCAGTTCCAGGGCGTGAGCCCCAAGGAGCTGATCAAGCAGCGCCACGAGCGCATCATGAACTATGGCAAGTTCAAGGAGATCGGGCAGGCCTGAGGCCCCGGTCGACGCCGCGGTCGCCGAGGCGCTGCGCCGGCTTCCCGATCGCTCGATGCTGCTCGTCGCGTTCAGCGGCGGGCGCGACTCCACCGTCCTGCTCGACGCGCTGGTGCGGCTGCACGGGGCCGGGCAGCTCGTCGCCTGGCACGTCCATCACGGGCTGCAGCCCCAGGCCGACCAGTGGCTCGCCTGGTGCGAGCGCGCGGCGGCGCGCCTCGGTTTGCGCTTCGGCCACACGCGGCTGGGCCCGGGGCCGGGCGCCGGCGCGAACCTCGAGGCCTGGGCGCGCGACGCGCGCTACGAGGCGCTGTGGCGGGCCGTCGCCGCGTGCGGCGCGGCTGCGCTGCTGACCGCGCACCACGCCGACGACCAGCTCGAGACCGTCTTCATGCGGCTGGCACGCGGCAGCGGCCCCGAGGGGCTCGGCGCGATGGCGCCGGCCGAGCACCGGCCGGGCGGGTGGCTGCTGCGGCCGCTGCTCGCGGTGGGCCGCGACCTGGTCGACGCGTATGCGCGGGCGCGCGGCCTCGAATGGATCGACGATCCGATGAACGCCGATGAGGCGTTCCTGCGCGCGACGCTGCGCGCGCGCGTGCTGCCCGCGCTCGCGAGCGCGGTGCCGGGGCTACGCGAGAACGTGCTGCGCAGCGCGGCGTTGCTGCGCGAGACCGGCGAGGCGCTGCGCGCCGCGGCGCAAGCCGACCTCTCCGGGGCCGGGCTGAGCGCCGACCTGCGCGCGATCGACCGGTGCACGCTGGCTGCGCTGCCGCCGTTTCGCCGCAACGAGTCGGTGCGCGAGTGGTTCCGCCTGCTCGGCCTGCCGATGCCGACCCAGGCGCGGCTCGCCCAGTGGGTCGCGCAGATGCTGACGGGAGGGTCGGCGAGCGCGAGCGTCGAGGCCCCGCCGTGGCGCTTTCGCCGCTATCGCGACCGGGTGAGCGCCGAGCCGGCCGGCGCCCGCGACTGGCGCCGCGACCCGCCGCCGCCCGTGGCGCTGCGCTGGCGCGGCGAGCCCGTGATCGAACTGCCCGGCTGGGCGGGGCGCCTGTCGGTGCGTGCGAGCGCCGGACCCGGCGCGGTCGACGCCGCCTGGCTGGCCACCGAGCCGCTCGAAGTCCGCTCGCCACCGGCCGGCGCGCGACTGCGCCCGCGGCGCGGCGGCCCGAGCCGCACGCTGAAGAACCTGTACCAGGAGCGCGGCGTGCCGCCGTGGCTGCGCGCGGCGATGCCGGCCGTCTTCGTGGGCGATCGCCTGATCTACGCGGCCGGAATCGGGATGGACGCCTCCGCGCCCGGCGCGGCTGCCCCCGACGAGCCCGCCGGCGGCCGCCGCCGGGTCTGCCTGCACTGGCGCCCGGACGACCCCGAGGACCCGCGCAGCGCGGGTTTCGAGCCGGCCGCTGCCGTATAATTTCCGGTTTTTCGCGGCCCGCCGGTTGGCCGCGCCAACCTTCGGCAGCCATGGCACTGATCGTTCACAAGTACGGCGGCACGTCGATGGGCTCGGTCGAGCGCATCCAGAACGTCGCGCGCCGCGTCGCCAAGTGGCGCGCCGCCGGACATCGCATGGTGGTCGTGCCGTCGGCGATGTCGGGCGAAACCAACCGCCTGATCGCACTGGCGCGCGAGATCCAGGCGCACCCGGACCCGCGCGAGCTCGACATGATCGCGTCGACCGGCGAGCAGGTATCGGTCGGCCTGCTGGCGATGGCGCTCAAGGCGCTGGGCACCGACGCGATCAGCTACACCGGCTGGCAGGTGCCGGTGCGCACCGACAGCGCCTACACGAAGGCGCGCATCCTCTCGATCGACGACGCGCGCGTGCGCGCCGACCTCGACGCGGGCCGCGTCGTCATCGTCACCGGCTTCCAGGGCATCGACGAGCTCGGCCACGTCACCACGCTGGGCCGCGGCGGCTCGGACACCTCGGCGGTCGCGATCGCCGCGGCGCTGAAGGCCGACGAGTGCCTGATCTACACCGACGTCGACGGCGTCTACACCACCGACCCGCGCGTCGTGCCCGAGGCACGCCGGCTCGAGCGCATCACCTTCGAGGAGATGCTCGAGATGGCGAGCCTGGGCTCGAAGGTGCTGCAGATCCGCTCGGTGGAGTTTGCCGGCAAGTACCGGGTCAAGACGCGCGTGCTCTCGAGCCTGACCCCGCCGGACATTCCGCTGCCGGTCGAGGCCAACTCGGGCACGCTGATCACCTTCGAGGAAGACACAAGCATGGAACAGGCGGTCATTTCCGGGATCGCGTTCAGCCGCGACGAGGCCAAGATCACCGTGATGAACGTGCCCGACCGGCCCGGCATCGCGTACCAGATCCTGGGCCCGATCGCCGACGCCAATGTCGACGTCGACATGATCATCCAGAACCAGAGCGTCGGCGGCATGACCGACTTCTCGTTCACCGTGCACCGCAACGAGTACCAGAAGGCGCTCGACGTGCTCAACGGCAAGGTGCGCGAGCTGATCAAGGCCGGCGACATCGTCGGCGACCCGAAGATCTGCAAGGTCTCGGCGGTCGGCATCGGGATGCGCTCGCACGTCGGCATCGCCAGCCAGATGTTCCGCACGCTGTCGGAAGAGGGCATCAACATCCAGATGATCTCCACCAGCGAGATCAAGATCTCGGTGGTGATCGAGGACAAGTACATGGAGCTCGCGGTGCGCGCGCTGCACAAGGCGTTCGGGCTCGACCAGCCGGCGGCGGCGATCGGCGCCTGAGTCCCCTCGGGGCCGCCCCGGCGCGGCCCGCGCGTCGCTCGCGCGACGGCCTGCGGTACAATCGCCCCCGAGCCGGCATCGAGCGAGCGTTATCTCAATCGAAGCCCGGAGACGTGGCCGAGAGGTCGAAGGCACTCCCCTGCTAAGGGAGCATGCGGCCAAAAACTGCATCGAGGGTTCGAATCCCTCCGTCTCCGCCA
>OEIU01002325.1_pt1 | contig 10308 bp, 7 predicted proteins | sample 1539221 | NCBI WGS metagenome assembly OEIU01 (sample SAMN03792071, study PRJEB22550) | activated sludge metagenome | feature: wastewater treatment plant; material: activated sludge; isolation source: Wastewater treatment plant of a petroleum refinery complex | place: Argentina: Zarate | collected... | reverse complement strand
CCCGAGTTTCACGCTGGGCGGCACCGGCGGGGGCATCGCCTACAACGCCGAGGAGTTCGACGAGATCACGGCCCGGGGCCTGCGGGCGAGCATGATCGGGCAGGTCCAGATCGACCAGTCGGTGCTCGGCTGGAAGGAGTACGAGCTCGAGGTCGTCCGCGACAAGAAGGACAACTGCATCATCGTCTGCGGGATCGAGAACATCGACCCCATGGGCGTGCACACCGGCGACTCCATCACCATCGCGCCGATCCAGACGCTCACCGACAAGGAATACCAGGCGATGCGGGACGCGTCGCTGGCGATCATGCGGGCCGTCGGCGTCGAGACCGGTGGCTCGAACGTGCAGTTCGCGGTGAATCCGAAGCCCGAGGACGGCAAGTTCCACATGGTCGTGGTCGAGATGAACCCGCGCGTCTCGCGGAGTTCCGCGCTCGCGTCCAAGGCCACCGGCTTCCCCATCGCCAAGATCGCCGCGAAACTCGCCATCGGCTACACCCTCGATGAGCTGCGCAACGACATCACCGGCACCACCTCCGCCTGCTTCGAGCCCGCCATCGACTACATCGTCACCAAGATCCCGCGCTGGACCTTCGAGAAGTTTCCCGAGGCCGATGAAACGCTCACCACGCAGATGAAGTCCGTCGGCGAGGCCATGGCCATCGGCCGCACGTTCGCCGAGAGTTTCCAGAAGGCCATCCGCTCGATGGAGGTCAAGCGCTTCGGCTACGGCCTGGATCGCAACGACAAGTGGCTCATGGCGCAACGGGCGCTTGCAGGGGGTGGCACTGGCAGCTTGTCGGGGGGGTCTGCCAGTGGTGTTGCAACCAAGGCTCCGGACACCACGACCGCCCTCGCCGGCATCACCACCGCCGACGGCGAGGCCCTCGAATGGCCCATCCCCGACGAGAAGATCAGCCTCAAGCTCGCCGTCCCCGGCCAGGCCCGTCTCTACTACATCCGCTACGCCCTGAAACTCGGCTGGACCGCCCAGCGCATCCACGAGATCACCAACATCGATCCGTGGTTCATCGATCAACTCGCCCGCCTCGTCGAGTTCGAGGACAGACTCCTCGCCGCCAAGACGCTCGAAGCCCTCCCGCGCGAAGTCCTCGCCGAAGCCAAGCGCCTCGGCTACTCCGACCCCCAACTCGCCAACCTCTACTACGGCGCGATCTCCCCCGACACCATCCTCACCGTCCGGGCCCACCGCAAGAGCCTCGGCATCGAGCCGGTCTACAAACTCGTCGACACCTGCGCGGCCGAGTTCGAGGCCGTGACGCCGTATTTCTACAGCACCTACGAAACCGGCCTCTCGATGACCGCAGGTGCCGAGGTGTCAAGGTGCCAAGGTGTCAAGGGTACAGCCGAAGCCGCGCCCTTGGCACCTCGAAACCTCGACACCTTGACACCTCCCGAAGACGAAATCCGCATCACCCAGACCCCCAAGGTCATCATCATCGGCGGCGGCCCCAACCGCATCGGCCAGGGCATCGAGTTCGACTACTGCTGCTGCCACGCCGCGTTCGCCGCGGATGAACTCGGCGTTGAGTCGGTGATGATCAACTCGAACCCAGAGACGGTTTCGACGGACTATGACACGAGCGATTTGTTATTCTTTGAGCCGCTGACGCTTGAGGACACGTTGAACGTGATCGAGAGACTGAACGGCAACTCACTCTCGATTCCCGAGATCGTCGATCTGTCGCACACGACAGGCCCGAAGGGCTCGTCCATTTCGAACGAGTGGATTCGATCGACTCGTCAATCGCTGGCCGCGTCGTCAGTCACTGACGAATGGGCCATGCGAACGAGTGGCAGCCCACTTGAAGTACCAACGGACTTGTTCGCTCAGCTCCGGGAGAAGTGCCGGTCTCATGGCATTCATCGGTTGGCAATCATCGGAGGAGGGGCTTCTCTTGGTCAAGAAGGAGAATCGATCAGCATCGAAGCTGTAGATGAGACGGGCCGCAAGTGGCACATCGACCTCCCGGCGGGATCAAGTCCCCGGGTTTCCTACATGGCTGTGATTCCGGGCCCAGCCGGATCATGGATCCACGACAAGGACGACATTGAACCCGAGTATTGCATTGCGGTAGACGCATGGCTTGAGCGCCGAACGCATTTCGTTCTCGGCGCCATCGTCCAGTTCGGCGGCCAAACCCCCCTCAATCTCGCCCACGGCCTCCAGAAAGCCGGCGTCCCCATCATCGGCACCAGCGTCGATTCCATCGACCTCGCCGAAGACCGCAACCGCTTCGACAAACTCCTCGCCGAACTCGGCTTCAAGAAGCCCCCCAGCGGCATCGCCCGCTCCACCGAGCAGGCCGTCGAGATCGCCTCCCGCATCGGCTATCCCGTCCTCGTCCGCCCCTCCTACGTCCTCGGCGGCCGCGGCATGGAAATCTGCTCCGACGAGCGCGCCCTCCGCCACTACATGACCACCGGCCTCGCCGCCAGCGACCTCGAATCCGCCCCCGTCCTCATCGACCGCTTCCTCTCCGACGCTGTCGAGGTGGACGTGGACGTCATCGCCGACTACCCCCCAACAAACTCACCTGCTCACCTCCTCACCTCTTCACCTCCTCAGGCTTTGGTTTGCGGCGTCATGGAACACATCGAAGAAGCCGGCATCCACTCCGGCGACTCCTGCTGCACCATCCCCCCCTACTCCCTCTCCGAGTCGATGGTCGCCCGCATCGAGGACATGGGCCGAACCCTCGCCAAGGCCCTGAGCATCAACGGCCTCATGAACGCCCAACTCGCCATCAAGGGCGACGACATCTTCGTCCTCGAGGTCAACCCCCGCGCCTCTCGCACCGTCCCCTTCGTCGCCAAGGCCACGCAGATGCCATGGGCCCGCCTCGCGGCGAAGGTCATGATGGGCAAATCGCTGGCCGAACTCGGCGCGCAAGAAGTCGCCACGAAGAATGGCAAGCCATTTCTCCCCTACTTCTCCGTCAAGGAAGTCGTCTTCCCCTTCAGCAAGTTCCCCGGCGTGGACGTCATCCTCGGCCCCGAGATGCGCTCCACCGGCGAGGTCATGGGCGCCGACGTCTCCTTCCCCATCGCCTTCGCCAAGGCCCAACTCGCGGCGGGAATCTCCCTCCCCACCTCCGGCGCGGTCTTTATCTCCGTCCGCATCGCCGATCGCGCCAAGGTCCACCCCGTGGCCCGCCAACTCCAAGCCCTCGGCCTCGAACTCTTCGCTTCCCAGGGCACCGGCGAACACCTTCGCGCCAGCGGCATCGAGTGCACCGTCCTCCCCAAGATCGCCACCGGCCTGCGCGGCCACGTCCTCGACCTCATGGCCGACGGCAAGATCAACCTCATCATCAACACCCCGACCAAGACCGGTTGGAAGACCGACGAGGGCAAGATCCGTGCCAGCGCCATCCGCCTGAACATCCCCATGGTCACCACCGTCACCGGCGCTGCCGCCACCGCCCGGGCCATCGCCGCCCTCCGCGGCACGACCGATGGTGGCACGGCCCCTGGTGGCACGGCTCTCCAGAGCCGTGCCTCCGGATGGACAGTCACGGCCATGCAGGACTACCGCGACATGCTCCCGGCGACCCACCCGGCCCGCGCCCGCCCACCCGCAAGCGAGAAGCCCGTGGTCGTCAAGAAGTCCTCGGCACCCGCCGCGCGATGATCGCCCGCAGGTCCCGGTCAAACCGCTGGGCGAAGACCACCAGCGGCACATCGCCCGAGCCCCGCAGGCTCATCTGCAGTTGATCCGGATTCACGGCCTTGCCGCGGGTCTTGACCTCGACGATCCCCGCCCCTCGCTCGTCGAGCGCGGCCTTCACCCGCCGCTCGTGCCACGGCATGTTCGCGAGCACCTCAAACCCGCTCAACCACGGGCTGTCGATCAACGTCTCCGCGGAGAGCAACCCGACCCGCGCGTGGGGCATGTGGGCGTTCACCTTGCGGCACAACTCCGCCAGCAATCCCGCACGCTCCACCGAGTCGTCGGGCTCATAGACAAAGCGTCCCACGTTTCCCAGCGGCGCATCCCCGCCCTCGCCGCGCAGCGTGATGCTCTCGCCCCCGACGAGCAGCGTCGCGGCCCGCCCAATCCCCTCGCGCCCCGACAGCCGCCCCGTCCACGCCACCGCCTGCGTCAGCCGCCCCGCCTCGGAGAGATACTCGAGTTCCATCCCGCCCGCGGACCACGCCTCCGGCACATCCGCCGCATCCACGCCCGGACCGAGTTTCACCGCCCCGCCTCCGCTTCGCTCGATCAAACGGGTCACGACGTCCACCCCCGGCCGCAGGTCGTCCATTCGCCATGATCGCGAGCCGGACTCGCTCCGCCGTGCCGGATCGATGTGCACCGCCGCGCCCTCGCCGTCGAACTCGGCCACATCCGCGCACACCGACCCAACCCCCGCGTTCCGCCCCGCCATCCACGCCCGCGCCGGATCGACATCCACGGGAGCGACGTTCAGGCCCGCCTCCACCATCGCCATCGAATCGCCCCCGATTCCGCAGCACAGGTCGAGCACACGTGCGCCCGTTCCAACCGCCCTCGCGATGCGCCCCGCCTTGTACCGCCCCGCGGCCCACGCGCTGGCCATCTCAACCCCCTGCGGATCGGCCCACAGGCCCGCCGCCCGCGCGGCCCCGAACTTCCCCACCGCCTTCCGGCGCGCCTCCGCGAGCATCAGCGCCGCCCGCACCACCTCCGCGTCCGGGCACACCTTCCGCAAGCGAGCCACCGCCGCGACATCCCCCGCGTTGGTCTCCGCAGCGAGCCGGATCGACGCCGCATGCACCGGCGCGGCGATCGCTTGCCAGATTGTGAGGGCGGGGAGGGCCATCGGCATCGTCCTATGATTCCCGGCACGGAGGCTGGAACCCCATGACGATCAAGATTTCCATCTCGTCCGAGTCGGAGGCGATCCTCAGGCGTCTCGCGGAACAGGAGCAACGCTCCATCGAGGCGATGGCCGCGGAGATCATGGAACGGTCGCTCCGGACCCCATCGCTCGACGAGATTCTTGCCCCCATCCGCGCCGAGTTTGAAAAGAGCGGGATGACCGACGAGCAACTCTCCGAGGCCCTCGAACGGGCCAAGCACGACCAGCGTTCGCAGCGCGGGATGCGGCGGGCCTCATGACCGCGCCGGCCTTGGTCGTCTTCGATTGCAACGTGCTCCTGCAGTCCATGCTCAGCGCACCAGGACCGGCGGGCATGTGCCTCGCGCTGGTCGAGGCTCGCCGCGTCCGGCCCGTCCTGAGCGCGTTCGTGATCGCCGAGGTGCGGGCGCTCCCAACCCACCCCGACCTCAAGCGGTTTCCCTCGCTCACTCCGGAGCGCGTCGAGGCATTTCTCTCGCACCTGCTCGCCCGTTCGACGCTGATCTCGCCTGTTCCCGAGGTCTTCACCATGGATCGCGATCCGGCGGATGCCCACTACGTCAACCTCGCGCTCGCCGCGGGCGCCACGCTCATCGTGTCCCGGGACAACGACCTGCTCGCGCTGGCCGACGCCGCCCGCCCGGAAGGCCGGGAGTTTCGCGCCCGTTTTCCTTCCCTTCGGATCCTGCGTCCCCACGAGTTCCTCCTGACCGTCGGGCCTACTGGGCAAGCTGGCTCGCCGTGAACGTCTTCCCCGTCGTCTCCCGCTCCCACGTCCACGCCGGGCCGCGCTTGCGCTCGTAGAACTCCCAGAGCTCGAACCAGTACGATCGGAACCGGTGCTCGCCGAAGGGCTCGAAGTGCCGGAACACCCGCTTCATGATCTTGGCGCTCGACCCCTTGAAACCCAGCAGATCGCGCCCGTGCCGGACGCTCTCGGTGTCCAGCGGCAGCCGGTGATACCGCCCGAGCAACTGCATGATGTTCGCCGCGGCGTACGGCCCGATCCCCGGCCACTCGAGCATCGCCTCCCACAGGTCCTCGTCGGGCGTCTTGGGATCCTCGATCCACGCCCCGTCGATCTCGCCCTTCGCAAACATGCGGGACAACTCGACGATCCGTGCATCGCGATACCCGACGCGGCACCGCGCCCGCAGGTTCGCCGGCCTGGCTCTGGCCACACGCTCCGCCGTCGGAAACGCGTGCAGCCCGCTGGCCGACTCCCGCCCGACCACCTCGCACAGCCGCCGGTTCATGATGATCGTGCTCGGCCATTGCACGTTGCAACTCGTGACCGTCTTGAGCACGTCCTCGTAGAGCGTCGGCGACCGCATCAGCCGGCCGCGCCCGGAGGCCTTGAAGCGCGGATCGAGCCGGTGGAACTCGCCGATGCGCTCCTGCGTCTGGTTGAGGTGGAGCATCCGCTGGATGGCGGCCCTGGCCGTCGACTTCTCCGCGGCCGTGAGCGTGGCATCCGGCTTGACGGTCAGCGGCGTGCCCCGAGTGGCACGCACCGTGCGATACGTGGGCACCCTCTTCGGCGCGGCCCCCTGCCCGATTCGGAACGTGACCGCCCTCTCACCGAGGTCGATCGTCGTGCGGAACACGTGCGTCGCCGGGTCCCAGTGGTTGGGCTCGAGCAGGAAGTACCCGTACGAGCACACATCCCGGGCGAGGACGAAGTCGGCGGGAACTGTGAGGCGGATGGATGACGGCATGTCAGGCCAGGATGCGCCGGCCGACCGGCAGCAGATACTCGGCGAGGTTCACGCACATCCGGTCGCCCACGCGAGCGAACTCGGGATACCCCGCCTTCGCGTCGGCGATGGCCGCGTGCGTGTCGGCGATCCCCCACGGCGTGTCGAGCATCTCGGCCCGCCCCATGGCCCACAGGAACCCCTCGATCATCGGCCAGTCCCACTCGAAGTGGTACTGGAACCCGTACGTGCGCAGGCCGATGCGGAACGACTGCACCCTGCACTTGTCGGAGAACTGCAGCACCGTCGCGCCCGGCGGGGGCGTCTTGATCTCGTGCCCGTGGGCGTGCATCTGGGGCGTGGTCCAGGGCACGCCCGCGAGCACGATGTCCGTGTTCGCGATCGGGTGCTGGCGCACGGTGGCCATGCCGCACTCGGTGATCTGATGCCCCGCCGCGTCGGCCATCGGCCCGACCTCGCCGCCCAGAGCCTTGGCGATCATCTGGGCCCCCAGGCAGATGCCCACCAGCGGCAAGCGCCGCTCGTGGGCCTCCTTCAGAAAGGCGATCTCGCGGGCCATCCAGGGCGTGTGGTCGCCCACGTTGGCCCGCCCGCCCAGCGAGATCACCGCATCGACGTTGTCAAAGTCCGTCGGCACGTGCGGGTTGCCCGGCGACTCGGGCAGCCACAGCCGCCGCACATCGCACGCCTGCCCATGATCGCGCAGGCAGGCGCCGAGGCGTCCGAGGGAACCGTCCGAATCGTGTTGGAGAACGAGAATGGCCATAGGGAGTGTCGGATGGGGTGATGTCGGATGTGCAAATCAGCGACGCTTCGTGGACTTCTCTGCGGCCCTCTTCGCGGGCTTCGCGGCGGGCCGGGCCTTCGGCGCCCCGTGGGCGTGGATCATCTTGAGATACTCCCCGTGCCGCTGCCGCAGTTGCGACCACTTGAGCGTCTTGAGCCGGTCGAGGCTGAAGGCCTCGATGTTGAAACTCGCCACGACGGTCCCGTGGGCGATGGCCCGCAGCAACTGCCCGAACGACCCCGGCGTGCCGCCCGCCGCGCCCGAGGCGATGGCGCCCATCATGCCGCCGGCGAATGTGTCGCCCGCGCCGGTGGGATCGACGACGATCTCGGCGGGATACGCGGGGAGCGCCCCCAGCCCGTCGCGGTGGATCAGCAGGGCCCCGTGCTCGCCCTTCTTCACCACCACAAACCGCGGCCCCTTCGTGAGAATGTGCCTCGCCGCGGCCACCGGGTTGCGCTTGCCCGTCAGCAACTCCGCCTCGTCGTAGTTGAGCACCAGCCCGTCCACGAGCGTGAGGAGTTTCTCCAGGTCCTTCCGGGCGTTGTTGATCCACAGGTCCATCGTGTCGGCCACGGCGAGTTTGCGCTTGGGAAACTGCGCCAGCATCGAGGCCTGCAGGCCCGGGTGCATGTTGGCCAGGAACACGTACTGGCTGTCGCGGAAACGCTCCGGCACCGGCGGCGGGGCTTCGAGCAGGATGTTGAGCTGCGTCTCCAGCGAGTCTCGCTGGTCCATGTTGTCGCGGTATTTGCCCGTCCATCGGAACGTCTTGGAGCCGCGACGGATCTCGAGGCCCGACTTGTCGATGCCCTTGAACCCCGCCAGCGTGGACAGGTGCGTGGGCGGGAAGTCGTCGCCGACGGCCGCGACCATGCGGACCGGGCCATAGAACGACGCCGCGGCGGAGAAGTACGTGCAGGAGCCACCCAGCACGCTCTCGGCCCGGCCGGTCGGGGCCTCGATGGTGTCGATGCCGACGGTGCCGGTGACGATCAGGGAACTCGATGAGGGTCGTGCAGCCATGGGGCGAAGGGTAGGAACCGTGCGACCGCCCTTCCGACCTACTCCGCCTCGACCTCGAACATGCACGTAGTCGCGAGTTCCTCGCGCGGGTTCAGCACGATCGTGCCCGTCCCGAAGACGCCGGTGGCCGCGAGGTTCAACGCATCGTTCACCTGCGTCTGCGGCTCCAGGGCGATGAACTCGCGCGGCGATGGCCGGTCGGCCGATTCGTGCGGCGCGAACACCACCCAGTGCGACAGGTTCGCCGAGGCCCTGATCCGCATCCGCACGCGGCTGGCGGGCCAGTGCAACTCGGCCACGTTCGGCGCCGTTGAGTCGGCGATGAACACCGCATCCACCGGTTCCGACGGCACGGGGCCGCCCGCGCGAAGCCGGCGCGTCAGGTCGTCCTCGGCCGGGGGTCCGACCGCACACCCGGCCTGGACGGGATACCGCGCGGCCGCCGGCACGCGGATGCTCAGGTCATCGCCCGCATCCCACAGCCGACGCATGAAGTACGGATGGTGCCCGCACCCGGCGGGCATCGGCCCATCGCCCAGGTTCCGCACCAGCAGGTCGATCCGCAGCGATCCGCCGCGTTCGGTGCCGAGAAGCGTGTAGATCGCGCGGCAGGCGAACGGCCACGGCCAGTTGGCATCGGCGAAGTCGCGGCTGTCGATCTCGAGCACGGCGGAGTTGGCCGCGCTTTGTGTTTGACGCCACGGCCGCTTGCGGACATCGCCGTGCTGGGCCATGCCGTCGGCGGAGGTTGGGCGGAGGGTGTGGGCGGTGTTGTTGAAAGAGAACGTGCCGTCGCGGATGCGGTTGGCCCAGGGGGCCATGAAGAAGGAGGCGAGGTTGGAGGAGTTGGTCTCGTTGGGGGCCGCGCGGCGCATGAGGGCGCGCGGGGTCCCGTGGGGGTCGGTGATGGAGAAGTCGGCGATGCCCGCGCCGAGCCCCGAACAGATGGAGAGGCAACAGCGGTGCGATCTGAAGGTCATCATGCAGAGCCTGCCAGAAGAAGAACGGCACTCAAACGAAGGAAGTGTTCTCAAAGGACCACACCTTCACCATGACACTCGCTAATCGACGTGCGCGATCCCGGATTGTGGCAGGGGTCCAGTCGGTAAAGTCACGGGCGATCTCTTGGGGCATGTCTAACTCTGTCTTCTGCGCGTAGTGAGTCCGCTTAACGGCGAATCCGTTGTTGCCGGTCTTCTGGTTGATGCGGGTACCCAGTGCCGTCAAGTTCCCGAGGTGCCAGAGCATCGGCTCTAGCTCTTTGGCGTTTGTCCACTCCACCGAAGGTCTCTTGGGGAATACGTGCTCAATGTTGACGTCCCCGATCGCAATCTCTTTGGTCTTGGTTTGCATGAACCGCGCCACCCGGTCCACTACGTATCTCGCCTCATCCGGAGACAGGATCAAGTCATCTACTGCAAGCACGCGTTCCAGCGTCGGGGACGCTTGCTCCAGGGTCTGTCGCACAGCTCCGACGCACTTGCCGAACTTCGATGGCTCAGGTTTCCCGTCAGGCGTAACGCTGTCCGTGCGAATCCTCCGCGCCAACTGGAACAGCACGTTCTCTAGGCCGGACGAGTCCTGATTTGCCATGACGGAGTACCGCATGACGAACACCAGCACCCACCTGGCAACTTCGGCGAACCGATCCGCATCCAGACACACATAGGCGGATAGTAGAATCGGCAGGGCCGCCTGCGCATCCAAGTCCCGAAGCAGGCTCTGCACGGGTCTTTGTGCCTTTCCGAGCAGTGGGCTGGCCTCCAGAAGGTCTGTGTACTTGGCGCACTCATCGGCGCACTCTTTGGCGAAAGCGAGACTCTCTAGTGACCTGCCTGACTTTCCTGTACCAGTTTGGATGAGAGGACCAGATTGTACCAACTCCTCCTCCCGTGTGCCGTGCGGCGACGGA
>OEIU01002324.1_pt1 | contig 10309 bp, 9 predicted proteins | sample 1539221 | NCBI WGS metagenome assembly OEIU01 (sample SAMN03792071, study PRJEB22550) | activated sludge metagenome | feature: wastewater treatment plant; material: activated sludge; isolation source: Wastewater treatment plant of a petroleum refinery complex | place: Argentina: Zarate | collected... | reverse complement strand
CGGCTTTTCCGGCGGCACGCTGGAGCGTCCGGCCCTGAAGCGGCTCATCGGCGACGTCAAAGGCGGCAAGGTCGACGTCATCGTCGTCTACAAGATCGATCGGCTGTCCCGCTCGATGCTCGACTTCCTCAAGCTGGTGGAACTGTTCGAGCAGCATGGCGTGACCTTCGTCTCGGTCACCCAGTCGTTCAACACCAAGGACGCCATGGGCCGCATGGCCCTCAACATCCTCGTTACCTTTGCCCAGTTCGAGCGCGAGGTGATCGGCGAGCGGATCCGCGACAAGGTGGCCGCCTCCCGCAAGCGCGGCATGTGGATGGGCGGCTGGGCGCCGCTCGGCTACGAGGTTCGCGACCGCAAGCTGGTCATCCATGACGAGGACGCCGCGCGCGTGCGGCGCATCTTCCGCCGCTTCGTCCAGCTGCGGTCCGGAACGCTTCTGGCCCGCGAACTGATCGCCGCCAATGAGCGCAACCGTTATGGCCACCTCTTGGACAAGGGCGTCATGTACCGGATGCTCAACAACCGGGTGTACATCGGCGATGCAGTCCACAAGGGCATCTCGTATCCCGGCGAGCATGAACCGATCATCGATCGCAAGCTGTGGGATCAGGTCCACACCATCCTGAAGGAGAGCCCGCGCAAGCGCGCCGGCAACGCCCGGGCCAAGACCCCGGCCTTGCTCAAGGGCCTGCTCTACGGGCCCGATGGCGCGGCGATGTCGCCAACCCACACCCGCAAGGACGGGCGGCTCTACAGCTACTACATCAGCCAGACCGCCCTGAAGCGGGGCCGCTCGAACTGCCCGGTGCGCCTCGTGCCGGCGGCGGAACTGGAACGGATCGTCCTCGATCAGCTTCGCATCGTCCTGCAGACCCCGGAGGTGATCGTCCGCACCTGGCGCGCCGCCCGCAAGCAGCGTCGGGATCTCAGCGAGACCGAGGTCCGCGACGCCCTGAAGGGCTTCGATGAGCTGTGGAGCGAACTGTTCCCGGCCGAGCAGGCCCGCATTGCCCGCCTTCTGATCGCGCGCATCGATCTGAATGCCGACCGCGTCGACATTGCGCTAAAGGTCGAAGGACTGACCTCGCTCACGGCGGAACTGACTGCGTCCACGACCAGCACCACAACTCCGGCACTTCAGCAGGCCGCCGAATGATTACCTCGCCCGCCATCACACTTGGCACCGCTGGCCGTCCCAAACTGAGCCCCGACGGCAAGACCATCACGATCACTATCACGATCGCGCTACGCCGGCTCGGCGGACGCAGGCAGGTCGTCACGCCAGCCAGCTCTCAGTCGCGAACCCAGCAACATGCCCAGGTCAACGCGACGCTCGTCAAAGCCCTCGCCCGCGCGCATCATTGGCGCGCCATGCTGGAATCCAGTCTCTACACTTCGGTCCGCGACCTCGCGAAAGCCGAGGGCATCAACGAGTCCTACCTCTGCCGTACCCTGCGCCTGACACTGCTCTCACCCAAACTCACAGAAGCCGTCCTCAACGGCCAACAGCCGCCGGGCCTCGACCTCGCCAAACTCCTCCGCTCAATACCAACGAACTGGGACGAGCAGGAAAAAGCGTTCGATGACTGACAATGAGGGCGTTGACTCATAAGAGCGTAGCCGCGGTCGATGGACGCAAGCTGTACGCGGTAGCTAAGATTGCAAAAAACAATCTCAGCCGATGCAATGATTGTATCGAGGTGCCGCACACTTACGCAGCTGTCAATCTACATACGAGCGCCGTCTGCTTGATCGACGAGCCGAGCCACATCCGACATGTCGGGGATGTTGCAGGCAGCGACGTACTCTTGACGCAAGCGTCTTACGAGCGTGCTGACTGTCGGAATATCATAGATCAAATCGATTCCCTGTCCGGCGCTCCAGATATCCCGCCAGGGACGCAAATGCTCAGGTAACCCGACATGCCGTTTCGCACCTTCGGGCGCGTCAGGCATGGTTGATAGATCAAGCCCCACGCGCTGCAACGATGCAACGAGCCAGTTGCCCGGAACACCGGCCACCTTGCCGGTGTAAGCGAGATCGGCCGAGGTCTGGCTTACCAGCATGTCCTTGTAGGCCTGAGGTGCCATCGATTCGACCGTCGCAATAAAGCGCGTTCCCATATAGGCAAGATCGGCGCCTAAGATTTCACTGGCGCGGATCGTAGCGCCGTCGGAGATCGCGCCGGCCATGATGATCGTCCCGTCAAACATGGTGCGAATCTTGCGGATAAGCGCAAGGTGGCTGATCGTGCCGGAATGCCCCCCGCCGCCGGCTCCGATGCAAGTGAGGCCATCCACCTTTGCTTTAATGGCCTTCTCCGCAAAGCGGATGCTGGTGACGTCGTGAAAAACCTTCATGCCGACATCGTGCGCGCGCTCCACAATGGCCGTCGGATCGCGTCCAACGGTGATGAGATAAGTGACGCCATAGCGCGAGCAGATGCTCAGATAGTCCGGCAGTTCGTCGACCGAGAGGCGAGCGCCAAAGTTGACGGCAAGAGGACCGACCCGCGCGCCTGCCGCCGCATGCTCTGTAAGGCTTGCGTTGATGTCACGGAGCCAGCAGTCGAACTCCTCGATATTGCGGCTGTTCTGCGCGGGCAGTCCAGCCATGATCCCCGCCTTACAGGCCTCCCTCACAAGATCAGGGCCACTGACCAGGAACATCGGAGCGCAGATGACCGGCAGGCACACTGAAGACCTGATATTCGCGTCGAGAATCATGATGCCTGTTCCGTGTTCGTGAAGCGCAACGCAAAAATGCTAGCTGGCTAGCTGGCAGAAAGGACGAACAAAGCGGGATTTGGTCCCTCGAAGTTTCTGCGGAGTAACGCTCGGTCGCTCGACAGAGATTCAATTTGCGCCAGTCGCGGGGCCTTGTTTTACAACGAGAAAATCAAACCGTACTAATCTTCAAAGTACATAGGTTTTGGAGAAAAGTGCATTCTCCATGGCCTCCGAAGGCCCAATCTCCGTTGGACGGCGATTCTCCGTTTCGAAAATATCAAAGAAAACAAGGGGATTTAAACAGAGCCAGACTGCAATATTACGAAATGCGCGGCTCGTGTGGCGGAGAGAGCGGGATTCGAACCCGCGATACGGTTTCCCGTATACACACTTTCCAGGCGTGCGCCTTCAACCACTCGGCCACCTCTCCGTGCCCGTCCTAATGGCCAGCTTGGGCCGATTTTGCAAGTCCAATGCGGAGCGATTTTGGCTGACCGGTCAGACAAGTCCACGGCCCCGGTCCACTTATCGAGACGTATCGGCACAACCAGCTCGAATTCGCTTGAAAAGAGGGGCGACGATACAATCCGAAGGGTGCGCGCGGAGAGGCCGTCCCGCAGTTCAGGGAAACTGCTGTGTTCTCGCTCGTATTCAGTGCAGCCACGCGCCCTCAGGCGCATGGCAGGACGATGAAGCGGGAGGACGTTCGGAGACTAAAGAATCTGAAGCGGACATTTCGCAAGCGTTCCGCGTCGCGGCTAGCACGGCGAGGAAATCCTTGAGCCACTGGTGTATTGTCTGGGCGCGCAGCTTCTTCATCATGGCTTCCCAGCGCTCGCGCCGTTCAAGGATGGACATCGAAAGCGCCGTGGCCATCGCACGTGCGATCTCGTCGACGTCATGAGGGTTGACCAGCAGCGCGGCATCGAGCTCGCTCGCCGCGCCCGCAAACCTCGACAGCACCAGCACGCCCGGATCATCCGGGTTCTGAGCCGCGACATACTCCTTGGCGACGAGATTCATGCCGTCGTGAAACGGCGTGACCAAACCGATCTGCGACGAGCGGTAGAAGCCGGCGAGAATCTGTTGCCCATATCCCTTGTTGAGATAACGGATCGGAGTCCAGTCCGGTTCGCCATGCCGGCCGTTCACGTCAGAGACCAGCGACGCAAGCTCGGCCTGAAGACGGCTGTAAGCCTCGATGGCTTCGCGCGAGGGCGTTGCGATCTGAAGCAGCGAGATGGCGCGCTGAAGCGAAGGGTGAAGCGGCAGCAACCGCTCAAAGGCGTGGATGCGATTGACGAGCCCCTTGGAATAATCCACGCGGTCGACACCGATGGCGAGGCGCTCACCATGCAGACTGAGCCGCAGGCGCGAGACATCGGGATGCATCGCCGCCTTTGCGGCCTGCGCCGCGAAGCCATCGACATCAATTCCGATCGGGAAAGCGGCAAGCCGCGTCACTCCGCGCTCCGAAACAACCCTGCCGTCTTCCACCGTAAGCCCGAGTTCGCCGCGCAGATAATCAGCAAAGTTTTCGCAGTCACGATCCGTCTGAAAGCCGATCAGATCGAACGCCAGCATCGACCTGATAATCTCGCGGTGATGCGGCACGCCATACATGACAGATCGGGCTGGCCACGGCGTATGGAGGAAAAATCCGATCGGCTGCTGTACGCCAAGCGCACGTAACTCTGCGGCCAGCGCCAGGAAATGATAGTCCTGAATCCAGAAAGCGGTCTCCGGCCTGTTGAATCCGATCAGCGCGCGCGCGACGAAAGCATTGACGGCGCGGTAGGATTCATAATCGCCCTGCGAGGTGCGGATCAGATCGCTGCGTGAATGCAGCGCCGGCCAAAGCGCGGAATTGGCATAGCTCTCGTAGTATCCACCGTAATGCGCCGCCGGCAGATCGAGCATCGCCAGCGCACCCGCGCCGAGCGGCTCGGTACGTGGAACCGCCGTTCGCGCGTTGTCGGTAAGGCGCCCGCTCGAGCCGACCCAGATTGCGCCGGTCTTCTCAACGACCGGCAGCAGCGCCGCAGCCAAACCGCCTGTCATCGGCTCGTTCGCCCTGGGGCGCGCCCCACGATTGGAAACGACAACGAGATTCACCAGCTCTGTCCCATCAGCAGCGCCCCGAAACTTAACCGTCATTCATCATGATGGTTCCTGATCATCGTTCGATCAAAATGAAACCAAAATCAGGCGACTGGAGGGAACTCAAGGTTTTCGATGGTGCGGCAACGCTCATTCGATCGCATGTGGAACTTCATAAGACCGACGATAGAACAATCTGTTGTTTAGCGAGCGAACGATTACGGCGGGATCAGCTAACTGGCGCAAAATATGCGTCAGTGTTCATTTTACAGGCGCGACTTTCTCATCGAGCAGCAATCCCAGCCAGGTCCTGACATCGGAAGGGGAATCGAAATGCCCCGCAACGCCCTGCGTCTTTCGTCCGACAGAAAAAGCAATGCCCTTCAAGTCGGGCATGATCGCAAAAACTGTCTCGTCGGTGACATCGTCGCCAAGAAACACGGGATGCCGTCCCTCGAACGGCGGCAGCGTCATCAATTCGCGCACCGCCGTGGCTTTTGAGAAGCCCTGCTGCTTGACCTCAACGACGAACTTGCCGCGCAACACCTCAATCGGCGCTTCGGGCAGTTCGGCAAGCATAGCCTTGATCGCATCGTGGATGGGGCGCTCGGCCTGCGGCGCCAGCCGATAATGGAGAGCTATCGAATAACCTTTGTCTTCGAGCAGGATACCCGAACTCAGCGCCGTCAGGGCTGTCAGCCGCTGTTTCAGTTTCGGCGCCAGCGAAGGCACCCTTGCATGCTGCACAATGCCGTCGCGGAAGAACCGAGCCTCCGCGCCGTGCCCCCCGATCGCAGGCAGATGCAGCGGGGCAAACATTCCGTCGATATCGGTGAGAGAGCGGCCACTGACGAGCGCCAGCGCACCAGAGGTACGTCGGTATAAAGCATCAAGATGCTCGCGCAGCCCAGTTGGGACGACGATGCTGTCCGGAGTCGCGGCAAGGTCGATCAGCGTGCCATCGATGTCGAACAGGAGAGCGCACTTGTCGAGGTGCGGAATCATTGCCCGCGGAACGGGAACGACGCCTTTATTGGACGCTTCGGCGCGAGCGACTTCAACCGGTTCCACCATCAGTCCGGCTCCACGGCGGCCAGCGGCCGCGCGACATCTTCCAGCGGTCTGCGTTCGGCTGCAACGCCGAGTCGCCAGGCGACAGCGGCGGCGACGATCATCAGCACGGCGCCGAACAGATAGCCCGCAAACAGACTGTTGCGCGAACCGGTGTCGATCAATGCGCCGAACAAAGCCGGCCCTGCGACACCCCCCACCGCAGTGCCAATCGCATAAAATACCGCGATCGCCAGGGCGCGGATTTCGAGCGGAAAAATCTCGCTGACGGTGAGATAGGCCGCACTCGCGGCGGTCGATGCGAAGAAGAAGATGATCATCCACAACGCCGTCTGCGTCATCGCATCGACAGCGCCGATCGAGAACAGATAGCCCGAAATCGCAAGCAGAACGCCCGAAACCGCATAGGTGAATGTAATCATGATGCGGCGACCGAGCGTGTCGAACAGCCGGCCGAGCAGCAGCGGTCCGAGAAAATTTCCGAGCGCGAACGGCAACAGATACCAGCCGACGTGATCCGACGCGATTCCGAAGAAGTCGGTCAGCACCAGCGCATAGGTAAAGAAGATCGCGTTATAGAAGAACGCCTGCGCCACCATCAGCACGAGTCCGAGTCGCGCTCGCTGCGAATGGATGCGTAACAGCGTTTCGAAGACTTCGCGGAGCGGCGTGTGATCTCGTTTGCGAATTCTGATCGTCGGCAACACTGCCGCTTGCGCGTCATTGTGCACCACCGCTTCGCGCTCGATCTCCTCGAGAATGCGATGCGCCTGATCCGAATCGCCATGGATCATTAGCCAGCGTGGGCTCTCGGGGATCCATAGCCGCATGACAAAGATGACAAGACCAAGCGCCGCGCCGCTGAGAAAGGCGAGACGCCAGCCGATGTCGGGATCGATCACGGCGGGATTGAGCAGCACGATCGCCGCAATGGCGCCGACTGCCGCGCCAATCCAGAAACTTCCGTTGATGACCAGATCAGTCCAGCCGCGATAGCGCGCCGGCACGAACTCCTGGATGGTCGAGTTGATCGCCGCGTATTCGCCGCCGATTCCGGCGCCGGTCAAAAAGCGAAAGAATGCATAGCTTGCCACATTCCACGACAACGCCGTGCAGGCGGTCGCAACGAGATAAAGACTGAGCGTGATGAAGAACAGACGTCGGCGGCCGATGCGGTCCGTCAGCCAGCCGAAGCCCAGCGCTCCTATGACTGCGCCGGCAAGATAGGCGCTGTTGGCAAGGCCGATGTCGATGTTGGTGAATTGCAGCGCGCTTTGCTTTAATCCACCCGCAAGGCTGCCCGCCAGCGTCACCTCAAGCCCGTCGAGGATCCAGGTGATGCCGAGTGCGGTGACGATACGCGTATGAAACCGGCTCCAGCTCAGGCGGTCGAGGCGCGCCGGAATGCTGGTTTCAACCACCGCATTGTCAGCTGAAGAGATCGTCGCATGGGTTTGCGGCAGGATTGAAGACCGGGATAACGCAACCAAAATCTCTCCTCGCAACATTGAAACAGCGCTGAAAGATCAAATCCAAAACGCAGAGATAGCGCTACAACGCGCCCACACGACATGCGAGGTCGCAGCGCTATCTTCGCTGTACGTCAACAACCGTGGCGGGACCTGACGGTTCCATAGGAACCTCGTTTGGCGAAGCCATGAGTCACGACGGTCGCCCAGCGCAATCCCTGCCATCAATGGCCTGCGGACGGCAGCCGCTTGTCTATGCCGCCTGATCAAGTGTCTGCGGCAACGCCATTTCCCTGAAATCCGCTGCGACCTGCAGTTGCGCTTCCGTCATCGACTGCAGCTTTTCCGCCGTCATGCCGGGCACCACCTCGCGCAGCAGAAGGCCGTCGCCGGTCACATCGATCACCGCGAGGTTGGTGTAGATGCGCTTGACGCAGCGGGGCGCGGTCAGCGGAAGGCGACACCTGTTGAGAATGCGCGGCTCGCCCTTCTTGGTGGTGTGATCCATCAGCACGCGCACCTGCCTGGCGCAGGCGGCCAGATCCATCGCGCCGCCGACACCCGGCGGATTGTTCGGATCGTCCATCGTCCAGTTGGCGAGATCGCCATTCGCCGCGACTTCGTACGCGCCAAGCAGGCTGAGATCGAGATGGCCGCCGCGGATCATCACGAAGGCGTCGGCATGGTGCATGTAACAGCCGCCGGTGATCAGCGTCGTCAGATTCTTGCCGGCATCCACGAGGTCAGGGTCTTCCTGCTCCGGCGTTGGCTTGGGCCCGAGACCGAGAATGCCGTTCTCGCTGTGGAAGATCACTTCGCGGCCTTTTGGCACGTAGCTCGCCGCAAGCGTCGGAATGCCGACACCCAGATTGACGTAAAAGCCTTCCGGAATGTCCTGCGCCGCGCGCCAGGCCAGTTGATCGCGTGTCAGCGGCGTCATGCCCGTCCTCCCGTCACCAGAATGCGATCGACGAAAATGCTCGGCGTCACCACCGCTTCAGGGTCCATCTCGCCAAGTTCAACCATCGCATCGACCTCGACGATGGTGAGGTCAGCCCCCATCGCCATCACCGGATTGAAGTTTCGTCCGGACTTTCGATAGACGAGATTACCCCAGCGATCGGCCTTCGCCGCCTTGATCAGCGCGACGTCGCCCTTCAATGGCTTCTCGAATACATGCAAACGACCGTCGATTTCACGTGTCTCCTTGCCTTCGCCGAGTTTCGTGCCGGCCGATACCGGTGAGAAGAAGCCGCCAAGTCCGGCGGCGGCGCAGCGGATGCGTTCGCTGATGGTGCCCTGCGGCACGACTTCGAGTTCGATCGTGCCGGCGCGATAGGCGGCGACAAAAGCGCGAGGATCGCCAGCGCGCGGAAACGAACAAATGATCTTGCGCACGCGACCGGCGTCGATCAGCCGGGCGAGGCCACTGTCGCCGCTGCCGGAATTGTTGGCGACCACCGTCAGTTCTTTCGCGCCCTGATCGTGCAGCGCATCGAGCAAATTGTCCGCCATGCCGACCTGCCCAAAGCCTGCGACCAGAACCGTCGCGCCATCCTTGACGCCGGCAACCGCCTCCTGCGGCGACGCCACCTCTTTATTGATCATCCTGATACCCCTCGACGGCGCATTGCGCCGCAGCGCAGCATGGCCAGACTTCCGGCAACTTTACGCACCCTGCCACCAGGCCCGCAAGCGAGCATCACGCAGACCTTCATGCGTGCAAATTACGATGCGCTTACGGGGTCTTTCAGCTCGGCTCAGCCAGCTACGCCGGCCTGCGACGAAAATCTGATTGAATTGTCGCGCGCGCCGGGGCCTACTTGGAATTAGAATGACTCAAAGCTGTGCGCTTCAGGTCATCACACATCATCCTGGGGAGGATTTCGATGTCGACGGTCAAATTGACGGTCAACGGCAAGCAGGTCTCTGGCGATGCCGAGGATCGCACGCTTCTCGTTCAATTTCTTCGCGATCATCTCGGCCTGACCGGAACGCATGTCGGCTGCGACACCAGTCAGTGCGGCGCCTGTGTCGTGCATATCGACGGCAAAGCGGTGAAATCCTGCACCGTTCTGGTCGGACAAGCCGACGGATCGAACATAACGACCATCGAAGGCATCGCCCGCGGCGATGAACTCCATCCGATGCAGGCGGCATTCCGCGACAATCACGGATTGCAGTGCGGCTTCTGCACGCCGGGCATGATCATGTCGGCGATCGACATCGTCAACCGCTGCGGCAGCGATCTCGATGAGGCGACCGTCCGCCACGAACTCGAAGGCAATCTCTGCCGCTGCACCGGCTATCACAACATCGTCAAATCGGTGCTCGACGCCGCAGGCCGCATGAAGGTCGCGCAGGCCGCGGAATAGTCGCGCGTTTCGTTTCGGACGAACTGAACATTCAAAAGACGGCCGCCGCCTCCGCCAAAGCGCTTCGACAACGCGGCCGGAAGGGAGATCATCATGGGCCTCGAAGGAATCGGCGCCAGCGTCGCGCGCAAAGAAGACAAGCGTTTCATCACCGGCAAGGGCCGATATACCGACGACGTTCGCGTTCACGGCATGACTCACGCCCATTTTGTGCGCAGTCCTCACGCACATGCCAGGGTCAAGGCAATCGACTCATCGGAAGCGATGAAGATGCCAGGTGTGGTCGCCGTGCTCACGGGTCAGCAGATTGTCGACGACAAGATCGGCAACCTGATCTGCGGCTGGATGATTCACTCCAAGGACGGTTCGCCGATGAAGATGGGCGCATGGCCGGCGATGGCGCCGGAGACTGTGCGCTTCGTCGGTCAGGCCGTCGCTGTGGTGATTGCGGAAAGCAAGAACCTTGCCCGCGACGCCGCCGAAAAGGTCGAGGTGACCTACGAAGAACTGCCGGCCGTGCCGGACATCCGCGCCGCGATCGCGCCGGGCGCGGCGCAGCTTC
>OEIU01002323.1_pt1 | contig 10310 bp, 9 predicted proteins | sample 1539221 | NCBI WGS metagenome assembly OEIU01 (sample SAMN03792071, study PRJEB22550) | activated sludge metagenome | feature: wastewater treatment plant; material: activated sludge; isolation source: Wastewater treatment plant of a petroleum refinery complex | place: Argentina: Zarate | collected... | reverse complement strand
AGGTCCACGTGTTTCAAATCGCACAAGATTAATTTATGCTTTTATTGGCGGTGGTCTGATGGGCTTCGGTGCAAAGCTTGCACGTGGATGCACAAGTGGTCAGGCACTATCTGGCGGAGCCATTTTAAACCTTGGCAGCTGGGCATTTATGATGATGATTTTTGCCGGCGGATATGCCGCAGCATATTTTATGAGGAGGCAATGGTTATGAACGCACCATTTTTCAAATTTGGCGCACCATTTTTCAAATTTGGATTATTGAGTTCAGACGTAAGTCTAATTATCGCATTCATAATTGGAATCGGTTTTGGATTTATGCTAGAACGCGGAGGATTTGGAAGCGCAAAAATTCTTGCAGCTCAATTCTACTTCAGTAATATGCGTGTTCTTAAAGTTATGTTCTCGGCAATTGTAACAGCGATGATAGGAATTTATTTTTTGTCTGTAATCGGCTTTATGGATTTATCATTAATATATGTTAGTAACACTTACATAATCCCGCAAGTATTAGGCGGATTAATACTCGGTGTTGGATTTGTAATCGGTGGATACTGTCCAGGCACATCAATGGTTGCCTTTTCAACAGGTAAGATTGATGGGTTTGTTTATGTGCTTGGATTATTTGCAGGTATTTTTGTTTTTGGTGAGATGTTCCCGTTGTTTACAAATTTCTATTACTCCACTGATATGGGCAGTGTAACTATTCCTTCATTCCTTGGATTGTCTTACGGATTAGTTGTTTTCTTGGTAATATTAATGGCTATCGGAGCATTTGCTGCGGCAGAGTGGAGCGAGAAAAAATTTGCTGATAGAAATCCGGAGAAAAATTTATGAAAAAGTTTTTTTCAAATCTTAACCTGAATAAAAAACTTGCAGTGATAGCAATTACACTTGGCGTTATTGCTTTGTTTGCAGGTGATCCTTACGGCGGAACAACAATTAAAGTAAATGAAAAAGATATTGCCTTATCAACCGTTGGGAATTCTGATAAAGTATCTGTAACTGAGTTAGCAGATTGGATAATTAAAGATAAATCAGATTTTGAGTTGGTTGATTTACGAAGCGAAGAAAAGTTTAATGAGTATTCAATTCCAAATGCAATATCTATACCGCTTACACAATTATCTGCATCTGATCTTAGAAGAAACCAAAAAATAGTTTTATACTCTGATGATAATATTACTGCTTCGCAGGCATGGTTTATTCTTAAATCCAAGAATTATAAAGGCGTATATATACTTGATGGCGGATTGAATGCGTGGAAAGAAAAAGTTCTATTTCCCAAAGCTCCTGTTAACGGAAATAAAGAAGATCTCGCTCAATTTGAAAAAATGAAAGAAGTTGCAAAGTATTTTGGTGGTCAAGCTCAAACAGATTCTTTAGTAACAGAAGCCAAACAAGAAATAAAACTTCCTGTTTCTACTGGAGGAACCACAAAAACAACTGCACCGACAGGGAAGAAAAAGAAAAGGGAAGGATGTTAAAAAATTAAAAATTAAAAATGCACAATTAACAATTGAGTGAACTAAATTACTTTTTAATCATCTGTCATCCTGAGCGAAGTCAAAGGATGACCTGAACTAAATTCAGTCACACTTCGACTGAGTTTATCCCGATTTGTATCGGGGCGCTGGGTGACGATAACAGTTTTGCATAATATCAATTAAAGATGAGACGTCATCTCCGAAGACGGGAGATGAAACAATATAGAAGTTCCTTAAATGGTTGCACTTCGTCAATACTTAGTGTGACATAGTGTTCTAAATAAAATATATAAAACAGAGGAGTTAGTATGAAAAAAATGTTTCTTGTTCTATTGTTGATGTTTGGATTTGCAATCCAAACTGCATTCGCTACTGATGGCTATTATCGCCATGGTTATGGGATCAAATATTCAGCACTAGCAGGATCAGGTGTTGCTGTGTCATTAAGCTCACTTGGTGCAATTACAAATCCTGCAGTAATATCCAATCTGAATTCTGGATTTGAAATTAACGTTTCATATTTCAGCCCGAACAGATATTATGAAGTATTTGGAAATCCAAGCGGCTTCCCCGGCACGTTTGGTTTAATGCCTGGTAAAGTTGAAAGTGAAAAAACATCTTTCTTCTTTCCATCAATAGGTGCAAACCTAAAATTAGCTGATAATATGGCAATAGGTTTATCAATTTATGGTAATGGTGGAATGAATTCTGATTATCCCACAAAAACATTCGGTGATCCCTTTTCACCTTCAACCGGTGTAAATATCGAACAAATGTTCGGTAATCTTTCATTTGCGTATAATTTTGCTAATAACCAATCTTTTGGTGTTGCTGCAATTTTGGGCTGGCAAAGATTTGCTGCTAAAGGTTTAGTTGGATTTAGTAACTTTTCTGCTGATCCTGCAAATTTAACTGGCAATTCCTGGTCATCGGCTTTTGGGTTTGGGTTTAAGGTTGGCTATCAGGGGCAGTGGTTAAAGGATGTAAGATTCGGTGCTTCATATCAATCAAAATTATATATGGGTGAGTTTGAAAGATATGCAGGACTTTTTGCTCAGCAGGGAGATTTTGATGTTCCAGCTAACTGGCAGGCTGGTTTTGCATTTACCCCCGGTGACTGGAAATTTTTAGTTGATGTAAAACAAATTCTTTACAGCGGAATAAAATCGGTTGCTAATCCGCTATTGCCAAATTTAATGACTGCTAAACTTGGTACTGATGGCGGAGCAGGATTTGGTTGGAAAGATATTTTTATCTTTAAATATGGAATGGTTTATTCAGGATTTTGTGGTTGGGATTTAATGGCAGGATATTCAATCGGTCAAAATCCAATTAGTGATACCGAAGTTCTTTTCAATATACTTGCCCCAGCAGTTATTGAAAACCAGTTGACTCTTGGTATAACAAAGAAATTAGCAAATAAACAAGAAGTAACAGTTGCATTTATGTATGCATTTGAAAACTCTGTTCGAGGTGTAAATCCATTGGAAGTACCTGGTCAGCAATCTATTAAAATTGGTATGAAGCAATGGCAGGTTGAAATTGGTTATGCTTTCGGTAGTTTCTAATTAATTCCTTTCAGGTTAGTTAAGGGCATCTAAATGATGCCCTTTTATTTTTGATTTATTCAAAGGAGAATTATGAAAAAATTATTTTCACTTCTATTCATTTTAAGTTTACTCACATTTTCTTTCGCTGCCGATCACGGAATGTATATGCTGACTGTAAAAAATATTAAAGGCAATTACTCAAGTGTTTGCGAGCAGGTAAAACAAACTATTCAATCTGCAGGTTTTAGAATTCTTGCTGATAGAGAAATTACAACCCCTGATAGGGTTAAGAAAGATCAAAAAGATCTTTGTGGATATAAAGGTAAGTTATTAGTTTTTACAAGTGATGACTATATTAAACTTCTAACATCATTTGGAAATAAATATCTTACAGCATCTATGCTAAGAGTTGGAGTGCACGAAACAAATGAGGGAATTCAAATTATAATAGCAGATCCGGAAACCATAAATCGTATTATCTTTAATGATTTAAATGATGATCAGTATAACAAAATTATTAAAAGCACACTACCTTATAAAAATAAAATTATTGATGCACTTCATTCATTAAAACTTGGTACAAATGTTAAGGAAGCCCGGGAGCCAAAACGAAGTACAGATGATTTACGAGATGCATCCAAAGATATGATTATGATGGTTGGTGATATGACATTCTTTGAAGATGAAGATCAGTTTCCAGAAATCTATTCGCAGAAAAATGATGTAACAATTGAGGGATTAGAAAAACTAAAACAAAAACTTTATGCTAACATTAAAAACTTTTCGCCAAATAAAGAAGATAAAGAATACAGATGGACAGCAGATCCGAAGGAAGATTTAAAATTGAAAGTTGTTGGTGAAGTTTATTCGCCGGATAAAAAAGCAATTCTTTTTGGACTAACAAGAAATCAAACCGAAGGAGTTTCATTTTATATTGTTGGAAACTCGACTAAAGAGAATAGTTGTCCCGGTCTCGATCATTTGACTGCTTATCCTATTGAAGTTTTATTAATGATTAAAGACGATAAGATTGTCGTACACACTCCAAGAGAAATGTTCAGAATGGATATGTACTTTTGGGATGCAGGTATGGGTGCTTTTATGAATCATATGAGCATGCCCGGAATACTTGATGAATCAATTTATCGGGCATTGTTTGCGAAGGATAAAGATTAAAAAGTATTTTTAGTCTTGAATTTTGAAGAGCATCATAGTTCTGATGCTCTTTTTTTATTTTTTATCAAGCACATCATCAACCCAGCTCATAGCAGCCATTGTTGATGGTAAACCAATTGTTGGCAAAGCAAGTAAAACTGTTTGTCGTATCTCTTCTTTAGAAATACCTAATTCAATTGCTTTGCTTGTATGTGAATGGACCGCACCTTCCAATCCGGCACCTGCAGATATTGCAAGTTTTATAAGTGACCTTGTTTTGTCATCAAGAGGGCCTGAACTATGGACTGCATTTCCGAGCTTTTCATAAGCAGATGCAATATCAGGATAATCCTGCTTCAATCTTTCAAAACGTTTGGGTAACTGAGGCATTTGTTTTCTCCTTTTAATTGTTGTTAAAAATTACTTTAATCCAAAAAAATAATTCTCTGCTTCCTTTCAGGATGACCGGATTAGTGAGTTAAATTTGAATGTCAAGTTGAGTGAAGTCAAAGCTGATAATTTTTATTAACTGTTAATTCTATAAAATAACATTTTCATATAATACGTATTTTTTAACATACCGGTCGAGTAAAAAAATATACGAAATATATAAGTAAACTTTTGGATTCCTGCTTTTGCAGGAATGACATACCGGCTTACTTACTTAACAATAAATAATAAAACGATGTTGATAAAAAATAACGAATTCTTTTTAATCCTTTTTTTTCAGAAGAGTTTTTCCAGCAATAAGATACTATCTTTTTAAATGCTGGAAACATATTCATTATCTCATCTATGTCTTTCGCATAAGTTGATTTTTTATCTGCTAAATATTTTTGAAATATTTTTTTTACAATTGGAGCAAGAAGGGCATACCAAAGCACCGTTAAAATAATTGATCTTAACAGCATTATAATTATTTCAAATGAGGTAATTTCTTTTTCAGCGGGATGAAGATATGAAATAATTAAAACCACTAATGAGATTGCTAAAATGGTTAATCCGGTTGGACGAAATATCCAATTTTTCTTTTTCTTCTTTTTATCTCTATTAGGAATATCATCCCCGTCTTTAAAAACTATATTGGAGATTTGCTTAGAATAATAATTAATTTTTTGGGGAAGAGTCCCTGCATAAAATCCTATAAAAATCCCGGCAGCAAAGTGAATTAAAACATATAATCCGATAAGCAAATATCCGTAGTTAATGTCAGGATTCAATCCTAAACTTAAAAATTCATTTGAAACTTGCTTGATAAAAATATTTAGCGATTTCCATAGTGTATTTCCAAATAAAACTGTTAACACAACAATTTTTTGCAACCCTGAAAAAAGTAAAGTGAGTATCCCAAGAATTAATGCAGAGCTTCGGTAAAAATATTTTGTTATGAATAGCAAGTAACCAAGCAAGCCCTGAATACTTACAGCAAGGTAAGCCGTTAACGGTGTATGAGGACTAACTAAAGCTTTAATCAAAATTACAATCAATGTTGATTTGAGAATTTCTTTACTACTTTTTGAGAAAAGAGCAATTAGTGAAATGAACAAAACAGCGGCAGAACTAATAAATATGCCGCGCAGCGGGATTGTTAATGCGTGCAGTATCCCGCCGAATGCAGATTCACTAAAAGCCCAAAGAGCAGTAATTTTAAAAATAGAGATTTGATAATCTTGATCACCACTGTTTGAAATGGATTTATTTTCTATTGCTGAATCTAAAATCATTTTTCTAATACTTCATTCCAGGATAAAATTCCTTCTTGAAGATGATGAACTTTTTCGAATCCCATTTGAAGCATAAAATTTCCTGCATGATAACTTCTGTGCCCGCTTCTACAGTAGATATAATAATTTTTACTTTTATCCAGTTCTTTAATTCTATTTTGAAAATTTGGATGATAAATATCAATCAAAATAGAATTAGGAATATGACCTGCATAAAATTCTTCTGGTGTTCGTACATCAATGATGACAGCTAAACTATCTGTAGAAATTTTATTTAAAAAATCTGTTGAGCTAAGATTTATTACTTTATCCATTCTATCTCATAATTGTTTATATATGTGTAAAATTTAAGTGTAAATATAGAATTATTTTGGATTATTACGCTTTAAGTTTTGTCAGCCCTTCAAAATATTGAGAGATATAGATTTGTAAAATCCGTCTTGACTGATAGGTCATAAATGTGATAACTCTCATTTTTATTTTTTTAGTTACTGCATATATTTCGCACGCAAAATCAACTAATCAAGGTCTAAAAGGTAAATGTCGAATAAATATCAAATCGCTATTTTAGGCGGTGGTCCTGGAGGTTATGTTGCAGCTATAAGAGCAGCGCAATTAGGATTTAAAACCGTCATCATTGATAAGGATAATTTAGGCGGAATTTGTTTGAATTGGGGCTGCATTCCAACAAAATCTCTTTTAAGAAATGTTGAGATTTTTGATAATGTTAAAACTCATGGTAAAGAATTCGGGATCTATACAAAAGACCTTTCATTCAACTTTTCTGAGATAATAAAACGAAGCAGAGATATAGCTGATCGAATCAGTAAAAATGTTGAAATGCTTATTAAGAAAAATAAGGTTGATAGAATTCGTGGATTTGGTAAACTAATCAGTCAGAATGAAATTATTGTCCTAGATAAAGATGGTAAACAAATTGAATCTGTCAATGCGGATAATATTATCATAGCTACAGGTGCCAGACCAAAAGTTTTTCCAAATATTCCCGTTGATAGAAAAAATATCATTACAAGTACAGAGGCAATGTCTTTATCCGAGCAGCCAAAAGAAATGATTATCATAGGTGCTGGTGCAATCGGAATTGAGTTTGCATATTTCTATTCTGTGCTAGGGACAAAAGTAACTGTTATAGAAATGCTTGATAATATTCTTCCTGTTGAAGATGTCGAAGTATCCAAAACACTGGAGAAAAGTTTTAAGAAGCGTGGAATCGAAATCTACACTAAGACTATAGTTGAAAAAGCTGAAGTAAAAGAGAATAAAGTTTTGGTTACTATAAATCAAAATGGACAGAGAAAAGAATTAATTGCAGATAAAGTTTTAAGTGCAATTGGTGTAACAGGAAATGTTGAAGGATTTGGTTTGGAAGAATTGGGTGTTGAACTTTTCAAAAATCACATCAAGGTTGATAAGAAAACTTATCAGACAAATATTAAAAATATTTATGCAATAGGTGATGTGATTGGTCCGCCCTGGTTAGCACACGTAGCATCTGCAGAAGGAATACATTGTGTTGAAGGTATTAAAGGAATCAAAAATCCAGAAGTAGATTATGAAAATATTCCCGGCTGTACTTACTGCCAGCCGCAAGTTGCAAGCGTTGGATTAACTGAATCAAAAGCAATCGAGCTTGGCTATGAATTGAAGATAGGTAAGTTTCCTTTTATGGCAAGCGGCAAAGCATTTGCAGTTGGTGAACGTGAAGGTTTTGTTAAACTAATTTTTGATGCAAAATATGGAGAACTTCTCGGCGGTCATATTATTGGAAGTGAAGCAACAGAACTTATTGCTGAAGTGGTTTTAGCTAGAGCAATGGAAGCAACTGGGCATTCAATTATTAAAACAGTTCACGCTCATCCAACTTTATCTGAATCAGTTATGGAAGCTGCAGCAAATGCTTATGGTGAGGCAATACATATTTGAGTTTGACGTGAAAACATCATTGCGAAGGATTCGCCGCGGCGAACTCGAGTGAAGCAATCTAAATTTATTTGGCAGATTGCTTCTCCCGATAAATCGGGATCGCAATGACATACCAAGAAGAATATGAATAAAGAACCAAGAAAATTAGTTTATTGTGATTTAGGTTTAATAGATTACAAAGAAGCATGGGATTTGCAAAAATCTGTTCATCAACTTAAAACAGAAAATAAAATTGATGATGTACTTTTCTTGTTAGAACATCCACACACATACACTTTGGGTAAAACTGCGGATAAAGAAAATCTTGTTGGTGGCGATGAATATTTAACTGAAAATAATATTTCTGTTTATGACATCGATCGGGGTGGAGATATAACTTATCACGGACCGGGACAGATTGTTGGTTATCCGATAATTAGTTTGACAAATTGGAATCAGGATACACATAAATATTTAAGAGCTATCGAAGAAGTAATTATTAAAGTTTGTGATGAATATGGTTTGGATGCAAGTCGTGTTGAAAAGTACACCGGCGTTTGGATCGCTGATAGAAAAATTTGTGCAATAGGAATTAAAGTTAGCAGATGGATTACAATGCATGGCTTTGCATTTAATGTCAATACCGATCTGAAATTGTTTAAAGGAATTATTCCTTGTGGAATCAGTGATAAAGATGTTACATCATTAAATCTTGAATTGAAAAAAGAAATAAATTTAGGCGAAGTAAAAGAACGAATTCTTCATCAATTTAGTGTAATATTCAATTATGATCAGATAGAATTAATATCCAAAAATGAAATATTTAATCTAATTTATAATAGTTAAAATATTTTTATGTCGAAGAAAAACACATCAATACAAAATAAATCGAAGGAGAAAACTTCGGTGAGACCATCAAACGGAAAAAATATTTCTATCAAAGCTGGTAGTAAAGAGTTTTCAAAAGATGAATTGCTTAATGCTCTTAAGATGATGCTTCGTGCCAGGAATGCAGATAACAAAGCTATGAACCTATTAAGGCAGGGAAAAACATTTTTTCATATTGCGGCGGCCGGACACGAGGCAGCTCAACTTGCAATAGGTTTATCTTTAAATCCAAAAAAAGATTGGCTATTTCCTTACTACCGTGATTTAGGCACAGTATTAACTTCGGGCATAACTCCGGAAGAAGTTTTTCTTGGCACATTTGGCAAAGCAACTGATCCGGCAAGCGGTGGTAGGCAACTGCCTGTGCATTGGGGTTCAACAAGGATTAATATCCCTTCGCAGTCCTCGCCAACGGGCACACAATTTTTACAGGCAGTTGGAACAGCATTAGCATCTGTAAAACGAGGTGAAAGAAATATTTCCTATGTTAGCAGCGGTGAAGGTACAACTTCGCAAGGGGAATTTCACGAAGCCGTTAACTGGGCAAGTCGCGAAAAACTTCCGGTATTATTTGTAATTCAAAATAATAAATATGCAATCTCCGTTCCTGTATCTTCCCAAAGTGGTGGTAAAAATCATTCAATAGCTGAAATGATGGCTGGATACAGCACACTATACAGAATAAGAATCGATGGTACAGATTTTTTTCAATCATATGAAAAAATTCAGGAGGCAATTGAATATATAAAATCTGGTAAAGGTCCTGCGTTAATAGAAGCTGATGTTGTAAGATTAGAATCACATTCATCGTCAGATGATCAAAAAAAATATCGTGATAAAAAAGAACTTGAAGAAGATTTAAAAAATGATCCGATTGAAAAATTTGCACAGATATTAATTGCAAAAGAATTTCTTACTCAAAATGATTTTGATGAGTTGAAGAAAACTATAATTGATGAGATCAACCAAGCTGCTGATAAAGCATTCAATGCACCTGATCCAAAAAGGGATGAAGCTGTAAAATTTGTTTTTGATGAGAGCGGTTTTAAAGAAAGTTTAGATTATGAATCTTCAACTCCATCCGGTAATAAAATTGTAATGGTTGATGCAATCAATCATGCTTTGCACGAAGAGATGGAGAAAAATCCTGATATGTATATCTTTGGCGAAGATATTGAAGATGCAAAAGGCGGAGTATTTACTGCTACAAAAGGTTTATCAACCAGATTTACAAAAAAAAGAGTTTTCAATTCACCTCTGGCAGAAGCAAGCATAATGGGTGTTGCCGTTGGAATGGCTTTGACAGGCATGAAACCGGTTGTTGAAATCCAATTCGGTGATTATATCTGGCCCGCATTTCAGCAGATGAAAAATGAAATGGCACCTATGAGATATCGCTCAAATAATGCTTGGGCTGCACCTGTTGTAACTCGTGTTGCCGTTGGCGGATATATTCATGGCGGACTTTGCCATAGCCAAAATATCGAAGCATTCTTTTCTCATATTCCGGGAATTTTAATTGCTTATCCAAGCAACGCTGCCGATGCAAAAGGTTTATTAAAAACTGCATGCCGAATAAAAGATCC
>OEIU01002322.1_pt1 | contig 10316 bp, 13 predicted proteins | sample 1539221 | NCBI WGS metagenome assembly OEIU01 (sample SAMN03792071, study PRJEB22550) | activated sludge metagenome | feature: wastewater treatment plant; material: activated sludge; isolation source: Wastewater treatment plant of a petroleum refinery complex | place: Argentina: Zarate | collected... | reverse complement strand
CCGCTAAACGGTGCACGAAACTGAGTGTTTGTTAATAAAAGCTTATAAGATTTTTCAGCAGTTTCATAAGCAGCTTTAACCTGATCAAATTGTGATTGTGAGATTGAACCTGTTTCATAAAGAGGTTTTAATCTATCATAGTTATCTTTTGCAACCTGATATTGTATTTGAGCTTGTGCGAGCTGGGTGTCATCCATTTCAAAAAGTAAGTCGCCTTCCTTTACTCGTGAACCTTCATCAACATAAATTTTTTCAATTCGCCCTGTTGTTTGAGCGCCAAGGTTAGCTTCTTTCCACGCTGCAAGAGTTCCAATAAGTTCAATATCTCTTTGAATACTTGATTTTTTTACTAATGTAACGTCAACCGGAATTGCAGTATCCGAATTTTTTTGTGTGTTATCTTCTTTTTTTGAACAGCTGATGAAAACTATTCCTATAAGAAAAACCGTAGCTATTAATTTTAATTTATTCATTTAATTTATCTCCTAAAATTTCTTTTATTTAATTCTACCTAAAACGTTTTCAAGATCAGCTTCGGCAACTTTTAAATCATATATTGCCTGAAGCCGGTTTAATTTTGCCTGTCGTAAAGCAAGCTCAGCATCATTTACTTCAAGTTGGATGGCAACACTATTAGCCAACCGGCGTTTTGCAATTTCATACCCTTCTGCCGCCTGACTAACTGTTTTGTTCTGTCCTTCAATTCTTTTAACTGCCTGTTCGATTCTGTAAAGAATACTTAATGCTTGAGTCTTTAGTGCTTCTGTAAAATTTCTTTTTTGTTCTACTGATTGATTCAATCCAATTTCTGCCTGACTTACTCTCGCTTGTGTTTTAAATCCATTGAAAATTGGAATTTGCAACTGCACCCCAAGTACAAAAGTTTTTACCCAATTGTAATCAGAAAACTTAAAATCATTTGCCTGGGCTTGATATTGATAGCTGCCAAAACCGGCTAAGGTTGGAAGATATGCTGAGTTCTCTAAAGAAATATTTCTATCATTTAGTTTTACCTGATTTTCAAGAATTGCAAGCTGTGGATTATTTTTAATCAATTCATCAATAACATCCTGTTGGGTAGGGATTTGATATGGTTCTTCAAAATTCATTTCGCCAATAACATCAATATCCTGATTGGCATCAAGTCCGATTGTAACTTTTAATGCTTCAAGCGAAAGCACATAATTGTTTTCCATTTGAAGAACTGTTGGCTTTAAATTTTCCACCTGAACTTCTGCACGAAGAACATCATAATCCGAAAGTGTTCCCGCAGAATTTAATCTCTTAATATTTTCAAAATTATCTTCAGCATTTTTTAAACTCTGCTGCATAACATCTTTAGTCTCTCGTGTAAGAAGAACCGCAAGAAAAGCTTTTTTAACGTCGCCAACAACTTTGTTTTTAACACTTCGGTAATTTTCTTGAGAAATAGTTAGTGCGTCAGAAGCTAATCCGATTCCCTGATACAAAGACCACGCAAACAGGGGAACAGATAATGATGCAGCAGCCGAATATGAATTATCTGAACCGATTGTAAGTGTTTGACCAAGAGGAGATCCTGGTGGTAAAAAAATTACCGGCTTATCAATATAACGTTGATATTGCCCGTTGACATCCAACTTGGGGAAAAGCCCGCTGCGAGCTTCTCTTAATTTTTCCTCTGATTTATTTACTTCCATTGAAGCAATTTTCAGATCAGCATTTTTTTCGAGTGCAAGACTAATTGCCTGTTCAAGGTTAAGAACAGATGTCTGTTTAGTCTGTGCTAAAAGCAATACTGAAAACATTATAAACAGCAACAGTGTTTTTTTCATTAGTTTATCCTCTGAATTATTCTAAAAATTTTTATAATCTTTTTTACTTTATTAAAAGTCCGTCAAAAATTAATTTGATGGCAAAAATCATTTCTTCAACTGCGTTGGTAAAATCAATTGTTTTGTTTACCGTAAAAGAAGCAAAATAAAACTCGCGATGCCGCAAAGCTTCTGAAAGTGTTAAAATCAATTCGGCAACTTTTTTTGTATCGCATTTTTTTATCTCTTTATTTTTTATGCTATCATCTAAAATGCTCTTTAACATTTCTATTTCTTTTTTATGGATACTTTTAATGTGTTCAAATAACTTGCTCTTAAATTCCAGTATGATGCTTGTAGACATTTCATGTAATTTTATTGTTTCTTTGATGTAATCAAATTTTGCTTTTTCGTAATTAATAATTTTGTCAATAGCTGTCTCGGATTTTTTTAAAGTACTTTCAATCATCGAACAAAAATATTCCTCTTCACGTGCCATTACATCTTCAAGCAAGGAATCCTTGTTACTATAATAGTAATACAGTGATGACTTCTTCATTCCGAGAGCAATTGCAATATCATCAAGAGTAGTCTTGGCAAAACCGTTTCTGGCCAAAATCTCGCGTGCCGTTTGCAGAATAAGTTCTTTTTTTGTGTCCATTATTTGCGTTGTCATAAGATTCAAACTTTTTAATTGATTGTTCGAAAAATACTAACAGTTAATTATTTAAAAAAGTTCCTTTCATAAAAATTTTTCTGAATGTGATTAATCGCATATTTAAAATGCTATAGAATCAACAAGTAAATTAAATCAGGTTTATCGAGCTAACAGGGTGGAGGAGAAGCAAGTTTCAAATTAGCTGCAGAAAGTTATAAACAAAATTTTATTAAAATCTTAAAAATTCCTTTCTGATAAAACTATAAGTCTTGACTATATGCCATAATCAGCATATGTTTGTATGCAAATTTTAGCATATAAGGAAAAAGATGAATAAAACAGTAGAGAAATTCAAAGCATTGTCCGATGAAACCCGTCTTCGGATCATAAATCTTTTTATAAAGAGCGGACGTAATTTGTGCGTCTGTGAGCTTATGGATGCTTTGCAGCTTCCACAATATGCAATTTCAAAAGCCCTGAATATTTTGAAGAGCGCCGACTTTTTTACGACTGAAAAAGAAGGTACGTGGGTTTATTATCAACTAAATAAGGAAATACCTGAAAATAAAAGTTTGTTTACATTATTAAGAAATCAGTTAGATGATAAGACATATGCAGAGGATGAAGATCGCCTTAATAAAAGACTTTTGCTGAGAGAAAAGGATCGTTGTGTCGTGGGTATTATTCCAGAAGAAGATTTATTTAAGCTAATTAAAGAAAAGACTAATAGATAGATCAATTATGGAAAACATATTATCACAACTCGACGCTAAAACATCCGAACTAATTGCAATTGGTGCATCTATAGGCGGAAACTGTCTGCCTTGTCTTCGTTACCATTTTGCTGAAGCATTAAAACTTGGTTGCACAATTCAAGAAATTGAAGAAGCAATTAAGATAGGTAAAATGGTAAAGGAAAGACCGATAAATGATATTTACAAACTCGCTGATGACCTATTGAACAGGGAAAGAGAAAAATTAATTAAGGAGAAACAATAAATGCCTATTTATGAATACCACTGCCAAGACTGCGGTTATTATTTTGATGTTAAAGCCACAGTAAAAGAAAAAGAAGAAGGATTAAAAATTAGTTGCGAGCAATGCGGAAGTGATAATCTCCAACAAGTCTTTGGCGGCTTCGCAATTCTTGGTGGACAAACAGTAAATGTTAAATCTCGCGATTCACAGAACAGCGGCGGGGGTTGCTGCGGTGGTTCCGGAAGTGGATGTTGTTAATCCAAAGGCAAATTTAAATGAAATACAAAATTGAATCATCACAGAATAAATTAAAAATATTCATTAAATCAAAAGCTGAAGAACGGGAAACACTGCTCTCTAATTTTGAAGTCTGTCAAAAGGGGCAGTGCAGTTGTCCTACCGATGAATATAAAAAATTGCAATCGCTCAATATCAGTTCTTTGGACGAAGAGCTTATCTTAAATCTTGAATCAAAACCGAATCAAGTATTTGATGTAAACGAAATTAAAAAATGTCTCGATTTTACTGCGAATAAATTAAAAAAGGAATAAAAATGAATAACACAACAGAAGTAAAGCAAATACAAATAGAAATCTTTGATCCGCCGATGTGCTGCGCAAGTGGTTTGTGCGGACCTGATATCGATCCTGCATTGCTCGACATCAATGAAGCAATTATAAAATTGAAAAAAGAACTTGATGGTAAAGTAACTATTGAGAGATATTTGCTTAGTCAACAGGGACCAAAGTTTATGCAGCAGCCGGAAGTGATGCAGCGCTTGCAGAAGTTTGGTGTTGAAATCTTACCTATTACTTTGGTTGATGGTAAAGTTGTAAAGGAAAAAGAATATCCGAGTTATGATGAACTAAAAAATTTAATTAAAGAATAGAATCAATAAATAAAACTAAGTGGTACTCAGTGCCTTCTCCGTGAACCTCCGTGTAATAAAAAGTTACACAGAGAGCCGCAGAGGGAAAATACAGAGAACCACAGAGAAAAAATCAGAGGAAACAATGGCTAGCACAAAATATATTTTCTTTAGCGGTAAAGGCGGAGTTGGAAAAACTACAATGGCTTGCGCTACTGCTGTGCATTATGCAAATGAAGGTAAAAGAACTCTAATCGTTACAACTGATCCAGCTTCTAATCTTGCAGATGTTTTTGAGACTGAGATTGGACATAAAATAACGCCACTCATAAATAATTTATGGGGAATGGAAATAGACCCGGATAAAGCAACGGAAGAATATCGTGAAAGAATTCTTGCACCGATGCGAGCCGTGATGCCCGAAAGTGTGATGTTAGTTCTGGAAGAACAATTCAATTCACCTTGTACAACGGAAATTGCTTCGTTCGATAGGTTCGTTGATTTTATGGTTGCTGAAAAAGAAGGTAAAGGTGAAAAATATGATGTGGTAATATTTGACACAGCGCCAACTGGACACACAATCCGTCTTCTCGAATTACCGGTTGATTGGAGTAAGCATATTGAAGAATCGGCAAAAGGACAAGGCAATACTTGCATTGGTCCCGTTACATCTATTCAGGAAAATAAAGTTAAGTATGATGAAGCAACACGTTTATTAGGCGATGCAGAAAGAACAACTTTTATGTTTGTTCTTCAACCGGAAGAAACTTCTGTTTACGAGACAAAACGTTCATCTAATGAATTAAAAGAAATTGGAGTTAAGAATATTGAATTAATCATTAACGGTATTTTGCCTGAAGAAGTCTGTGAGCATCCGTTCTTCAAAAGCAGATTTGATATGCAGCAAAAGTATATCAAAATAATTGAATCAGAATTTCCTTTCAAGATAAGAAAAATGTATCAGCGCGATGGCGAAATTAAAGGCGTTAAGAGAATATTAAACATAGAAAAAGATTTATTCGCAAATTCTGCCAAGCAGACTTATGTAATTGGTAATGGCGAATTATTAAAAAAAGATTTCCACAAATTCATACCGGATTCAATTGATGATATAATAACACCAAACGGTAAAACAAAATCTATTTTCTTCACAGGTAAAGGCGGAGTTGGCAAGACAGTAATTTCCGTAGCAACTGCTTACAAGTTTGCTTCGGAGGGATATAAAACTTTATTGCTGACAACCGATCCGGCAGCTCACATCGGCGAAGTGCTTGAACAAAATATTTCTGACCATATTCAGAAAGTTAAAGGCGTAGAAAATCTTTGGTCTGTAATTGTTGACCAGGAAAAAGCAACTGAGGAATACAAGCATCGCATTATTGAAGAATCAAAACCAAAATATTCCGAAGATATGATGGTTGCAATTAAAGAAGAACTTGAATCACCTTGCACCGAAGAGATGGCGGCATTTGATAAGTTTATGGGTTATGTAGAAAGCGATGATTATGATTTTGTTGTATTCGATACAGCACCAACCGGACATACACTTCGATTACTTGGACTTCCTTTCGATTACAGTGATCAGGTAAGTCTGATGGTCACAACAAATCAAAAAAGTCAGGATGCAAAATCGGTTACCCAAAAAAGATTTGACAGAGTAATTGCAAGGATGAAAGATCCAAATCAATCAATATTTTCGTTTGTTGTTTATCCGGAATCAACTCCGGTAATTGAAGCATACAGAGCGATGCTTGATTTGAAAGAGGCAGGGATCAAGACTCAATTTGTAGTTGCAAATCAAGTGCTCGAACCGGAATACTGCACAAACGAATTTTTTATCAAAAGAAGAAAGATGCAGGAAAAATATCTTGCCGAAATTAAGGAAAGATTTCAATTGCCGGTGGTTATTATGCCTTTGCTGGAAAGTGAAATTAAAGGTTTGGCTATGATCGATAAAGCTGCGGTGTTGCTCTTTAATAAATCTGAAGTGAAAATTAATTGATCGAGTATGAATATTTAGAAATAATATTTGGTGATGTCATTCCCGTGAAAACGGGAATCTAATGCTCTTAAATAAAATGGATTCCCACTTTCGTGGGAATGACTAATAACATTTAATTATAGGAAAAAATAAATGAGAGAAGAACAATTAACAGTCGAGCAGCAAACTCGTGAGCGATTAAGTTTTGCTTCTGCTACTTTAGGCAAAGCAATACTAAACTCAGAGCCGTATCGGAACTTTATTAAAGCCAGAGATAACTTTCGTGTTAGTGATGATGCAAAACAGGCATCAATGGAATACAATACTGTGCTTCGTGATTACCAGATGAAAGCAAATTACGGCGGACTTACACCAGAGGATGAAAAGACAATCGAAGAAGCACAAAAGAAAGCAATGGAAAACAAAGTGCTTAGTGAATTTTATACATCTCAGGAAAATCTTATTGCTTTTTATCAGGAGCTAAACTCGTACTTAAGTGAAAAATTAAAATTTAATTTCGCATCACTTGCAAAACCTGCAAGCAGTTGCTGTGGATAAAGGAAAAAAAATGATAGATACTCAATTAAAAAATATTGCAGATAATTTTATTCGATCACTTCAATCAATTCCTGAAGTGATTGAATACATAACAGCTTTAGAGAGTTACGAAAATGATGAAGAAATAAAAAATCTAACAGATAAATATTATTCGCTCTCTGCTGAATTTCAGAAAAAACAATATGATGGAACTTTAACTCAGGAAGAGATCAACGAATTAAGAACAATCGGGAAAAAGATTCAGAATAATCCCTTGAATTTAAATCTTGCAGAAAAGCAAAATAATATCAAAAGCATTTTGCAGGAATGTAATGTAAATATAAGCAACGAAATTTCGATGGATTTTGCAAAGCTTGCAGCTCCTTCATCCTGTTGCTCTTGATAATACTCTAATTGTAAATGAAGGACAAATTTTATGGACTGGAAAGAACAATATAAAAGTTTTTTATGGATACTTGGTTTCTTTCTCTTCGCATACTTTATGCCGATAGAAAGTGAATCTTTTAAAGGTGCAATTTTAGCTGCGTTTGATTTAGCAAAATGGTACGCGCAGGAACACGTTTTACTCTGTCTTATTCCCGCCTTCTTTATTGCCGGAACAATTGCTGTATTTATTAGTCAAGCTGCGGTTGTAAAATATTTTGGTGCCAGAGCAAAAAAATGGGTTGCATATTTAGTAGCAGCTGGTTCGGGGACAATACTTGCGGTCTGTTCCTGCACAGTGCTGCCTTTATTTTCAAGCATACATAAACGCGGTGCGGGATTAGGTCCGGCAATGGCATTTCTTTATTCAGGTCCTGCTATAAATATTCTTGCAATAATTCTTACTGCACGAATACTAGGACTTGAACTCGGGATTGCAAGAGTAATTGGAGCAGTTTCATTTAGTATAATCATCGGTTTGATTATGGCTTTCATCTATCGCAAAGAAGAAAAAGAAAGAGCTGAAGCACAGCTTGCTATGCCGGAGGTAGAAGAGCCAAGACCGATATGGCAGACTGCATTGCACTTTTTTATTCTTGTTGCAATTCTTGTTTTTGTTAACTGGGGAAAACCAGCAGATACGACTGAGGGTTTCTGGTATTTTATGTTTGCTAACAAATGGTTTATAACAGGATTATTTGGAATTGGTTTTGCACTTTCGATGATTTATATAATCCAGGCAAAAAAACTTTATGTTATACTTGGCACAATAGCGGTGATTATCTCAGCAATTATTTTTTATCACAATCCAACTATTACTTTTGTTGTAGCAGTTGTTGCAACCACATTAGCATTAACTTTTACAGAAGGCGAACCGAATCAATGGCTTGGTGAAACGTGGGGATTTACAAAACAAATTATGCCGCTACTTGCTGCGGGTGTTTTAGTAGCAGGATTTTTACTTGGTTTACAAAATAATAATAATGGTGTTATTCCAAATGAATGGATTTCTGCTTTAGTCGGCGGCAACTCTTTGTTCTCTAATTTCTTTGCATCAATCACTGGTGCATTTATGTATTTCGCAACTTTGACGGAGATACCTATTCTTCAGGGATTAATTAACAGCGGAATGGGAAAAGGTCCGGCACTTGCATTGTTACTTGCTGGTCCGGCTTTATCATTACCAAATATGCTGGTAATTCGTGGCGTGATTGGCACACAAAAAACAGTTGTTTATGTTTCTCTTGTTGTTGTTATGGCAACAATAAGCGGATTGATTTATGGAGCTTTATTTTAATTGCTTAATTGTTTAATTGCTAAATTGCTTTTAACCTATAATACCCAACAATTTAACAATTTAACAATTTAACAATTTGACAATTGAACATTTGAAAGGAAAGAAATGAAGAAAAAAATCTTAATACTCTGTACAGGAAATTCCTGCAGAAGCCAGATGGCAGAAGGACTGTTAAAATCTTTTAACGACGAATTAGAGGTTTACTCTGCCGGAACTAAACCAGCAGATAAAGTAAATCCCAAAGCAGTCCAGGTGATGAAGGAAATTGGAATAGATATTTCACAAAATTATCCAAAGATGGTAGATCAATTTCTTAATGAACCATTTGATTATGTGATAACTGTTTGTGACAATGCAAAAGAAACCTGTCCGGTATTTATCGGAAAAGTTGGGAAACAATTACACATTGGCTTTGAAGATCCTGCTGATGCTACTGGAACTGAAGAAGAAATTCTTTCAGTATTCAGAAAAGTTAGAGATGAAATTAAAAGAGATTTTTATGAATTTTATTTAAAGGAATTAAAAGAAAAATAGAACGCAGATTTAGCGGATTGAGCGGATTTTCATAGATCTAAATCAGTTTATATCCGATTGATCCTTTATAGCTGCGTTGCATTTACATAAGCTTATAAATTGGAATATCAGAATAAAAAAAGAGGATATTATGGACAAATCGGTTTCAAAAAAATTATCGTTCTTTGATCGTTATTTAACTCTGTGGATTTTTATTGTAATGTTTTTAGGAGTTGCAGCCGGTTCAATTTTTCCCGGCATTGCTGGTTTTTGGAATTCTTTAAGTTCAGGCACTACAAACATTCCTATTGCAATCGGATTAATCTTAATGATGTATCCGCCGCTTGCAAAAGTTAAGTATGAAGAACTTCCAATTGTGTTTAAGAATGTTAAGTTGTTAACAATATCATTAATTCAGAATTGGATCGTCGGTCCCCTTGTTATGTTTTTCCTTGCACTCATTCTTTTACCAGATAAACCAGAAATGGCAATAGGAGTAATACTTGTCGGCTTAGCAAGATGTATTGCAATGGTTTTGGTTTGGAATGATTTAGCAAAGGGAGATTCTGAATTGGCTGCAGGACTTGTAGCTTTTAACGCAATATTCCAAGTTCTTCTGTATTCCGTATATGCATATATTTTTATAACTATTCTTCCTCCTATATTTGGAATGCAGGGTGCTTTAGTAGATGTTTCAATTTCTGAAATTGCTGTAACTGTTTTAATCTATCTCGGAATTCCTTTTGCAGGTGGAGTATTAACTCGTTTGGTTCTGGTGAAAGCTCGTGGCAAAGAATGGTATCATACTAAATTCATTCCAAAAATTTCTATCCTCACTCCAATTGCTTTACTTTTTACAATCTTCGTGATGTTCTCATTAAAAGGAGAAAAGATAGTTGAACTTCCTCTCGATGTGATTCGTGTTGCGATACCATATACATTTTATTTTACCATAATGTTCTTTGCAACATTTTACTTCGTTAGAAAGCAAGGGATTTCTTACGAGAAAACAACCACAGTTGCTTTTACTGCAGGCAGTAATGATTTTGAATTAGCAATTGCAGTTGCCGTAGCAGTTTTTGGAATTAACTCACCAGCAGCATTTGCAACTGTAATTGGTCCTTTGGTTGAAGTGCCCGTATTGATAATGCTCGTTAACGTAGCACTTCGGTTTAAGAAAAAATATTTTACTGAAAAAGTTTGATGCAAAATAAATTTGATATAAAAATATTTGTCATGCCAGTCGG
>OEIU01002320.1_pt1 | contig 10324 bp, 9 predicted proteins | sample 1539221 | NCBI WGS metagenome assembly OEIU01 (sample SAMN03792071, study PRJEB22550) | activated sludge metagenome | feature: wastewater treatment plant; material: activated sludge; isolation source: Wastewater treatment plant of a petroleum refinery complex | place: Argentina: Zarate | collected... | reverse complement strand
GACTTCTTCGCCCAGCTGTGCGCGGGGCTCTTCGTCTTCTACTTCGTGGCGGGCCCGATGACGAGTGGTGCGGCGAGCGTCGTCGGCGGCGGGAAGCTGCTCCTCAACACGGCCTTCCCCCGGCTGCTCATGCCGTTCTCGGCCGTGCGCACGGCGTTCTTCCGCTACCTGCCCACGCTCCCGGTCCTCCTCGTCTTCGAGATCGTCGCCGGGACGCACTTCGGCCTCGGCACCCTGGCGGCGCTGCCGTTCCTCGGGCTGATCATCGTCTTCGCCCTCGGTCTCGCGTCCTTCTTCGCCACCGTCCAGGTGTACTTCCGCGACGCGACGAGCTTCCTGCCCTACCTCAACCGGATCTGGCTCTACCTCTCCCCGATCCTGTGGACGATCGACGACGTGCCGGCGAAGTTCCAGCGGCACATCGAGGTCGTGTCGTACTTCAACCCGCTCTACAGCCTCATCGGCGGCTACCTCGAGGCGCTGCAGCACAACACGGTCCCGTCGTTGCAGACGTGGGTGACGGCCGTCATCTGGGCCGCCGTGGCGCTCGCGCTCGGGTCCAGCTACTTCATGTCGAGGGAGCGTGAGTTCGCTGTCCGCATCTGACCTCACCGTCAAGGTGGAGGACCTCTGCATCACCTACCGCACCACCTTCGAGCGGGTCCCCACCCTGAAGAACGCCGTCACCCGGCTCGGGCGAGGGCAACGAGCCGTGCGCGAGATCGAGGCCATCAAGGACGTCTCGTTCGACGTCCCAGAGGGCACGGCCCTCGGCATCATCGGCAACAACGGCGCCGGCAAGTCGACCCTCATGCGCTCGCTGTCGGGCATCCTGCCGCCGTCGTCCGGGCGCATCGAGGTCAACGGCCGGATCAGCCCGCTGCTCTCGCTCGGCGTGGGCTTCAACGCCAGCCTCTCGGGCCGCGAGAACATCATCCTCGGCGGGCTCGCGAGCGGCCTGTCCCGCAAGGAGGTCGCGGCGCGGGCCGAGGAGGTGACGGCGTTCGCCGACCTCGAGGAGTTCATCGACGCACCGATGCGCACCTACTCCTCGGGCATGTACAGCCGACTCGCGTTCTCGGTCGCGGTGCACATGGACCCCGACATCCTCATGATCGACGAGGCCCTGTCCGCGGGTGACGCGAACTTCAAGACCAAGGCCGCCGCGAAGATGGCCGAGCTGCGCGAGAACGCACGCGCGATGTTCCTCGTCAGCCACTCGATGGCCTCGATCGAGCAGCTGTGCAACGACTGCATCTGGCTGCACAAGGGCAAGCTGATGATGCGCGGCACGCCCGAGGAGGTCATCGCCGAGTACACGAAGTTCGTCAAGGTCGGCAGCTCGGCGGTCATCCTCGAGGACCTCTGAGCGATGGGGTCCGCCCCCGTCGACGTCAGCATCGTCACGAGCGGTCACGACGTGGCCGACGCCCGTCTGCACCGCCTCGCCGCGGCGCTGTGCCGCCGGGGGCTCGCCGTGGAGGTCCTCGGCCTCGGGGACGCCGCCGACGCCCCCACCGGCACGACGGCGACGGTCCGGCCGCGGGGGCGGGTGACCTCGCGACCGCGCACCGCGCTGGTCCACGCCGCCCGCGCGAGGGGTCGCGTCCTCGTGGCCCTCGACCCGGACGCCCTCCTCGCGGCCCGGCTGCTCGCCCCGCTGCGCCGCCGCCGGGTGGTCGCCGACGTCCACGAGGACTACCGCGCGCTGCTGCGCGACCGCGACTGGGCGACCGGGGCCCTCGGTCGCGCCGCGGCGGTGCTGGTCCGGGCGGCGACCCGGGCGGCCCGCACCGCCGACCTGGTGCTCGTCGCGGACGAGCACGTGCCGCCGCTGGAGGCCCGCCGGCGGGTCGTCGTGCGCAACCTCCCCGACCCGGCGATGCTCCCCGACCCGGGTGAGCCGGACCCCGACCCGCGGGCCCTGTACGTCGGTGACGCACGGGCCAGCCGCGGGCTTCTCGCGATGCTCGAGGCCGTCGCCGACGCTCCGGGCTGGACGCTCGACATCGTCGGCCCGATCGCCCCGCGGGACGAGGAGGCGGTCGCGCACTGGCTCGCCCGACCGGGGATGGCCGGCCGGGTGCGCCTCCACGGCCGTCAGCCCCCCGAGCGGGCCTGGACCCTGGCGCGGGGGGCCTGGTGTGGGCTGGCCCTGCTGGCCGACACGCCGGCGTTCCGCGAGGCGGTGCCGAGCAAGCTCTACGAGTACCTCGGCTGCGGGCTGCCGGTCGTCGTCACCGACCTCGCCCGCCAGGCCGCGCTCGTGCGCGGGGCCGCGGTCGGCGAGGTCGTGCCCGCCGGCCCGGGCGCGGGAGCCGCGGCCGGCGCCGTCCTCGCCCGGTGGGCCGAGGACCCGCAGGCGTGGGCCCGGGCCCGTGAGGCCGCCGTGCGCTGGCGAGCGGAGCGCGTCGAGGCCGACCCCTACGCGGGAGCGGCCGCCGACGTCGAGGCGCTGCTGCGGGGCTGACCCGGGGCAGCCGGGGGCGGCGTCAGCCGGCCGTGCGCCGCTCGACGGCCTGCTTGCCGGCGGCGGCCCCGACGACGACGTCCGGACCCGGGTACCGGCGCGCGAGCAGCCACGCCGCGCGGTAGGTGTCGGCGTCGAGGGCGACCACGACGTCGGCCCGCTCGGTGAGGGCCCGGACCTGAGGGGCGGCGAGCGCCGCGACCGCGTAGGCACTGGCGGGACCGAGCGGCCGGACCGCAGAGCGCAGCCGGCGGACCTTGGTGCTCGAGGCCACGCGCGTCACCGCGGGGTGCCGGGCGACCGTGCGACGGGCCCGGCGGGCGCGCCACCGGACGCCGTGCGCCAGCCGGGCCGCGCCCCGCCGGGCGGGCGCGGGGGCGGGGGCGGGGGCGGCGTGCTGCTCCCCCCCCGCCACGGGCCCCCCGACGCGCGGTGGGTCCGCGCGCTCCGTGGCCGCGGCCGCGCCACCGGCCTCCCCGGGCAGGTCGGCGGCGGGGATGTCGAGCACCCGCCCCGGGGACGTCGCCGTGGGCACGAGGACGAGGGTCTCGATACCGGGGAGGGGCGCGGACGGGCGGTGCCGGGTCACGAGCCGGAGGACGACGTCGCCGCGGCCGGCGAGGCCCAGCTGCTCACGCACGGACAGGGCGGCCTCCGGGGACGTGCGCCGGGCGGAGCTGAGGAGGACGACGTTCACGGGCGGGACTCCTCGACGACGGGGGTGGGCAGGCCGAGGCCGGCGGCCAGGGCCTCGACCCGCGGGCGCAGCTGCAGGTCACGGGCGCAGCGTGCGGCGAACTCGGCGCACGCGGCGCGCTGCTCCGCGGAGGCGTGACGGGCGGCGTGCGCGGCCGCCTCCACGGCCCGGGCGACCGCCTCGGGCGTGAGCTCGTCCACCGGGAACCACAACGGGTAGTCGCGCAGGACGTCGCTGGCCGCGTTGCCCGGGTCGTGCACGGAGACGATCGGCAGCGCGCTCGCCGTGTACTCGAACACCTTGCCGCTCGTGACGTACTTGCCCTTGCCGAGGATGAGCAGGGTCGCGTCGAAGGTGTCGTAGACCTCGCGGACCCGCTGCTTGGGCAGCGGACCGGCGTAGCGCAGGCCGTCGGCCGCGTGGTCGTCGACGATCCGCAGCAGCGCCGGGCTCGGGGTCGCGTAGTACCCGAGGTAGCCCCAGACCTCGGCCGTCGCGGCGTCGAGGTCGGCGGTGCGGGACCGGGCGAGGGCCCAGCCGTCGGCGAAGGGCTTGAGGGGCACCTTGGGGCTCACCGTGCCGATGTAGCCGAAGCGCAGCGGCCGGTCCGGCGGCGGTGGGCCCGTCCGCGCGACGGGCGCGAACTCCGGGTCGTAGCCGTTGGCGACCACGTGCATCCGCTCGGCGTGGTGCGGGTACCGCTCCTGGTGCCAGGCGCGGATCGGCTCGTTGACGAACCACACCTCGCGTGCGCCGGCGACGTACTCGCGCTCGAGGCGGGCCACCTCGGAGTCGTCGGCGTGCACCTGGGTGCCGTCGAAGACGTCGAGGGTCCACGCGTCGCGGTAGTCCATGACGTAGGGCACGCCGTGGGTGCGGTGGAGGTGGGCGGCCACCGTGAAGTCGACGTTCGGGTTCGCCGAGGCCACCACGAGGTCGACCGGGTCCGCGGCCTGGATGCGGTCGGCGGCCGCCTCGAGGGGGCGACGCCAGGGCCCGTAGCCGACCTCGGGGAAGTCGCGGACGTCGAGACGCTTGCGCCGGCGCAGCCAGAGGCGGGGGAAGAAGGCCCGGGTGGCGCTCCAGCGCCGCACGTCGGTCTCCAGCACCGGCCACTCGAACGGCACCCGCACGACCTCGATCCGGGGGTCGACCTTCTCCTCCAGGGACAGGTCCGTGCCGGTGAACCGGGTGAACGTCTCGCGGTCGGCGGTCAGCACGGTGACCCGCATCCCGGCCGCGGCGAACGCGTTGGCGGTCGCGAGCGCACGGTAGACCCCGCCGCCCCGGCACGGGGGGAACCCCCACGCGACGTAGAGCACGTGCGGAGCGCTGCTGCTGCTCGCGGGTGTGGACACGACGGACCTCCTGGTGGTGCGCGCACCCCGCGTCTGCCGAAGGAGGGCGCCCGCGGGCGACGACTCGCCGAGCAGGCTAGTCGACCGGTCCGGTCCGGCCGAACCGGACGGCCGCGCGGTCCCGCCCGCGCCCCGGGCCCGGCGGCTGCGGTGGCCGCGAGCCGCGGCCCTAGGCTGGGGACCGACAGGCCGGTCCACTGGACCGGCGCCTTCCGGACAGGAGGAGACCGTGGGAACCAGGGTCCAGGACAGCGCGGACGTCTCGCCGCAGGCACAGCTCGGCGACGGCACGTCCGTCTGGCACCTCGCGCAGGTGCGCGAGGGCGCGGTGCTCGGCGAGAACTGCATCGTGGGCAGGGGCGCGTACGTCGGCACCGGCGTGCGGATGGGCGACAACTGCAAGCTGCAGAACTACGCCCTCGTCTACGAGCCGGCGGTCCTCGAGGACGGGGTGTTCGTCGGACCCGCCGTCGTCTTCACCAACGACCACTACCCCCGGTCGGTCGACCCGGACGGCCGGCTCAAGCGGGGCGACGACTGGGAGGCCGTGGGCGTCACCTGCAAGGAGGGCTCGTCCATCGGCGCGCGTGCCGTGTGCGTCGCCCCGGTGACCATCGGCCGCTGGGCGATGGTGGCCGCGGGCTCGGTCGTCGTGAAGGACGTCCCCGACTTCGCCCTCGTCGCCGGGGTCCCGGCCCGGCGGCTACGATGGGTCGGCCGCGCCGGGGTGCCCCTCGAGCCCGCGGGCGAGGGCCGATGGGTCTGCCCGACGACCGGAGCGACCTACCTCGAAGACGACGACCGCCTGATGGAGGCTGCACAGTGACCGAGTTCATCCCGCCCGCCAAGCCGCTCATCGGCGACGAGGAGAGGGAGGCCGTCGACCGCGTCCTGCGCAGCGGCATGCTCGCGCAGGGCCCCGAGGTCAAGGCCTTCGAGGAGGAGTTCTCGGCACACTTCGGCCTCGGCCGCGCCTGCGTCGCGGTCAACTCCGGCACGTCCGGCCAGCACCTCGGGCTGCTCTCCTGCGGCGTCAAGGCCGGCGACGAGGTCATCGTCCCGTCGTTCACCTTCGCCGCCACCGCGAACTCGGTCGCCCTCACCGGGGCCACCCCGGTCTTCGCCGACATCGACGCCGACGACTTCTGCCTGTCGCCGGAGGCGGTCGAGGCCGCCATCACCGAGCGGACCGTCGGCATCATGCCGGTGCACCTCTACGGCCACCCCGCGAAGATGGACCGGCTCATGGCGATCGCCGAGCAGCACGGCATCCAGGTCTTCGAGGACGCCGCCCAGGCCCACGGCGCGAAGCTGAACGGCACGCCGGTCGGCGCCTTCGGCTCGTTCGCGATGTTCTCGCTCTACCCGACGAAGAACATGACCTCGGGCGAGGGTGGCATGGTCTCGGTGGCCAACGCCGAGATCGAGCGGAACATGCGCCTGTACCGCAACCAGGGCATGGAGAAGCAGTACCACAACGAGGTCGTCGGCCTGAACAACCGGATGACCGACATCCACGCCGCCATCGGCCGGGTGCAGCTGACCAAGGTCGACGGGTGGACCGCCACCCGGCAGCAGAACGCCGCGTTCTACGACGCGAACCTCGAGGGCGTCGTCGTGCCCCCGGTCGCCGCGGGCGCCGTGCACGTCTACCACCAGTACACGATCCGGGTCCCGCAGGACCGCGACGGCTTCTCGGCCGCGCTCAAGGAGCAGTTCAACGTCGGCTCGGGCATGTTCTACCCGGTGCCGAACCACCGCCTCGCGCCGTTCCAGGCCGACGTCGACCTCCCCGAGACCGAGAAGGCCGCGGCCGAGTGCCTCTCGCTCCCGGTGCACCCGTCGCTCTCCCAGGAGGACCTCGAGCGCGTCGTCACCGCGGTCAACACCCTCGCGAAGGCGGGCTCCTGATGGCGAACCTGCGCGCGGGCCTCATCGGCCTGGGGATGATGGGGCGCCACCACGCCCGCGTCCTCGCCAGCCTGCCGGGCGTCGACCTCGTCGCGGTCGCCGACCCCGGCGGTGACGTCCACGGCGTCGCCGGCGGCCGGCCGGTGGAGGCCGACATCGAGGCGCTCATCGCGCACGGTATCGACTACTGCATGGTCGCCGTCCCGACCGTCTACCACGAGCAGGTCGGCCTCACCCTCGCGGAGGCGGGCGTCCACGCCCTCATCGAGAAGCCGCTGGCCCAGGACACCGCGTCCTCGACCCGCGTGGCCGAGGCCTTCGCGGCCAAGGGTCTCGTCGGCGCGGTCGGCCACATCGAGCGCTACAACCCGGCCCTCCAGCAGGCCCGGTCCCGCATCGAGGCCGGGGAGCTCGGCGACCTGTACCAGGTCGTCACCCGGCGGCAGGGGCCCTTCCCGGCCCGGATCGCCGACGTCGGGGTGGTCAAGGACCTCGGCACCCACGACATCGACCTCACCGCCTGGGTCACCCAGCAGGAGTTCACCTCGGTGTCGGCCCGCACGGCCTTCCGTTCCGGGCGCGAGCACGAGGACATGGTCGCCGCGGTCGGGCAGCTCTCCGGCGGCACCATCACCAACCACCTCGTCAACTGGCTCTCGCCGTTCAAGGAGCGGGTCACGGTCATCACCGGCACCAAGGGCTGCTTCGTTGCCGACACGCTGACCGCCGACCTCACCTTCCACGCCAACGGACAGGTCGAGTCCTCGTGGGACGACATCGCGAACTTCCGCGGGGTCTCCGAGGGCGATGTCGTCCGCTTCGCGATCCCGAAGCCCGAGCCGCTGCGCACCGAGCACGAGCAGTTCCGCGACGCGGTGCTCGGGAAGGACGCGGACATCGTCACGATGCAGCAGGGCCTGCGCACCGTGCGCGTGGCCGAGGCGTGCATCGAGTCCTCGAAGACCGGCCAGGTCATCACCGTCTGACGACGCGACGGAGGGCCGGGGTCAGACGACCCCGGCCCTCCGTCGTCGCCGTCGTGGTCAGCGGGGCAGGTGCTCCTCGAGGGCAGCGACGGTGGCCGCCGCCGCCCGGCCCTCGCCGTAGGGCGCCTCGTCGGTCGGTGCGGGGGCGGGACGGTCGACGACCTCGGTGAGCGTCGAGACGTCCTGGACGAGCACGTTCCAGCCGAGGTCGACGGTCTCGGTCCACTCGGTCTCGGTGCGCACCGTCGTGCACGGGGTGCGCAGCAGGAAGGCCTCCTTCTGCAGGCCTCCGGAGTCGGTGACGACGGCCCGGGCCCGGCTGACCGCTCCGACCATCGCGGGGTAGTCGAGCGGCGCGATGGGGTGGACCGAGCCCTGCTCGAGGGGGATGCCCGCCTCGGCGGCCTTGGCGACCAGCCGCGGGTGGGCGGTGAGGACGACCGGGTGGGGGAGCGCGGCCAGGCCCTCGACGATGGCGCGCAGGCGCTGCGGATCGTCGGTGTTCTCGGCCCGGTGGATCGTCGAGAGGACGAAGGAGCCGGGCTCCAGGCCGGCCGGGGCGGCGGCGGGGGAGTCCGCGACGCGCCGCGCGGTCTCGAGGCAGACGTCGGTCATCACGTCACCGGTGACGACCGAGCGGTCGCCGAGGCCCTCGGCGCGCAGGTGCGCGAGCGCGACCTCGGTAGGGGCCAGGCACAGGTCGGCGGCGTGGTCGGTGAGCACGCGGTTGTGCTCCTCGGGCATCCGCCGGTTGTAGGAGCGCAGCCCGGCCTCCAGGTGGGCGAGCGGGAGGTGCAGCTTGACGGCCGAGAGCGCCCCCGCGATCGTGCTGTTGGTGTCGCCGTAGACGAGCACCCAGTCGGGGCGGTGCTCGAGGAGGACCGCGTCCATGGCCGAGAGCATCGCGCCGGTCTGCACGCCGTGCGAACCCGAGCCGACGCCGAGGTGGACGTCCGGGGCGGGGATGCCCAGGTCCTGGAAGAAGACGTCGGACATGTTGGCGTCGTAGTGCTGGCCGGTGTGCACGATGACGTGGTCGTGACCGGCGTCGGCCATCGCGTGGGCGACGGGCGCGAGCTTGACGAACTGGGGCCGGGCTCCGACGACCGACAGGACTCTCATGGGTGACCCTCCGGGGCGCTGGGATGCACGGGCACGCCCCGGTGGGGCGCCCCTAGGCTAACGGCTGGGGGATGGACCGCCATCGGCCCGGGCGGTGCCGGCCGGTGTACACAGACCTCCGAGTTCGAGTGGCCGGCCGCTGCTCGGTAGACTGCCGGGCGACCGCGGGCCGCCCGAGCCCGACCACGGCCACCCCCCAAGGACGGATACCCAGTGAAGATCTGCGTCGTTGCGCTCGGCAAGATCGGGCTGCCCCTCGCGGTCCAGTTCGCCGCGAAGGGACACGACGTCGTCGGCGTCGACGTCAACCCCGCGACGGTCGAGGCGGTCAACGCCGCCACTGAGCCCTTTCCCGGCGAGGCGCACCTCCAGGAGAAGCTGACCGAGCTGGTGCCGGCTGGCCGACTGCGGGCCACGACCGACTACGCGGACGCGGTCCCCGGCGCCGACGCCGTGGTCCTCGTCGTTCCGCTGTTCGTCGACGGGAGCGGCACCCCGGACTTCGGGTGGATGGACGCAGCGACCCGCAGCCTCGCCGAGCACCTGACGCCCGGCACCCTCGTCTCCTACGAGACCACGCTCCCGGTCGGCACGACCCGCACCCGCTGGAAGCCGATGCTCGAGGAGGTCTCGGGCCTCACCGAGGGGGAGGACTTCCACCTCGTCTTCAGCCCCGAGCGGGTGCTCACCGGCCGGGTGTTCGCCGACCTGCGCAAGTACCCCAAGCTCATCGGCGGACTGTCCGCGGCGGGAGCGGAGCGCGCCCGGGAGTTCTACGAGGCGGTGCTCGAGTTCGACGACCGGCCCGACCTGGCCCGTCCCAACGGGGTCTGGGACCTCGGCTCTGCCGAGGCCTCCGAGCTGGCCAAGCTCGCCGAGACGACCTACCGCGACGTCAACATCGGCCTGGCCAACCAGTTCGCCCGGTTCGCCGACCGCCAGGGCATCGACATCTACTCGGTCATCGCGGCGAGCAACTCCCAGCCGTTCAGCCACATCCACCAGCCCGGCATCGCGGTCGGGGGCCACTGCATCCCCGTGTACCCGCGCCTCTACCTGCACACCGACCCCGACGCGACCGTCGTCACCGCAGCGCGCGCGGCGAACAAGGCGATGCCCGAGTACACCGTCGGGGTGCTCGAGGGCGCCCACGGCTCGCTCGAGGGACAGCGGGTCGTTGTCCTCGGCGCGTCCTACCGCGGAGGGGTCAAGGAGACGGCGTTCTCGGGCGTGTTCGACACCGTCACCGCCTTGGCAGCCCGGGGCGCGACCGTGCTCGTGCACGACCCGATGTTCGACGACGCCGAGCTCGAGCGGCTCGGCTTCACGCCCTACCACCTCGGCGACGCCGTCGATGCGGCGGTCGTCCAGGCCGACCACTCCGAGTACCGGGGGCTGCGTCCGAGCGACCTGCCCGGCGTGCGCACGCTGGTGGACGGCCGCCGGATCACAGCGGCCGCGGACTGGTCCGGCGTCACCCACCGGACCGTCGGGTTGCCGCAGGAGGTCGTCGCCCCGTGAGCTCGGCCGACGGCGTGGACCCGGCCCCGGAGAGTGCCTTCACGCGCAAACGGCGGGTCGTGATGATGGTCGGCAACGACATCGCGCACGACACCAGGGTGCTGAAGATGGGCCTGACCCTCGCCGACGCCGGCGTCGATGTGACCCTCCTGGGGTACGCGTCCTCGGGCGTGCGGGAGGAGCGGGCGTTCGGCAAGGTCCGGATCCTGCGGGTCCCGGTCGAATGGCGCCTGCGCAAGGCGTTCACCAAGGCCCGGGA
>OEIU01002319.1_pt1 | contig 10328 bp, 13 predicted proteins | sample 1539221 | NCBI WGS metagenome assembly OEIU01 (sample SAMN03792071, study PRJEB22550) | activated sludge metagenome | feature: wastewater treatment plant; material: activated sludge; isolation source: Wastewater treatment plant of a petroleum refinery complex | place: Argentina: Zarate | collected... | reverse complement strand
GTGCCTTTCGGTACGTCCGGTGTGGGGAGAGCGAGGAACCCGGCACGGAGTGTCGGGGTACTCCGAAGAACCCGCCACGGAGTGTCGGGGTACCCGGACAGGATTACTTGGCGTTGCCTTCGAGGGCGACGGTGAGGGTGACCTCGTCGCTCACGGGGCCGACCATGCCCTTGACGCCGAAGTCGGTGCGCTTGATGGTGAAGGTGGACTCGACGCCGGCGAGTTCGCCCTTGGCGCCGGAGACGCGCCCGGTGGGGGTGAGGGTGATTTCGATGGACTTCTTGACGCCGTGGAAGGTCAGGTCGCCGTGGCCCTTGAAGGAGCCGTCGCCGGACTTGGCCAGGCCCTTGGCGGAGAAGGTGATCTCGGGGAACTCTTTGGCGGAGAGGAAGTCGGGGCTCTTGGCGTGGTCGTTGCGCTTGGTGTTGTTGGTGTCCACGCTGTCGGCCTTGACGGTGACGGCGATGTCGGCGGTCTCGCCGAGGGAGAAGGAGCCGGAGGTGGAGTTGAAGCGGCCGTAGAAGTGGGACGCGTTCATGTGCTTGACCTTGAAGATGACGTTGGAGTGGACGGGGTCGATGGTGAAGGTGGTGGATTCGGCGGGGGCGGGGGCCGCGGCGGGCGCGGGGGCGGCCGTGGCGCGGCTGCCGCTCGCGATGATGGCGCCAAAGGTGATGGCGATGGCGGCGATGCCGGCGGCGGAGAGGAGGGCGAGGAGGCGGGGGGTGGTCATGGGGGGTCCTTTCGAGAGTGGAGAGCGGGCGATGTTCCTTGGTGAACGCGATGCGCGGGAGGGGGTCCCGCACACATACTTGTTGCAACAAGTATACCCGCCCGGGGTCCCGGCGTTGCCGGGGCGAAAAAGCGACGTTCGGCTATTCCGGAGGTGGAAGGGTGTTGAGGGAGGCCCGCCAAGGGTGTTGGGGAGGGAGAGGTGCATGGGATGCGGAATAGGTCGTATGGGACGAATGGGTCGTATAGGACCTCTTTGTTTTAGACGCGCGGGCCGGTGGTGTTGAGTCTGGCGATGGCTTCGCCGTATTGCGCGCGGAGGGGTTCGACGACCTCGGTGATGAAGCGCTCGGTCTGCTCGATGCTGCGGCCGATGTACTTCATGGGGTCGAGGAGGCCGGACCAGTCGAGTTCGGTTTTCAGCGCGGGCGTGTGGAAGACGGGGTCTTGTTGCAGGCGGTCGAGGAGGTCGTTGTCGAGGCCCTCGTCCTTGACGCGGCTGCCGGCGGCCTGGGCGTGGACGCGGATCAACTCGTGGTAGTGCTGGCGGTCTCCTCCGGCCTTGACGCAGGCCATGAGGATGTTCTCGGTGGCCATGAAGGGGAGCTCGGCCATGAGGTTCTTCTTGACCATGGCCTCGTGGACGATGAGACCCGACGCGACGTTGTGCATGAGGTCGAGGGCGCCGTCGAGGGCGAGGAAGGCCTCGGGGAGGGAGAGGCGGCGGTTGGAGGAGTCGTCGAGTGTGCGTTCGAGCCACTGGGTGGCCGCGGTGTCGTAGGCGTTGCCGACGAGGTTCATGACGAATCGGGCGAGGCCGCAGATGCGCTCGCAGCGCATGGGGTTGCGCTTGTAGGGCATGGCGGAGGAGCCGATCTGGTTGGTCTCGAAGGGCTCGTCGAGTTCCTTGCGGTTGGCGAGGAGGCGGATGTCGGTGGCGATTTTGTGGAGGACGGAGGCGGTGGCGGCGAGGTCGGAGAGGATGAAGGCGTCGATGACGCGGGGGTAGGTCTGGCCGGTGAGCATCGAGAAGTCGAACTGAGCTTCACGGCTGTAGCCGTCATCGCCCGGGACGGATGCTTGCGGCTCGGAGACTCCTGCCGGATGGTCTACGAACTCTCCCGGCGGAACGATCAGGTTTCGTTGGAACCCCGGAAGCACCCCGTCCATCGCTCGTTCGAGCGAGGCTCGCTCGAAGGCGTCAACCCTCGCGGGATCGCCGATCAGAGCGAGGAAGGACGCTTGGGTACCCGTCGCGCCGCGAAAACCCCGCGGCCGCAGAATCCCGAAGAGAGAGCCGATGAGCGCGCCGTGGTAGGGATGAAGGCCGTCGAGACGCTCGAGGGTCAACCGGAGATCGCTCGCCCACATCGCCGTCCGTCGGCCGACAGTGACGGGCTGAGCGGGTTGGTAGTGCGTGAAACCGAGGGCGGGGGCTCGCGCGTGCTTTGCGGCGTGGTCGGCGAGCGAACTGATAAGGCGAGCAATCTTGGTGCGAATGAGGTCTACGGCTTGGTAGAGAGTTGCGAAGTCCGCATTGCACACCACATCCTGGCTGGTCATGCCGAGGTGGATGATGCCCTTGGCTTTGGGGCAGGAGTCGCCGAGGGCGTGGACGTGGGCCATGACGTCGTGGCGGAGGTCTCGCTCGTACTTTTCGGCGGCGTGCATCTCGGCGTCGGTGATGCCGCCCTCGCGGGTGACGACGGCACGGAGTTCGGCGACCTGCTCCTTGGACACCAGCGGCACCGAAGGCGCGGTCCCGGAGGTCCCGCTCCACCCGCCGAGTTCGTGCTGGGCCTCGGCGACGGCGAGCCAGATGCGGCGCCAGGTGTTGAACTTGTGGCGCGGGGACCAGAGGCGGAGCATCTCCGGGGAGGCGTTTCGCGCGGCGAGGGGGGAGGAGTAGGTGTCGTAGGGGGAGGTCATGGGTGCGTGCTTCAGGGCTCCTCTGGATTCTTGTTCGCCTCGGGGCCGGGCGGACTCGCGTTCAGAACACGTTGCAGATGCTCCAGCAACTCGGGCGTGTGGATGGTGGCGATCCGCCAGACCTTGGACTGATCAACCTCCCGGTAGTCGTGAGCGAGAATGTGGCGGGTGCCGACGATGATCTCCCAAGGGACCTCCGGGACCTGCGACCGGCCGCTGTCGGAGACCTTCCGAGCCGCTTCACCGATGATCTCGACACATCGCGCGACCGCGTCCTGCGTCTTGGTGTCTCGATGAAACTGCGCCTCATTCACGCCGTGAACGTACGAGACGACGCGGCGGGCCGAATCCAGCATGTCCCACATGAGCTTGAGGTCGGCTTCGTCAAGCGGCATAGAGCATCTGCTTTGTGCGATTGATCGATGCGATCAGGTAGGGGTTGCGCAGCGTGTGCGCCTCGAGCAGGTCTACCTTCCGGCCGAGAAGCGACTCAAGATCGGCCAAGAGCAGGAAGTACACGTCGTCCCATCCCTTGCGTTCCTGGGGCTCGAACACCACGAGGAAGTCGACATCGCTGCTCGCAGGATCGAAATCGTCGCCGACGGCCGATCCAAAGAGGAAGAGTCTGCGCACGCGATGCTTGCGGCAGAGTTCGGCGATCTTTTCGAGGTTGTGGAGCACGAGTTCGTGCATGGTGGGGGATTGTAGAGGATCAGCCGGGGGGTGGGCCGCCCCCCCCGCCCCCGCCCCCGCCCCCGCCCCCACCACCACCGCCGCCCCCCCCACGACGGCGCTTGCGGCGGCGCTTGCGGCCGCCGCCGCCGCCCTGTTGGCCGGGGCCACCGGGGCCGCCGCCACCACCGCCGCTCGGGCCGCGCGGGGGGCCGTCGCCGATGTCGGTTTCGAGGTCGGCGAGGATGTCGTCGATCTCGTCGCGAGGCGTGGAGGGAGGTTCGGGTGGTCGCTGCGCGGGCGGGCGCGGCGGTTGTTGGTGCGGGGGGCGCTGGGGTGGGCGGTCGGCGGGCGCGCCGGGGCCTGCGCTGCCCGGGCTTGCGCCCGGGCCTCTGCTTGGAGCGCGGAACTGGGGTTGCTGTTGCTGCGGCGGGCGCGAGGGCTTGCCGCCCGTGGGCCATTGCGGGCGGCCTTGTGGGGGACGCTGGCCGGGTTGATTCGGGCCGGAGCCGCCGGGGCGACGGTCGTCGCGCCGGGACTGCGGGGGTGGGGGGGGTGGGGGGGGCGCGGCGGGAGACGGAGAAGTTTCTCCCGAGCTTGCGCTCGGGGCTCTCTTGGAGTCGTCTTCGGCGAGGTCTTCGGGCTCGACCTCGCCGGTCGGGGGCTGGGATCGTGGCGGCGCGCTGGGCTGGGGGCGGGGCTGCTGGCCGGGTTGCAGGCCTCCACCGGGCGCGCCGGGGCCGAGGATGGTGAGCTCTTCGAGGGGGACGGCGATGCGTTCGTCCTTGTCGTCGAGCTGCACCAGGCAGAGCTGGGTGAGGATCTGGGTGTCGAGGACGAAGCCGGTGCCGAAGGCGCCGCCGACGCGGGTGCGCTTCTTGGGGAGGCGGGCGCGGAGGTCGTCGTAGGAGGACTCCTCGTAGCGGAGGCAGCACATGAGGCGGCCGCACCGGCCGGAGATCTTGAGCGGATCCAGCGTGGCCTTCTGGATCTTGGCGTTCTTCATGCTCACGGGCTTGAGGACCTTGAGGAACTGCTTGCAGCAGCAGTGCTGGCCGCACTTCTCGTAGTCGGCGGTGAGGCGGGCCTCGTCGCGGGAACCGACCTGGCGCATCTCGATGCGAGTGCCGTGCTCGGAGGCGAGTTCGGCGACGAGGTCGCGGAAGTCGATGCGCTCCTCGGAGACGAAGTAGAAGGTGATCTTCTCGCCGCCGAGGATGGGCTCGGCGTCCACGAGTTTCATGGGGAGTTTCATGCGCTCGACGAGCATCTTGGCGTGGCGGGTGATCTGGGGCCTGCGCTCCTCGATGGCGTTCTGGGCGTTGAGGTCTTCCACGGTGGCGATGCGGAGGACCTTGCCCTGCATGGAGAAGAAGGGGTAGTCCTTGCCGCCGGAGCGGTCGATGTACTCGAGCATTTCCTTGCGGGAGATGCTCTTGCCGCACCCGGAGTTGGGGCAGGTGGAGGTGAGCATCTCGCCGAGCTCGGTGCCGCGGTGGGTCTTGAGGACGAACTTGGTGCCGCACCCGGGCTTGTCTTCCAGGCCGTAGGGGAACTCACCGATGAGGCCCATGGAGCCGAACTTGGCGACGACCGAGGAGGGCGGCTTGAGCTTCTCGTAGGTTTCGCGGTCCTGCTCGGCGAGGTCGGCCTCGAACTGGGCGAGGGGGAGGATGGGCATGTGGGGGTTGGGCCTTGTGCGCGGGTGCACGCGGAACCGGATTCACCACTGAGAGCACCGAGGGCACCGAGGAAGGCGGAGGAGGGAAGGGGGAGGGGGAAGGTCGGAGGCGAAGCCGTTCACGGCGCGCCACGTTGTCCCTTGCTTCCTTCTTCGCGGTTCTTTTCTCGGTGTGCTCTGTGTCCTCTGTGGTGAATGGATCGGAACGGCGTCGCCGGCTGGGGTGGGGCTCTGCTCGTCGCCGGCGGGGCGGGCAGGTTCAGACGCACAAGGCCGCGGGCGAGGGGCCCGCGGGGACAGGAGTGTATTCCGATGGTTGGGGAGCGGGGGTGGGCTCTGGCGGCCGTGCCCGGGCTTGCGCCCGGGCCTCTGTTACTTGCGGCCGGGGCCGAGGCGGCGGGCGGTGTTGAAGAGGGTGGGGAGGTTCTCGCGGCCGAGGAACTCGAACTCGTTGAGATTCTTGATGCGGTAGAAGAACATCTGCTCGCCGCGTCCGTCGAGAACGGCGAGGGCGTCGTCGTTGCCGGCGTCGAAGGCCATGATGGTGTAATCGCCGACGCGGGAGACGCTGCCGCCGCCGGCGCCTGCGCCGTCGAAGGCCTGCATGGCCGCGGCGAGGGAGGCCTCGGGGGAGGGGCCGCCGACTGGGGCCTTCGAGCGGCCGAGTTGGACGAGGAGGAGGCCGGTGAGGACGAAGGCGCTGGCCCAGAGGAGAGCGGCGGGGGAGAGGCGGGGTTGGGACGATGTTGCAGTCATGGCGAGGGCTGTGACACGAAGGGCTTCCCCCTCCGATTCTCGCTGCGCTCGAATCACCTCCCCCGCCCCCCCAACTGGCGCGGGGGAGGGGGGGTCAGCGGGGCTTGGTGAGGTAGCGGGCGTCGTCGAGGAGGGAGCGGTGGCCGAGGGGGTTTGGGCGGTTGTTGGAGCGGTCCCAGTTGATGGCGACGAGGTCCTGGTTGGCGGCGTCGATGATGTAGATGACCGAGGCGGTGCCGCCCTGGAACTTGCCGGCGATCATGGTGTACTCGCCGCGCAGGCGTGCGCCGGGCTCGCCGGGCTTGGGCGCGGCGGTCTGGGCGTCGGCGGGGCGGGAGCCGGTGAGCGTGGTGACGGCGATGGCCGCGAGGAGCGCGGCGTTGAGGGCGAGGAGTTTGGGGTGGGAGCGGAGGAGGTTCATGGGGCGCTGGCCGAAGAATCTGCGGGATTCGCTGCGCAGAGCCTGCGCTCATCCCGGGCGTGTGAGGGTCAGTCCTGGTGGCCGCGCTTGCTGGGGATGAAGTTGACGGCGACGATGATGACGGCGAGGAGGACGGCCATGATGTAGGGCATCCAGGGGACGTCGGTCTTGCCGACGGGGGGGACGGCGGGCTGGAGGATCTTCTCGACCTTGGGGGCGGTCTGGGCGATGGCGGGCCCGGCCGCGGCGGCGAGGAGGAGGAGGGGGAGAGCGATGCGGGTGAGGATGCGGGGGAGCATGGGGGAAGGGTATCCGGGCGGGGAAGGGCGGTGCCAGCGACTCGATAGGTCGAATGGGTCGCATAGGACCTATGGGCCCTATGCCAGCGCGGCGAGTTCGGGGCCGGGATCGCGAGTGAGATGAGCAAAGCCGCCGGTGAGGGGGGTGGAGATCTGTTCGAAGACGCGGCGGGGGATGTCGACGGTGCGCCACTTGGGGGAGCGGGTCTTCATGGCCGCGCGGTAGGCCGAGAGGGTGACGGCGCGCAGGGCGTACCAGGTGCCGCGGTCCTCGAAGACTTCCTGGAAGAGGGCGTCGGGGGGCTGGGCGTCGCAGGCGTAGACGAAGACGAAGGCGGCCTGGAAGCCCTCGCCGAAGAGGCGCTCCCAGTGGGCGAGGGAGTCGATGTCGTCGAGAGTGGCCCAGGACTCGAGGCGGCCGGTGGCGAGGCCCTTGCGGGCGGAGGAAGAGACGCGCCGGCCCTTGATGTCGACGAGGAGGTTGCCGGTGAGGCCGAGATGGCCAAGACCGCTCAGGGAGGACTCGATGCCGTAGATGACGAAGTCGAAGGACTTGAGGGCGGGGGTGGCGTCGGCGGAAGTGGCCACGTTCATCGCGTCGGGGACGAGGGACTTGCGGGCCTCGTCCACGGCGACGTAGGGGATGCGGCGGGCGCGGAGGAAGCCCTCGAAGGCTCGCTCGTAGTGGTGATGGCGCTGGGCCATGGGGGGAGTATACCGGTTTGCCCGGGCAACTCCGCGGGCGGTCGGGTATGCTGGGACCATGGACGATCTTGAACCACGGAAGTTTGGACTTCGCGATCTGGGGAGGTCGCTGGTGTGCCTCGTGATCGCCGTGGTGGTGTTTGTCGCGAGCTACTTTTCGCTGCCCGCGATCCAGAGTCTCATGCTTCCGAAGCTAGCCGCCAGTTCCTCCGGCCCGTGGCTCGTTCGGCCGATCATCGCATTTCATTTCGGGGCCTGCGCGGTGTCGACCGTGGCGGCGATGCCGGTCTTCATGGCCCCGCTGCGCCGACGCTGGCGGGCGGCGGACGTGGCCGATGGAACGCGCTACGACCCGTTCCATGGTCGGCCGGTGGCGAAGGCCTCGATGTACGTGAAGGGGACGCTGCTCCTGCTCGTGTATGCCAGCGCGATGGCGTTCTACCTGTTCTCGTGGCAGATCGTCGACGCACACGGGATCACGCAGCGGCTGCCGTGGGGAACGACCACGTATGGATTCGGACGGGTCGCCGCGCTGGAGTGCATCCCCGAGGGCTTTCGGAGCGATTCGCTCAAGCAGGAGGGGCCTCACTATTCGCTGGCGCTCGAGAACGGACGCACCTTTACGTTCGATCTTGACAACGAGGGCATGACCGAGGCTCGGCTTGAGACGATCACTTCGTACATCCGCGATCAGGTTGGGGGGCGGTGGGAGGTCCGGCCCGATGCGCGGCGGCTTCGCTGAGAACTCCGATCACCGGATGGGGGTCACGAACAGCCCGCGAACCAGGTGTTCAGGAAGGTGAAGATGTCGATGAGTTCGAGGGTGCCGTTGTGGTCGGCGTCGGCGCGGGGGTCGCCGGCGAGGAAGGCGTTGATCCAGGCGAAGATGTCGGGGACGCCCAGGCCGTTGATCCGGTCGAAGTTGGCAGAGCAGCAGACGACGTAGTTGTTGGGGGAGCCGGTGACGCAGGTCTGGGCCGGGTTGAACTGCCCGGAGATCGCCGCGCAGGCGGGCTCGCCGGTGATGAGGCAGGACGAGCCGTTGCAGCAGGCGCCCGAGGCGCCGGCGTTGAGGCCCAGGGGCTGGACGCTCACGGTCGCGGGGGCGCCCTGGAGCGCCCACGAGCCGTTGGAGAACACGAACTGGTGGCCGATGGAGGCGACGGGGCGGGCGAGGGTGAAGGTGATGGGGCGGACCGTGAGGTCGGTGAGGGTGTAGCGGAAGCGGTACAGATCGATCCACTGCCCGCCCTGTCCGAAGTAGGTCGGGCCGACGGCCGGATCGACGGGGGCGGTGTCGCCCGCGGCGGGAACCGGGGCGGGGCCGAGGGAGGAGTTCCAGGGGTGCGCGGCGTTCCAGGTGTCGGGGTTGCAGTCGGCGCGCGGGTACACGTCGGTGCACGCGCTCGCGGGGGGGATCGACCCGAGCGTGTCGCCGTTGGCGATGTCGATGCCCGGGGTGCCGATGAGCGAGTTGCCGGAGGCGACGCCGGTGATGTTGCCGATCTCCTGGCTGGCGGGGGTGTTGGTGAAGGTGCCGCTGGAGACGTTGATGACGCCGTTGAAGGAGGCGCTGATGCCGGCGAGGTAGGAGTAGGAGTAGGCGACCCCGCCGCGCCCGACGGTGTTGTTGGCGGCGATGGTGGTGGCCTAGGTGTGGTCGAGGTTGTTGATGAGGCCGCGGGTGAGGGTGCCGCCGGCATCGGGCTCGCCGGGCATGACCATGTCGAAGGCGAAGCCGGCGATGCAGGCGTCGGCGGACCCGCCCACGATGCGCCCTTGCACGGCGAGGTCGAGGACGGGGTCGGTGGGGGTGAAGATGGTCTGGCCGGTGCGCTCGACGATGCGGAACTGCACGGTCTGGGCGTGGGCGGCGGCGCCGAGGGAGGCGAGAAGGGAGACGGCCGCGACGAGGTGGGGGCGTGGAGGCATGGGGCGCTCGGGGCTGGTGATACTGTGCCCGGGGGGCGGCACGGTGCAATCATCCGGAACGAATATGAGCGCACATTCCCCCATCGGGCCCAGGTCCACACCCCCCACTTCGGCGTCCGTCGCGGGGATGAGTGCGCCGCTGATGCTCTCGGTGTCGGGGTGCCGGGGGATCTTTGGGAAGACGATGACGCCGGAGGTGGCGGCGCGGTTTGCGATGGTGGTTGGGGGGTGGTTTGTGGAGCGGGCGGGACAAGGTATGCCCCCTCCGTCGTCGCTGCGCTCCGACACCTCCCCCGCCGGGGGGGGGGGGGGGGGGATGGGGGGCCCCCGGGTGTTTTGGGGCGGGATTGGGCGGGTGGGGGGGGAGGTGCTCATGCGGGCGTGCGCGGCGGGGCTGGCGGCGGCGGGGTGCGATGTGCTCGAGTGCGGGGTGGCGATGACGCCGACGATCGGGGTGATGTGCGATGTGCGCGGGGCGGTCGGGGGGATGGTGGTGACGGCGAGCCATAATCCGCAGGAGTGGAATGGGGTCAAGGTCATAGTGGGGGGAAGTGCCCAGTGCTCAGTGCCCAGTGCGCGGAAGGCCGAGGCGGCCGCGCCTTCGAAGGGGTTGGCCGATGAGATCATCTCGCGGTATCGGGCCGCGGAGAGGAGTGGGGCGGCGGGCGTTGGGGTGGAGCGGGTGGGGTCGATCTCGGTGAGTGCGCCGGGTGGGGGTTCGGCGCTGGGGTTTGTGCCGGAGGCGGCGCACATCCATGTGGACCGGGTGCGCGAGGCGCTGAAGGCGATCGGGTGCGTGGAGGATCGGCGGTGGCAGTCGATCAAGTGTGTCGTGGATTCGGTGAACGCTTCGGGGACGAGCGGGGCGAGGGCGCTGCTGGGGGATCGGATCGTCCACCACCTTGGGTCGTCGGAGAGCGGGATCTTTCCGCACACGCCGGAGCCGACGCGGGAGAACCTGGTGACGCTGGCCACCTTCACGGCTCAGAAGCGGGCGGATGTGGGCTTTGCGCAGGACCCGGATGCGGACCGGCTGGCGATCATCGATGAGCACGGGAACTACATCGGGGAGGAGTACACGCTGGCGCTGTGTGTGGAGGCGGTGCTGGGGGGTGGGGGCAGCCCGGCACTCCGTGACGGGTCTTCGGCGGGAGGCGCCGGCCGATCACAAAGGCCGCCACGGAGGGGCCGGGGAACCCGC
>OEIU01002316.1_pt1 | contig 10342 bp, 9 predicted proteins | sample 1539221 | NCBI WGS metagenome assembly OEIU01 (sample SAMN03792071, study PRJEB22550) | activated sludge metagenome | feature: wastewater treatment plant; material: activated sludge; isolation source: Wastewater treatment plant of a petroleum refinery complex | place: Argentina: Zarate | collected... | reverse complement strand
CGATGCGGCGGTTGCTCTTGCGGGTGACGCGGTAGTGCACGATGGCGCCGTTCGGCCCAGTGCCGGCGATGGTGGGAAAGGAAACATCCTTCAGCGCGCAGGTCTGGCGGCGGAAGGTTTCCAGCGCCTCGACGGTGTCGATCTCGGTCAGGGCGCCGGATGGCGCCTCGCGATCGATCCAGGCCAGGAAGCGCGTCAGCGCCACCGCGTCGCGCTGGTGCGCCGTGCGGGTGCCCTCGATCTCGGTGATGTTCTTGACCGCCTTGAGCAGGCTCACCGGATCGTTGCCGCGCACCGGCTTTCCACCGGCGCCTGCGACCAGGCGGCTCAGGGCGTCGGCGGCGGTGGCGCTGTCGAGCGCGATCGCTGTGCCGCCACGCGCGAGCTCGGTCAGGTCAGCCACCAGCGCGTCGGGCTCCCGGACATCGGCGGATTGTTCGAGATGGTCGCGCGTCAGGTTGGACAGCTTGCGGCGGTCGATGAAGATGCTGGGGCGGCCGTCCTTCGGCACCAGCGCGTAAGATAGCGGCAGCGGCGTGTGCGAGACGTCGGCGCCGCGGATGTTGAAGGTCCAGGCCACCGCGTGGCTGTCCGACAGCACCAGCGCATCGACGCCGAGCTTGTTGATCTCGAGCCGGATGCGCTTGAGCTTCTCGGCTTCGATCTCGCCGGAGAATTGTGGGCCGTGAAGCGAAACTGGGCCGATCGGCGGCGCCGGGCGCTCGGTCCACACCTGGTCCAGCGGGTTGCTGTCGACCGCGACCAATTCCGCGCCGGCCTTGGTGCAGGCCGCAGCCAGACGTTCGGCTGCCGCGGAAGTGTGCAGCCACGGATCAAAACCGAGGCGGTCGCCGGCAACCAGGTGCCTGGCAAGCCAGTGTTCCGGCGGCGGATCGGCCAGCGGCTCGATATGCCAGGCCTTGCGGTCGACCTGCTTGGCGGCCTGCAGCGTGTAGCGGCCATCGATGAAGACGGCGGCCTCGCGCGTCAGCACGATCGCCAGGCCGGCGGAGCCGGTGAAGCCGGTAAGCCAGGCCAGCCGCTCCTCGGAGGCGGCGACATATTCATTTTGCTGCTGATCGGCGCGAGGAATCACGAATCCCGTCAGCTTCCGCCGCGCCAGTTCCTCGCGGAAGGCGGCCAGCCGCGCGGCGAGCGCCACGCCGCTCTCGGGTTCTTCGAACGTCTGGAAATGGGCTTCGAACATCGCCTGCTTACTCTAAAGTTCGGTGGAGCGGTCTGCAATGCAGGCCGCGATCGCCACAATTTGGCACAATCCGTGCTTCAAATCTTCCTATCCCAGCCGGAAGCGGTTAGGTTCAAAATATATTCGGGAGGCTCCGGGAGTGTTTCAACTCAACGAAGAGGGGATGCACGATGCCTGCTTTCACGTTTGAGAAGATTTCGCCGCCAGCCAATCGCACCGCCGTTTCGCCGGTCGCCAACAAGAAGCAGCGCGGCGTCATCGTTCAGGTCCTCGACCGGCTCGCGGAAGCACGCGTCAAGCGGTCGTTGAAGAACGAAAAGGGCGTAGCTGCCGGGAAGCCGCGCGTCGACTAAGCTTCAGTCCACCTTGCGCAGCAGGAGGCTGCTCCAGCCCTCGATGCGAAGGTGGCGCAGCGGCACCAGCCCGCGGGCACGATACGCAGCGATCACGGCGGTCGCCTGATGGGTCAGCAGGCCCGACAGGATGACCATCGCTGATGGTGCCAGGTGACCTGCCATCGGCCCGGCCAACTGCCGTAGCGGATTGGCGAGGATATTCGCCAGCACCAGATCGAACGGGGCACGGCCGGCAAACTGGGGCGCCGCGAAACCAGTGGCGCGGATCGCCTGCACCAGAGGTCCCGCCATGTTCAGCCTGGCATTATCACGGGCGACCTGCACCGAGGGTGGATCGATATCGCTGGCCAGCACGTTTTCATGCAGCGCCTTGGCGGCGGCAATCGCGAGCACGCCGGTGCCGGTTCCGAGATCGAGCACGCGGCGCGGCCGCCAGGCCTTCAGGACATGATCGAGCAGCAGCAGGCAGCCGCGCGTGGTGCCGTGGTGGCCGGTGCCGAACGCGAGCGCCGCCTCGATTTCGATGCCGAGCTTGTTGGGCGGAACCCGCGCGCGGTCATGCTGGCCGTGCACGACGAAGCGACCGGCCGGCACCGGGATCAGATCCGAGAGGCTGGCCTTCACCCAGTCCCTGGCCTCGACGGTGTCGAAGATGATGCCATCAGCGATCCCGGCGCCGGCCGCATTGGTCACGAGTTCGCGGATCAGCTGATAATCCGGGGCATCAGCAAAATGCACGGTGACATCCCATCGGCCATCAGGCCGCTCGAACGCAGCGATCGCGGCCTGTCCTTCAAAGAAAATTTCAGTCAGGGCATCGACGATGCCCTTGGCTACATGCTCATCGCCGACAGCGAACTGGACACGGTGTGTGGGGGCGGGGGAGTTCATTGAACAACCTGTAGAAAAGCGCGCATCCGCGATCGAGGATCAGCGCTTCGTTCATATTTGAAGTAATTCATCTCGTGTTACTCGGAAAAGTTGCACGATTTTCGTTAAATCACCTTTAGATACCTCCGTGTAGGTTCCTCGGTAGGAACTGCAGGGGGAGCCTCGGTTCCGAGTAAACGCAAAACCTAGGTCGGAACCATCCAATGTCGCTCATCAAGTCATTCTTCAAGGACGAATCTGGAGCCACGGCCATTGAGTATGGCCTGATCGCCGCGGGCATCTCGATTGCGATCATCACCGCCGTCAACGGTCTTGGCGGCAAGCTGTCCGAGAACTTCAACACCATCTCCAGCTCGCTGAAATAAGAGCCCTTTTCAGGGAAAATTTCGGGGCCGGGCGCTGCCAGCGCCCGGCCCCTTTTTTGTTTCGACATACATCACACCATCTCCACCGCTTATCCACAGCCTGGCGGTGACAATCGCCGGCGCGTTGTTCACCGTGGGCTGACCTGCTTTTCCACAAGGGCGACGGCGGGAGATCGACAGTCGATTCACAGGGTTTTCCACCGGCTCTACAGGCGTGCTCCACACTGAGCTGCGGGCCGCCGCGCCGATCCGAGAACGTGGTTACCATCTGCTTTATGCCCCGGCCCCGTACACCTGCGATTCACCGCGGGTTCAAATGCTTTCCCCGGCGGTCGCTATGGAACCTGCCCTTAAGTGGCCGCGCTTACGAAGGCGGCAAGCTGCCAGCAGCAGCGGAAAACACAGGGGGAATTCGAAATGATGAGGATTACTGCGGTTCTTGCCTTGATGTGCGCGCTTAGCGCTTATGTGAGCTATCCGTCCGCGACTGTCGTCTCCGGTGGGACGTCACCGCTGGCGGCGTCCATGCAGGAGTCGCGTTCGCTCCCGGTCGAATCCTGGGACGCCGTTTGATTTGACGATTTGATCGCTTCGCAAGGCGCGGTGCCGGTTTCGGCGTCGCGCCTTGCGCGTTTTACCGTTACCCGAACAGCGCGCGGTGATCGCCGAGGATCGTCCGCGCCGCGTTGTGTCCGGGAGCGCCGGTGACGCCGCCGCCGGGATGGGCGCCCGAGCCGCAATGGTAGAGGCCTTTCAGCGGCCCGCGGTAATCGGCGTGGCCCAGCATCGGCCGCGCCGAGAACAGTTGGTTGAGCGTCAGCGCCCCGTGGAAGATGTCGCCGCCGAGCAGGCCGAACTGCCGCTCGAGATCGAGCGGCGACAGCACCTGCCGGCCGATCACGCTGCCTGCAAATCCCGGCGCGAATTTATCCACCGTCGCGATCATGAGGTTGGCGACTTCGTCGCGATGATCGTCCCATGATTTTCCATCCGGCAATTCCGGCGCGACATGCTGGCAGAACAGGCTCGCGACGTGGCGTCCTTCCGGCGCCAGCGAGGAGTCGAGCGTCGAGGGGATCAGCACTTCGATGACCGGCTCGCGGCTCCAGCCATGCTCACGCGCATCCTGCCAGGCGCGGTCCATGTAACCGAGGCTCGGCGCCAGGATGATGCCGGCGGTGAGATGATCGCCGGCGCCGGGCAAGGCCGTGAAGGAGGGCAGGGCATCAAGCGCGACATTCATGCGGAAGGTGCCGGAGCCGTTGCGCCAGCGTCCGATGCGTTCGCGGAAATCTGGCGCCAGCGCGCCCGACGGCACGAGCTGCGTATACAGCAGTTTCGGATTGACACCGGAGACGACGTATTTCGCGCGGATGGTCTGGCCATTGTCGAGGATGACGCCCACCGCCCGCTCGCCCTCGACGATCACCTCGCGCACGCCGACCTCGGTCTCGATCTCGACGCCGTGGCCGCGGGCGGCACGCGCCATCGCTTGCGTGATCGCGCCCATGCCGCCGATCGCGTGGCCCCAAACACCCTTCTTGCCGTTCACCTCGCCGAAGGCATGGTGCAGCATCACGTAGGCCGAGCCGGCGGCGTAGGGGCTCGCGTAGTTTCCGACGATGGCGTCGAAGCCGAACAGCGCCTTGACGAGATCGCTCTCGAACCGCTCCTCCAGCATCTCGCCGGCCGAGCGCGTGAAGAGGTCGAGCAGGCTACGCTGCTGCTCCAGCGAAAGCTTGCGCAGGATGCCCGCGCTGCCGAGCGCGTTGAAGGCCTCGCGGATTGCGCCGACGCCAAATCCCTCGACGAGGTTCGGCGGCGCGCGCAGCACGAACTGGCGCAGCACGTCGGCGATCGCCTCCAGCTCGCGCGAAAAGACGTCGATCGTGGCGGCGTCGCGCGGGCTGAGCTTCTCGACCGACGACCGGGTGCGGCCCTCGCCGGTGAGCAGGTAGCTGCCGTCGGGCGCGGGCAGGAAATTCTGCGCGCGGCGCTCGACGATGCGCAGGCCGTGTTCGGCCAGCCTGAGGTCGGCGATGATCCGCGGGTTGAGCAGGCTGACCGTATAGGCGGCCACCGAATTGCGGAAACCGGGATGGAATTCCTCCGTCACCGCGGCGCCGCCGACCGCCTTGCGGCGCTCGACAACTTTCACGCGCAGGCCGGCCGTCGCGAGGTAGGCCGCGCAGGTCAGGCCGTTATGCCCCGCACCGATGATGACGACGTCGATATCGTTCATGTCCGCTTCAAGAAGGTTTGATTAGAGGGGTCTGCTTCCGGGGTCGATGCCTCGCATCGTCCCGGAACGGCCCTCCTTATCCCGCATTGCCCGTCATGTCGCCATATCTTCCAATTCGCCCCTCTGGCATAAATCCGCCGGAATCGCGCCGGCTCCTGCCGGGTCCAAGCCGGAGCTTTCATGATTTCTGAGCCGTCTGCCTCACGAAACCGGCTGGTGCTGGTCGTCTACACCGCCGCGATCTTCGTCAGCGCGCTGCTGTTGTTCTCGGTGCAGCCGCTGTTCACCAAGATGGTGCTGCCACGGCTCGGCGGCTCTCCGGCGGTCTGGTCGGTGGCGATGGTGTTCTTCCAGTCGCTGCTGCTGGGCGGTTATGCCTATGCGCATTTTCTGATGCAACTCCGCAACCGCACGCTTCCCGTGGCGGTGCATCTGGTGCTGCTGGCGGTGGCGATGCTGACGCTGCCGCTTTCGATCGCGAGCGGGTGGGGCGAGCCGCCGAATTCGGGCTACGCGCTCTGGCTGCTCGGCCTGTTCGCGATATCGATCGGGCTGCCGTTCTTTGCCCTCGCGGCCAACAACCCGCTGCTGCAGGCCTGGTTCGTCCGCACCGGCCACCCCAACGGCCCCGACCCGTATTTCCTCTACGCCTCCTCGAACATCGGCAGCTTCCTGGCGCTTTTGTCCTATCCGGTGCTGCTGGAACCGATGTTCACGCTGCGCACGCAGAACCTGATCTGGACCGGCGGCTACGGGCTGTTGATCGTGCTGATCGCGACCTGCGGCGTCCTGCTGTTGCGCTCGCCGGCCAAGGCGGCGGAGTTGAACATGCCGGCCGACGACAGCGACGCACCCGCGCCGTCATGGCTGTTGCGGGCGCGCTGGATCTTCCTCGCAGCCGTGCCGTCGGGGCTGTTGATCGCGGTGACCGCGCACATCTCCACCGACGTCGCCGCCGCGCCGCTGCTGTGGGTGCTGCCGCTGTCGCTCTATCTCTTGACCTGGGTGCTGGTGTTCCAGTCGCGCCCGCTGCTGCCGCACAAATGGATGCTGCTGGCGCAGCCGCTGGCGATCGCCGGCACCGTGATTTTGCTCGCGGTCGGCGGCGAGCAGAACCTGCTGCTGACGCTCGGCGGCCACCAGCTCTGCTTCTTCGTCATCGCGATGGCCTGCCATGGCGAACTGGCGCGCACACGTCCGGCGGCCAAATATCTCACCGGCTTCTATGTCGCGCTGTCGTTCGGCGGCATGGTCGGCGGTCTGTTCGCCGGGCTGATCGCACCGTTCACCTTCTCCTGGGTCGCGGAATATCCGATCCTGCTGACGCTCGCGGCGCTGTGCCGTCCCGCCGGCAACGAGCGGCTGCCGCGCTGGAGCCGATGGTACTGGCCGTTCCTCGCCGCGCTGGCGGTGGCGCTGATCGTGCCGACCTATACTACCGGCAAGTTCTTCGTCTGGCTCGACACCTGGAGGGTCTGGGTGATCGGCGGCGTCGGCGTGCTTTCGGCGCTGCTCGCGCTGGCGCTCAACGCCGACCGCTGGAAGATCTTTGCCACCGTCGCGGTCGCGCTGGTGTTGCTGCGCGCTTACCCTGCCGACGAAGGGCGGGTCGAGACCGTGCGCAGCTTCTTCGGCGTGCACAAGATCGTGGTGACGCCGAACGGCCAGTATCACGTGCTGATGCACGGTACCACGATCCACGGCGCCGAGAAATTCAAGAACGACGACGGCACGCCGGTCACCGGGCAGCCGGAGCCGATCACCTACTATCACAGGGATGGCGGCATCGGTCAGGCGATCACCGCGATCCGTGCGCGCAAGGGCGCGCCGCTGCGGGTCGCCGTGATCGGCTTGGGCTCCGGCACGCTGACCTGCGCCGCGGAGCCCGGCGAGGACTGGAAGTTCTTCGAGATTGACCAGACCATGGTCGATACCGCGCGCGACCCGAAATATTTCACCTACATCCAGGTCTGCGAGCCGAACATCGAGCCCGTGATCGGTGATGCGCGGTTGACCTTCGCACGCGAGCCCGACGGGATCTACGATCTGATCATCGTCGACGCCTATTCGTCGGACGCGATTCCGATTCATCTCGCGACCGAAGAGGCGATGGAGATCTACAAGTCCAAGCTGGCGCCGCAGGGCGCGGTGGCGATGCACGTCTCCAACCGGCATCTGGAACTTTCGAGCGTCGTCGTCGGCATCGCCGACGCCAACGACATGAAGAGCTGGGTCTACAGCGAGGATACCAACCGCGACAATGAATACATCTTCTCGACCTCGGTCGTGGTCTCGGCGCGGGAAGAGGCCGATGTCGGCAAACTGGCGTCGTCGGACCAGTGGGCGCTAACCGAAGCCGAAGATAACCAGCGGGTCTGGACCGACGACTATTCCAACGTGCTGGGCGCGGTGTGGCGGCGGCTGCGGCGCGGCGAGGAATAGGGGACGTTCGGGCGCCGGGCATCAGGCCGCCACCTCGTCACTCGATGCGGATTTCTTCCTCTTCGCGGACGGCTTCCGGCTTGACGGATGGTTTGGCTGCGGCTTCGAATTGCGTGAACGCCTCCAGCGCGTGGCTCGCATACATGACCGACGGCCCTGCGCCCATGTAGATCGCCATTCCCAGCGTCTCGCTGACTTCATCTCTGGTCGCGCCATGCTCGACGGCGGCCTTGGCGTGGAAGGCAATGCAGTCGTCGCATCGCACGGCGACGGCAATGCCGAGCGCAATCAGCTCCTTGGTTTTGACGTCGAGCGCCTTCGAGACGGTGGCCGCCTTTGCAATGCCGGCGAACGCCTTCATGACGTCGGGAGCTGTTCCCCGAAGCTCGCGGAGCAGGGTGCTTAACTCAGTGGTTTGTTGCGGCCAATTGTTCATGGGATTCTGCCCTGTGATAGGCTTATACCCATAACCGGCACGGCGAAGTCCGGCTTTGCGATGGATCAAGCGGGCGCAATTGCGACCGTGGACGACACGCCCTAGCAATGGCCGCCGGAATGATCGCGCACGACATCGGGCAGCAGGCGCGGCGCGGCTGACGAGTCCGCCAGCTAGTTCTGAGAGCTGAACAGCCCGCGCGGCTGATAATATTGCTGCCGCGGCTGGTAGTAGTAGCCCTGCGGCGCCGGCGCATAGCCGCGGTTGTCGTAATATTGCTGCTGCTGAGACGCCTGCGTGTCGTAGCCGCGGCGGCTGGGCGGCGCCGGATAGCGCGCCTCGCTGGATGACCCGTCGGCCGGATAGATGTAGCCGTCATCGGCGCGCGCCAGCGGCGCCACGCGCTGCTGCTGCGGGGTGATCACGACGGGATCGCCGGCCGCGGAGCCGTATTGCTGTTCATATTGCGACTGCGGCGCGCGGCGCGCGACGGCGGGATTGCCGCGACGCGGATTGCGCGCCAGCGCCACCTGGGAGGAGCCAGTCAGCGTTACCGTGGTGTTGAGAACGCCTTCCTGCTTCACCAGATCCCAGAGCCTCGAAGCGTTCTCGCGCGACAGCCGCACGCAACCATGTGAGGCCGGCGAGCCGAGGCGGTTGACGGAGTCGGTGCCGTGGATGGCGTGGCCGATCTTGGTGAAGAAGATCGAGTGCGGCATCGGCGCGTCGTCGAATTCCTTGGAGTAGTGATCCTCTTCCATGCGGAAGGCGCGGAAGCTGCCGTTCGGCGTCTCGTAGGAGGGCAGGCCCGACGACACCGGCCAGCGGTAACGCTCGACGCCGTCGACGGCGACGGTCATCTGCTGGTTATCCTTGTCGACCGTGATGGCGACCTTGGCGTGAGCAGCGCCCGAAGCGAACAGCGTCAGGGCGGTGACGGCAATCAGGAAGGAACGCATTTTACCTTTGGCCTCCGGGCCCCTGTACTAGCTTTCGGCTCTCCGTCCCCCCGGAATGAATATGCCCGGAAAGCGGCACTGGTTCCAGTGGCCTGCATCCGCAATCGTTAACGCCTCCGGCGGCGCAAACAAGGCGTCAGGACGGCGCAACCGGCGGCAAAGTGCTGACATTTTCGCGAGCGGGGAAGGGGAAAGCCCGCAGCCCGGTCAGTTCTTCAGCCGGTAACCCGTCCTGAAGATCCACCACACCAGCGCCATGCAGATGATGAGGAAACCGATCGTCATGCCGAGGCTCAAGCCGACGCCGACGTCGGAGATCTCGTAAAAGCTCCAGCGGAAGCCCGAGATCAGGTACACGACCGGATTGAGCAGCGTGACGGTGCGCCAGCCCGAGGGCAGCATGTTCACCGAGTAGAAGCTGCCGCCGAGGAAGGTCAGTGGCGTCACAACCAGCATCGGGATCATCTGCAGCTTCTCGAAACCGTCGGCCCAGATGCCGATGATGAATCCGAACAGGCTGAACGTCACCGCCGTCAGCACCAGGAAGGTCAGCATCCACACCGGATGCAGGATGTGCAGCGGCACGAACAGCGCGGCGGTCGCCATGATGATCAGGCCGAGGATGATGGATTTGGTCGCGGCCGCGCCGACATAGCCGATCACGATCTCGGCATAGGAAACCGGCGCCGACAATATTTCGTAGATGGTGCCGACGAATTTCGGGAAGTAGATGCCGAACGAGGCGTTGGCGATGCTCTGCGTCAGCACCGACAGCATCACTAGCCCCGGCACGATGAAGGTGCCGTAGCTGACGCCCTCGATCTCGGTGATGCGCGAACCGATCGCAGCGCCAAACACCACGAAATAGAGCGAGGTGGAAACCACCGGCGAGACGATGCTCTGCAGCAGCGTGCGCCAGGTGCGGGCCATTTCGAACAGATAGATGGCGCGGATCGCACGGAAATTCATGGCGCTTTCACCAGCGGTCTGATTTCGAAGCTCGCAAACTTTCGCGGAGCCTCTGATGCGAGCTTCGAAATCAGAGCGCTGGCCAAATTATGATTCTGGTGCGGCATGAAAGTTTGAAGTTCCTATGGAGAGGGTGCGGCAAATACTGATAGGAACTTCAAACTTGCCGCACCAGGCTGACGAAGATGTCCTCGAGCGAAGACTGGGTGGTGTCGAGATCCGAGATGCGGATGCCGGCGTCGCGGAGATCGCTCAACAGGCTGGTGATGCCGGTGCGGTCGCCCTTGGTGTCGTAATCGTAGATCACGGCGCGGCCGTCGTCTGACAGTTCGAGGTTGTAGGCGGCAAGCGAGGCAGGGATCGCGTCGACCTTGGCCTGCAGATAGAGCTTCAGGTGCTTCGTGCCGAGCTTCTGCATCAGCCCGGCCTTGTCCTCGACCAGGATGATCTCGCCCTTGTTGATGACGCCGATGCG
>OEIU01002315.1_pt1 | contig 10344 bp, 12 predicted proteins | sample 1539221 | NCBI WGS metagenome assembly OEIU01 (sample SAMN03792071, study PRJEB22550) | activated sludge metagenome | feature: wastewater treatment plant; material: activated sludge; isolation source: Wastewater treatment plant of a petroleum refinery complex | place: Argentina: Zarate | collected... | reverse complement strand
GGTGGGCGTGGCCGTGGTCATCGCCAAACCGGGCGTCCGGCTCGATGGGGACCGGCTGATCGCCGAACTCAAGGCCAGGCTCGCCAACTTCAAGATTCCGAAACGCTGCTTCATCGAGGGCGAACTGCCGCGCAACACCATGGGCAAGGTGCAGAAGAACCTGCTGCGCGAGCGCTACAAGGATTTGTTCACGGCCTGACCGCGGCGGTGGGCGCTTACACTCTTCGCAAGTTCGCACATCGACCCCTCAGGAGCCCCCATGTCCTTGCGCACGCTGTTTTTCCTGCTGATTTGCGCCGCCATCGCCACCTTCGTCGGCGTCAACTGGACGGAGATGAACCGGCCGACCGACCTGTCGCTCATCTTCACCCACGTCACGGCGCCGCTGGGCCTGGTGCTGGTGGGGCTGATGGTGCTGCTGTTCGTGGTGTTCGTCGGCGTGATGGCCTACACCCAGGGCACGGTGCTGATGGAGACGCGCCGCCACGCCAAGGAACTGGCGGCCCAGCGCGAGCTGGCCGACAAGGCCGAGGCCTCGCGCTTCACCGACCTGCGCCAGCACCTGGACCAGGAGGTGGCGCGCCTGACCGACGCCGTCGAGCGCCAGAAGCAGGACACGATGTCGCGCATCGACCGCGCCGAAATGGGCCTGCGCGAGCGCCCGGTGGACGCCGAGATCGGCCGCCTGGCCGATGCCGTCGAGAACCACAACCGCGACCTGCATTCACGTGTCGACCGGCTGGAGATGGGCCTGCGCGAAGGCTTGGCCGGTTACATTCCGGCCCCCGCCAGCGTGCGCCCGGCGGCGCTGGAGCAGCCCGCAGCCGCGCCCGTCGACCCGGTCGGCCAGGTCACGCCGGGACACGAATGAAAATGGGCGATGGCGCTTGATGAACAAGCGCCGACAGCTATCAAAACGATAGTATTTTCTGGTGGCGGCGCGTGATCAGTGCAGCACCAGCACCGGGATTTTCGCGTGCGTCACCACATGCTGGGTCTCGCTGCCCAGCAGCAGGCGCGACATGCCGCGGCGGCCGTGCGAGGCCATCACGATCAGGTCGGCCTTGTGCTTGGCGGCCAGCTCCAGCAGCGCGTCCGACACCAAGTCCGACTCGGCCATCACCTCGGTCACCTTGACCTTGTGCGCCGCGGCGGCGTCACGCACCACGTCCAGGGGCTTGCGCCCGATGTCGGCCCAGCTTTGCTTGATGCGCGCGATCTCGTCCTCGTGCAGCGCCAGCGAGCCGTCGTAGTAGCCGCGCGGATAGACCGGGATGACGGTGGCCGCCAGCAACTCGGCGCCGCAGGTGGCCGCCAGCCGCACGGCGTGATCGACGGCCTTGTTGGACAGCTCCGACCCGTCGGTGGCAACCAGAATGCGCTGATACATGATCTTTCTCCTTGTGTGTGACGATGCGCCCCTCCACGCGTGCGCCGCAGCGCGTGCCGGCGTCAAAACCATACCGCATTCGCGGCGCCGGTGCAGGCGCGGGGTGCGTTCGCCGCCATGTTCGCCCACCCACGGCGGCGCCATATTGACCTGCGTCAAGCGAAGGCGTCCGCGGTTCGGTTATGGTTGCCGTCCATGCTGGCAGAAGGGACTCTTCACGCAGCCGCGATGGCAGCACCCCAGGGAGGCGACGCCCCCCCGGCCGGGCTGTCGCTGCTGGACGAGCGCGACGAGTGGCTGGCCTTCAGTCGCCGGGTGGCCGAGGCCGGCGCGGCGGCGGCCCCCGAGGGCTGCTGGGAATCGTCGGTGGCGGTGGAAGGCATGCACTGCGCGGCCTGCGCCGGCACCATCGAGCGCCTGATCGGCGCGGTGCCGGGCGTGCGCGAGGTGCAGGTCAGCGCCGCGGCCCAGCGCGCCCGGGTGTTGTGGGACGAGCGGGCCACGCGGCCCTCGCGCTGGCTGGCGGCCCTGCAGGGCAGCGGCTACCGCGCCGTGCCGGTGCACGACCTGCAGGCGGCCGTGCAGCGCCAGGCCGACACGCGCCGCATGCTGTGGCGCCTGGGCGTGGCCGGCCTGTGCATGATGCAGGTGATGATGTACGCCGCCCCGTCGTACTTCACCGCGCCGGGCGAGATCGAGCCCGACCTGATCCACCTGCTGCGCTGGGCGCAGTGGGTGCTGTCGCTGCCGGTGCTGCTGTTTTCGTGCCAGCCGTTCCTGAGCGGCGCCTGGCGCGATGCGCGCGCGCGCCGGGTCAGCATGGACCTGCCGGTGGCGCTGGGCATGCTCATCACCTTTGCCGTCAGCAGCCTGGGCACCTTCGAGCCCGCGGGGCCGTTCGGCCACGAGGTGTATTTCGACTCGTTCACCATGTTCGTGTTCTTCCTGCTGGCCGGGCGCTGGCTGGAGCTGCGCCTGCGCGACCGCGCCGCTGGCGCGCTGGAGGCGCTGATGCACCGCCTGCCCGACAGCGTGCAGCGCCGCGATGCGGGCGGCGCCTGGCAGCGCGTGTCGGCGCGCCGCGTGCGCGTGGGCGACGTGCTGCGCGTGCTGCCCGGCGAGGGCTTCGTGGCCGACGGCACGATCCTGAGCGGCCAGACCACGGTGGACGAGGCGCTGCTGACGGGCGAATCGCGCCCGGTGGCGCGCGGCCGCGGCGAGACGGTGATTGCCGGCAGCCACAACCTGAGCCAGCCGGTCGAGCTGCGCGTGAGCCAGGTGGGCGCGGGCACGCGCTACGCCCAGGTGGTGGCGCTGATGGAGCAGGCCGCCATCAGCAAGCCGCGCATCGCGCAGCTGGCCGACCGCCTGGCCACGCCCTTTCTGCTGTTCGTGCTGGCGGCGGCGGGCCTGGCCTGCCTTTGGTGGTGGCCGCAGGACCCGGGACATGCGCTGATGGTGGCGGTAGCCATCCTGGTGGTGACCTGTCCCTGCGCGCTGTCGCTGGCCACGCCGGCGGCCATGCTGGCCAGCGCCGGGGCGCTGGCGCGTCGCGGCATTCTGGTGCGGCGCCTGCAGGCCGTCGAGGCGCTGGCCGGGGTGGACACGGTGGTGTTCGACAAGACCGGCACCCTGACGCGCGATGCCTTCGTGCTGCAGCGCGTGGCACTGCGCGAGGGCGTGGCGCAGGCCGACGCGCTGGCCCTGGCCGCCGCGCTGGCGCGCCACAGCCTGCACCCGGTGTCGCGTGCGGTGGTGGCGGCCGCGGGCGATGTGGCGCCCCTCGACGCCTCGCAGGTGCACGAGGTGGTCGGGCAGGGCGTGGCGGGCGAGATGGCCTGGGGCGGGCAACTGCGGAGCCTGCGGCTGGGCTCGCACGCCTTTTGCGGCGTGCCTGCCGTGGCGACGGCCGGACCGGTGAGCCATTTGAGCGACGGGCAGGGCTGGCTGGCCAGCTTTTTCTTTCTGGAAGACATTCGCGCCGACGCCCCGGCGGCCGTGGCGGCCCTGCATCAGCAGGGCCTGCGGGTGCAGCTGGTGTCGGGCGACGACGCGCGCACGGCGGCGCAGGTGGGCGGGCAGCTCGGCGTCGACGCGGCCCTGGGCGGCTGCTCGCCGGCCGACAAGCTGGAGCACCTGCGGGCGCTGCAGGGGCAGGGCGCGCGCACCGCCATGGTGGGCGACGGCTTGAACGATGGCCCGGTGCTGGCGGCGGCCCAGGTGTCGTTCGCCTTCGGCCGGGCGGTGCCGCTGGCCCAGGCGCAGTCGGACTTCGTGGTGCTGGGCGAGCGCCTGCGGGCGGTGCCGGCGGCGCGCCGGCAGGCATTGCGCACGGTGGCCGTCGTCAAGCAGAATTTGACTTGGGCCATGGTTTACAACGCGGCCGCCGTGCCCATGGCCATGGCGGGGTGGATGCCGGCCTGGGCCGCGGGCCTGGGCATGGCCACCAGCTCGCTGGTGGTGGTGCTGAACGCGCTGCGGTTGTCGCGCGGCATGGATGGGGAGTGGGCCTGATGGACGTGCTGTACGTGCTCATCCCGCTGTCGGTGGTGCTGGTGTTTTTTGTTTTGGGGGCGCTCGGCTGGGCCATTTACCGGGGCCAGTTCGAGGATGTGGAACGTGAGGGGCAGCGCATTCTCGAGGACGATTGACGCACGTCAACGTGCCCATGACGCGATCGAGGATACTGCTGCGCGGTTGTTAAGCAGGAACGATTGACATGACATTTGCCAACGCTAAAGCGACGGTCTACAACGACAAGGTGGTGCGCCAACTGGCCATCATGACGGTGGTCTGGGGGGTGGTGGGCATGCTGGTGGGGGTGATCATCGCCGCCCAGCTGGCCTGGCCCGATCTCACGTTCGGCATTCCGTGGCTCAGCTACGGGCGCCTGCGGCCGCTGCACACCAACGCGGTGATCTTCGCCTTTGGCGGCACGGGCCTCATCGCCACCTCGTTCTACGTGGTGCAGCGCACCTGCCAGGTGCGCCTGTTCAGCGACAAGCTGGCGTCGTTCGTCTTCTGGGGCTGGCAGGCGGTCATCGTGGGGGCGGTCATCACGCTGCCCATGGGCTACACCAGCAGCAAGGAATACGCCGAGCTGGAGTGGCCCATCGACGTGCTGATCACCCTGGTGTGGGTGGCCTACGCCATCGTGTTCTTCGGCACCATCGGTACGCGCAAGGTCAAGCACATCTATGTGGCCAACTGGTTCTCTGCCGGCTTCATCCTGGCCATCGCGCTGCTGCACATCGTCAACAGCGCCGAGCTGCCGGTCGGGCTGATGAAGGCGTACTCGGCTTATGCTGGCGTGCAGGACGCCATGGTGCAGTGGTGGTACGGGCACAACGCCGTCGGCTTCTTTTTGACGGCGGGCTTCCTGGGCATGATGTACTACTACATCCCCAAGCAGGCCGAGCGCCCGGTGTACAGCTATCGCCTGTCGATCGTGCACTTCTGGGCGCTGATCTTCACCTACATGTGGGCCGGCCCGCACCACCTGCACTACACCGCGCTGCCCGACTGGGCGCAGTCGGTGGGCATGGTGTTTTCGCTGATCCTGCTGGCGCCCAGTTGGGGCGGCATGCTCAACGGAATCATGACGCTGTCGGGCGCCTGGCACAAGCTGCGCGACGACCCGATCCTGCGCTTTCTGATCGTCTCGCTGTCGTTCTACGGCATGTCCACCTTCGAGGGGCCGATGATGTCGATCAAGACCGTCAACGCGCTCAGCCACTACACCGACTGGACCATCGGCCACGTGCACGCCGGCGCGCTGGGCTGGGTGGGCCTGATCACCATGGGTTCGCTCTACTACATGATCCCGCGCCTGTACGGCCGCAAGCAGATGTACAGCGTGAAGGCGATCGAGGCGCACTTCTGGATCGCCACCATCGGCATCGTGCTGTACATCGCCGCCATGTGGATCGCCGGCGTGATGCAGGGCCTGATGTGGCGCGCGGTCAACGCCGACGGCACGCTGACCTACACCTTCGTCGAGTCGGTCAAGGCGACCTTCCCGTTCTACGTGATCCGTCTGCTGGGTGGCCTGCTGTACCTGAGCGGCATGGTGCTGATGCTGTGGAACACCGCCAAGACCGCCGCGGCCGGCCGCGTGGTGCCGGTGTCCATTCCCGCCGCCGTGGCGCACGCCTGAAGCCAGAAAGGACCCATGCATCATGGCGCAAGAAAAAATCACCGGTCACGCACGCATCGAGACCAGCAACTTCCTGATGATCGTGCTGATCCTGATCGTGGTCTCCTTCGGTGGCCTGGTCGAGATCGTGCCGCTGTTCTTCCAGAAGTCCACCACCCAGCCGATCGAGGGCCTGAAGCCCTACACCGCGCTGCAGGTGGTGGGGCGCGACGTCTATATCCGCGAGGGTTGCAACAACTGCCACTCGCAGATGATCCGCCCCTTCCGCGCCGAATTGCTGCGCTATGGGCCGTATTCGGTGGCGGGTGAATTCGTCTACGACCACCCGCACCTGTGGGGCAGCAAGCGCACTGGGCCCGACCTGGCGCGCGTGGGCGGGCGCTACAGCGACGACTGGCACCGCGCGCACCTGAACAACCCGCGCGACGTGGTGCCCGAGTCCAACATGCCGGCCTACCCGTGGCTGGAGCGTACCGCCGCCGACGCCGGCAGCATCCAGGCCCACATGCGCGGCCTGCGCACCCTGGGCGCTCCCTACACCGACGAGGAGATCGCCAAGGCGCCCGAGGACGTCAAGGGCAAGAACGAGCTGGACGCCCTGGTCGCCTACCTGCAGGTGCTGGGCATTCATCGCAAGTAAGCACGGAGGGCATTCGCATGGACATCAATCTGCTGCGCGGCGTCATCACCGTGGTGACGTTCATCGTCTTCGTGGGCATCGTGGTGTGGGCCTGGTCGGGCCGCAACCGCGCCCGCTTCGAAGAAGCCGCTCGCCTGCCGTTCGAGCAGGACTGAACCCCGGGACACACGACATGAGCGACTTCACAAGCAACTTCTGGTCGGTGTATGTCACCGTCATCACACTGGGCGGCATCATCGCCTGCCTGCTGCTGCTGTGGTTCAGCGGCAAGACCAAGGCCATGACCCTGCAGGACAACACCACCGGCCACGTGTGGGACGAGGACCTGCGCGAGATGAACAACCCGCTGCCGCGCTGGTGGGTGGGCCTGTTCATCATCACCTGCGTGTTCGGCTTCGCCTACCTGTACCTGTATCCGGGCCTGGGCTCCTACCAGGGCTCGCTCAAATGGACGCAGATCGGCCAGCTCGACCAGGAACTGGCCAAGGGCAAGGAGCAGGTGGCTCCCATCTACGCCGCCTTTGCCGGCAAGAGCGTGGAGGAGCTGTCCAAGGACCACCAGGCCATGGCCATCGGCGACCGCCTGTTCATGAACAACTGCGCCCAGTGCCACGGTTCGGACGCGCGCGGCGGCAAGGGCTTTCCCAACCTGACCGACCGCCAGTGGAACTGGGGCGGCACGCCGGCGCAGATCGAGGAAACCATCGCCAAGGGCCGCACCGGCGTCATGCCGCCGATGGCCGCCGCCGTGGGCACGCCCGAGGACGTGCGCAATGTCGCCAACTACGTGCTCAGCCTGTCGGGCGCGCCGCACGATTCGGTGCGTGCCAACCTGGGGCGCGCCAAGTTCGTGGCCTGCGCCGCCTGCCATGGCATCGACGGCAAGGGCAATCCGGCGCTGGGCGCGCCCAATCTGACCACGGGCATCTTCACCCACGGTCCGGGCGTCGAGTCGCACATCGTCAGCATGATCACCAACGGCCGCACCGGCGTGATGCCCGCCTGGGACAGCAAGTTCAGCCCCGAGCAGCTGAAGCTGCTGGCGGCCTACGTCTGGGGCAAGGGTGGCGGCATGCCGGCCGAGGTGGCGAAATAGGCGAGATCCGGCTCTGACTGGAGCGTGCGCGCCGCCGGGTGCGCACGCTCGAAGCGTTTGACATGAAACCATCCAAGCAAGCGGCGGCGGCAGCGACATCCCCGGACGAGGGGGCGACGGTCTGGCTCTACGAGGCGCAGAAGAAGGTTTATCCGCGCAGCATCAGCGGCCTGTTCACGCGCTGGCGCTGGTTCTTCGTCTTTGCCACGCAGCTGTTCTTCTATGGCATGCCCTGGGTGCAGTGGGGCGGGCGCCAGGCCATGCTGTTCGATCTGGAGGCGCGGCGCTTTTACATCTTCGGGCTGGTGCTGTACCCGCAGGACGTCATCTACCTGACGGGCATCCTGATCATCTCGGCGCTGCTGCTGTTCCTGTTCACGGCGGTGGCGGGGCGCCAGTGGTGCGGCTACGCCTGCCCGCAGACGGTCTACACCGAGATCTACTTGTGGGTGGAAAAGCAGTTCGAGGGCGACCGCCAGGCGCGCCTGCGGCTGGATGCGGGGCCCATGTCGCCCAACAAGCTGTGGCGCAAGGCCGGCAAGCACGGGGTGTGGATCGCCATCGGCCTGTGGACGGGGCTGAGCTTCGTCGGCTACTTCACGCCCATCCGCGAACTGGTGGGCCACATCGCCACGTGGTCGCTGGGGCCGTGGGAGACGTTCTGGATATTCTTCTACGGCTTTGCCACCTGGGGCAATGCCGGCTTCATGCGCGAGCAGGTGTGCAAGTACATGTGCCCGTATGCGCGCTTTCAGAGCGCCATGTTCGACAAGGACACGCTGATCGTTACCTACGACGCGGCGCGCGGCGAGCCGCGCGGCGGCCGCTCCAAGAAGGCCGACCCGAAGGCGCTGGGCCTGGGCGACTGCATCGACTGCACGATGTGCGTGCAGGTCTGTCCCACCGGCATCGACATCCGCGACGGCCTGCAGTACGAGTGCATCAGCTGCGCCGCCTGCATCGACGCCTGCGACGAGGTGATGGACAAGGTGGGCTACCCGCGCGGGCTGATCCGCTACTCGACCGAGCGGGCGCTGGAGCAGGGCTGGGGCAAGCGCGAAATCTGGCGCCGGGTGCTGCGCCCGCGCGTGCTGATCTACAGCGCGGCGCTGGCCACGCTGATCATCGCCTTTGCCGCCAGCCTCTGGCTGCGCACGCCCTTCAAGGTCGACATCGTGCGCGACCGCGCCACGCTGGCGCGCATCGTCGAAGGCGGCCAGATCGAGAACATCTACCGCGTGCAGGTCATGAACGCGACCGAGCAGCCGCGCACCTTCAGCCTGGCGGTCGACGGTCTGCCGGGCCTGACGCTGGTGAGCGAGCCCAGCGTCACCATCGACGGCGCGCAGTCGATGTGGGTGCCGGTGCAACTGCGCCTGCCCTATGATGGCGCCAAGCCGGGATCGCACGAGATCCACTTCCGCGTCGATTCGCCCGGCGTGGGCGAGGTGCGCGAAAAATCCGTCTTCATCGTTCCAAGGTAAGCCGATGTCAACTAGCCAAGAACCCGCGAGCGGCCCGTGGTGGAAGTACGGCCACATGTGGCTGGTGGTCAGCGGCCCCGCCATCGTGGTGGTGGCCGGCTTTTTCACCCTGTATCTGGCCATCAGCCGGCCCGACCCGGTCTACACCGATGCCCAGCGCGTCGTGGCGACCCGGCAGCAGCCCGGCACGTCGTCGACGCCGGCCACCCTGGCACCGGCCATGCAGGCGCGCAACCACGCCGCCACCGGTGGCGTCCCCGGCAGTCAGCGCCCGTAAGGCGCGGGAGATCCGCACGATGCTGCGCGAACGCTTGATGTGGATTGCCTGGCCGGCCTTCATGGTCGCCGCCGCGCTGGAGATGATGGTGTTCGCCGTGCTCGACCCCTTGTCGCTGACCCTGTTCGGCGAGACGGTGAACTGGCCGCGCGAGACGATCTACAGCGTCACCTTCTTCATTTTCTGGATCATGCTGATGCTCAGCAGCGGCATCACCCTGATGCTGGCGCGCCCGGCGCGCGAGGTCAATGGCTTCGACCACCCGGAGGTGGTGCAACCGCCACCCGACTGGACGCCGCCCGACGTCCTCAAATGAAATCGGCGCCCCTGGGGCGCCGATGACTTGGGTGGGAAAAGGTGACGAGCCTTGACCCCGGCACTGACTCCAGAGTGAGGGCTGCTTGGTTCCCCACCTGACCCGGTTGGCTCCTTCACCATGCGGGAAGGCCCGTCGCCGACTATTGTAGCGGCAGCAGGCGGCGCTCGGCCTCGGCGCGGCCGAAACTGAGGGCCAGCAGTTGAAAGATTTCGGCGCGCAACTCGTCCATGCGCTGGGGGTCCTGGCAGTCGCGCAGCCGCGCCATCAGGCGGCCGCTGCGGGGGTGCTGACAGCCGCGCAGCGCCTGGATGAGGGACGCCGCCTCGGGACAGGCCGCGATGAGGGCCGTCTCGGAATCTGCGAAATCAGGGCTGTCGATGCGGTGCAGCATGGATGGAGGAAGCGGGTCGGCACCGGGTGCGGCGCGTGGCTTTCAAACCTTTGATCATGACGATGTTGCGCCGCAGCATAACGCGCTTTGGCGACTTGCGCGAACGGGCGTTGTGCGAATGCATCGTTTCAGAGTTTGCACTCTAAAACACGGGCTGGCACCGCCTGACCGAAGTCAAGGCATGCGCCCGTAGAATCGCCGCCATGTCCTATCTGGTGCTGGCCCGCAAATATCGGCCTCGCAATTTTGCCGAACTGGTGGGCCAGGAGCATGTGGTGCAAGCGCTCAGCAACGCGCTGACGCAGCAGCGCCTGCACCACGCCTACCTGTTCACCGGCACGCGCGGCGTGGGCAAGACCACCGTCTCACGCATCCTGGCCAAGTCGCTCAATTGCACCGGGCCTCATGGCGAGGGCGGCATCACCGCCACGCCCTGCGGCGTGTGCGCCGCCTGCACCGAGATCGATGCCGGCCGCTTCGTCGACTACACCGAGCTGGACGCCGCCAGCAACCGCGGCGTGGACGAGGTGCAGGGCCTGCTGGAGCAGGCGGTCTACAAGCCGGTGCAGGGGCGCTTCAAGGTCTTCATGA
>OEIU01002314.1_pt1 | contig 10346 bp, 8 predicted proteins | sample 1539221 | NCBI WGS metagenome assembly OEIU01 (sample SAMN03792071, study PRJEB22550) | activated sludge metagenome | feature: wastewater treatment plant; material: activated sludge; isolation source: Wastewater treatment plant of a petroleum refinery complex | place: Argentina: Zarate | collected... | reverse complement strand
CCGTGGGGCGATGTCGGGCGGATCGACTACAGGCACGGGGATTGGCCGGGACACATCCGGCTTCGGCGCAAGTCGACGGGCGAGGAGCGCGTCGTGCCGCGCATTCACGGGAACTCCCGCTGGAAGATCCTGCGCTATGTGGTGGCATTCCAGGGTTACTGGATGCTGCAGCGCTGCCGCATGTGCCCCGATCAGGTAAGCGATTTCGCCGACATCGCGGTTGGGGATCCCCACCTTCAGCGGTTTCGCGAGCGCGGAGGGGAGGGATTCTCCGCAGTCCTGAGCCGTACCGCCAGGGGAGAGGCGCTCTTGGCTGCAGCCATTTCGGCTGGCCGGATCACCGAAGAAGGGCTCAGCGTCGATGAGGTGGTCGAGTCGCAAGGGTACACACTGGACAACCGTCGCCACTGCTCCGCGTATGGGCGCGTCGGGAGACTGTTCGGGCTCCACTATCCAGACATAAGGGTCTACGGTACCCTCGATCGGTCGCTGCGCCTGCGTCACTACAAGTACGCGTTTGTGGACCTGCTCAAGGTGGCGCTGCCGGACTGGAAGTTGCTGCGCTTCCTCTACATTCCGTGGCAGGTTTTCGAGTATCTGTTCATCACGTTCGCGCCGCGGGTATTCTGGAACCGCTTGGCGAGACTGATGCGCAATCGGTAATCGGTTTCGAATCGTGAGCTTCCTGCTCTCGGAATACCGCGACCTGCTGGCGTGCGTTTCCGCTTCCGGGTGGCGCTTCGCTTCTGTTGTGGACTACCTAAGCGCGGGTGACGAGCGAAGGCGATTCGTGATCCTTCGCCATGACGTTGACCGGCGCCCTCGCAAGGCGCTCGAGATGGCGAGACTTGAGCACGCGCTCGGCGTTCGGAGTACCTACTATTTCCGAATCAAGCGGAGCGGCGTGTTCTCGAGCGAGGTTGTACGCGAGATAGCCGCGCTCGGGCACGAAGTGGGTGTGCATTACGAGACGCTCGCTGCATGCAACGGCGATTTCCGCAAGGCGATCGAACTTTTCGAACGACAGCTGCGCGACTTCCGGGAGACGGCGACGTGTCTGACGGTGAGCATGCACGGATCGCCATTGAGCCGGTACGACAACCAGGAGTTGGCGCAGCATATCGACTACCGGCGACTTGGGTTGGTCGGAGACGCGGTCATGCATGTAGCCCCGGATGCGCCGTACTACTTCACTGATACGGGGGGGCGCTGGAATGCGCAAGGAGCGGCGAATCTCAGGGATCAATCCGGGCGCAGTCCCCCACCCGGAGTCGTACCCGGACGCGCAAAGGCGTTTTGCGAGTTCCTTGCCTCGGCAGACTCCGCCATCTATATCAACGCCCATCCTGAGCGATGGTCGTCGAGTCTCGCCGACCTGCTTTACTCGTCTGCGATCGATCGGACGGTTCGTCTGATCAAAGGTCTGGTCGCCGCGGCACGCGCATTGAAGGCGACCGGCGCCCGAAGGCCGGCTCGGTAACGGTGACCCCCCTGATCAACGCTTCGGACGGCTATCGCCGATCGACCTGGCTGCGTGCCGCACGGTACGCCTGGTTGCTGGTCGTCATCCCGACCCTGACGTGGTTGCTGGCGACTCGCGGTGATGAAATGATCAATCGGACCGAAACCTATTCGCCCCGATTGCTGGCGTCCTGCCTGGCATGCGTCCTCTTGGGGAAATGGCTCGTCCTGCTGCAAATGCGACTCTCGCTCATTGCCGTGAAGGGCCGCTTCGCCGTTTCGGACATCTTGTACGTGTACAGCATGTCCGACGTCTCCAAATACTTGCCTGGTGGCGTGTGGGGGATTCTCGGGCGCATCGGCTTGTATCGTGTCCGGGGATTGACGAACCGGCAGGCCGCGGTGGCGCTGCTGCGGGAAAGGCCCTGGCTCATCGGCGGTGCGTTCGTCGTCGGCGCTGCCCTAGCCATCGACGCAATTCACGACTTGGCGTTCGCGAACCTGGCATGGCCAGAATCTGCGCAGTACGTACGAGTCGTGGCGATGGCTGGGGCACTTGTCATCCTTCTTGCGATCAACCTGGGCTCCAGTCGCGTGCTATCCAGTCGGTTGAGCGTCGGCCAGTCGCTCGGCTTGGTGGCGCTACAGGTGGGCACCTGGGTGCTTCTCGGGCTTGGTTTCGGGCTCCTGGTGCCGGGGACTGGACCGGTCGATCTCCTCTTCACGGCCTCGGGCGGGTTCTCGATGGCTTTTGGCACAGGCTTTCTTGTGGTCTTTGCGCCGGCCGGGATTGGCGTCCGAGAGGTGGCGAGCAGTGCGCTGTTGTACCGTGACCTATCGGTGGAAGTGCTGCTGGCCATGAACGTGGTGAATCGACTGATATGGATCGTCGCGGATATCGTCTTCGCGCTGGTCGCGTGGTCGCTGGCCGCAGGACGAAAGTGGCGTAGGCCATGAGCATGTCGGTCCTGGTCTACTGCGCATGCGTGTTGGCTGCAGCCACCGCGGCCATGACAGTGGCAATCAGCCTGCCGTAGGTGCTCCGCCTCCCGGTGTTGTCGCGGGCCCTGCTTGGCCTTGCGCTGACGCCATTCGCCCTCGGGACGCTAGGTCTGATCGTCGTCGCGATCTGGCCGCGGGCACCTGCAGGCCTTGTCGTGTATGCGCCTCTAGGAGTCGCTACCGGCATATTGGTCGCGAATCGGGTAACGCTGATTTGGGCCGTTGGCCGGGCGGCGCGGCGGATCCGGGGTCAATTGACCAAAGGGCCTGCGCCTGAACGGCTGATCGCCGTCGCGGCGCTCGCCGCGGTTCTCTACGTTGCCTACGGCGCATTCGCTGGAACGCTGGTTCCGATCGATGCGCACGACGCGCTGATCTACCTCAACGAGGCACTTGCGTTTGCCGAAGGTCGGGCGATCGCTTCGATCCCCGGTTTCGACGGCCAACCGTGGGACGTCATCGCGGGACATCCACATGGATTTGTATTTCAGTCATATCTCGCTCACGCATTGCTCGCGGGCAACCTCGAGAGTCCTGGGTATCCAGACGATCTCACGGCCCGGCTCGCGTTTCAGTTCACGTTTTTCTGCATGCTTGCAGCGATTGGTGCCGGTGCCGCGCTCTCTCGGTACAGGAGCGCAGTCGCCATCGCGATCCTTCTTACCCTCGCGGTAGCTCCGTTTCAATACATCATCGTGGCCTCGAGTCGCGACGCGTTTCGGATCATTCCACTCGTGGGCCTGGTCGTGGCGCTCTGTGTACCGATCAGGCGCAAGGTTCCGAAGGCCTGGGCTTGGGCGGTGCTTTGCGGAGTGCTCTCCGCGTGGACCATCCAGGCGCACTCCCTCAATCTCGCCTCGATACCCGTCGTCGCGCTCGTTTTCGGAGTCGTATACTGGCAACGGCGCGTCCCCGCCAAGACGATCATGGTCCTGTTGATCAGCGCCGCCTTGTGTTCGATCTTCGCCGCAAAGGCATACATCGCAAACTACCTCACTACCGGGCATCCGCTGGGGTACGGGATGTACTACCTCGTGTTTCAGGGTACGCCGATCGAGCAAGCGTTCATCGAATCAGGGAGATGGGGGGCGACGCGCGAGTCCGTGCTCGGCGGATTCCACCAGGTTTTCGAGCGGTACGGCTACGTGGTATCGCTGCTCTCGATCGCGTTTGCGGCGCTGGCCATCGTCCGGTTCGACCGGACCAACGGACGTGCCTGCGTCGAGTCGTCTCTTGCCGCCTGCTTCCTTGCGATGCTGCTGATCCCGCTAAGCGGGATTCTTGATTTCGGGACAGTCAATCTCAGGGGAGCGATGCTCAGCAATCTCAGATACCCGCTTTCGACATATGCTTTCTGCGGCGTCGTCGTCGCGCCTGCACTGCTTCGCTCATGCACCGGTCTTGCGCAATGGGGGCGCGGTGGGCGCCTGGCGCCCCTGTTGATCGCGGTTGCGGTTGCCTTTCTTTGCGTGGCGTCGATAAGGAAGTGGGCTCCGAGACAGCTGAATCCGGGGTTCTGGCACGCGATGTTCCCTGAACTGGGTATCGATGCGGCGCCGGTTGGAAGGTGGATCACGAGCGACAATCGATTAGCCTACTACCATTCCCGTTGGCGCCCGATCTTCCTGTACACGAAACCGGCTCGCCCCATGCTGGCCGCGGAAACCTACGACGCAGTCTGGTCTCTTCTGGAGGAATGGGGTGTACGGGCGGTGGTGCTCGATGTCCGGAACGGAAGCTGGTGGCCGCGCATGGCGCTGTATCGCGTGCTTTCCACCTCACCGGGCGTTGTCGCGCACGAGAATGCCTACTTCAAGACCTTTACGATCCGGTCATATCCGAGCATTGCCGAGCCGCCTGTTGCGGCGCCCGCTGGCCGGCATTGACGGGACGGGCCGCTTGCCTCGGTATGCTGCGACAGGCACCGTCCGCTGATCCGCCGACGACCTTTCGCGCACGCGCGGGCGCTTCCGTCGAGGGCTCCGCCGGAGGGCGGCCGCATAGGGACCCGAATGTCGAGTTGACGATGGTCATGCCGCTGCAATGCGATAATACGCACCTCGGCTGACGCCCCCCCACATGCCTCCGAATCCAACCGTCCAGCGGTATCCCGACAACGAGATCGGCCTCGTCCAGATCTGGCTGATCCTCGTCCGGCGCAGGCTCTGGGTGCTGGCTGGCATGGTCATCAGCCTGGGTGCCGGCGTTGCCTATGCCGCCCTCAAGGCGCCGGTCTTCGAGGCTCGCGCCAAGGTGCAGATCGGGCAGACCGGTGGTGCCGGCCCGTTCGAGCCAGGCGAAGTGCTCGCCGCCCGATTGATGGCCCGGTATGGCGAGAACGTCGCCGACGGCGTCAAGCGTCCCAAGCCCTTCCTCAGCCGTGCTTCCGCGCAAAAGGGCGCGGCACCGGTCGTGGAACTCGCGGCAGAGGGCGGCAATCCGAACGATCCGGCGGCCCTGCTCACGAAGATCGTCGACGAGATCGCACGGTCGCACGCGGAAATCTTCGCCCGCAACGTGCAGGCGATGACGGAGCAACTCCAGTCGATCGATACCAGGCGCCTTGCATTGCAGCGGCAGTTCCAGGACGCGACCGCGATCCTGGATTCGCTCAGAGTGCGAGATCCCGTTCAAGCGTCGCTGGTCATGGTGGAACGGGGCCGGGTTCTCATGCTGTTGTCGGAACTGGACGAACAAAAGCCCAAGCTGGTCCAGACACTGAGCGCCCCGCAGACACAGCCGACCGCCCTCCTGGGCGAGATTTCGGCGCCGTCGCGACCCGCGGCACCCAGAACGGTGTACGCAATAGCGCTCGCCGTCGTCACGGGCTTGCTCGGGGGGGGCCTCCTTGCGCTGCTGGTCGAGTTCATCGCGTACGCGAGAGATTCGGGCGGGTGAGTTTGCGCGATCGACAGCACGAATTGGGATGCGCACATCCGGGCCGACCAGCGATTTCTGGCGCAGCGTAGCCTCGGTCCTGACCGGAACCGCCGTGGCCCAGGCGATACCGATTGCGGGCTCGCTCATCATCGCCCGCCAGTATGCCCCGAGCGAGTTCGGCCGGTTCTCGACGTGGCTCGGTCTCGTTCTGCTGGCGGCAGTCGCGCTGACCGGTCGCTTCGAGACTGCGCTGGCGCTCGAGCCCGACGGCGAGCCGCGGCGGCGTGCGATGGTCTCGACCCTGCTGACGGCCGCACTGGCCACGGGTCTACTCGCGGGCGCTACGACGATTGTCGTGGCAATTTCGCCCGCATGGATCCAATACGAGTCGACCGTGTTGATCGCAGCGTTCGTCCCCGTTGCCTTGCTGATCGCCATCGGGCAGACCTGGCAGTCGTGGGCGGCTGCCGAGGGGCGCTATCGGGATCTGTCGATGATGCGTATCGCCGAAGCCGGAGCTATCACGACGTTCCAGATCGCGTTCGGTGCAGCGTTCGCCAGTGCCGACTCCCTGGCGATCGCGCATCTGATTGGCGTGCTGGTCGGCCTCGCGGTGTCGGCCCGGCTCTTGCCGATTCGGTGGCCGGCTGGAAATCCGGCGCCGATGGTGCGCGAGTTCTGGTCTCGACACAGGCGGTTTCCGCTTCTTTCCTTGCCAGCGGACGTCCTCAACACCGCATCCGCGCAGCTGCCCGTGCTCATCGTCGCCGGCCGCTTCGGCGCCGAGACGGCAGGGCTGCTGGCCCTGGCGATGCGGACGCTGGGCGCTCCGATCGGGATCCTGGGGAAGTCGGTGCTCGATGTCTTCAAGCGTCACGCCGCGACCAGCTACCGGGATCGAGGCGAGTGCCGCGCGGACTACCTGCGGACCTTCAAGGCGCTGGCGACGGGGTCGCTGGCGGGGGCGGCCGTGCTAGCTTTGTGGAGTGTGCCTCTCTTTACGCTGGCCTTTGGCGAGGCCTGGCGAGGTGCGGGGACGATGGCAGCCTGGCTGGTTCCGATGTTCGCGCTGCGATTCGTGTCGAGTCCGCTGAGTTACATGGTCTACATCGCCGAGAAGCAGCATCTTGATCTCGTCTGGCAGGTCTGCCTGCTCGGCATGACGCTGGTCAGCCTTAACCTGTTCTCGCATGAATCTGCCGCGATCATCGCCTACAGCGCCGGATACAGTCTCCTGTACATCGTCTATCTCATGATGTCCTATCGGTTCAGCCTCGGGGATCGGCGATGATCGCGATCGTCGACTACGACATCGGCAATCTCGGGGCGATCGCCAACATGCTGCGGCGTCTTGGCGCAGCCTGCGAGATCACCGCGGACCCCGAGCGGATCGCGGCCTCGAAGCGCCTCATCCTTCCAGGCAATGGCGCCTTCGATGCCTGCATGAAGAGTCTGCGCGCTACGGGGCTCGTGCCGCTCCTCGAGCGCAAGGTGCTCGCCGAACGCACGCCGTTGCTCGGCATCTGCGTCGGAGCACAGATGCTCGGGCGTGACAGTGAGGAGGGCAGGGAGGCCGGGCTTGGGTGGCTGGAGATGCGCGTGCGACGGTTTCCTGAGGTTCCGGGCTTCCGGATTCCGCACATGGGATGGAACCAGGTCGTGCCGCGGCAGGCGCAGCATCCGCTCACGCGTGGCATGGACAGCGATTCCCGTTTCTACTTCGTACACAGCTACTACATGGAGCCCTCGGACCCGGCCGACGTGCTTCTCATTGCCGAGTACGGGATGCCGTTCGCCGCCGGCGTCGCCCGGGCCAACATCGTCGGCGTTCAGTTTCACCCGGAGAAGAGTCACCGTTTCGGCAAGAAGATGCTTCATGCCTTTGCAGAGGGGGCCTGAATGTATCGCGCGCGCGTCATCCCTTGCCTTCTGGTACGTGGCAACGGACTGGTGAAGACCCGGCGATTCAGAGACGCGGTCTACGTCGGGGATCCCGTGAATGCGATCCGGATTTTCAGTGACAAGGAGGTCGACGAGATCGTCGTTCTCGACATCGATGCATCGCGGGAAGGGCGGGAACCCAACTACGAGCTGATTTCCGAGATGGCAGGCGAGGCCTTCATGCCGATGGCTTATGGAGGTGGCGTCCGCACGGTCGATCAGATCAGGCGGCTGATACGTTCCGGTGTCGAGAAGGTCGTCGTCAACACGGCGGCTACCGAGTCGACCGATCTCCTGACCGAGGCAGCCGCGGTGTTCGGAAGCCAGGCCGTGGTGGGCGCGGTCGACGTCAAGCGGACGTTTCTCGGTGGCTACAAGGTGGTAGCCAGGTCGGCAACTGTCGACGTCAAGGTGTCGCTCGAGGATCACGTCAGGCGCCTCGCCGGCGCCGGGGCAGGGGAAATACTGCTCACCAGCGTCGACAGGGACGGCATGATGAGTGGCTACGATCTCGATCTGGTCAAGCGTGTTGCACAGTGCGTGTCGGTCCCACTCGTGGCGTGCGGCGGCGCAGGAACGATCGAGCACCTGTCGCAGGCGATCCGGGAAGGCGCCTCGGCAGTGTGCGCGGGAAGCATGTTCGTCTTTCACGGCAAGCACCGGGCCGTGCTCATCAACTACCCGAAAGAGGCGCTGCTGCCGTGAAGTCGGGGCTCAGCAGACCGGCCGTGTTCGCGCGGGTCTTTCTGCTCGTCAATCTGTTGCTGTTGGCTGCCGCGATCCTGGTGCTGTATGAGATGCAGATCGCTGACGACAACGCCTATCTCGGGTACCGCCACGTCGGTGCGGATCCGCAGTACCTGCTGTTGCTCGTCGTCTCCGTGCTGTTCGTCGGCGCGCTGCTGCCCGTCGAGATCAGGCGCCCGTCCGACTTTTTCGCGCTCTTCCACATCCTGTTTGTCGTGCTGCCGTATGCGGCGCTGTCCCCGATCGGAGGCCAGGTCGCAGCGGCCCAGTACTGGCTGAATTTCGCCACGCTGCTGGTCCCCCTCCTCGTCCTCCGCATTGGTACCGCATCGGCACTCGGCCTGAGAATGCCCTCCCCGATGTCGTACGGGTCGCTCGAGTTGGCGATTGTCGCGCTCTGCGCGCTGGGAACCGCCTACGCATTCCTGCACGCTCCGTCATCCGCCGGCATCGATCTCGGAAGCGCCTACGATCGCCGGATCGAGGGCAGGGAGATCTTCCAGGCGGGGACACTGGCCGCCTACCTCAATGCCGCCATCGTGAACGGATTTGCGCCCACTGCCGCGTTCCTGGGAGGCTGGAGGCGGCGTAACTGGCTGTTGGTCGTGGCCTTGGCGAGCGGGGTGGCGTTCTTTTACATCATCGGCCTGAAGGCGCCGATCTTCTATGTCGGCTTGGCATATCTCGTCGGATACGCGATCAGGATGGGTGCCGTCGGACGATTCGTCGCGGTTCTCTTGGGACTTCTCTGGTTTGCGCTGCTGGCGGCATTTGCGGAGTACGTCGCCTCGGGATACTCGTACGTTGCGGATTACTTCCTCAGGAGAGTGTTTGCGGTGCCGGCGTTCCTGATGTCAGCCTACTTCGAGTTCATGTTCCAGGATCCGTTCTCGGGATGGCGGCCCGAAGTCGGATTCCACGCCGCGGAGGGCATCACGTATTTCGTCGGCGAGGCGTATCTCGGCGTCCCGGGGGCGAACGCGAACACCAATGCGTTCCTGTATCAACTCGCCGGTGGAGGCCTGCCAGGCTATCTTGTCACGACGCTTCTCGTTGCCGGCGTTTTCGCGTATCTCGACGCGGTGCACCGTGCCGCGCGGAATGCCGGCTTCGTCTTCCTGGGATTCCTCTATGCGATCCTGCTGGTCGAGCAGGCCGCCACGACTGCGCTGGCGTCCTCGGGCGTCGGCGGGTTGATACTTCTCGTGTCGCTAACCAGCGCTCGCGGCCGGTCGCACGGTTCGTCGAATGCGAAGCGAAGGATGCAGGGAATCGACCTGCCGGATCGGGGACAGGCGCCACGCCCGGCATCCTGAGGCAAGGAGGTTGAAGTGATGGGGTTTTTGTCCGGCGGCCCGAAGCGGGTGTGGCAATGAACGATCACGCACCGGCCCGAGGTCGGGTGTGCAGCAGATGCGTGATGGATACGAGCGACCCGGAGATTCGCTTCGATGCGGACGGTGTATGCAATCACTGCATCGAATTCGAGACGATCACGAGGAAGAACTGGTTTCCCAACGACGAAGGGGCGCGGCGCTGGGCGGACGCATGCGAACAGATCAAGGCCGCAGGGCGGGGGCGCGAGTACGACTGCATCATCGGCCTAAGTGGCGGCGTCGACAGCTCGTACTTGGCGCTGAGGGTTCTCGAGAAGGGCCTGCGTCCCCTAGTCGTCCACGTCGATGCCGGGTGGAACAGCGAGTTGGCGGTTGCGAACATCGAGAGCGTTGTGCGCCATTGCGGCTACGACCTGCACACCCATGTCGTCGACTGGGAGGAGATGCGCGACCTCCATCTGGCTTACCTGCGTGCGGGTGTCCCGAATCAGGATGTCCCGCAGGATCATGTCTTCTTTGCCAGCCTCTATCACTTCGCGACCAGCAATGGCATTCGCTACATCCTCTCGGGTGGCAATATCGCAACCGAAGCGATCTTCCCGAAGGCGTGGCACGGCGCCGCGATGGATGCCATCAACTTGAGGGCCATTCATCGGAAGTTCGGCCAGCGTCCGTTGAAGACATACAGCACGATCAGCTTCTTCGAGTACTACATCTGGTATCCGTTCATCAAGAAGATGCGCACCATACGGCCGCTGAACTTCATGCCGTACAACAAGGCCGAGGCCGAGGCCGAGCTCGAACGAACGATCGGCTGGCGTGCGTACGGGCGCAAGCACGGGGAGTCGCTCTTCACGAAGCTGTTCCAGAACTACTACCTTCCCAGGAAGTTCGGGTACGACAAACGCCGCCCGCACCTGTCGAGCCTGATCGTCTCGGGGCAGATCACCCGGGACGAAGCATTGGCGAAGCTGGACG
>OEIU01002313.1_pt1 | contig 10349 bp, 11 predicted proteins | sample 1539221 | NCBI WGS metagenome assembly OEIU01 (sample SAMN03792071, study PRJEB22550) | activated sludge metagenome | feature: wastewater treatment plant; material: activated sludge; isolation source: Wastewater treatment plant of a petroleum refinery complex | place: Argentina: Zarate | collected... | reverse complement strand
CAGGTTTTCGACCTCGGCGGTGATGCTGGTCTTGCGGTTGAAGCATTTCACCAGGCGGCGGCGCCACACCGGCGCGAGTTTGAGCGCATCGATCAGCGCCATGAACAGCGCCGCATCCCCGGAGCGGATATCGAGGTCGCGGACGCCGAAAGCTGACGTGGCTTCGAGTGCCAGCGCCATCATCTCGGCATCGGCGGCCGTGCGGTCGCTGCGCCCGAAGGATTCGACGCCCGCCTGCATGAACTCGCTGGGCTTGCCGCCGCGAAAGCGGAACACCGGGCCGAGATAGTAGAAATTCCCCGGCTGGCCGGCGCGGCGCGAGGCAAGGTAATCGCGGGCAACAGGGATGGTGAGGTCGGGGCGCAGGCACAGGTCCTCGCCGTTCGGATCGGTGGTGAGGTACAGGCTCTTGCGGATGTCCTCGCCGGAGAGGTCCAGAAACGGCTCGGCCGGTTGCAGGATCGCGGGCGCGGCCTGCTCATAGCCGGCGCCTGCGAACGCCGACAGCAGGGCATCCGCCCGGGCGGCGGACCCGGTCACGGGCGAGGTGGAAGCGGTATTCATCGAAAAGTCCATAAACGATCAATTTTGCAGCCGTTTAACACGGCAAAGCCCGGGTTTCGATGGGGAAACTCAAAGTGCCTTAACGGGAATCCGCCCCTTTCAGGCGGCCCAGTCGCCCAGCGCGGCCTGGACCAGCGCCAGCGCGGCCACGGCGGCAGTGTCGGCCCGCAGGATACGGGGGCCGAGCGAGAGGCGCATCAGGCGGGGCTGGCGCAGCAATAAAGCCCGTTCCTCCTCCGAAAAGCCGCCCTCCGGCCCGATCAGGATATCGAGACCTTTTGTCTGGCCTGTCTTCGTTCCCAGGGCTGCAAGCGGGCCGGCCTGCGGCGCGGCTTCGTCGCAGAAGACGAGAAGGCGCTGGCCGTCGCGTGCTTCAAGGCGGCGCGCCAACGGCTGCGGCTCATCGATTCCGGGCAGGTTGAGAATGCCGCATTGCTCGGCGGCCTCGATGGCGTTGGCGCGCATCCGCTCAAGGTTGACACGGGATACTTGGGTGAATTGCGTCAGCGTCGGCGCGAGCAGGTTTGCGCCCATCTCAACGGCCTTCTGCACCATGTAGTCGAGCCGGGCGTGCTTGAGCGGCGCGAACAACAGATGCAGGTCGCAGGGCGTTTCCTGCGCCCGGGTCTGTTCCGTCAAAGTGAGATGTTCGGGGCGCTTGCGGCCCTCGATCTGCGCGCGCCATTCGCCGTCGCGGCCGTTGAACACGAGAATGCTGTCGCCCGCTCCCAGCCGCAGCACGTTGCCGAGGTAATGGCCCTGCTCGCGTTCGAGCGCGACGCTGCCGCCTGCCTCAAGGGGCGCATCCACGAACAGACGGGGGCTTTTGAAATCGCGCTGCATCATCAAACCGCCGGTGTTTTAGAGCATGGAACTGGGCGAGAAAACCCGTCGAATTGGTCGAAACGGGGTTCAAATGCGCCCAACCGCCGCGCTATTGCCTGATTCGGCGGGTTGTTAAGGCTGACCCGGAATCGTAAAAGCGGGCGCAGGCGAAAGCCGCAGCCGGAGGAATGCCGTGATCTCATCTTGCTTGCCGCGTTGGACACTGGCCGTCGTTTCGGCCTGCGCGCTTGCCTCGGTCGGATCGGCCCCTGTGTCCGCACAGATGGCGTTTCCGGCGCCGTTACCGGGGCAGACGGCCGCGCCTGCGCCGCAGCAGGCGAATACGGATGCATTCCCGCCGATCAGCGGCAGTGCGCCGATGAAGCCGATGAACGCGCCGCTGGCATTTCCGTCCCAGGGCGTAGCGCCGATGGGGCAGGGCTTTTCCGCGCCGGCCGGACCTCCATCGGCGGCGGCCGGGCCGGGCGGTGGCAATCAGGCGGATTGTATGAAGGGTTTCACGCCGCTGAAGCAGGAAGCCGAGAAGCGCGCCGAGGTCATCAAGGCGCTCGGCAAGCGCAAGGCGCCCGCCAGCGAGGCCTGCAAGGCGATCGGCGCGTTCGCGCAGTCCGAAGTCAAGATGATCAACTACATCAGGTCCAATTCCCAGCGATGCGGGATTCCCGCGCAGGTCGCCGAGCAGATGCAGAAAGGCCACAATGGCACCGAGCAGATGCGCGCGAAGGTCTGTAATGCCGCCGAGCAGCAGGCCCGTGCGCCGCGCGGCGGAGGGGCGATGAGCCTCAGCGAAGCGCTCGGTGCTTCCACGGAGTTGCCCGAGGCGAAGCCGACCAAGCGCAACGGCGGCTCCACCTTCGACACCCTGAGCGGCAATGTGCTGGCGCGCTAAGTTTTCACCAGCCGGCCGGGCCGGATGGTTTTCTCTCCCATGACGGATTTCAGCGCACCCGTAGCCGATGCGACGGCGAATTGGGTCGATACTCACGCGCCGCTATGGGCGCGGCCTTATCTGCGGCTGGCGCGGATGGACCGGCCGATCGGGACGTGGCTGCTGCTGATGCCGTGCCTGTGGTCGGCAGCCCTCGCGGCCGGCGTCGCGGGCGATCTCTCCCATCTTCCGTCCACGCTGATCCTGTTCGCGATCGGCGCGCTGGTCATGCGCGGCGCGGGCTGCACCTGGAACGACATCACCGACCGCGATCTCGACGCCAAGGTCGAGCGCACACGCTCGCGTCCTATCCCTGCCGGCCAGGTGACGGCGAAGCAGGCGGCGGTCTTTCTCGCGCTGCAATTGCTGATCGGCCTTGTTGTGCTGTTGCAGTTCAACTGGTTCGCGGTGGCCACCGGCATCGCATCGCTGCTCGTGGTCGTGATCTATCCTTTCATGAAGCGCATCACCTACTGGCCGCAGGCGGTGCTCGGCCTTGCGTTTTCATGGGGCGCGCTGATGGGCTTCGCGGTCATTCTCGCGCGGATCGACGCAGCGGCGCTGTGGCTCTATGCGGGTTCGATCGCCTGGGTGATCGGCTACGACACGATCTATGCCCATCAGGACACCGAAGACGACGCGCTGATCGGCGTCAAATCGACCGCGCTGCTGTTCGGCCAGAACACGCAAAGCTGGCTCGCGTTGTTCTATGGGTTGGCAGTCGCGCTGATCGGCATTGCGCTGTGGTCTGCGGGAGCGGGCTTGTTTGGCTGGCTCGGGCTCGCGGCGTTCGCAGCCCATCTGATCTCGCAGATCGTTCGGTTGCGGATTACGGATTCCCGGTTGTGCCTGCGTTTGTTTCTCGGCAACCGCGATGCGGGGCTGCTGCTGTTCGCGGGTCTTGCGATCGACGCGCTGGTACGGGCCTGGAATTAAGCCCGCTTCCTTTTTCAATTCCGGGCGATGATCTCGCGTTCGCCGCGGTGCATGGTCGGCTCCGATGCCGGGCGGCCAGCCTTGCGCCGCGTGAGAAAACGCGGCCTGCGGATGCGGATGATGTTGTGACGCCTGCGGCGCGGCGCGGGTTCGCCTGCGGCTTCGTCTTCTTCATCGACTTGCGGCAGCGCCAGCACGTCGCTCCAGGCCGACCATTGCCGCTCGATCTCGTCGGCATCGGTGCTCAGAAGCAGCGGCACGGACAGAGAGGGATCGCGATGGATCAGCACGAGAGCTTCCGCGTCCTCGGTCTGCCGCCGCGCGATGCCGAGGAATTCCGGCATTCGCAGTTGCAGCGTCATGCGCATGCCGCGCACCATGCGACGCACCACGACACGTTCGCGATTGATTTCGATTTGCCGCGATCCGCCGTCGGCGCGGCCGTCGCGCGCCTCGAAACGGGCCGGCAAGGAAAGAGGGTCGAGCCGCAGATCGCGGCTCGACCCGGATGCGGGTTGAGTCCCGCTTAGTCCGTATTGACGCCTCACGTTTTTATCTCCCCGCCGGGATTATGCTCCCGGTCGATGCGAGGAGAATGTCAGGCGAGGCTCGGAATCCGCTTAAGAAGGCTGGTTAATCGGATGTTGCGCGCATCGCTTCGATTCGCATGCTTGATAAGAGGTTGGCCGACATGATTGACGAGACCTTGCGCTTTCAAGAAATATTGTAAGTTCTGGCGATGGAATGCTTGCAGTCCGCGTAAAACAGGCACATCTCCATCCCTAACGTGTATCAACCCAAGCGGCAGGATTTCGTTCGTGAACTCTTCACCAAACGCAGCATCTTTGACGTCCCCGTCCCCGAACAACGCCGCTTCGTCCTCGTCCGTCTCCGATCTGCTCGATCAGAGTGCGCTCACCGACATCGCGCAGCGCCTCGTCGAGGCTGCGAAAAAGGCGGGCGCGGATGCCGCCGATGCGGTGGCGGTGCGCGGCGTGTCGCAAGGTGTCGAAATCCGCGACGGGCGGGTCGAGGAATCGGAACGCTCCGAGGGCGACGATGTCGGCCTGCGGGTGCTGGTCGGCAAGCGGCAGGCGGTGGTCTCGACCAACGACATCAGCGGCGACAATGTCGCGACGCTTGCCGCGCGCGCGGTGGCGATGGCGAAGGTCGCGCCGGAGGATGCGTTCGTGGGTCTTGCCGATCCGGCGTTGCTCGCGAAGGATTTCCCCAATCTCGATCTCATCGACCGCAATGTGCCCTCGCTCGATGTGCTTGAGCGGCGCGCGCATGAAGCGGAGGAGGCCGCGCTCGCGGTGAGTGGCGTCACCAAATCCAGCGGAGCTTCGGCCTCGTCCGGCATCGGCGGCATGGTGCTGGGGACCCCGACCGGCTTCCCCGGTTCCTACCTGCGTTCCAGCCACGGCATCTCGATGACCGCGATCGCGGGCGAGGGCACCGGTATGGAGCGCGATTACGACTTCACATCCGCCATTCACGGCGCTGATCTCGCGTCACCGCGCGACATCGGACGCAGCGCCGGCGAGCGCGCCGTCGCCCGCGTCAATCCGCGCAAGGTCAAGACCTGCAAGGCACCGGTGGTGTTCGACCCGCGCGTGGCGGGATCGCTGATCGGGCATCTGATCGGCGCGGCGAACGGCGCATCGGTGGCGCGCAAGACGAGTTTTCTGAAAGACAGGCTTGGGCAGCAATTGTTCGACGGCGGTATCCGCATCATCGACGATGCGCTGCGGGTGCGCGGTCTGCGTTCGCAGACGTTCGACGCGGAAGGCGTGGCGGTGAAGCGGCGCGCGATCGTGGACGAGGGCGTGCTGACCACATGGCTGCTCGATTGCGCGACCGCGCGCGAATTGGGGATGGCGACGACCGGCCATGCCCATCGCGGCGTCTCGTCGTCGCCGTCGCCCGGCGCCTACAATCTGCATCTCGAAGCAGGTAACGTGACGCCCGAAGACCTGATGTCGGACATCAAGGAAGGCTTCTACGTCACCGATCTGATCGGTTCGGGCGTCAACGGCGTCACCGGCGATTACAGCCGCGGCGCTTCGGGGTTCTGGATCGAGAACGGCAAGCTGACCTATGCGGTGAGCGAGGTCACCATCGCGGGGCATCTGTTCGATATCTTCAAGTCGATGCGGCCTGCGAACGATCTCGTCTTCAAGTATGGGGTGAACTCGCCGACCGTGCATATCGGGGAGATGACGATTGCCGGGCGCTGACGACCAGCTGGCGGCGGAGGCGGCGCTTCTCGCGGGCACTCTGCGCGAGGCCGGGCAGCTTGCGGCCGGCATGTTCGGCACCGACGTGAGGAGCTGGATCAAGGACGTTTCGTCGCCGGTCTCCGACGCCGACATCGCGGTCAACCATTTCCTTGAAGAGCGATTGCGTTCCTTCAATCCCGATTACGGCTGGCTCTCGGAGGAAAGCGCCGACGATCTCGCGCGGCTCGAGCGGCCCCGCGTCTGGGTGGTCGATCCGATCGACGGCACCCGCGCCTTCCTGAACAAGCGGAAGGACTGGTCGATCAGCGTCGCGCTGGTCGAGCACGGAGTTCCCGTGCTCGGGTGTGTCTATGCGCCGATGAGCGATGAATTCTATCTGGCCGAACGCGGCAAGGGCGCGACCCTCAACGCCAGCGCGATCAATGCCGCGCGCGGCACCGACCTCGACCTGACGCGAATTGCCGCGCCGCAGTCGATCCTCGATCGCGTGGCGAAAATCTCGGGCGGCACCGCCGGATATCCGCGGATCGGTTCGCTGGCGCTGCGGATGTGCCGTGTCGCCAATGGGGCCCTCGACGTGGCCTTTGCCGGCGGGCATAGCCGCGATTGGGATATCGCCGCCGCCGACCTGATTATCAGCGAGGCGGGAGGGGCGATGACCGAATTGACGGGCGAAAACCTTCGCTACAACGGCCCCGAAGTGGCCCACGGCATTCTGATGGCGGCGGGCCGCTCCCGGCATCGGCATCTTTTGGAAGCCCTTTCCCACAAGCCGGTTTTTAATGCCAATGCGCCTATTTGAGGCTTGAATTACTGCGCTGGTCCGTGTTTCTAGGGACCATCATGACGGACCCCGCACCGCCTCAGTTGCTTCATCTCGTCATCGGTGGCGAGGTTTCCGCCCTCGATGACATGACCTTCAAGGATTTGTCGAAGGTCGAGACAGTCGGCCTGTTCCCGAATTACGCCACGGCCTATCAAGCGTGGAAGGCGAAGGCGCAGCAAACCGTCGATAACGCACACATGCGCTACTTCATTGTGCATATTCACCGTCTGCTCGATCCCGGACACGATTCGAAAACCGGACATTGAACTTGTTGCTTCGTAAACTGGGCCGAGCCGGCTGGGTGCAGCAGACTGCGGGTTTCCTCGCGGCGGAGTTTTTGCGCCTGGTATGGTGGACCAACAGGTTCGAATACGATCCGCCGGATGTGTATGAGCAGGCCGAGCATCATATGCCCGTGATCGTCGCATTCTGGCACGGACAGCATTTCATGATGCCGTTCCTGAAGAAGAAGAAATACCCTGCCAAGGTCTTGATCTCGCGTCACCGCGACGGCGAGATCAATGCGATCGCGGCCGAGCGGCTCGATGTCGGCACCGTGCGCGGCTCCGGCGATCACGGCACCGAGTTTCACCGCAAGGGCGGCGTGGGGGCGTTCAAGGCGATGCTGCGCACGCTGGACAGCAAGATCAACATGGCGCTGACGGCGGACGTGCCGAAGGTTTCGCGCAAGGCCGGGCTCGGTGTCATCATGCTGGCACGCGAATCCGGGTGTCCGATCCTGCCGGTGGCGATCGCGACCAGTCGCTTCAAGCGGCTGAACAACTGGGACCGCTCCGTCATCAACCTGCCATTCGGTCGCGGCATCATGGCGGCTGGAGAGTTGATCCATGTCCCGCCGGATGCCGACGATGCCACGATGGAAAGTCTGCGCCAGAAGCTTGAAGGCGCGCTCAATGCCGTGAACCGTCTCGCCTATACGCGGGTCGGCCATCCCGATGAGGGCCTCAATGGCTGACGCCCTGCCGGTGACGCTTGGTGCTTACCGGCGAGCCTCGGCCTTCGCGGCGCCTCTCGCAGGTCTCCTCATCGGGCGCAGGCTAAAACAGGGCAAGGAAGATCCCGAGCGCGTCGGCGAGCGCCGCGGCCTGTCGCTCGGTCCGCGGCCGCACGGCCCGCTGGTGTGGATCCACGGCGCCAGCGTCGGCGAGGTGCTGGCGGCGGCGGCGCTGATCGAGCGGCTGCGCGCGCTCAACCTGCGTGTCCTTCTGACCTCGGGCACGCGCACATCGGCGGAGATCGTGGCGCGGCGTTTTCCGCCCGATGTCATTCATCAGTTCATTCCCTTCGATGTGCCGGCTTTCGTCGAACGCTTTCTCGATCACTGGAAGCCGGGTCTTGCGCTGTTCATCGAATCCGACCTCTGGCCGAACCTGCTGCTGTCGGCGGCGGAGAAGCGGGTGCCTCTCGTCCTGATCAACGGGCGGATGTCGCCGCGCTCGTTTCCGCGCTGGCGCAAGGCGCGTGGCACCATCGGGGCGCTGCTGTCGTGCTTTGATCTGTGCCTGACGCAATCCGACATCGACCACGAACGCTTCGCTGCGCTCGGCAGTCCCAATGTCATGACCTCCGGCAACCTCAAGCTCGATATCAAGGCGCTGCCGGCCGATCCCGAAAGGTTTGATCGGTTGAAGGCGGCGACCGGGCGGCGGACGGTTTTTGTCGCGGCCTCGACCCATCCCGGCGAGGAACAGATCGTCATCGACGCGCACCGGCGTCTGGCCAGGGATATTCCGTCGCTTCTGACAGTCATCGTGCCGCGTCATCCTCAGCGCGGACCGGCCATTGCGCAGTTGGCTGCCGTCTCCCGCTTGCAGGTGCAATTGCGTTCGCGCGGCGATCTGCCTTCGGCGGATACTGATATCTATGTCGCCGACACGATGGGCGAACTCGGGTTGTTCTATCGCATCGCGCCTGTCGTGTTCATGGGCGGCTCGCTCGTTCCGCACGGCGGACAGAATCCGATCGAACCGGTCAAGCTCGATGCCGCAATCCTGCACGGGGCTCATGTGTTCAACTTCAAGGATATTTATGCCCAGCTCGACCGCGAAGAGGGCGCGCTGCTGGCTCATGACCCCGAGGAATTCGTCACGCTGTTGCGTCATCTGCTCGGCAACCCGATCGCGCGCAATCGCCTTGCCGCCTCTGCACAAGGTGTCGTGACGCGGCTCGGCGGCGCGGTCGACAAGACCATGGCGGCGTTGGAGCCGTATCTGTTGCAGATGCGGATCGAGCAGGGAGCCGCCGATGCGTGAGCCTGCCTTCTGGTACGCGCGGCCTTCGTTTTCGTCGCTGCTGCTCGCGCCCATTGCCGCGATCTATGGCGCGGCGGCAGGGCCGCGGATGGCGCGTCAGGGCGCGCGCGCCGCGATCCCGGTGATCTGCGTCGGCAACTACCATCTCGGCGGCGCGGGCAAGACGCCGACCACGTTGCGGCTGGCGGAGATGCTGCGTGCGCTCGGCGGGACGCCGTTCGTGGTCAGCCGTGGTTATGGCGGCAGTGTCCCGGGGGCGGGGGGGGTTTGCGGTCATTCCGCCACTGAGATCGGCGACGAGCCGAAGATGATGGCGCGCCATGTCCCGGTGATCGTCGCGCGCGATCGTGTCGCCGGCGCGGAGCTTGCGCGGGACGAAGGCGCGAGCATGGTCCTGCTCGATGACGGATTTCAGAATCCGGCGCTGGAGAAGGATGCATCGGTGATCGTGATCGATGCCGTGCGCGGGCTTGGCAATGGTTGCGTGTTTCCCGCGGGCCCCCTGCGTGCGCCGCTCTCTATTCAAGTCGCCCGCACCAACGCGCTGGTCGTGATCGGCGAAGGCAATGCCGCGAACGATGTGGCGCAGGGCGTGGTGCAGCGTGGGGGCCTTGTGCTGCGGGCCGCGTTCGTGCCGGCGGAAGCCGCTGTTGCGCAGCTACAGGGCAAGCGCGTACTGGCGTTCGCCGGGATCGGCGACCCGGCCCGGTTTTTCGCCACGCTGAAGGCGCACGGCATCAAGGTGGCGTCGCAACGGGTGTTCGCCGACCATCACCCATTCACGACCGAGGACATCGAGTCATTGGTACGCGAGGCGCAGGCGGGTGCGCTGACGCTGGTGACGACGGAAAAAGATATCGCGCGGATAGAAGGCAATCCCGTGCTCGCGGCGCATGTCGCGCGGATCGTTCCGTTTCCGGTGACGCTGCGGATCGAGGACGAGGGCGCACTCGAGGATTTTCTGAAAGAACGGCTGCGCCGGGCGCGTCAGTCGCGCCAATAAGCCTCAGGCTTTTTTCTTCACGGACCCCGGAAAGGTCCGCTCCATCGCGACCTGCGGGGTTGCATAGGCTTCCTGCCGGTCCACGCTCCACAGCGAGAGTTCCTCAAGCGGGATGTGTTCCCCGGTCACGGCACACACCACATAGGCGCCCGGGGAAAGAATACGGAAATCGCCGTCCAGATATTCGACCTTGGCCTCGCCACGGCCGGACGGCCCGAATTTATTCAACAAGATGGAAGTCTCCCGAAACCCCGCCCGGCACTCCGATGGGGCGCAATGACTGTCCCACAGATAGGCCATGGAGAGGGGGGGTCAACCGCCAATCCAGTGTCTCTTAGTGGCCCATGCCGGGCATCACCTTGCCGTTGTAGATCTCCGGATTAGGTTCGCCCTCTACGATCAACTGGCCGACGAGGCCGCGCTCCATCCGCGCCAGCGCGTGGTCCACCACGGTGTAGTTGCCCGGCACGTCGAGCTTGAACTCGGTGATGGTGGCGCCGCCCGGCGCAACCGATACGGTCTGCACGTCATGCAGCGGCGGACTGGTCACCGTGCCGAGATTGTAGACCTTGTCGAAAATCTCGCCGATGACGTGGAACGACGACGTGAAGTTCGGGCCGCCGACGCCGAAATACATCCGCACCGTATCGCCGACCTTGGCGTGCATCGGGTGCAGCTTCGAGATCGCGCCGACCGAACCGTTGAAGACGAAATATTCGGGGCGCTCTGC
>OEIU01002312.1_pt1 | contig 10349 bp, 12 predicted proteins | sample 1539221 | NCBI WGS metagenome assembly OEIU01 (sample SAMN03792071, study PRJEB22550) | activated sludge metagenome | feature: wastewater treatment plant; material: activated sludge; isolation source: Wastewater treatment plant of a petroleum refinery complex | place: Argentina: Zarate | collected... | reverse complement strand
AGGCCTTCGCCTTTGTCTAAAACCATCGCGGGCAGAATGGTTCAATCTGGTCGGACATTGCTCTAGAGGCGGGATGGGAAGCGACGCCCCTGCCATAATTCTTTTCAGGCGCGATCTTCGCGTGGCGGACAACCGCGCCCTTGCGGCGGCCGTCGGCACGGGCAGACAGGTGCTGCCGCTTTTCGTGCTGGACGAGGAGATTGCCGGCGCAAGACCGTCCGGCGCGGCCAGTCGATGGTGGCTCCACCAGTCGCTCGCCGCGCTGGGAGAGAGGCTGGGCGACCTCGGCTCGGGATTGGTGATCAGGCGCGGCGAAACGGCCAAGGTGCTCGCCGGGGTGATCGACCGGTCGGGCGCCGGCGCGGTGTTCTGGAACAGGCGCTATCATCCTGCCGAGGCTGCCGTCGACGCCGCGCTGAAGAAGTCGCTGCGCGCCTGCGGACTGATCGCAGAGAGCTTTGACGGCATGCTGCTGCACGAACCGTCTCTCGTGAAAACCGGTTCCGGCGGCTTCTACAAGGTCTACACGCCGTTCTGGAAGGCACTCGCCGCCGGTTCCGAGCCGCGCGATCCGGTGGACGCGCCGGACTCGATCAGCGGCTGCAGCGCGCGCGTCGCCTCCGTGCCGCTGGAAGAATTGAAGCTCCTGCCGCGCAAGCCGGACTGGTCGGACGGTCTGGCCGAACGCTGGACGCCCGGCGAGGAGGGCGGACGCAGGGCGCTCGCCGGCTTTCTGCGCCACCGCATCGAAGACTACGCCGAGGCCCGCGACCTTCCCGGCAGGCCGGGCACATCGATGCTCTCGCCGCATCTCGCCTTCGGCGAAATCACGCCGTTTCAGGTGATGGCCGCGCTGACGCGCAGCCGGATGGCCGACCGGAACCCGGCGGATGCCGAGCGCTTCCGCAAGGAGATCGTCTGGCGCGAGTTCAGCTATCATCTGCTGTTCCATAATCCGGATTTCCACCGCGAGAATTTCCGGCGCGAATTCGACGGACTCGAATGGCGCAGGGATGCCGAAGGACTCCGCCGATGGCAGCGCGGCCTGACCGGTTATCCCATCGTCGACGCCGGCATGCGCGAATTGTGGCGGACGGGCTGGATGCACAACCGCGTGCGCATGATCGTCGCGTCGTTCCTCGTCAAGCATCTGGGTATCGACTGGCGCGAGGGCGAGGCGTGGTTCTGGGACACGCTGGTCGATGCCGACGCGGCGAACAACCCGGTGAACTGGCAGTGGGTGGCCGGAACTGGCGCGGACGCCGCGCCCTATTTCCGCATCTTCAATCCCGTGCTTCAGGGAGAGAAATTCGATCCGTCGGGCGATTATGTGCGCCGTTATGTGCCGGAGCTGGAGAAGGTCCCGGACCGCTATATCCACCGGCCGTGGGATGCGCCGGCAAGGGTGCTTGCGGACAGCGGCGTCAGCCTGGCCGACATCTATCCGCCCCCGGTCGTGGACCATGATGTCGCCCGCCGCCGGGCACTGGCTGCCTTCGCCGCCATCCGTGGCGGCGGCAACGATGACGAAACGGGGGAAACCAAGCGATGAAATATGCAATCGCCTATGTCAGCACGATGGCCGTTTTCCTCGCGATCGATGGCGTGTGGCTCACGACCATGGCCTCGCGCCTCTACCGGCGGCATATCGGCGATCTGCTGGCGGACGCCTTCAATCCAGTGCCGGCGGTGCTCTTCTATCTGATCTATGCCGTTGGCATCGTCGTCTTCGCCATCGTTCCGGCACTGGGCAGCGGCCGGTGGCTGACTGCGCTAACCAATGGCGCGCTTCTCGGCTTCGTCGCCTACGCGGCCTACGACCTGACGAACCACGCCACGCTTCGTGGCTGGCCGGTCGTCATCACCGTCATCGACATGTGCTGGGGCACGCTGCTGACGGCGGTGGCGGCTGCGGCAGGCTTTCTCGTCGCGTGTTACTTTTTCCCGGAAGGCTGATCGCGTTTCCTGGCGACGCCAAGCGCAATCGCGGCTCACCCCCCGATGAACGGCTGAAGCATGCGGCCGAAGAAACCGCGCAGCCGCATGTTGCCCTCCAGCGCGGCGATGCAGATGCATTCGCCATCCCTGTCCACGACCGGCTGATGCTCGACCTCGGCATCGGCCTCGTCCATGTCGCCCGGCATGTAGCGCCCGCGCTCGTCCGTGAAGGAGCCAGTCAGCACCTGCGTGTATTCGCGCCCGGAATGCGTGTGCTCGGGCAGCTTCCGTCCGGCCGCGACCTTGAGCAGCATCACGTTCGCATTCGGATCACCGGGCACGCTTACCCGGCTCCAGCGGATGCCCGGTCCGATCCAGCGCCATGGCCCGACGCCGCATCCGTCCAGCGCTTCCGGCAGCCTGATACCGAGCCCGGCGCGCGGCGGGACGGCGGCCGCACCGCCACCGGGGCGCATGTCGGGGGAATCGATCCGGCGCATCGCCGCGTCGAAGGCGTCCTCGGCCATTTCGGCCGGTGCGGTTGTCTCGAGAACGGTCCCCCCCGCCGCCTCCAGCTCGGCGACGCGCGCGGCGCAGGCGGCGCAGCCGCCGACATGCACGGCGACGACGATGCGGGGGCCGGCTTCCAGCATGCCGGTTGCGAAACGAAGAAGCGTCTCGTCGCCGGGGTGATGGGTCACATTCATTTCAGGTCTTCCAGAATCTGGCGAAGGCGGCCGAAGGCCAGCCTCACGCGCGATTTCACGGTGCCGAGCGGTATCCCCAGCTCGCTGGCGATTTCCGATTGCGGCTTCTCGCCGAAGAACGACAGCCTGACAACTTCCGCCTGATCGTGAGGAAGCATCGCCAGCGCGCGCCTGACACGCTCCTCCCGCTCCGCTGTCAGCATGATAGCTTCGCCCGTTTCCGGCGCTTCCGGCTCCTCGGATGGGTCGGGCGTGGCCGGCAGCGCGAGCGGCCGGCTCTCGCGGCGGAGGCGATCGATGCGCAGATTGCGTGCGATCGTGAAGATCCATGTCGACACGCCGGCCTTGCCCGCATCGAAATACGCCGCCTTGCGCCAGACTGCGAGCATCGTTTCCTGCGCGAGTTCCTCGGCCGCCGGAGCCGGCATTCCGCCCTTCATCATGAAGGCTTTCACACGCGGCGCATAGAAACCGAACAGGACCGCGAAGGCCGTCCGGTCCTGCGTGGCGGCGACCGCCCGTAGAAGGCGTGCGCTCTCGGCGGGTGAGAGCACGCTCTCCGGCGCACGCATCATCGCCGCCATGAAACCCTCCGGCCGGAAGATCGCGGCAACGACATGGTCGATGGACAGGCGTGCGGACGCATTCATGCTCCCAATACGCAAATCGCCCTGAACCGGATCACAGGCCCGGCACCGGATCGCTGGCCGGACGGTGATCCGGCGCGAAGGCGGCCGCGTAAAAGCCATCACTAATGGACGTGAGCGCCACGTTCCATGCCAAACTTGAGGGTGAGTAATGACGGTCGCCGATATGCACGGACACGCGGGACGACCTCTCGACATAGCGGTGGTCGGCAGCGGTATTTCCGGCCTTTCCGCGGCGTGGCTTCTCTCGGCGGCGCACAGGGTCACGGTCTTCGAGGCGGCCGGGCACACCCGTCGATACAGGCTTCATCGTCTACAACGAGGCGACCTATCCTAACCTGACCGCGCTGTTCAAACATCTCGGCGTGCCGACGAAGCCGTCCGACATGTCCTTCGCCGTATCGCTCGACGGCGGAAGGCTGGAATATTCCGGCGCGGGTATCGGCGGCTTGCTCGCCCAGCCGGCCAACCTCGTGCGACCGCGCTTCTGGCGCATGCTCGGCGAGTTGCTGCGCTTCTATCGCGAGGCGCCCGGCGATATCGGGGCGGCCGGTCATATGAGCCTCGATGACTATCTGGACAGCCGGGGCTACGGCGCCGCCTTCCGCGAGGACCATCTGTATCCCATGGCCGCCGCGATCTGGTCGACGCCGGCCGTCGATGTCGGCAGGTATCCGGCGGCGTCCTTCATCCGTTTCTGCGACAATCACGGCCTGCTGAAGCTCGGCGGCCGGCCGGTCTGGCGCACGGTCGACGGCGGCAGCCGTGAATATGTGAAACGGCTGACGGCGCGCTTCGCGCATCGCATCCTCTCGGGTTGCGGCGCGAAATCCGTTCGCAGAACCGGCGGCTTCGTCGAGATCGGGGACATGCGCGGAACGATACGCCGCTTCGACCATGTCGTGATCGCCACCCACGCCGATCAGGCGCTGCGCATGCTTTCCGATGCCGACGGCGAGGAAAGGCAATTGCTCGGCAGTTTCCGCTACAGCGCCAACGAAGCTGTCCTGCATTCCGACGCTGCGCTCATGCCCGCGCGCCGACGCGCCTGGTCGAGCTGGAACTATCTCACGGAAACTAAGGGCGAGAGCCGGAAACTCTCCGTGACATACTGGATGAACAGGCTGCAATCACTACCGGCCGATCCGCCGCTTTTCGTGACGCTCAATCCCCTCAGGCAGCCACGGGAAGCCCTTGTGAAACGGAGAGAGACTTACGAGCACCCGCTTTTCGACGCTGCCGCGATGGCCGCTCAGAAACGGCTCTGGTCGCTTCAGGGTGGCCGCAACACATGGTTCTGCGGCGCTTATTTCGGCGCGGGCTTCCATGAGGACGGGCTGCAATCCGGCCTCGCCGTGGCGGAGGCACTAGGTGGTGTCAGGCGGCCGTGGAAGGTCGCGGACGAGTCCGGCCGCATCCACGTCCACGACATTCCGCGAAACCGCGAACTGGCGGCGGTGTGATGAACGCGTTCCTTTCGGCGATCTATCCAGGGACCGTGATGCATCAGCGCATGCGCCCGCGCCGGCACCGGCTCACCTACCGCATGTTCTGGCTGCTCCTCGATCTGGACGAGATCGATGCGCTGACCGGCAGCCTGCGGCTCTTTTCGCGCAATCGCTTCAACCTGTTCAGCTTCTTCGACCGCGATCATGGCGGCGGCGCGTCGCTTCGCGCCCATGTCGACGGCCATCTCGCCAGAGCCGGTCTGGAGACCGGCGGCAGGGTTCAGCTGCTGTCGATGCCCCGTATCCTCGGCTACGTCTTCAATCCGCTCAGCATCTACTTCTGCCGCCGTCGCGACGGCGCGTTGCAGGCGATGCTCTATGAGGTCAACAACACTTTCGGCGAGCGCCACAGCTATCTGATCCCGATCGAGGGGGATGCGGGCGAAACGATACAGCAGGCCTGCGAGAAGCGTTTCCACGTATCGCCTTTCATGGCGATGGACATCGTCTATCGCTTCCGGATCGGCATGCCGGGCCAAAGGCTCTCGGTCCACATCACCGGCAGCGATGCCGAAGGTCCGATGATCGTCGCCGCCTTTTCTGGCCGGCGCGAGGCGCTGTCGGACGGAGCGTTGGCGCGAACCTTCCTGTCCCACCCGCTGCTGACGCTGAAGGTCGTCGGCGGCATACACTGGGAGGCCCTGCGCCTTTGGCTCAAGGGCATCCGACTTCATCCGCATCCGTCCGCTCCGGATGCAGCCGTGACCTATGTGTCCGCGCGCCGGAGCATCCGCCGGAAGGTCCGTCGCGATGTCGTCTGAGATCGAAAGCCGCACCGGCGGCTGCCGCCCGCTGCGCGGCATCCTGGCAGCATCTCTTCTGCGTCGGCTGCTGAATTGTGTCGAACATGGCCGTCTCGTCGTGCGCACGCCGGAAGGCGTCACCCTGGAACGCCAGTCCGGCCGGCCGGGACCGGAAGGCGTGCTGGTGCTGCACAGATGGCGCGCGATAAGGCGGATGCTGGCCGGCGGCGACGTGGCCTTCGCCGAGGCCTATGTGGAGGGCGAGTGGTCGACGCCGGACCTCGTCGCCTTGCTGGAACTGGCGGCGGTGAACATTGACGGCATAGACCGAGCGGCGGCCGGCAGCACGCCGGTGCGCTTCCTGCACAGGCTGAGGCACATGCTGAGGGCAAACAGCCGGCGGGGCAGCCGCCGCAACATCGCCTTTCACTACGATCTCGGCAATGATTTCTACCGGCTGTGGCTCGACCCGGGCATGCTCTATTCCTCGGCTCTCTATGAAAAGCCGACCGACACGCTGGAAGAGGCGCAGGAAAACAAGCTGCTGCGCATCGGCGAACTGCTTGATCTGTCGCCCGGACAGAGCGTGCTGGAGATCGGTTGCGGCTGGGGCGCGCTTGCGGCGCGCATAGCAAGCGCCGGCGCGCTCGTGAAAGGCATAACCCTGTCGGCCGAACAACTCGCGCACGTGCGGACGCTAGTCGAGAAAAACGGTCTGTCGGAAAGCATGCGGTTCGAACTCGAGGACTATCGCGACACGGACGGCTCCTTCGACCGCGTCGTCTCGATCGAGATGTTCGAGGCCGTCGGCGAGCAATACTGGCCGACCTATTTCGATACGTTGCGGCGACTGCTGAAAGGGGACGGCCATGCCGTGCTGCAGATCATATCGATCCATGAAAGCCGTTTCGACGGCTACCGGCGAGGCGCGGACTTCATCCAGCGCCATATCTTTCCGGGAGGCATGCTGCCAACCGGGACGATCATCCGGCGGCTGGCGCAGGAGCACGGGTTCTCGCTCGTGTCCGCGGAAAATTTCGGCAGAAGCTATGCCCGGACGCTGGCGGAGTGGCACAAACGGTTCCAGCGCAACTGGCCCGCGATCCAGCGCCTCGGCTTCGATCAGCGCTTCCGCCGCCTCTGGGAATATTACCTCGCCTATTGCGAGGCGGGTTTCCGCGCCGGCACGATCGATGTCGGGCTCTATGTGCTGAGGCCCGAAGCGGAGTACGGTTGAGCACAGGCATCAACCTTCCAGCGCATCACAGGCTGAGGAAATGGCCGCGTCAGACACTGCCTGACGTGCTGCGCCAACCGTTGCTTGCGCTGTATTCCCCGCGTTCATAGATCGCGTTCGCTCTCCCCACCAGGAGGTCATCGACCTTGCCGATGGCCGCTGCATCCTTATCGGCATAGGGCATGGCGTGCAGCACATACCGCATGGCGTTGAGCCGCGCCCGCTTCTTGTCGCTCGACTTGATGACCGTCCACGGCGAATCGGCCGTATCGGTGTGGAAGAACATGGCTTCCTTAGCCTGCGTGTACGCATCCCACTTGTCGAGCGAGGCGAGGTCGACCGGAGAAAGCTTCCACTGTTTCAGCGGATGCACCTTGCGTTCCTTGAAGCGCCGGCCCTGTTCCTCCCTACTGACGGAGAACCAGAACTTTATCAGGTGAATTCCGCTGCGTGTCAGGTTACGCTCGAACTCCGGCACCTCGCGGAGAAACTCGCGGTATTCCTCGTCGCTGCAGAAGCCCATCACGCGTTCGACGCCGGCCCGGTTGTACCAGCTGCGGTCGAACAGCACGATCTCTCCCATGGTCGGAAGGTGCTGGACATAACGCTGGAAATACCACTGCCCGCGCTCCACCTCGTTCGGCTTTTCGAGCGCGACGACGCGCGCGCCGCGGGGATTGAGATGTTCCATGAATCGCTTGATGGCTCCGCCCTTTCCGGCGGCATCGCGTCCTTCGAACAGGATGATGAGGCGTTGCCGGGCTTCCTTCACCCAAGCCTGCATCTTGAGAAGCTCGGCCTGGAGCGCGAACTTCTCACGTTCATAGTCGCGCCGAAGCATTCTGTATCTGTAAGGATAGCCGCCATCGCGCCAGTCTTCGGCGAGTTCATTGTTGTTCCTGGGCGGCTTGCCTGTCGGCTTCGGCAAGCCGAGGACCTGTCTGATCAGCCCGGCGTCGTCCGGCGATGCTCCTTCGATGATCGCGTGGATGCCTTCCTCCGCGTCGACCGCCGTCCCGACGGCTATGTTCGAAACGGCTGCGAGTTCCGTTTCCTGCGCCGCAACCGTTCTCTCGTCCGCGAGACCCGTCTGGACGGCCTGCGTCGTGTCTCCGGTGGCGTGTCCGATTTCCGGGAGCGTTTGCGCACGGTCGTTGCTGGGCATCGGGATTCGATCTCCTCATATCGGGTCTGCCGGGTGAGCGGTTCATTTCGTCAGCGCATCCGACGATGCCGCGACGCGAAAGGCCTTGATCCATGTGAGGAGTCCGCCACCGTGCCCGGGCAAGGAACGTCAGCGAGAAAACCACATGCCTACTATGTCGAAGAGCCGCAGTTTCGAGTTGATCGAAATCAAGCTTCGTGCGGTACCAGCCCTCAGCCGTAGTGGAACCGGGGCTTTGGTCCGGTACCGGTGAAGGCGACGCCGACGCGCTCGCGGCTGCGCCACCGCAGTTCGCATCTGTAGGCGATCTGGTCGGCAGGGACGTAGAGCGTGAAGGTCGGCGGGAGCGCGATTTCCGGATGCACCTTCGATTCTACGCCACCCTCGTGCTGATTGCGCACGACGCAGGCTATCTCGGAGGTTTTCGTGTCGATGATTATCGTCGCGCCCTTCAATACACGGCGTCTGCGCTCTCGTCGCTGTTCATCGGTAGGCATCGGTAGGCGCAGCAGAGAAATTGCGTTCAGGCCGATCTGCTTCAGGCGGATATTTCTGCGCCGTGAAGGATGACGTCTTTCCCAAATGGATCTTTCATGCTCGATCTCCGTCGCTGAGCGGAAGGCGCTGAGACGCCCCCTGACCCGCTCCCCGCCGGTGCCTGCGCCTGTCGCGTCCCCGTTATTCACCCGAGCTTGCGCTAGCCTGAAATGGCGTCGCCCCGCTGCCAGCCCGCGCGGCCCCAATTGCGGATGCGCATGCGCAGCGCGACCCATCGCGCCGGGAGAGGCGACAGGACGAAACTGGCGACGACGACCGCCGGAAGAAGGTATTTGAGGTGCGGCTGGAAAGCCGGAATCGAGAGAACTGTAATGGCGCCGATGCCGAAAAGGACGGCGTTGGTCATCAGGCTGCATGCGATTGTGAGCCAGGTGTCGGTGCTGAACATCGGGCAGCGCTCCGTGGGTTCCACCTATCGAACGCGCATGTTGCCGGGGGGTTCCCGACCGAATGCCGCGATGGCGCAGACGCCATCGCGCAACGCAGGCTCTACTCCGACGGTGTCGCCACCATCTGCAACGCAGCGGGATGGACCTCGTCGTCCAGGCTCCACATGACGCGGTGCGGAGATCGGGCGAGGCGTTCCAGTTCGTCGAACACCGAGGTCGACGGCAACCCCTCGCCCTCGAGTTCCGGCGGGACCTTCCAGCCCGGATCGACGCCTTCCATGTTCGGAAGCTCGTGCGCGATGCCCTTGTGGCAGTCGATGCAGGTCGCTTCTCCTGAAAGCAGGTAGCGCGTATGGATCGTGGCGGCGCGCTCGGTCTGCTTGGATAGATCCATCGCCACCGAAGAATGGCAGTTCCGGCATTCAAGGCTGTCGTTCGCCTTCAGCCGGGCCCATTCGTGCTGCGCCAGCTCCAGCCTGTGGTCGAGGAATTTCCGGCGCGTGTTGATGGTGCCGAAGATCTTGCCCCACACTTCCTTCGAGGCCTGCATTTTCCTTGCGATCTTGTCGGTCCATTCGTGCGGGACGTGGCAGTCCGGACATGACGCCCTGACGCCGGAACGGTTCGAGAAGTGGACGGTGCGCGTCAGCTCCTCATAGACGTTGGATTCCATCTCGTGGCAGGAGATGCAGAACTGCTCGGTGTTCGTGAGTTCCAGGGCGGTGTTGAAAGCGCCCCAGAAAATCACGCCGCCGACAAAGCCGCCGAGCGTCAGGAAACCCAGACTGAGCGTCGCGGCTGGCGTCGCGAGAATGTGCCACGCCCAGAGAGCCGCGGCCTTCAGGCGCGACCACATCTATTGATCTCCCGCGTGGCCGACGCCCAGCTTGCTCATGTCGGTGAAGGTATTGCCGACGAGCGGCGCGGTGTCCGCCTGCGGCACGTGGCAGGCCGTGCAGAAGTAGCGACGCGGCGAGACGTCGGCGAGCATCTGGCCCTCGCGGGTGATGTAGTGCGTGACGCTGATCATGGGCGCGCCCGACCCTTGCGTGAACTCGCGCTTGTGGCACGACAGGCAGCGGTTCGTGTTGACGGAAAGCTGGTAGCCCTCGATCGAATGCGGAATGATAGGCGGCTGGTCGGGATAGGCGCGCATCTGGCGGATGTCGTCTATCGTCCATTTCGGCGTCGGATCGGCCGGAAGTTCGTCCATGGGCTGCGTCGCCCCGGTGAGCGGCGGGACGATGGACGACGTCATCTGGGCCAATGCGGCGGTGCCGAGCGCGACGAACAGCCCGGCGGCGAAGATGATGCGCGCCTGGCGCGTCAGACGGGCGTGACCTTGACCGCGCATTTCTTGAAATCCGTCTGTTTGGAGATGGGATCGGTCGCGTCGAGCGTGACCTTGTTGATGAGCTGGCTGGCGTCGAACCACGGCACGAACACCACGCCGCGCG
>OEIU01002311.1_pt1 | contig 10360 bp, 11 predicted proteins | sample 1539221 | NCBI WGS metagenome assembly OEIU01 (sample SAMN03792071, study PRJEB22550) | activated sludge metagenome | feature: wastewater treatment plant; material: activated sludge; isolation source: Wastewater treatment plant of a petroleum refinery complex | place: Argentina: Zarate | collected... | reverse complement strand
GCCACAGCCAGATGATCCGGCCCTTCCGCGACGAGGTGGAGCGCTACGGCCACTACAGCCTCGCGGCGGAGTCGATGTACGACCATCAGTTCCAGTGGGGCTCGAAGCGCACCGGACCTGACCTCGCGCGCGTCGGCGACCGCTACTCGAACGAGTGGCATGTCGAGCACCTTGTCGATCCGCGCTCCGTGGTGCCGGAATCAATCATGCCGCGCTACGGGTTCCTCAAGGACAAGACCCTCGACGTCAAGAACTTCTCCACCCAGCTGGTCGCCAGCGCGCGTGTCGGCGTGCCCTACACGCAGGAGATGATCGACAATGCCGCGGCGGATCTCGTGGCGCAGGCCGATCCCAATGCCGATACTTCCGGCATCGAGGCCCGTTACCCGAAGGCGAAGGTCGGCGATTTCGACGGCAATCCGCAGGCGGTGACGGAGATGGACGCACTGGTCGCCTATCTGCAGATGCTCGGCACGCTGGTCGATTTCTCGACCTACGACGAAGCGGCCGGCTACCGCTGAGGAGCGCGCGATGGAAGCCTATACCGCCATGCGGCAGTTCGCCGACAGCTGGGGCCTGCTCTTCATGGCCCTGTTCTTCGTCGCCACGGTGCTCTTCGCGTTCCGGCCGGGCAGCCGGAAGAGCGCTGACGATGCGGCCCGTATTCCTCTCAAGGACGATTGACCATGAGCGACAAGCATATTGACGAGTTTTCCGGCGTCGCCACCACCGGCCACGAGTGGGATGGCATCAAGGAACTCAACAACCCTCTCCCGCGCTGGTGGGTCTGGACGTTCTACGGCACCATTGTCTGGGCGCTCGCCTATACGATCGCCTATCCCGCCTGGCCTTTGATCAGCAGCGCCACTACGGGCATGCTGGGATATTCGAGCCGTGTCGAGGTCCGCAAGGAACTCGACGCCGCCGAGGCGGCCAAGTCGGACTACGTCGCCGCGGTGAAGGCCAAGAGCGTGACGGAGATCGAGGCGGACGATCAGCTCCGCGCCTTCGCCACGGCGGCCGGCGCGGCGGCGTTCAAGGTCAACTGCATCCAGTGCCACGGCTCCGGCGCGGCCGGCAGCGCGGGCTATCCCAACCTCAACGACGACGACTGGCTGTGGGGCGGCAAGCTCGACGACGTCTATCTGACGATCACTCACGGCATACGCTTCGCCGGAGACGACGAAACGCGCGTCTCGGAGATGACTTCCTTCACCGACATACTGACCGGCGACCAGATCGCCGAGGTCAGCGCCTATGTCGCCGGCCTGAGCGGCACGGCCTCCAGTCCAGATCTCGCCGCGAAAGGCGCTCCGGTCTTCGCCGAGAACTGCGCCAGCTGCCATGGCGAGGATGCCAAGGGAAACCGGGAGCTCGGCGCGCCCGACCTTACCGACGCCATCTGGCTCTATGGCGGCAGCGAGGCGCAGATCGCCCAGCAGGTGCGGTCGCCCCGCAACGGCGTGATGCCGGCCTGGGGCGCGCGCCTCGGCGACACGACGGTGAAGGAACTGGCCATATTCGTCAATTCACTGGGCGGCGGAGAGTAGTCCGCGGGAGACGGACAACCCTCAAATCGCGCCTCGTGCGAAGGCCCTGCCCTCCGGGACAGGGCCTTTTGCTTTGAGCCATTCTTGACCTGCGTCAAAGCGGGGACGCGACGGTCACCTTATCAGGCATCCAGGAACAAAAGGATGCCATCGTGAGCCAGGCCGATGTAGAAAGGCTGGAAGCGGAGCCGGTGAACGCCGCGCGCAACCGCCAGCCGCTCTATGCACCCCGCAAGAAGATCTTCCCGAAGCGCGCCAGCGGTAATTTCCGGCGTTTCAAATGGCTGGTGATGGCGATCACGCTCGGCATCTACTATCTGACGCCGTGGCTGCGCTGGGATCGGGGTCCGTTCGCGCCCGATCAGGCGGTGCTGATCGACCTTGCGCATCGCCGCTTCTATTTCTTCTTCATAGAGATCTGGCCGCAGGAATTCTTCTACGTCGCCGGCCTTCTGATGATGGCGGGCATCGGCCTCTTCCTCGTCACGTCCACCGTCGGCCGTGCGTGGTGCGGCTATACCTGCCCGCAGACCGTCTGGGTGGACCTTTTTCTCGTCGTCGAACGCTGGGTCGAGGGCGACCGCAATGCCCGCATGAAGCTCGACTCGGGGCCATGGAGTTTGAACAAGCTGGCCAAGCGCATTTCCAAGCACGGTATCTGGCTTCTGATCGCGATCGCCACCGGCGGCGCCTGGATCTTCTACTTCGCCGACGCCCCAACCCTCGTCGGCGAGGTCGTCACGGGCGCCGCCGCGCCGGTCGCCTATTCGACCATCGCCGTCCTGACGGCAACGACCTACGTGTTCGGCGGCCTGATGCGGGAGCAGGTCTGCACCTATATGTGCCCCTGGCCGCGCATCCAGGGCGCGATGCTCGACGAGAACTCGCTGACGGTCACCTATAACGACTGGCGGGGGGAGCCGCGTTCGCGGCACATGAAGAAGGCGATCGCCGCCGGCCTGCCGGTGGGCGATTGCATCGACTGCAACGCCTGCGTCGCCGTATGCCCGATGGGCATCGATATCCGCGACGGCCAGCAGCTCGAATGCATCACCTGCGCTCTCTGCATCGACGCCTGCGACGCAACCATGGACAAGATCGGCAAGGAGCGCGGCCTGATCTCCTACGCCACGCTGAGCGACTACAACGCCAACATGGCGCTCGCCACGGGCGGCGGCGCCCACGCCGTCGATCCGAAGCTCGTGCACACGCCTGAAGGCAAGCTGTCGGAGAAGGTGGCCGATTTCCATATCCGCAAGATTTTCCGCCTGCGCACCTTCATCTATCTCGGCACCTGGACCCTTGTGGGCGTGGTGCTGCTTTATGCGCTATTGACGCGCGACCGGCTCGAGGTGAACGTGCTGCACGACCGCAACCCGCAATTCGTCACCCTGTCCGACGGCGCGATCCGCAACGGCTATACCGTCAAGCTCCTGAACATGGTGCCCGAACCGCGCACGATCCTTGTCTCGATCGATGGATTGCCCGGAGCTGCAATGAGCATTATCGGCATGGAGGAAGCGACGGGCGGGCAGGCCGCCATCTCGGTCGAGCCCGACCGCCTGAAGACGCTCAAGATATTCATCCGGCAGCCGCGCGAGGAAGTGGCCGGCCCTGCCGTGAACTTCAGGTTCGTGGTCGAGGATCGAGCCAGCCACGAGCGCGACGAATATGTCGCCACCTTCAATGCCCCGGAGACGTCACGATGACCGCGCAGACCGACAAGCCGAAGGAATTCACCGGGCGGCACATGCTGGCGATCATGCTCGCCTTCTTCGGCGTCATCATCGCCGTCAACGGTGTCATGGCGACCTTCGCGACCCGGAGCTGGAGCGGACTGGTGGTGGAAAACACCTATGTCGCCAGCCAGCAGTTCAACGAGCGCGCCGCAGAGGGCCGGGCGCAGGCGGCGCTTGGCTGGAAAGGGACGCTGGACATTGGCGTCGCCGGCGTCAGCTACAGCCTTGTCGATGCCTCAAGGGCGCCCGTCGCGGTGAAGGGCGTCGTCGTCAGGTTCCGCCATCCGGCCTATGAGGCGGCGGACCGGACGCTTGTTCTGGAACGCATGGCCGACAACGCTTTCGCCACGTCCGAGACCGTGCGCGACGGTATCTGGATCGTCGAGGTCGACGCCGACACCGGCGCGAAGAAGCCCTTCCGCGACGTACGGCGCATGACCGTCGCCGACGGGACGGTGAAATGACCTGCTGCGCGCCCGGCGCGGAACTGGCTCTCGACCGCGAGCAGGCGGCGGAGGCCGGACCATCCGCCGAAGAGCTGCGTCTGGCAAGCCGGACGCTCGGCAACGGGCTGCTGCAGACCGATCTCGCCGTGCCCGCCGCCCATTGCGGCGCTTGTATCCAGAAGATCGAGTCGGCGCTGTCGGCCCTCCACGGCGTCGAAAGCGCGCGCGTGAACCTCTCGACCAAGCGCGTCGCCGTCCGCTGGCGCGAGGGCAGCGCGCCGCCGATCGTGCCGACGCTCAACGCGCTCGGTTATGCCGCGCATCTCTTCGACAACGAAACGGAGACGGAAGACGGCACGCTTGCCGAACTCATCCGCGCCCTTGCGGTATCGGGCTTCGCGGCGAGCAACATCATGCTCTTGTCCGTATCCGTGTGGTCCGGGGCTGAAGACGCCACGCGCGACCTCTTCCACTGGATATCGGCGCTGATCGCGATCCCCGCGCTGGCCTTTGCCGGCCGCATCTACTTCCGTTCGGCCTGGCAGGCGCTGAGCCACGGCCGCATGAACATGGACGTGCCGATCGCGCTCGGCATCTCGCTCGCTTATGCGATGAGCCTCTACGAGACCATCACGCACGGGCCGCACGCCTATTTCGACGCGGCCGTCTCGCTGCTGTTCTTCCTGCTCATCGGCCGCACGCTGGACCACGTCATGCGCGACCGCGCGCGAGCCGCGGTCACCGGCCTTTCGAGGCTCGCGCCACGCGGCGCGCTCGTCGTGCGTGCGGACGGCGCGCGCGACTATCTGCCGATCGCCGAGCTTGCTCCCGGCATGACGATCATCGTGCCGGCGGGCGAACGCATTCCGGTGGACGGCACTATAGCGGCCGGCGCGTCAGAGCTCGACTGCGCCATCGTCACCGGCGAAAGCGCCTCGCGGCCCGTCGGCGCCGGGGACGCCGTTCAGGCCGGTACGCTCAACCTGTTGCAGCCGCTCACCATGGTCGCCACCGCAGCGGCCAGGGACTCGTTCCTGTCGGAGATGGTGCGCCTGATGGAAGCGGCCGAAGGCGGCCGCGCCCGCTACCGTCGCATCGCCGACCGCGCCTCCGCCCTCTATTCGCCAGTCGTGCATCTGACGGCGCTTCTCACCTTCATCGGCTGGATGATCGTCGTCGGCGACTGGCACCATGCGCTGATCATCTCCATTTCCGTTCTAATCATCACCCCCCCCTGCGCGCCGGGCCTCGCGGTGCGGTTCGTGCAGGTGGTGGCCGCCCGCCGTCTTTTCGAGAAGGGCGTGATGGTCAAGGACGGGTCGGCGATGGAACGTCTCGCGGAGATCGACACCGCCGTCTTCGACAAGACGGGGACGCTCACCATAGGCGCTCCGCGCCTGCTGAACCTGGGCGAGATCGACGCCTCGTCCCTGTCGATCGCCGCCGCCATTGCCGGGCATTCGCGCCATCCGCTTTCCCGCGCCATCGTCAGTGCCGCCGACGGACAAGCGATCAGCGCCGTTCCCTTCGATGCCGTCTCCGAAATTCCGGGACAGGGCCTGGAAGCGGAGCGCGACGGCGTCGTCTACCGGCTCGGACGTGGCCTATGGGCGGTCAGGGATCACGGCGCGCTTGCCGGCCTCGGCGGCGCGACGGTGCTTGCCGCCGACGGCAGGCTGCTGGCCGCATTCCGCTTCGAGGATCGTCTGCGCGCCGAAGCGGCGACCGCCATCGATGCCTTGAAACGGCAGGGCATAGCCGTCGAGCTCCTGTCCGGCGACGCGCCGGCCGCGGTCGGCGCCGTGGCGGGAGCGCTGGGGGTCGACCGTTTCGAGGCGCAGGTCCAGCCGGGCGGCAAGGTGGCGCGGCTGGAGGCCATCGCGGCCGGGGGCGGAAAGGCTCTGATGGTCGGCGACGGCCTCAACGATGTGCCCGCGCTGGCCGCCGCTTATGTATCCATGGCTCCCGCCAGCGCCGCCGATATCGGCCGCAACGCCGCCGATTTCGTATTTCTGCACGAAAGCCTCTCGGCTATCCCGCTGGCCGTCGACGTTTCGCGGCGCTCGGGCCGCCTGATCCGAGAGAATCTGGCGCTGGCGATCGGCTATAATGCCATCGCTGTGCCGATCGCCATACTGGGTTACGTCACGCCGCTGGTCGCGGCGGTCGCCATGTCCCTCTCGTCGCTGATCGTCATTGGCAACGCCATGCGCCTGCTTGCGGGCTCGGGCGGGACACCGGCCAGAGCGCGCCGCCGCGATAAGATCGTCGCGGGAACGCCGGCCATCGCGTCATGAACAATCTTTTCTTCCTCATTCCAGTAGCGCTGTTCCTAGGCGGTCTGGGGCTTGTCGCGTTCATCTGGGCGCTGCGGAGCGGCCAGTATGAGGATCTGGACGGAGCCGCCGAACGCATTCTTCTTGAGGATCAGGCGCAGAACGACACGGCCCTCCATGCATCCGGGTCGCGGCGTCGCGGCGGTTGATGCCGATCAAGGATCGGAGCCGCCTCTTCCCGTACATGATGACAAGTATACTGGCGGTCTTCCGGGATATCTGGAAGATCGCGTCACCATAGCAGGAGATAAGAATGATTTTGCCGAACGACACGACCGTTGCAGTGGCCGATGGCGAGAATTTGCGCCTTTTCAGGAACAAGGGCCACGAGCCGCATATCGAACTGGTCGCGCTCGACACGCCGGATATGGATGCGGACAGCCGCGACTCCGGCGGGCGGCATCGCAGCGTCTCGGCCAATCCCGACCGGTCCCGGCTGAAGGAGGACGCCTTCGCGGCCGCCGTCGCCGAAACGCTCAAGAGCGAGGTGCTCGCGGGACGAATCACGGCGCTCTACGTCATCGCCGACCCGCGTTCGCTCGGCGAGATTCGCCGCCACTACCACACGGAAGTGCAGGCGAAGCTGGTCGGTGAACTGGCCAAGGACCTGACCCGCGCATCCGTTGAGACGATCGCCAGCGCGATCAGCAAGGCCTGATACCGGAGAACGGAAAAGGGCGGCCGAAACATCGTTTCGGCCGCCCTTGCTTTTGTCGGATGTCGGACGCCGCTCCCGGTCAGTGGGAGAACAGGATAGGCATCCTGAGATCGGTGAGCACGCCCTGCGTGGCGCCGCCCAGCACGAAGTCGCGCATGCGCGAATGGCCGTAGCCGCCCATCACCAGCAGGCCACAGCCATTCTCCATCGCCGTTCTTTGCAGCGTGGATTCGATGGGTCCATCCTCGGCCTGCGAGGCGATTGTTTCGGCATTGCGGCCGCTTGCGCGCAATGCGTGGACCAGCCGGTTGGCGGCGTCCTTCTCCTTGATCGGCTTTTCGTCGAGCACGGTGATCACGGAGATCTTCGACGCCCGGTCGAAGGCGAAGGCGGCATCGCCGACGGCGCGTGCCGCGGCGCGGCTGCCATCCCATGCCACGGCGACATGGTCGAGTGAGTGCTTCTCCTGGCCCTCCGGCAGAAGCACGACAGGCCGGCCCGAACCGAAGATAATGGCCTCGGCGGTCGCTTCGGCGGTCATGTTGTTTGCCTCGAGGCCTATTATGCTGAGGTCAAAATAACGGGCATGGGCGGCTGCGATATCGACGAGCCCCGCGACAGGCCCGGTGACGGCTTCGACCGTTGCGGAGACGCTGGCTTCTGCGGACTTTTCCTTGATCGCGGCAAGCAGGACTTCGCCGCGCCTGCGGCTCGCCGCCTCGGCATTGCGGATCATCTGCGGCGTGTCGAGCAACATCCGTGAAAGGGCGTTCGAGACGTCCGGCAGATCGACATTGATTGCGAGCGCATGCATCTCGGCGCCGATCAGCGCGGCGAAGGCGGCGGCACGCGCCGCGAACGCCTCGGAAGAGGCCTCGGGGTAGGTAACCAACGGAACGAAGGCTCGCAAAGTCATGACCACATCTCCTCAAAGAAGGGCGAACCGAACCGGCCGCCCACCGTTCCCGTCGTTCATCGCACCACCCCTCGCCTGCGGCATTGATCAGGCTCAAACAAGCGAGACGGTCGTATGAACCTCTCTTACAAAGGAAAAAGGGTATCGCCAACATTCTGTCGGCGATACCCTTTGCACAGGCTCTGCCTGCCGGTAAAAATCCGGCCGCCCGGTATTCCTCAGCCGAGCCGCTTGCGGATCAGCACCAGAGATGCGTCGTCCGGAAAGCTCTCAGCGACGAAACCCTGCTCGCGCTCGAGTTCGATCGCCTCATGGTTCTCGCGGTTCTCGATCGATTCGAGAACCTTGACGCCCTTTGCCTCGGCGAACCGGGCGACATGGCGCAACAACTCCCAGGCGACGCCCTTGTGCTTGAAATCGGCGCGGACCGAGATCGCAACCTCGCCGCGTTCGAGCGCGTCGTCGCAGGCCAGCATGGCGGTCGCGATGATCGTCTCCCCGTCTTCGGCGAAGGCCAGGAAATTCTCGCTTCGCTGGTGATCGACATTGGTCATGGCCGCGAGCCGGTCATGGCTCAGCTCACGCACGCCGGCAAGAAACCGGAAGCGCAGATCTTCGGGCGATACATGGTGAAAGAACTCCGCCAGCGCCGGCTCGTCCTGCGGGCGTACCGGCCGCATGTGCATGTTGATACCCGCGCGCGTTATGACGTCGTAACTCCAGTCGTTGCTGGCTTTCATGGTACTTCTCCAGACTTCAGGCCCGGAAAGGCCGGGCGATGTTGACGATCCCGTCAGGGGCTATCCCTTTCCGGTCGTTTCCTCTGATGCTTGTGTCGTTTATGTTGAAATCACTCTGAGGCCGAAACCGTTTGTGGTCATTGATGTCGATCAACAATCGCGCCGATTGTTCTCCTCCGGCCGCATCGGAGGGAAAGAGCCGCAGGGCGATTGATCAACGTCAATGTCGCCGTGACGGGCGTCGCCTAGCCTTGCGACGACATAGTTGCTTGGAAAGGCATGATCGTGAGCTACAAATCCATTCTCGTAAATCTGGACATCGATGGCCCGGTCGCTCCGATCACGGCGCTGGCGGCGGATCTGTGCGCGCGGTTCAATGCGGAGATGATCGGTTTCTGCGCGGCGGACGCCGCCCTGCCGGTCACGGGACCGGAGGGTGGCGGTCTGGCTGTCGAGGCATGGCAACAGATGCGCGGCGAGATAAGCCGGCGCTTCAAGGAAGTACGCGCCGAATTCGAGCGCGCCGCCGGCGATGTCTTTGAAAAGCGATGGCTGGATGCGCTCCAGACACCGACGCGTGGGCTGATCGAAACGGCGAGGGTTGCGGATCTCATCGTGGTCGGCGCTGCGCGCGGAGCCGCGACCGGCGACGGCTTTCGCGCGGGCCCCCCCGTGGCGGTGCCGTTCGCGGCGGGAAGCCAGCGCTTCCCGGGGGCGGGGGGGTCGGCGCGCCGGGGTGTGACCACCGCCGTTGTCGCCTGGAAAGACACGCGCGAGGCGCGCCGCGCCGTTGCCGATGCCGTCCCGCTTCTGCAGGCGGCCGGCGACGTGGTTGTCGTTTCCGTCGCTGCCGATCCCGACGGCTGGATCAGGGAAAGCGTCCGCGACGTCGCGGCCTTTCTGACGCGCCATGGCGTAAAAGCCCGCCACGAGGTGATCGAGGCGGCCGACGAAGAGGCAGGGCTCGTTGACTTCGTGATGGCTTCGCGTGCGGATCTCGTCGTCTCGGGCGCTTTCGGACACAGCCGCTTCCGCGAATGGGTGTTCGGCGGCGTGACCCGCTCGCTGCTCGACGAGACGGCGCTCAACCGTTTCATGTCGAGCTGATACTGGGCGCGTCGAACTCGCTTCGGCCGCGACCCGATCTTAAAGCAACCCTAAAACTCTTCCGACCTCAAGGACGAAGAGCACTTGCCGCGTGCTGTGCGGTCCATAGATCCGCCGTCAGATGCGGCCCATCAGGAGCAGGATCAGAAGCACGACAAGGATGACGCCGACAATACCCGAGGGGCCGTATCCCCAGCCGCGCGAATATGGCCAGGCCGGTATCGCACCCAGCAGGATCAGGATGAGAATGATGATGAGGATTGTGCCGAGCGTCATGGGTTCCCCCGAAGAGTCCGTTTCAACACGCCGACAATGCAGAAAGCCGGTCCGAGGTTCCCGAACCGGCTTTTCCGCTGACTTTTGAAGACCTCTACTCGGCTGCCTTCGGGTAGGCGATTGCCGGTTCGGGGACACCTTCCTCGGCGCCCGCACTGGCCAAATCGGCGGCCTTGCGCCGGAAGATCCTGTCCTTGAGGCGCCCGAACCAGCCGCGCTCGCCCGGCCGGCGCTTGTCGCGGGTGAAAACCATCAGCATCGACGGCGTCACCACCAGCGTCAGCACGGTGGCGAAGGACAGGCCGAAGACGATGGCCGACGACAGCGCGATCCACCATTGGGTCGACGGCGCATTGATCGTCGTCTCCTGATGGAAGATTTCCAGCCCAAGGCCGAAGGCGATCGGCAGCACCCCGAGGATCGCCGACAGCGCCGTCAGCACGACGGGTCTGGCACGCTCGCGGCAGGTCTGGAGCACGGCGTCGAGCTTGTTCCAGCCCTCGTCACGCAACCGGTCGTAGGTGTCGATCAGCACGATGTTGTTGTTCACCACGACGCCCGCCAGCGCGATGAAGCCGATGCCCGACATGAC